>Ga0190269_10000276_pt1 | contig 27726 bp, 18 predicted proteins | sample Popmic249IS_FD_133749 | JGI IMG/M metagenome (GOLD analysis project Ga0190269, IMG submission 133749) | Populus adjacent soil microbial communities from riparian zone of Blue River, Arizona, USA - 249 IS | ecosystem: Environmental > Terrestrial > Soil > Riparian zone | place: USA: Arizona... | reverse complement strand
GGGCGCCACCTGTTCACCGGGCCGGACGTACAGCTCGAGCAGCGTGCCTGCGCTCGGTGCGGCCACTCTGGTCTCCATCTTCATCGCCTCCAGGGACACGATGGTGTCGCCCTCGGCGACCACGTCGCCGGGGGCCGAGGACACTTGCCAGACCGTCGCCGTGAACGGTGCGGTGACCGGGGTGGCGCCCGCAGGCACGGTGACCGCGGCGGACTCCGCCGCTCCCGTGGGCACCGGGTCGTCCCGGCGGTCGAACTCACCGGAGGCGCGCCACCGGTCCTTCTCCGCCTCGAAGGCGGCCGCCTGCCGGCCGCGGAACTGCGCGATCGAGGCCGCGTTCGCCGCCAGGAACGCGTCGTACTCGGCGAGGGAGAACGTGCCCTCGCGGGTGGCGAAGTCGCCGCGGCCGGCGTCGGTCTCGGCGCGCAGCTCGAGCAGCTCCTCGGCGGTCACCGGGTACCACTCGATGCGGTCGAAGAAGCGCAGCGCCCAGGGGTTGTCGCCGAAGAGCCCGCCCCGGCGGAACCGGTTCCAGATCTGCACGGTCCGGCCGACGAACTGGTAGCCACCCGGCCCCTCCATGCCGTAGATGCACAGGTAGGCGCCGCCGATGCCGACGGAGTTCTCGGCCGTCCACGTGCGGGCCGGGTTGTACTTCGTCGTGACCAGCCGGTGCCGGGGGTCCAGCGGTGTGGCCACGGGGGCGCCCAGGTACACGTCGCCGAGCCCGAGCACGAGGTAGCTGGCGTCGAAGACCGTGCGGTAGACGTCGTCGGCGGTCTCCAGGCCGTTGATCCGGCGGATGAACTCGATGTTCCACGGGCACCACGGCGCGTCGTCGCGGACACCGGCCATGTACCGCTCGATCGCCAGCCGGGTCGCCGGGTCGTCCCAGCTCAGCGGCAGCCGCACGGTCCGGGACGGCACCACCAGCTCGTGCGTGGGGGGAACCTCCGCCTCGAGGTCGCGCAGCAGCTGCGCGACGTCGCGGGCCTTGAGCTTCGCCGCGTCGGTGTGCACCTGCAGCGACCGGATGCCGGGAGTGACGTCGAGGATGCCGTCCGGCGCGTGGCGCGCGAGCGTCTCCTGCAGCGCGTGCACCCGCATCCGCAGCGCGAGGTCCAGCTCCATCGGCCCGTACTCGACGAGCACGTTGTCGTCGCCGTCGCGCCGGTAGGTCACCGACGGCCGGTCGTCGCCGGCCGGCACCCGGGCCAGGACGCCGTCGTCACCGTCCCCGCCGTCCGATCCGGACGTCAACAGGCCGGGGACGCTGCGCGCGTCGGCGAGCGCGGCGGCGGCGTCGGCCTCCTTGACCGGCACGAACCGGACCGTGTCGCCGGGCCGCAGCTGACCGAGCTTCCACAGCTCGCCGCTGGCCACGACCGCGGGGCAGACGAAGCCGCCGAGGGACGGCCCGTCCGGCCCGAGGATGATCGGGGTGTCGCCGGTGAAGTCCAGCGCGCCGACCGCGTACGGGGTGTCGTGGATGTTCGAGGGGTGCAGGCCGGCCTCGCCGCCGTCCGGCCGGGCCCAGACCGGCTTCGGGCCGATCAGCCGGATACCGGTGCGCGCGGAGTTGTGGTGCACCTCGTAGCCGGTCGCGTAGAGCGTGTCGATGTCCTCGCGGGTGAAGAACTCCGGCGCTGCGTGCGGACCCTCGGTCACCCCGATGTGCCAGGTGCTGGTGAGGAACGGACGCCGGGCCGCGGGCGTCGGACCGGGCACCCGGCCCAGTGCGGCGTTGTCGGCCGAGTCCGGTGAGCCGGGCCGCAGGACGTCGCCCGCGAGCAGTGCCCGGCCCCCGTGGCCGCCGAACGCGCCGAGCGTGAACGTGGAGGCGCTGCCGAGGTACGCGGGGACGTCGAGCCCGCCGCGCACGGCCACGTAGCTGCGCAGCCCGGGGCCGGTGGCGGTGCCCAGGGCCAGCGTGCCGCCGGCCGGGACGTCGATCGCGGTCCAGAGCTCGGCGTCCTGGCCGTCGAGAGTGACCGGGACCGGGGCGCCGGTGACGCTGACCACGGACGGGGCGGAGAACCGCAGCGTGAGGCCGCCCGCCGTGACCTCCAGCGCCGGCGCGCCCTCCGGGTTGCCGACCGCCAGGTTCGCCTCGGCGAACGACACCGGGTCGAAGGGGCCGCTCGGCGGAACGCCGACGTGCCAGTAGCCCAGCCGCCCGGGAAGGTCCTGGACGGTCGTCATCGGCCCGGGGGCGAGCACGTCGATCCGCGGCCACGGATCGGTCGTCCGCGCCAGCGTGCTCGTGGAGTGGACGGCCGCCCGCAGGTCGACCGCGTCGGTCAGCGAGCGCAGCAGCCCGAGGTTGGTCACGATGCCGTCGACGCGGGTGGCGTCGAGCGCCTCGCCGAGCAGGTCGAGCGCGTCGTCCCGGGTGTCGCCGGTGGCGATGACCTTGGCCAGCATCGGGTCGTAGTACGGCGACACCTCCAGCCCGGTCTCGACGTAGCCGTCCACCCGCACCCCGGGCAGGGCGGTCGGGAAGATCGCCTGCGTGACCAGGCCGGAGGAGGGCAGCGAGTCCTTCGCGGGGTCCTCGGCGTAGACGCGGGCCTCGACGGCGAAGCCCTGCGGTGTCCAGACGCGGCTGAAGACGTCGTCGGCCACGCGCCCGTCCCTGGCCAGCTGCAGCATCAGCTCGACCAGGTCGACGCCGAAGACCTCCTCGGTGACCGGGTGCTCGACCTGGAGCCGGGTGTTGACCTCCAGGAACGCCGCCTCCTCGCGGACCGGGTCGTAGACGAACTCCACCGTGCCGGCGCTGCGGTAGGCCACGGACGCGAGCAGGTCGTGGGCGCTGCGGTGCAGCAGCTCGCGGACGTGTCCGGGCAGCGCCGGAGCCGGCGCCTCCTCGATCACCTTCTGGTTGCGCCGCTGCAGCGAGCAGTCGCGGTCGCCGATGACCGCGATCCGCCCGTCGCCGTCGCCGAACACCTGCACCTCGACGTGGCGCGCCGGCCGGACGAGACGCTCCAGGAAGACGCCGGTCGCGCCGAAGTTGGCCTCGGCGAGCGCGGCCACCCGGGCGAACGCCGAGCGCACGTCGTCGACGGTGGCGCAGGCCTGCATGCCGATGCCGCCGCCACCGCCGGTGGCCTTCAGCATCACCGGCAGGCCGATCGCCTCCGCGGCCGCCACCGCCTCGTCGGCCGAGGACAGCAGGCCGGTGCCCGCGAGCAGCGGGACGCCGGCGGCCTCGGCCAGCGCCCGCGCGGTGTGCTTCTCGGCGAACGCGCGCAGGTGGTCGACGGTGGGGCCGGCGAACCGGAGGCCGGCCGCCTCGACCGCGCGGGCGAACTCGACGTTCTCCGACAGGAACCCGTAGCCGGGGTGGACGATGTCCGCGCGCGCCGCTGCCGCCGCGTCGAGGATCGCGTCGATGCGCAGGTAGGACTCGCGTGCGGGCGCCGGTCCGAGGTGGACCGCGGTGTCGGCTTCGCGGACGTGCGGCGCGGCGCGGTCGGCGTCGGAGAAGACCGCGACCGTGCGCAGGCCCAGGGCGCGGGCGGTGCGGATGATCCGCCGGGCGATCTCGCCGCGGTTGGCGACCAGGACGGCGCTCACGGCTGCACCACGATCATCCGCAGCGGCGTCGGGTTGAAGTCGTTGCACGGGTTGTTCATCTGCGGGCAGTTGGAGACGAGCACCAGCACGTCGGTCTCGGCCCGGACGGCGACGCGCTTGCCCGGAGCGGACATCCCGTCGACGATGCCGAGCGCGCCGTCGGCCTCGACCGGGACGTTCATGAACCAGTTCAGGTTCGAGACGAGGTCCCGGGCGTCCAGCCCCCGCCGCGCCCCCTCGGCCAGGAAGTTCTCCCGGCAGCCGTGCTGATGGGCCACGTGGTGGCCGTAGCGCAGCGTGTTGGACTCCTTGCCGCAGGCGCCGCCGATCGTGTCCTGCCGGTCGATCTCGTTGGCCACGACCGTCATCAGCGGACGGCCCTCGTTGCTCCGGAGCACGGTGCCGGTGCGCACGTAGGCGTTGCCCTGCCAGGCCAGCGTGTCCGGCACGCTGTAGCGCTCGGCGGTGTCGTGGGCGTTGTAGATGAGGCAGTCGGCCGACTGGTTGCCGCCGACGTCGACGATCGTGAGCACCTGGCCCTGCGCGATCACGCCGGACCAGGGGCCGTTCGGTGCGACGCGGTCGTCTAGGACGACCGTGCCGGGGAGGAGCGGCTCGCTCCAGTCGAGCGGCGATCCGGGGGCGTACGTGGCTCCCACTGGCACGGTCATAGTCCTCGCGCCTCCGCGTAGTCGATCGTGTTCAGGTACGCGCGGTTGCGCTCCGGGGTGGCGGTGAACCGTTCGTCGTCCGGACCGGTCGGGGAGCCCCGCCACGCGTGCACCCGCAGCGGCCCGACCGTGTACTCCGGCCGTGGGTCGCGCGGGTGCGCCACGTTGGCCAGCAGCACGAGCAGCGGGAGCTCCGCGACGAGCTCCACGGAGGTGCCGGGGCCCGCCGAGCCGAGCCACTCCAGGCCGCCGTCGGCCGCGACCCGGACCCCCTGGAAGAACGAGACGCTCGGCGGCAGGTCGCGCCGGGTGAGCCCGTGCTTCGCGGCGGCCTTGACGAGCAGGGGGCGCCCGGCCGGCGAGGGGCCCTCCGGGCGCGCGTCGCCGTACTTCGCCTCGTTCCAGGCCTCGGTGGTCGTTCCGCAGAACGCGTCGTGGTGCCCGGAGGTGTCACCGACGATCGTGGCCAGCACCCGCCCCTCGCCGGAGAGCAGCGGGTGCCCGGCCCCGAGGTAGGCCTGCCAGGGGATCTTCTGGGTGTCGGCGACGTTGAGCCGCTCGGTGGGCTCGAGCGCGTTGTGGACCACCAGGTGCGCGCACGCGTCGCCGGTCGGGTCGTCGAGGCGCAGCCGGCTGCCGCGGGCCAGCACCTTGTGGGTGTAGCCGCCGGGGGCGACGGTCTCGGCCCAGACGAGCGTGCCGGGATCGACGCCTGGCGGCGCGAACGGGCTGCTCGACGCCGGCAGGTAGGGCATCCAGTCGCTGGTCAGCCCGGTCTGGGCCCGCGCGTCGGACCGGGCGTTGAGGACACTGTCGGTGAGGTGTGCGGACCGGACCGTCATGCCTTGATCGCCTCCGTCCGGGTCTGCGCCGGTGCGGCCGGCGCCGTGGCGGGGTGGGTGTGGGGGACGTGGACGAGGTCGATGCCGGTGTGGAGGCGGCGGTAGCCGAAGTAGCCGGCGCCGACGGCCACGACGAGCCCGACGAAGAGCAGTGCGCTGTACTGCAGCAGCCAGTTGCCGTCGGGGGACAGGTCGTAGATCTCCGGCCGGGGCCACATCAGGTTGACGACCATGACGACCTGGTAGACGACCGCGAGGGCGTTCACGGCGACGCCGAACCGGCCCATCGAGAACAGTGGCTTGCCGTCCTCGTCGTGCCCGCCGGGGAACTCGTCGGTCGCGCGGTGCTTGATCCGCACGACCAGCAGGGGCAGCGTCACGCCCAGGTAGGCGATGTAGAGCATCGCGATGCAGATGCTCGAGAGCGCGGTGAAGATCGTCGTCGAGTTGATGTTGACGGCGAGGGCGAGCACCGCGCCGGCGCCGACCACGATCGAGGTGACGACCGGCGTGCCGGTGCGCCGCGAGACCTTGCCGAGCGGGCCGTGGAAGGGGAACGCTCCCTCGCGGGACATCGAGTAGATCATCCGGGCGCCGGAGGTCTGGACGGCGAGCGTGCAGGCGAACACCGCGACCGCGACGCAGCACAGGAGCAGGCGGCCCAGCACGTCGCCGAGGCGCTCGGTGATCACCCAGGACAGGCCGAACGTCGCGAGGTTGCCGTCGGTGAGGCTGGGAGCGGCCATCAGCGCGCCGAGGATGAGCAGGCCACCACCGAGGCCGGAGGTGGTCAGCGCGCGGATGATCGTCTTCGGCGTCGTCTTGCGCGGCGAGTGGGTCTCCTCGGCGAGCTCACCGGCGGAGTCGAAGCCCACCATGACGTACGCGGCCATCAGCGACGAGGCCAGCCACGCGAAGAAGTAGTTGCCGGTGCCCTCCCAGCCGGTGGTGTGCAGCACGACGCCCGGTCCGCGCTCCGAGAGCGCGAAGAGCACGGCGACGAGCACGACCACGCCGACGATCTCGATCGCGACGCCGATGCTCGTCGTCGCGGCCATCTGCCGGATGCCCAGGATGTTCACGAGCGTGGTGGCGACGAGCAGGACGATGCCGAGGAGGACGGCGTTCTTCGCACCGGTCGGCGACAGGATCGACGGGTCGGCGCCGGACCCGCCCACCAGCTGGAAGCCCGACCAGATCGCCGGCAGGACCGCCTGCATCGCGATCGCGGCGACCGCCACGGTCAGGATCTGGCCGACGACCATGATCCAGCCGGTGAACCATCCCCACGTGGTGCCCGCCAGACGGCTGGACCACTGGAAGATCGCGCCGGAGACCGGCCAGCGTCCGGCCAGCTCGGCGAAGCAGAGCGCGACGGCGAGCTGCCCGAGGAACACCACCGGCCAGGCCCAGAAGAACGCCGCGCCCCCGAGGAGGAAGCCCAGCCCGAACAGCTGGAACACGGTCGTGAGGATCGAGACGAACGAGAAACCGGCGGCGAAGGAAGCGAACGTCCCGACGCCGCGGTGCAGTTCCTGCTCGTAGCCGATGGGGGGCGCGGACTCGGCTGCGCTCATGACTCCACCTCCGGAGCGGCCAGGGGGTTACCTGTCGAGCGATAGGTAATGGCCAAGAGACTGGGGTCCGCGTGTTCCGGAAGCGGTCCAGCGGCGTTAATTCCTGATGTCCCGCTGCGCATCGGGGCTTCCGGGGGCGGTGCGGCGCCCCGGCTACGATCGGCGCGTGCAGCTACGGACCGCCGCCGACCACCTCAACACGCTGGTGGACTTCTGCGCCCGGCGCGACGTCGGCGTACTCACCCGCGACGCGGCGGAGGAGGCGGCCGGTGGGCGCATCGACGTCGGGATCCTCTTCGGCGGCAGCATCCTGGCCGGTGGTGACGTCTTCGCGGCGGCGATGGCGGACGGTCTCGCCGCCCGGTACCTGATCGTCGGCGGGCAGGGCCACTCCACCGACGCGCTCCGCGACGCGATGCGGCACCACCTGGGCTGGGACGACGTCGAGGACCGCACCGAGGCCGCGCTCTTCGACCGCTACCTGCGCGAGCGGCACGGGCTCCAGGCCGATCTCCTGGAGACCGCGTCGACCAACTGCGGCAACAACGTCCGGAACGCGCTGGCGGTGCTGGCCGCGGAGCGCGTTGCGCACCGCCGGGTCGTGCTCGTGCAGGACGCCTCGATGCAGCAGCGGATGGACGCCTGCTTCCGGCTACACGCACCGTCGACCCGCGTGGTGAACTTCGCCGCCCATCGCACCGAGTTCGACGGCCACCTGGAGCCGGTGGCCCCGCCACTGGGCATGTGGCCGCGCGAGCGGTACGTCGCGCTGCTGATGGGCGAGGTGCCCCGGCTGACCGACGACGCGACCGGCTACGGGCCGGCGGGCCGGGGCTTCATCGCACACGTGGACGTGCCGGACGCGGTGCGGCACGCCCACGCCGCGCTCGAAGCCGCCGGGGTCGGCGCCACCCGCGTCGCCGACCCCCGCTGGGCGGCTCCGCCGGCTACGTAGAACTCACGAGCGGTGGCCGGGCCCGCGGGACGAGCACGCCCGTGCTCGTCCCGCCCCCGCTCACCCCGGTAGCCCGTTGCGGCGGGCCACCTCGCCGAGCCAGGCCAGGCTCGGCTTCGGCGTCCGGGTGAACGTCGCGCGGTCGACGGCGATCAGGCCGAACGTCGGTGCGTAGCCGGAGAACCACTCGAAGTTGTCGAGCAGGCTCCAGTGCAGGTAGCCACGCACGTCGGCGCCGTCGGCGATCGCGTCGCCCAGGCCGCGCAGCGCCCCCTCGGTGTACGCGATCCGCTGGGCGTCGTCGGCGGTCGCGATGCCGTTCTCGGTGATCACGATCGGGGTGTCGGCAAGCACCTCCCGCACCCTTCGCACCGAGGCGCCGAGCGCCTGCGGCCGGTACTCCATGTGCGCCTGGGTCAGCAGCTCGGCGGGGGGCGCGACCGGCCCGTCCGGCCCGATCCGGGCACAGCTGTAGACCTGCATGCCGACGAAGTCGCCGTCGGCGGCCGCGGCCAGGAACTGGTCCTCGAAGGCGGCCCGGTGCCTGGCCATCCGCTCCTCACCGCCGTCGACCGCGATCCACTCCTGGCCGACCAGCGCCAGCCCCACCGGCACGGAGCCCTTCAGGACCTCGAGGCTGCGGCGGTGGGCGGCGAGGAACGCGTCGGCCAGCGCCTGGTCGGGCTCGGGCAAGCCGTTCACCTGCTCGCCGCGGGCCGCCATCGCGCCGAGGACGGGGAGCGTCGCGGCGAGGTTCGGCTCGTTGAGCGTCAGCACGTAGGCGGCGTCGCCGAGGATCGGCGCGGCGATCTCGGTGAAGCGGGCGAACCGGTCGCCGGCCTTCGGGCCCAGCCAGAACCCGTCGTCGTGGAACCACCGGGGTGTGGTGAAGTGGCAGAGCGTCACGACCGGGGCCAGGCCGCGGTCGCGGCAGCCGTCGATCATCCGGCGGTAGTGGTCGAGGGCGGCGCGGGAGACCTCGCCCTCCTCCGGCTCGATGCGGCTCCACTCCAGGCTGAACCGGTAGGCGTCGAGGCCGGCACCGGCCAGCAGGTCCAGGTCTTCGCGCCAGCGGTGGTAGTGGTCGACCGCATCGCTGCTCTTCTCGGCGAACGGCGAGTGTTCCTCGTGCTCCCACGGCCAGTAGTGGTTGTTGACGTTGCCGCCCTCCACCTGGTGCGACGCGGTGGCCGCGCCCCAGAGGAAGCCGTCGGGGAAGGTGGTCACGAAACGCCTCCGGAGTAGTGGAAGTCAGCGAGGGGCACGGTGCCCTCGACCGCGGAGCGGCCGGCGACGCGGGGAGCTGTGCCGCGATGCTCGCGTCCGGCCGTCCACCGGTCCTAGTGGCGTGCCATTGAGTGGCAGAGCAACTCCGCCGGCGCCCGGCTCAGTCGTCGAGCCCGATCGTGCGGCGGGCGCCGAGGCTCCGGGAGATCGACCGCGCGGCGGTCCGCACCGCCGGAGCCAGCAGGCGCGGCTCGGCGTGCTCCTGCGGGACGACGACCGAGAGCGCCGCGGCGACCCGCTCGTCCGCCGCGAAGATTGGAGCGGCGACGCTGACCAGCGGCTGCGGCGTCCGGCGCCGCAGCGTGGCGACGCCCTCGCGGCGGATCTCGGCCAGCGTCCGGCGCAGCGCCGCGGGGGAGACCGCGACGTTCTCGGGCTGGTGCATCAGCGGCTGCGCCAGCAGCTCCTCCTGGAACTCCGGCTCGGCGTAGGCCAGAAGCACCAGGCCGACGCCGGTCGAGTGCAGCGGGAGCCGCCCCCCGACCCGGTAGAGCACCGGCATCGCCTGGTGCGCCGAGAGCCGTTCGACGAGCAGCGCGTCGCCGCTGTCCTGCACCGCGAGCAGCACGTGCTGACGGGTGACCTCTTCCAGGTCGCCCATGAACGGCAGCGCGACCTGCCGGAGGTCCTGGCCGCGCGGCGCGAGCGACGCGACCTCCCAGAGCCGGAGCCCGATCGTGAACCGGCCGTCGTCGCCGCGCTCGAGGGCACCCCACGCCTGGAGCCGACCGGCCAGCCGGAGCGTCGTGCTGGTCGGGATGCCGCTGCGCCTGCTCAGCTCGCCGAGCGTGAGGGCGCGGTGCCCGGCGTCGAACGCGGCCAGCAGCGCCAGCGCGCGATCCACGACCGGATCGCCGGCCGGCGGCCGGTGTCCACGCACGCGGGCCGCCCCACCGGACTCGTTCGTCACGGTGCTGTCACCTGCTCGTCACCGATGAGGCGCGGGCCACATTTCTTTTTCATTGAGCGGCATTGTGTCCTGACGCCGGTGTGACGTCCACCGCATCGTTGGCGCCCAAGCCGGGTCGGTGCCCGAACGGCCCTCACGTTCCCCTCGGTTCTGGCGAAGGAGCCCGAAGCGATATGAAACGATTCAGATCCCGGACCGGACTCGCGGTCGTCGCCGCACTCGCCCTCGCCTCGGTCAGCGCCTGCAGCGGAAGCAACGGCGGCGCCAGCAGCCAGAGCGCCAGTGACACGATCACGATCGCGCTCGACGCGGACGCCGCACCGACCGGCTACGACCCGCTGCTCTACTCCCAGGTCCAGTTCACGTTCTTCAGTGCGCTCTACGACGCGCTGTTCGTCACCGACGAGGACGGCAAAACCCGGCCCGAGCTCGTCACCGAGTTCGCGAACAGCCCGGACAACCTGACGACCACGCTGACGCTCCGGGACGACGTCACGTTCACCGACGGCAAGAAGCTCGACGCGACCGTCGTCAAGGCCAACCTGGACCGTCGCAGCGACAAGGACCTCGTCGCCTACGGCTCGCTGGCGCCGGGCGGGGCCAGCGAGATCACCGCCGTCGCCGCGCCGGACCCGCGGACCGTCGTCATCACCTGGAAAGCGCCGCAGGCGACGCCGGCGGCGAACCTGGTCGACACGGCCGGTGTCATCGTCGGGCCCGACGGCATCGCGAAGCCGGACTCGCTGCTCACGAAGCCCGACGGCTCCGGCCCCTACGCGCTCGACAGCGGCAGGACGACGAAGGCGAGCGTCTACACGCTCGACAAGCAGGACGGTGCCCGCAACGCCGGCGAGTGGGCGTACGAGCACGTCGTGTTCAAGGTGATCATCGACGCCCAGTCGCTGGCGAACGCGGTCATCTCCGGCCAGGCCGACGTCGCCACGATCCTCAAGCCCAGCGTGGTCGAGCTGGTCGCGTCGCGGGCGGGCACGGTGAAGGCCGGCGGCACGATCGTCGGGTTCCCGGTGTGGGACAAGCTCGGCAAGACCAACCCGGCGTTCGCGAAGCCCGACGTGCGGCTCGCGCTGCTGCGCGGCATCGACGACGCGACGATCGTCAAGACCCTGCACCAGGGCTCCAAGGGCACCAAGCAGCTGTTCCCCTCGGACGCGACCGGCTTCGACCCGGGCCTCAACCAGACGTACTCCTACGACCCGGCGGCGGCCCGGCAGCTCCTCGCGCGGGCCGGGTACCCCAAGGGCTTCTCGTTCGAGATCACGATCGGTGGCCAGCCCACCGAGGACCTGCTCGCCGTCCAGAAGCAGTGGTCGGCGATCGGCGTGACGATGAAGGTCAAGACCGCCACCTCGACCGACCAGATCTTCGCCGCCACGAGCACCGAGCCGCTCGGCTTCGGCCCGTTCAGCCTCGGCAGCAACCCGGCCGGCTTCGTCGCCGGTGTCGTCTACGGCGGGTTCATGAACCAGCAGAAGGCCAAGGACCCGAAGATCGACGCCGCACTGGGCAAGTCCCTGGGCTCCACCGGCGCCGACCAGCAGGCCGCGCTCACCGGCCTCAACGCCGCGATCACCAGCGGCGGCTGGTACCTGCCGATCTACGAGGACTTCACGTACACCGGCTACAACAAGTCGAAGGTCGTGGCGCCGGTGTACGCCGGCACGAACAACTACCTGGTCCTCTCCAGCCTCGCCCCCGCCCGCTGAGATGGCCGCCTACCTCGCACGTCGGCTGGCCCTGGCGATCGGCACCGTGTTCGCCGCGGTCCTGATCACGTTCCTGCTCGTGCACGCCGGTGACGGCAGCCCTGGCGCGGTCAAGGCCGGGCCGGGAGCGGAAGCCGCGGAGATCGCCGCGCAGAACCACGCGCTGGGCTGGGACCGTCCGCTGTGGGCCCAGTTCGCCGACACGCTCGGCGACCTGGCCCGCCTGGACTTCGGCACGTCGCTGATCGACGGCCGGGACCTCGGCGCGGACCTGTGGGCGCGGCTGCCGGTCACCGCGTCGATCGCGCTGCTGGCGACGCTCCTCTCCGGCGTCCTCGGGATCGTGCTCGGCGTGACCGCCGCCGTGCGCGGCGGGCGGCTGGGCCGGGTGATCAACGCCGGCGCCGGCGTCGCGCTCTCGCTGCCGGCGTTCTGGGTGGGCGTCCTGCTCGTGTACCTGCTCTCCCTGCAGCTCGGGTGGTTGCCGGCGACCGGCTACGTGCCGTTCGCCGGTGACCCGGCCGGCTGGCTGCAGAGCCTGCTGATCCCGATCCTCACGCTCACGGTCGGCGGTGCGGCGATCATCGCCCGCACCGCTGCCGTGGGCATGCGGGAAGCGCTGGGGCAGGAGCACGTCCGCACGCTGCGGGCGATGGGCACTCCCGAGTGGCGGATCCGCTACGTGCACGCGCTGCGGTTCGCGAGCGTGCCGGTGGTCTCGGTGCTCGGCATCCAGTTCATCGCGCTCTTCGGCGGCTCGGTGATCGTCGAGAACCTGTTCGCGCTGCCCGGCCTGGGGCAGGCGAGCCAGGCCGCGGCGTCCTCGCACGACATCCCGGCGCTGATCAGCGTCGTCGTGGTCGCGACACTGGTCGTGGTCGTCGTCAACCTGCTGCTGGACCTGGTGGTCGCGGCCCTGGACCCGAAGGTGCGCACGGCATGAGCGTTCTGCCTCTCGACGACGTCGCCGCCGATCCGTCCCCGGGCCGACGCCCGCGAGTGCTGCGCCGGCCGGGAGGGGTGTTCGGCGCGGCGTGGCTGGTGTTCGTCCTCGTCGCCTCGCTCACCGCGCCGCTGTGGCAGCCGTACGAGGTGGACGCCCAGGACCTGGCGAACCGGCTCGCGCTCCCGTCGGGTGCGCACTGGCTGGGCACCGACCCGCTCGGACGGGACGTCCTGTCCCGGATCGCCGTCGCCGGGGCGCTGCCGCTGCTCTCCTCGGCACTCATGCTGGTCGTCGCGTTCGGGATCGGCCTGCCGCTGGCGCTGGTCGCCGCGGAGCGCGGGCGCCGGACCGAGCGGGTGATCAGCCGGCTCACCGAGATCCTGCTGGCGCTGCCGCTGATCATCCTGCTGCTGGCGGTGATCGGGGTGATCGGCAACCGGATCTACCCGGTCATGGCGGTCCTCGGTGTGCTGCTCTCCGCGGCGGTCTACCGGGTGCTGCTCGGCGTCGCCCAGTCCGTGCGGCAGCGCCTCTACGTCGACGCCGCGCGGGTCAACGGTCTCGGCTCGCTGCGGGTCGACGTCCTGCACGTGCTGCCGTCGATGGCCACGGTCGTCGCGGTGCAGGCCGCGCAGCTGTTCGGGATCGGGCTGCTGATCAACGCGGGGCTGGCGTTCCTCGGGTTCGGGCCGGCCGAGCCGGAGCCGAGCTGGGGCTTCATGATCCAGGACGCGTCGAAGTACCTGTTCGACGATCCCTGGCTGATGGTGCCGACCGGGCTCGTCCTGGCCCTGACCGTGGTGGCCGCGAACGAGCTCGCCGACGCGCTGGCCGGCCACCGCGCGCCCGCCGGTGCGGCCGGCCGGCCGTCCCGCCGCCGGGCCCGGCCCGCGCCGGAGCCCACCGCGGCCGCGGCGGGTCCGGCGGCCACGGACGCCGCAGTGCTGCGGGTGCGGGGCCTGTCGGTCGCCGTGGAGGGCGGCCCGACGCTGGTCAGCGACGTGTCGTTCGCGCTGCGGGAGGGCACCGTCCTCGGCCTGGTGGGCGAGTCCGGCTGCGGCAAGACGATGACCGCCCGCTCGCTGCTCGGCCTGCTGCCCGACGGCGTCTCGGTGTCCGCCGGGTCGATCGGCTGGCAGGGCCGGGAGCTGACCGACTTCCGCTCCGTCCGCGGCCGGGAGATCGCGCTGATCTCCCAGGAGCCGATGGTGGCGCTCGACCCGATGTTCACCGTCGCCCACCAGCTGACCCAGCCGATCCGGCGGTTCCGCCGGGTCGGGCGGGCCGAGGCCCGCCGGGTGGCGGCCCGGCTGCTGGCCCAGGTCGGCATCGTCGACGCCGAGCGCGTGCTGAAGAGCTACCCGCACCAGCTCTCCGGCGGCATGGCGCAGCGCGTCTGCATCGCACTGGCGCTGACCGGCGAGCCGAAGCTGCTCATCGCCGACGAGCCCACCACCGCGCTCGACGTCACCGTGCAGGCCGAGATCCTCTCGCTGCTGCGGCAGCTGGTCCGCGACACCGGCCTCTCGATCATCCTGGTCAGCCACGACCTGGGCGTGGTCGCCGACCTCTGCGACGACGTCGCGGTGATGTACGCCGGTGCGGTCGTCGAGGCCGGCGCCACCGCGGACGTGCTCGGCGCGCCGGCCCACCCGTACACGATGGCGCTGCTCGGCGCGAACCCGCACGTGCCCGACGGCGAGCCGGTGCCGCTGCGCCTGGCGTCGATCGCGGGGACCGTGCCGCCGCCCGGCCGGTGGCCGACCGGCTGCCGGTTCGCCACCCGCTGCCAGTTCGTGCGCGACACCTGCACCGAGCCGTTCGGAGCCCGGCCCGCGCACGGAAGCGGGGAGGTGCTCTGCGTCCGCGTCGACGAGCTGTCCCGCGCCCGAGCCACCTGGGACGCCGACGCCGTCGGGGCCGAGACCGCGCCCGGCGCCGATCCGCTGCCGCCGGACGGTGGGCAGCCGCCGGGCGGATCGCCCGCACCGGCCGGTCCGCTCGCGGCCGCCGACGACCACACCGCAGGAGTGCCCCGATGACCAGCGCAGCGCAGGAGGCGCCGGCCGTGCCGGCCCTGCAGGTCCGCGACCTCGTCGTCCGCTACGGCTCGGGGCGCCGGGCCCGTTCGGCCGCACCGGCCGTGGACGGCGTCAGCTTCGACATCGCCCCCGGCGAGACGCTCGGCGTCGTCGGGGAGTCCGGCTCCGGCAAGTCGACGATCGGCAAGGCCGTGCTGGGGCTCCGGGCACCGGCGGCGGGCACCGTGCGGCTGCACGGCCAGGACATCACCGCGATGCCGCTGAAGCGACGCAGCCGCCTCGCCGCCGACCTCCGCGTCGTCTTCCAGGACCCCTACTCGTCGCTGAACCCGGCCCGCACCGTCGGCCAGACCCTCGTCGAGCCGCTGGCGCTGCAGGGCGTCCGCGGGTCGGAGGCCGACCGCCGGGCACGGGTGGCGCTGGAGTCCGTCGGCCTGCCCGGCGACGCCGCTGGCCGCTACCCGGCGCAGTTCTCCGGCGGCCAGCGGCAGCGCGTCGCGATCGCCCGCGCGCTCGTCTGCGACCCCCGGGTGCTCGTCCTCGACGAGCCGGTGTCCGCACTGGACCTCTCGACCCAGGCCCAGGTGCTCAACCTCCTGGCCGATCTGCGCGACCAGCACGGGCTCGCGTTCCTGTTCATCGCCCACGACCTCGGCGTCGTCCGGTTCCTCGCGCAGCGGGTGGTCGTCCTCTACCGCGGTCAGGTCATGGAGACCGGTCCGGTCGAGGCGGTCACCCAGGCGCCGCGCCACCCGTACACGGCCGCGCTCACCGCCGCCGCGCCGGTGCCGCGCCCGGCCGAACAGGCCGCCCGCCGGGCCGCGCGCGAGGCGCTGGGCATCGGCACGGCGGGCGCGGCGCTGCCCTCGCCGAGCGGCTGCCCGTTCGTGCCGCGCTGCCCGCTGGCGACCGCGGTGTGCAGCGCCGAGCGCCCCCCGCTGCGGCCCGTGGACGGCAGCCTCACCGCGTGCCACCACGCCGAGCGCGTGGTGACGCTCCGATGAGCGCCACCCCCACCGGGCTCCGCGTCGAGCACCTCGACGAGGCGCTGGGCATCCGGACGCCCGCGCCGCGGCTCTCGTGGCGGCTGCCCGACGGTGCCCGCGAGCAGCTGGCCTACCGGATCACCACCGACCGCGGCTGGGACTCCGGCTGGGTGCCGGGCGCGGAGAGCGTGCTGGTGCCCTACGGCGGTCCGCCGCCTGCGTCGTCCCAGCGCGTCGAGTGGCGGGTCCGGGTGCGCACCGATCTCGGCGAGAGCCCGGCGTCGGCACCCGCCTGGTTCGAGACCGGGCTGCTGGAGACCGAGGACTGGCGCGCCACCTGGATCGAGCCCGGCACGATGCCGGACGGTGCGAAGGGGTACCGCCCCGCCGCGCTGTTGCGGTGGGAGTTCGACGTCGACCGCCCGGTCGTCTCCGCCCGGCTGCACGCGACCGCGCAGGGCCTCTACGAGGGGTTCCTCAACGGCGACCGGATCACCGACGCCGAGCTGACGCCCGGCTACACCCAGTACGACGTGCGGCTGCAGGTGCAGACGTACGACGTCACCGCGTCGGTGACGCCGGGCCGCAACGCGTTCGGCGTGATCCTCGCCGACGGCTGGTTCCGGGGACAGGTCGGCATCACCCGCGCGGCGCAGCAGTGGGGCGACCGGCTGGCGCTGCTGGCCCAGCTCCACCTCGTCCACGCCGACGGGAGCGTCACGGTGGCCGGGACCGGTCCCGGCTGGCGCAGCGTGCCGGGTCACGTCGTCGCCGCCGACCTGATCGAGGGTGAGCGGTGGGACCTCGGCCGCCTGCCGCGCGGCTGGACGGCGGCGGGGTTCGACGACTCGGCGTGGGACCACGTCGCGGTGGTCCAGCACGGCTACTCCGGGCTGGTCGACTCGCCGGCGCCCCCGGTCCGCCGCGTCGAGGAGCTGGTGCCCCGGTCGGTGACCCGCCTGCCCAGCGGCGCGCACCTCGTCGACCTCGGCCGGAACATCAACGGGTGGGTGCGCCTCACCGACCTCGGCCCGGCCGGAACCCGGCTCACGCTCACCCACGGCGAGTGGCTCGGCCCGGACGGGGACGTGACCGTCGAGCACCTGCGGCCCGCGGTGCCGTTCCTGCCCCACCCGCTGCCGGCCGGTCAGGTCGACGCTGTCGTCTCGGCCGGCGTCCCCGGCGACGTCTTCGAGCCGCGCCGGACCACCCACGGCTTCCGGTACGTGCGCGTCGAGGGCCACCCCGGTGCGCTGGGCATCGACGACGTCCGCGGCGTCGTCGTCCACACCGACCTGCGCCGCACCGGCTGGTTCACCGGCAGCGACGAGCGGTTGAACGCCCTCCACGAGGCGGCGGTGTGGAGCTTCCGCGACAACGCCTGCGACATCCCCACCGACTGCCCGCACCGTGAGCGGCACGGCTGGACCGGCGACTGGCAGCTGTTCGTCGGCACCGCCGCGTTCCTCTACGACGTGGCGGGCTTCTCGACGAAGTGGCTGCGCGACGTCGCGGCCGACCAGTGGCCCGACGGTACGGTCGCCAACGTCAGCCCCAGCCCGCGCAGCGAGGGGCGCGGCGGGCCGATCGCGTTCCTCAACGGCTCGGCCGGGTGGGGCGACGCGGCGGTGATCGTGCCCTGGGAGCTCTACCGCGCCTACGGGGACACCGGGATCCTGGCCGAGCTGTGGCCGACGATGGTCCGGTGGCTCGCCCGGGCCGAGCGGATGGCCGCCGAGCAGCGCCACCCCGACCGGGCCGGCCGCCCGGCCGCCCCGCACGAGCAGTACCTCTGGGACACCGGCTTCCACTGGGGCGAGTGGCTGGTGCCGGGCGAGGACGTCGGCGACTTCCCGGCGTTCGTCGCGGCGGACAAGGGCGCGGTCGCGACCGCGTACCTCGCCCACAGCGCCCGGCTGATGAGCCGCATCGCCCCGATCCTCGGCCACGACCCCGGGCACTACGCCGCCCTCGCCGACGCCGTGCGCGGCGCCTGGCAGGCCGAGTACCTCGACGACGACGGCCGCCTGCGCCCCGACACCCAGGCCGACCACGTCCGCGCGCTCGCGTTCGACCTGGTGCCGCCCTCGCGGCGACCGGCCGTGGCCGAGCGGCTGGTGCAGCTGATCGCAGCGGCCGGAACCCACGTGGGCACCGGCTTTCTGGCCACCCCGTACCTGCTGCCGGTGCTCGCCGACGCCGGGTACCTCGACGTCGCCTACGCGCTGTTGCTGCAGGACACCGAGCCGTCCTGGCTGGTGATGATCGACCGCGGCTCGACCACCGTCTGGGAGCACTGGAACGGCGTGGACGCCGGCGGCGTCCCGCACGAGTCGCTCAACCACTACTCCAAGGGCGCGGTGATCTCCTTCCTGCACCGCTACGTGGCGGGGCTGCAGCCGGTGGAGCCGGCCCACCGCCGGTTCCGGGTCCGGCCGCGGCCCGGCGGCGGGCTGACCGGCGCCGAGGCGGCGCACGAGTCGCCGTACGGGCGGATCGAGGTCTCCTGGCGGGTCAGCGACGGCGAGTTCACGCTGCGGGTCGCCGTGCCCGCCGGGACGGGCGCCGAGATCGTCCTGCCCTCCGGGGCGGTCCACGACGCCGCGCCCGGTGCCCACGTCTACCGAGAGGCCGTGCGATGAGCGACGTCGGCGTCGAGCCGGTCAGGGTCGAGCCGGTCGGCGTCGAGCCGGTCCGGATCGAGCACCACCGGGAGCCGCTCGGCTTCGGCGAGGCGACGCCCCGGCTGTCCTGGGTGATGCGCGCCGAGCGCAGGGACCGGTACTGCAACGGCGGCTGCTGCGCCCTCCGCGCCGGCCGCCGAAAACCCTTGTCAATGGCGGTTTTCGCGCGCCCCCACGCACAAAAACTGACATCGGCGCACCTCCCCCCACTGCCAGGTGGAGCCGGGCTGGCGGCGGTGCGCGACTGGCGTCCGGACGGGCCGGGCGACGACGCCGCCGTCCCGGCGAGCCTCTCCGGCGGGCCGGCCCAGCGGCAACCGGGTTGCTCCCCGCCCGGTCGCCGCCCGGCACCCGGCGGTGCCGATCAACTCCCTGTTCCGGTCTGTACCACCCTGGGGAGCTCCGTTGATCGACCGCCGATCGCTGCTGACGAACGCCGTACTGGCCGCGCCGCTGGTGGCCGCGGGCGGCGTGCTGCTGGGTGATCCGGCGTCCGCCGCACCGACGTCGGCGGCGAAGGCGGGCACGGTGAAGGCGGGCGCGGTGCGGAAGAACGCCGCGCCGCCGGTCGTCGGCGCCCAGTTCCACGGGACCTGGGAGATGTACTGGAACGGTGCGACCCCGAACTCGATGTTCACCAAGCACCTCGACACGCTGGCCGCGCAGGGCGTCCAGATGATCCGGACGGACGTCGGCTGGTCGTCGGCGCAGCCGACGAACGCGGCACCGGTCGCGAGCCAGTGGTACCACCGCCGCCTGGCGACGGTGATCGACGCGGTCCGTGCCCGGGGCATGCAGATCTTCCTGACCGTGCACCAGTCGCCGGCGTGGTCGCGTCCGGGCACCGGCAGCGAGGTCAAGCAGTACCCGGCCGACCCGAACGCGATCAAGCCGTGGCTGACGTTCCTGGCCGCCACGTACGGCGCGAAGCTCGCGGCGATCGAGGTGTGGAACGAGCCGAACCTCGAGGAGTTCGTCGGCATCTCGGATGCCTACCAGCGCGCGGTGAAGTACGTGCCGCTCCTCAAGGCCGCCCACGCGGCGATCAAGGCCGGACGGCCGTCCCTGCCGGTGATCTTCGGCGGTCCGAGCCAGACCGACGACGGGTTCGTCGCCGACTGCTACGACCTGGGCGCCAAGGGCCGGTTCGACATCATGGGCGTCCACCCCTACCAGGGCAACCAGACCAAGGCGCCGGAGTCCACCGACATCACCGGCAAGGCGCGGATGACGCACATGCCGGCGATCATCGCGCTGATGGCGGCGAAGGGCGACGGCGCCAAGCCGATCTGGTGGACCGAGTTCGGGTTCAGCGTCCACTCCAACGCCGGCATCCCGGCCGGCCAGGTCTGGCTGTTCGGCGTGCCGGACGACGCGACGTCGGCGTCGTACCTGTCCCGCTCGTTCCACCTGGCGTGGCAGCAGTGGCCGCAGGTCAAGCTCGCCGTCGCGTACTGCGCGTACAAGACGCCGTCGGACGGCCACGGCCACCAATTCGGCTTCCGCCTGCTCGAGGCGGACGGCACCGCCAAGCCCCAGCTCAAGGCGCTCGGCGCGCTGCGGCGGACGTTCGGCTCCCTGCAGCGGCTCTGATCGCTCAGGGGCGCGGCGCGACGTGCTCGTGCTCCTCGTGCCGCGCCTGCGACGGGCCGCGCGCCGACGAGAGGTTCCGGGCGGTGTCGATCAGCGGCACGTGGCTGAACGCCTGGGGGAAGTTGCCGACGAGCCGGCCCGCCTTCGGGTCGTACTCCTCGGAGAGCAGGCCCACGTCGTTGCGCAGCGAGAGCAGGCGCTCGAACAGCTCCCTGGCCTCGTCGTGACGCCCGGCGAACGCGTAGTTGTCGGCGAGCCAGAACGAGCAGGCCAGGAACGCACCCTCGCCGCCGGGTAAGCCGTCGACGCCCGGCTCCGGGGGCTGGCTGTAGCGCTGGACGAACCCGTCGACCAGCAACTCCCGCTCGATCGCGGCCACGGTGCCGCGGACCCGGGGGTCGTCGGCCGGGAGGAACCCGACCAGCGGCACCATGAGCAGCGCCGCGTCGAGCTCGGCCGAGCCGTAGGACTGGGTGAACGTCTGCCGCTTCTCGTCGTAGCCGTGGGTGAGGATGTCGGCGCGGATGTCGTCGCGCAGGGCGCGCCACCGTTCGATCGGCCCGGCGAGGCCGAACTGCTCGACGCCCTTCACCGCGCGGTCGGCGGCCACCCAGGCCATCAGCTTGGAGTGGGTGAACTGCTTGGAGCCACCGCGCACCTCCCAGATGCCCTCGTCCGGGTCGGTCCAGTGCTCCGCGACGAAATCCATGAGCTTCACCTGCAGGCCCCACGCCGGGTCCTGGGCCTTCAGCGCCGAGCGGCGTCCCTGGTGGAGGGCGTCCATCACTTCGCCGTAGACGTCGAGCTGGAACTGTTCGGCGGCGGCGTTGCCGATCCGGACCGGCAGGCCGTCGTAGCCGGGCAGCCAGTCGGCGACGTACTCGGTCAGCCGGCGCTCGCCCGCGACGCCGTACATGATCTGCATCTCCGCGGGGTCACCGGCGATCGCGCGCAGCAGCCACTTGCGCCACGCCTGGGCCTCGGCCTGGAATCCGGAGTAGAGCAGCGACTGCAACGTGATCGTGGCGTCGCGCAGCCAGCAGAAGCGGTAGTCCCAGTTGCGGACGCCGCCGAGGGCCTCGGGCAGGGACGTGGTCGCTGCCGCGACGATGCCGCCGGTCGGGGCGTAGGTGAGGGCCTTCAGCGTCAGCAGCGACCGGACGACCGCGTCGCGCCACTCGCCCTCGTAGGTGCACGCGGACATCCAGCCCTGCCAGTAGCCCTCGGTCGCGCCGAGTTCGACGACCGGGTCCAGCGGCTCGGGCGGTGGCAGGTGGGAGGCCCGCCAGGTCAGGGTGAACGGCGCCCGGTCGCCCGCGCCGACCGAGAACTCGGCGCGCGTGGCGAAGTCCTCGCCGTACGTCTCGATCGGCGTGCGCAGCCAGACCGCGTCCGGCCCGGCGACGGCGACCAGGTCGCCCTGCTCCCGGTACACCCAGGGCACGACCCGGCCGTAGCCGAAGCGCAGCCGCAGGTGCATGCGCATCGGCACCCGCCCGCGCACGCCCTCCACGATCCGGACGACGTCCGGCGCGTCGCCGCGTGGCGGCATGAAGTCGATGATCCGGACCGTTCCCTCGTCGGTGTCGAACTCGGTCTCCAGCACCAGCGTCTCGCCGCGGTACCGCCTGCGTACCGCCCGGACCTCGCTCGCCGGTGCGATCTGCCAGCGCCCGTGCTGCTCGGTGCCGTGCAGGGCGGCGAAGATCGCGGCCGAGTCGAACCGGGGGACGCACAGCCAGTCGATCGACCCGTCGTTGCCGACCAGCGCGGCGGTCTGCGTGTCGCCGATGACGGCGTAGTCCTCGATCGGCAGTGCCATGCGTGTCCTCCCGGCGGAAGAGGCTGTGGCTTCTCCATGCCCCGGCCGGAGCGCGGCCGAACACGCTGTGCCGCAAGTGAACACCGCGCGCGCGGCGCTGCACCGGGTCGGGCACGCCGAGCGACGCTACCGTGACGGAGTGCGTTTTCTCGCTGCGCTGGTCACTCTGGTCACCGCACTCGGGCCGGGCCCGGTTCCCGCCGCGGTGGCAGCCCCGCCCGTCGTCCCGACCGCCGCCCCCGCCGTCGAGACCGAGCCGGTCGGGCACTCGGCCTCCGCCGCGCTCGACGTCGCGCTCTGGACCGACCCGGCCAGGCGACGCCGGTCGATGGTGATCGGCACCGACCAGAAGGGCCCGCTGGAGACCTACGATCTGGCCGGGCGGCGGTTGCAGCGCATCGACGACCTCTACCCGACCGGCGTGGACGTCCGTGGCGATGTGGTGGTGGCCACCTCGGGACGCACGCTGCGCGTCTTCACGGTGGACGCGGCGAGCCGGCGGCTGCGGCCCCGCGCGGTCGTGCCGACGACGGTGGCGCCCTACGGCCTCTGCCTCTACCGGTCGGCCGCGGGCGACCTGCACGCGTTCTCGACGTCGGTCGGCGGACGGGTCGAGCAGTGGCAGCTCACGGTCCGGGGTGCGCGGGTGACCGTCAAGGCGGTGCGCAAGTGGACGGTCGGCACCCGCCTGGACGCGTGTGTCGCCGACGACACCCACGGGGCGCTCTACGTCAGCGAGCGCCGGTTCGGCATCTGGCGGTACCGCGCCGACCCGGACGGCGGCCTGCGGCGCACGCTGGTCGACCGCGCGAAGACCCGCTGGGGCGGTCAGAACGGCAAGGTGACCGCGAACGTCGAGGGCCTGGCGATCGCCGGCGACCGGCTCTACGCCTCGTCGCAGGGCACCAGCGACTTCGTCGCCTACTCCCGGGTCGGCAACGCCTACCTAGGCCGCTTCCGGGTCGCCAACAGCCGCGACGTCGACGGCTGCCAGGACACCGTCGGCATCGAGGCCACCTCCCGCGCGCTCGGCCCGCGCTTCCCCGAGGGCCTCTTCGTCTGTCACGACGGGTACAACCTCGACGGCACGACCGTGAAGCGCGAGAACTTCAAGCTGGTGCCGATGACCGCCGTCGTCCGGGTGCGGCGGTCCCGGTGAGGGCACCCGGCCGAGCCGCCGAGGGCCCGAACCGCCCGGGCCCGAACCGCCCGGGCCCGAACCTTTGGGCCGCGGCCCGGCACGGCGGCTCAGCCCAGGACGGCCAGGGCGTCGATCTCGACGAGCATCTCCTCGCGGGGCAGGCCGACCATCACCGTGGTGCGGGCCGGGAGCACGCCGGAGGACACCCGCGCGGAGACGAACGCCCCGTAGGCCTCGTTCATCGTCGCGAAGTGGGCGCGGTCGGTGAGGTAGACCCGGAGCATCACGACGTCGTCGAAGCTCGCGCCGCCCGCCCGCAGGATCGCCTCGACGTTGCGCAGTGTCTGCTCGGTCTGCTTGGCCACGTCGCCCGGGTAGAGGTACTCGTTGGTGTCCGGGTCCACCGGGCCCTGGCCGGACACCTGCAGGATCTGGCCGGTGCGCACCCCCTGGGAGAACGTGTGCGCCGGCGCCGGTGCGCGGTCGGTGACGATGGCGGATCGGGTGGTCATGGGGCTCCTCTGTCGTGGGGGTGGTACCCGCATTCGCGGGAGATGTCGGCGGTGGCGGCGAGCAGGGCCGGGACGAGGCCGAGCACGCCCTCGTACGGCAGCAGGACGTCGGGCACCGAGATCGAGACCGCGGCGAGGGTCCGCCCGTCGGCGCCGCGGACCGGCGCGCCGACGCAGTTGATGAACGTCTCGTTCTCCGCGTGGTCCTCGGCCCAGCCGCGCTCGGTGGCGAGCGCGACCTCGGCCAGCAGCTGTTCCGGGCCGCCCGGCGTCCGTTCGGTGAAGCGCGGGTAGTCCAGCGCGGCGATCAGGTCGTCACGCTCGGCCGGATCGAGCCCGGCCAGCAGAACTTTTCCCACGGCGGTGCTGTGCAGCGTCGCGGTCTTGCCGATCCGCGACGCCATCCGCACCGGGGTCTCGCGCGGTTCCAGCTTGTCGACGTAGGTGGCGACCCCACCGTCGAGCACCGCGAGGTGGACGGTCTGGCCGGTCTCGTCGCGCAGACGCCGCAGCCGGGGGGCGGCCACGACCCGCACCTCGAACGAGTCGAGCGCCTGGTGCGCCAGCCGGAACAGGTGCGGGCCGAGCACGTACCGGTGCTCGCCGTCGTGGTGGACGAAACCCTCGTCCTCCAGCACGCGCAGCAGCCGCAGCACGGTGCTCTTGTGGACGCCCTCCGCTGCGGCCAGCTCGCCGAGCGTCCCGGTTCCGTTCGCGACCCGGTCGAGCAGCGACAGTGCCCGGGCTACCGACTGGCTCATCCGGCGAGATCCTCCCAAGCGGGCAGCGTGACCGGCCGATCCTCCCGCACCACCAGCGCGGCCGCCGCGCAGCGGTGCCCGAGCACGACCGCCGACCGCACGTCCAGCTCGTACCACCGCCCGGCGAGGTAGCCCGCGGCGAACGCGTCGCCCGCCCCGACCGGCTCGACGACGTCGACCTCGAGCGCGGGAACGTGCAGCCGCCCCTCTGGCGAGAGCACGAGCACGCCGTGCTCCTCCTGCTTGAGCAGCACCCGCCGGGCCCCGGGGAGCGCCCGGAGCAGCGCGTCCGGGTCGGTGGTGCCGAGCACGGCCGCCGCCTCGTCCGCGCCGAGCAGCACCTCGTCGGCGCGGGTCAGCAGGCGACGCAGCGGCGCGTCGTCGCGGTGGCGCCACAGCGCCGGGCGGTAGTTGAGGTCGACCGAGAGCCGGGTGGAGGGGGCGAGTGCGTCGGGCAGCGCGTCGCAGAACGCCGCCGCGCTGTCGGAGAGGCCAGGGGTGATGCCGCTGACGTGCACCACTCCGGCGTCGGCCAGTAAGGAGGCGACGCCGGGGCGGTCCAGATCGGCGGGGGAGAGCGCGGAGGCGGCCGAGCCGTCGCGGTAGTAGAGCATCGCCGACCGGCGGGAGCCGTCGGGCGCGGTGCCCGGAGCCTTGACGTAGAGGCCGGTCGGGCGTGCGCCGTCGATCTCGAGGGCGGCGATGTCCACACCGGCGCTCCGCGCGACGTCGGCCACGTGCCGGCCGAAACCGTCGTCGCCGAGCCGGGAGAGCCAGGCGGTGGGGACGCCGAGGCGGGCCAGGGTGAGCGCGACGTTCAGCTCGGCACCGCCCACCGAGCGCACGAACGTGGCGGCGGCGGAGAGCGGGACGTCGTCGGCGGGCGTCAGCACGATCATCGCCTCGCCCACGCACACGACTTTTGACCGGGGCATGCGTCGATGCTAGAACGGTGACGGCTCAAATTGCAACGCCCATTGCGCAGTGCGCAACGATGCTGCTCGGAGGTGAAGCGTGCGGTACGACGCGGAGAGGGTCGGGCTCCTGGGGCCCGAGCGGAAGGCGGTACCGGTCGCCGCCTGGGGCAAGACCGCGGCCGAGTTCGTCGCCGGCGAGCCGGGGCTCGGTGCGCTGCCGACCCCGGTCGTGACGCTCGACGCGGACGCGCTGGAGACCAACCTCGCGGCGCTGACCGGGTGGGCCCGCGCCGCCGGTGTGGACCACGCGCCGCACGGCAAGACGTCGATGGCGCCCGCGCTGTGGCGCACCCAGCTCGAGGCCGGCGCCTGGGGCATCACGGTGGCGACGCCGTGGCAGCTCGCGTTCGCGCTGTCCGAGGGCGTGCCGACGATCCTCGCGGCCTACCCGGTGCTCGACCCGGGGGTCCTGGGGCTGCTCGCCCGGCCGCGGACCGCGCGGGTGCTGGTGTGGGCGGACGGGGTGGACGTCGTCGAGGCGATGGCGCCGCACGTCGCCGACGCCGCCCAGCCGATCGACGTCCTCGTCGACCTCGGGGCGCCCGGTGGCCGCACCGGGGCCCGGTCGCTGGCGGCCGCGGTGGAGACCGCCCGTGCGGTGGTGCGTACTCCGGGCGTGCGCCTCGCCGGGGTGGCCGGGTACGAGGGATCACTGGCCCACGACGCCTCGCCGGAGAGCCTCCAGCGGGTGCGGAGCTACCTGGCGCAACTGGCCGAGCTGCACACCGCACTCGGGGACCTCTACGACGGCGAGGCCGTGGTCACCGCGGGCGGCAGCGCCTACTTCGACCTGGTCGCCGAGGCGCTGTCTCCGCTGCACGACCCGCCGGCGACCCGCGTCGTCGTCCGCGCCGGGGCCTACCTCGCCCACGACGACGGCTTCTACCGGGGCATCTCCCCGCTGACTCGGGACGGCGGCACCGGGTTGCGGGCGGCGCTGCACGGCTGGGTGCGGGTGATCTCGCGGCCCGAGCCGGGGCTGGCACTGGCCGACGGCGGCAAGCGTGACCTGCCGTTCGACGAGGGCCTGCCGCAGGTGCAGGCGATCCGCCGCGCCGGGTCCGGCCCCACCGAGCCGCTGAGCGGCGCGGAGGTCACCGCGCTCGCCGACCAGCACACGTTCGTGCGCCTCACCGGCGACGCCGAGGACGTCGCGGTCGGCGACGTGCTGCGCCTGGGCCTGTCGCACCCGTGCACCACGTTCGACAAGTGGGGGCTGCTCCCGGTGATCGACGACGCCCGCGTGCCGCAGCCGGTCGTGGTCGACGTCGTCCGGACGGTGTTCGGGTGACCGGCCTGCGGATCCGCGGCGCGTTACTCGTCGACGGCACCGGCGCGCCCGCCCGCCGCGGCGACGCGCTGATCGTCGACGGCCGGATCGCCGAGCTCGGCGCGGTGTCCGGCTCGGCGACGACCACACTCGACGCCGACGGCCTCGTCCTCGCACCGGGCTTCATCGACATGCACGCCCACTCCGACCTGGCCGTCGTCACCGATCCGGCGCACCTGGCCAAGACCACCCAGGGCGTCACCACCGAGGTCGTCGGCCAGGACGGGCTCAGCTACGCACCCGCCGACGACACCACGCTGCCGATCCTGCGCGAGCAGCTGGCCGGCTGGAACGGCGTCCCCGACGACGTCCCCTGGCGCAGCGTCGGGGAGTACCTCGACCGCGTCGACGCCGGAGCCGCGGTCAACGTCTGCTACCTGGTGCCGCAGGGCAGCGTCCGCATGCTCGTCGTCGGCACCGAGGACCGGCCGGCGACGCCGGCGGAGCTCGACCGGATGGCCGCGCTCGTCCACGACGGACTCGCCGAGGGCGCGGTCGGGATGTCCAGCGGTCTCACGTACGTGCCCGGCATGTTCGCCGACACCGACGAGCTGGTCGCGCTCTGCCGGGTCGTCGCGCGGGCCGGCGGCTTCTACGCACCTCACCAGCGCTCCTACGGGCAGGGGGCGCTGGCGGCCTACGCCGAGATGGTGGAGGTCGCCCGCCGCAGCGGCGTCGCCCTGCACCTCACGCACGCGACGATGAACTTCGGCGTCAACCGCGGCCGCGCGGGGGAGCTGCTCGCGCTGATCGACGCCGCCCTGGCCGACGGGGTCGACGTCACCCTCGACACCTACCCGTACCTGCCCGGCTCGACGACGCTCGCCGCGGTGCTGCCGAGCTGGTCCGCGACCGGCGGACCCGAGGCGACGCTGCGGCGCCTGGAGGACCCGGCGGCGCTGGCCCGTATCCGCGAGCACCTCGAGGTGACCGGCTCCGACGGCTGTCACGGCGTCGTCGCCGAGTGGGACACGCTGCAGATCTCCGGGGTGCGCGACGCGGCGCTCTCCGGCGTGGTCGGCGAGACGATCGCGGGGATCGCCGCCGGGACCGGCCGGGAGCCGTTCGAGGTCTTCGTCGACCTGCTCCGCCGCGACCGCCTCGGCACGACGATCCTGCAGCACGTCGGCGACGAGCCGAACGTCCGCGCGATCATGCGGCACCCGAGGCACACGGTCGGCAGCGACGGCCTGCTGGTCGGCGGGCGCCCGCATCCGCGGGCGTGGGGCACGTTCCCGCGCTACCTCGGCCACTACGTGCGCGAGGAAGGTGTCCTCGGGCTGGAGGAGTGCGTCGCGCGGATGACCGGCCGCCCGGCGGCCCGGCTCGGGCTGACCGACCGCGGGACCCTGCGGGTCGGGGCCGTCGCCGACCTGGTCCTGTT
>Ga0190269_10000275_pt1 | contig 27763 bp, 20 predicted proteins | sample Popmic249IS_FD_133749 | JGI IMG/M metagenome (GOLD analysis project Ga0190269, IMG submission 133749) | Populus adjacent soil microbial communities from riparian zone of Blue River, Arizona, USA - 249 IS | ecosystem: Environmental > Terrestrial > Soil > Riparian zone | place: USA: Arizona... | reverse complement strand
GTCGTGGGAACACTTGCGGATATCACTGCGCGCAAGCGAGAGGAGCTCGCCGTGCAGAAGCGGCTCGAGTTCGAGCAACAGCTGCTGGGCATCGTGAGCCATGACCTACGCAACCCCATCGCTGCGATGCTACTGGGCGCGCGGTTGATCGCCGACGAAGCCGGAGCGCACCCCTTCATCGGCAATGCGGCTCGGCGTGTTTTGTCGAGCGGCGAGCGCGCAACGCGTCTCATACGCGATCTTCTCGACTTCACGCAGGCACGGCTAGGACGAGGGCTCCCAATCACGCCTGCGAAAACGAACGTTCAGCAGGTGTGCCGGCAAGTGATCGACGAGTTCGCGTTAGCTTTTCCGCGCCGCAAGATCACCTATCACTTCGATGCCGACGTGGACTGCACGTGGGACGCGGATCGTATCGCGCAGGCCCTCAGCAACTTGCTACGCAACGCGCTCAGCTACAGTCCCCCGGAAAGCGAGGTACGGATCAGTGCGTGCAGAGATGGCTCTGCGCTCACGATCGCCGTACAAAACGCCAACCTTGCGGGGCCGATTCCTGCGGAAGTGCTGCCGACGCTATTCCAGCCGTTCCGGCGCGGTGACCGCAGGCACGATCCCGACCGCAGTATCGGCCTCGGTCTTTACATCGTCCACGAGGTCGTGCGGGCGCACGGCGGCAAGGTCGAGGTTCGCTCGACCGCTTCCGACGGGACGACATTCAGCATGCGCCTGCCCTACGTTGCTCAGCCGCTGCCAGCGGACGCGATCGAGCCGTCTTAGCACCTGCGTGACGGCGCGCATACGGTGTCTACCGTCGGGGCGTTGTGCTTCCGATTCGGGTCGCTGGGGCAGCCGTCGGTCGTCAGCCGCCTGCGGGGTAAACGCGTTGTGGCATGTGGCGCTCCCGATCTTCGGCCGTTCTGCGCACCGCGCTCCGAATCGCCGCGATCCCTGCCGCTATCAGCAGCAGACCCGAGGCGATGAAGCCCAGATCCCACGCCAGCTGCCCATCGCCAGGATGCACGTGATGCAGCCCGAGCAGCTGGTGATCGATCACGCCCTCCACGCTGTTGAAGAGCCCCCACCCGAGCGCGAGCCCGCCGCAGAACAGCGGCATGGACCAGGGCACACCCGGCAGCTTGCCCGCGCGAAACAGCAGAAACAGCCCGCCCATGGTCATGCACCAGGTGGCCGCGTGGAACAGGCCATCCCAGACCATGTTGTATTTCATGCTGACGAGGTCCGTCGGTGGGACCTTGCTCGACAGCATGTTGTGCCACTGCAGGATCTGGTGCAGCAGTATGCCGTCGAAGAAGCCGCCCAGGCCCGCACCGAGCAAACATGTCGCTGCGAGCAGTGGACCAGGGCGCGTCGTGTGGAGCGTTGTCATGGGGTCTCCTTCTCTACCGCGCGTGCTCGGCCGGTGGGATCGCCCCAGGCGTACAGCGCGCTGCTGATGGCTGCGATCACCACCAGCGGCAGCACGAGCAGACAGAGCATGTTCCAGAACGTGTCGTCCCACACCGCGGCGCGCACCGTGCGCGCGGTGGTGCAGTTCGGGCAGGCGAGGGCGACGGGAGCGCACAGCCACAGGCCGAGCGCGAGCGCAGCCAGTCGAGTGATGCGGTGGCTCGAGGTCATGCGCCAGGGCTCAGCAGCTTCCGGACCAGTCCGAGGCCGCGCTCGGCAAGCCTGCCACAGCGACCTCGCTGCACGCGCGGCGCAGCGCACAACAATGACTCGCCTCACCTCGTGTGACGCCGCTGACTGCATCCACACCGGCTGGTTCACGGCTTGCATCGGTTTTCGGCCACAACACCCGAACTGGGAGACGCAGTCATGCCAGAACCCAACGACGAACGCGGCGTCCCGCGCGCCCGCATCCAAGGCTCCGAGGCGCACACGAACCCCGAGGACACTTTGATCCACGACACCGCACCCGGCGCGGGCAAGGTCAACTCTCCGCGCGCGCCGAGCGGCGGTAAGGGCCCCGCGATCTCGTGGCTGATGGTGCTCGGCGTGTTGGCCGTGCTGGTGCTACTCGCCTACGGCGGCATCGCAGGTCGCTGACGCGGCGCGTGCCGAATCACAAGCGCAAGGTGCGAGCGTCGGTGATCAGGCAGTGCACCGGCACGTCGTGTGGATCTTCTGGCAGCTCCGGGACGAGCTGAAAGTCGTACGCCAGACCCACGCGGAAGGCGCGCGTGAGCTGGGGCAGTAGGCGATCGTAGAAGCCGCGGCCGTAGCCGATGCGATGGCCGCGCGCGTCGAACGCGAGGCCCGGCACGAGCACCACGTCCACCTCGGCGGGATCGATGCGCGCTGCCGCTTCGGGCGGCTCGAGCACGCCGAACGCGCCTTCCTCGAGCACGTCGTCCGCGCCGACCTCGTGCAGGTGCAGCGCGTCGCCCACCACGCGCGGCAAACCCACGCGCTTGCCTTCCGCACGCGCCGCCGTCAGCAGCGCGGCTGGGTCGAGCTCTTTGCGGAACGCGCTGAAGCCGAGCACCACGCGCGCGGCTGCGAGCTCCGGGAGCGCGAGCGCGTGTGCCGTCGCGGCGCTGCTGCGAGCGGCAGCAGCGGGGAGCGGCAAGACCCCCCGCACCGAGCGCATGCGTGCCCGCAGCTCGCGCTTTGCGACCGCTCGCAAGTGGAGCAGCTGTGCGGCTTCGTTCGAGTCGTCGCGTTCCTGCATGGTCCTACCTTGTGCTGCGCGCCGCAGTTTGACACACCTCGCCCGCGCGCTCACGCAGCCTACGTGGGATCCGCAGGTGCGGGCTCATCCGAATCTGCGCCGTCTGCAGCTTGGGGCTCCGCGGGACGGCCATCGGTAATCGTGGCCGCGAGACGGCCATCTGTGCTCGTGGCCGCGAGACGCCCATCGATGCGCGCGATCACGCTCTGGATGGTGGAGCGCGTGAGCCGGTCCATCTCACGCAGCTTCTTCTCGCTGGTGGTGAGGTCATCTGCCAAGCCCAGGGCGACCAGGGCCAGCAACTGTGCCGACGACGCGGACTTGCTTGCAGCACCGAGCCGCCCGACGCGCTCATTCACGAGCGCAGCGAGCTCACTCAAGTGATGTGCGTCTGCGTCAGCCACGAGCCTGAACTTCGTGCCTGCGATCTCGAGTGTGACCGTGTGTTTCACACCCACCTGTCTATCCGCGCGCAGCGCATCGAGTCAAGCGCGAGCGAGCGTGTTATTCTCGTGCTTGCCGCAACATGCTCCTGCTGCGCTTGTCGGTTTTTACGTTCGCGCGCAGGGTTTTGTCCCCTTCAAAACCGGCCGCAGGAACATGATCAAGGTCGAGTGCGTTTCGTGTAAGTCGCCGTACGACGTGGATGAACGCCGCATTCCCGAGAAGGGAATGAAGATGCGTTGCCCCAAGTGCAACACCAGCTTCATGGTCGCGCGTGATGGCACGACCAGCGCCATGGCTGGTGCAGCTGGCCCGGCGCGAGCGCCGATCGCGCCGCCGCCAACAGCGGCAGAGCCGCGCGCGCCGATCGCGAGCGCACTGACGGAGCCGCTCGACGAGAGCTTCATTGCCAGCGCGCGCGAGCCCGGCACGGGCCGCACGCCGCAGCCGCCGAAGCCCGGCGCAGCCCGCGGCCCCGCACCGAAGCTCGGCGGCGCAGAGCTAGATCTCACCTCCGGCGCGCCCATATCGCCGAAGCCGGGCGCGCCGAAGCCCGGCGCGGCGAAGCCGGCTGCATCGGCATTTGGTCAGGCGCCAGCGGCCTCTGCGTTCGGCCAGGCGAAGCCCGCGACGGCGGCGTTCGGCCAACCGAAGCCCGAAGCTTCGGCGTTCGGTCAGCCGAAGCCCGCGGCATCGGCGTTCCATCAGCCGAAGCCGGAGGCTCCTACGCCGCAGCCATCAGCTGCGGAGACCGCCTCGCCGGGGCTGCCGAAGCTCGGCAACCCCGCCCAGCCGAAGGGCGCGTGGGGCACGCCTGGGTCGAAGACGGTGGTGGGTCCCGCAGCCGCGCCCACGCCGGCACCCGCACCCGCGAAAACCCCAGCGCCTCCGCCGCCATCAGCGGCAGGATCGCCGGCGCCGGCGGGTCCCGGGCTGCGCCCCGGCAGCGCCGCAGGCTCGCCGTTCAACAAGACCTTGATGGGCGCCGCGAGCACCGCGCAGCCGGCCGAGAAGAGCCCCATCGGCAACATGCTCGGCTTGTCTGCGGCGAAGCCCACCGAGGACGCGCAGGCCGAGAACACCAACGCTCACACCGACCTGCCCGCGGTCAAGCCGGCCCCGAAGCCCGCCGTGCCCTGGGGCTCGCTCGCGCCCCCCAGCATGGACAAGCAGCAGGGCGGGCGGCCGTCGCAAGGCATGCAGAAGGGCGCCAATGCAGGCCCAGGCGGCTCGGCGCAGTCCGCGCAGGCGAGTCAGCTGAAGGCGGCGAGCGCCGGCTCAGCGTTCGGTGCCGCGGCCAAGCAGACGATGCTCGGCCCGGCGCGCGTCACGAAGGCGACCGAGCCGTTGCCGGCAGAGCCTGTGGTCGCGCCGCAGACTCCGCAGCCAACAGCTGCAGCTCAGTCCGAGCTCGCCGATCTGCCCGCGCCGAAGGCCGCGCGCGGGGAGCTGCCGCTCGTCGATCTGCCGGCGGCGAAGCCGCAGCCCGGGGGCGGCCACGGCTTCGGCATGCCGAAGCCGTCCGCGGCGGGCGGCGGCGCAAAGCAGCCGCTCGCACCCGAGGTGCCGCTCATCGATCTGCCCGCAGCCAAGCTCGCGCCGAAGCTCGGGCCGCTCGGTCAGGCACCACAGAGCATGCTTCAGCCGGCCAACACCGTGGAGCCGGCGGACTTCGAGCTCGATCTCGACGACGGCGCCGATCAGCAGCTCACGGCGGCATCGGCCACGCTCGTGGATCTGCCTGCGCCCAAGCCCGGAGCGGTCGCGTTCGGCGATCCAGCGGGCTTCAAGACGCCGGCCGCGCCGCTCGCGGACCTGCCCGCCCCGAAGCCGGGCGCGCCCGGGCTGAAGTTTGGCGCTGCGCAGGCTCCCGTGAAGCCCAGCGCCGAGCAGCCCGTGGTGGATCTGCCTGCGCCGCGCGGCATCGACCTGCCTGCGCCGAAGCCAGGCTCGCGCACGGTCGCGGGCGGCTTCGTGCCGCCGGCGGGCAGGGCGCCGTCGCATCCGGACACCGATCCGGAGCTCGACTTCGCCGATTTGCCTGCACCGAAGCCCGGCGCCGCGGCCGGTCCGTTCGGCGGACCGCAGCTCAGCGCGCCGCTCGTGGACTTGCCGGCGCCGAAGCAGATCGCGGATCTGCCCGCGCCGCGTGGCGCAGGGGCACAGCAGCCATCAGCTGCCGCCGCCAAGGGCGGCTTCGTGGACTTGCCGGCGCCGAAGCAGATCGCGGATCTGCCCGCGCCGAAGGGGGCGGTGGATCTGCCGGCACCTCGCGGGGCCGTGGATCTGCCGGCGCCCATGGGGATCTCGGATCTGCCGGCGCCGCGCGGCATCGCGGATCTGCCCACGCCGAAGGGCGTGACCGATCTGCCGAGCCCCAAGTTCGAGGGCGGTGGCTTCGGTGAGCTGGATCTGCCGGTCCCGAAGGGCAGCGGCGAGGAAGCGAGCTTCGGTGATCTGGAGCTGCCGGACCTGCCCGTGCGCGCGGGCTACGGCAACATCGAGCTGCCGGTGCCGCGCGCCGGTGGAGACGTCCTGCCGCCCAAAGCGGCAACGTATCAGGGCGTCGGCCCGATGGGCGACGAGTCGAACTTCGGAGACATCGATCTGGGAGGCAACTTCGGCTCGGAAGAGAGCTTCGCAGACATCAGGCCCGACGACCTCGTGCAGCTGAAGAACGCGCCCACCACGAGCGTGCCGCCCGCGCTGCAGGACGACGGTCTGCAGACCGACGCCACTGATGGCGACTACGGCGAAGCGGGCTTGCTCGACGACGACGCCGAAGAAGACATGGAGTTCGGCATCGCGGGCGCAGAGGGCGAGGAGAACCTCGGCCTGCCGCCGGAGCTGCTGCGCCGCAACATGGGCGAGGCCGCGCAGGCCGAGGACGCGGCGCGCGGCAAGCGCGCACTGCACGTGTTCATCGGCGTGGCTGCGCTGCTCGTCGTGCTGGGAGGCGGCGGCGCTGCGCTCGGTCTCACCGATTACGGCTTCTTCGGCATCTACTTCTGGGAGCAATATTTACCCGAGGCCGGCGACGCGCGTTTCGCGCGCGAGGCCATCGATCGCGCAGAGAAGACTGCGAGCACCGACACCTATCGCGACGTGCAACGCGCGCTCGCGCTGCTCGGCGAGTCGCGGCACAAGGCGGGTCTGAACCGCGAGCTGCTGACGCGCTCGCTGCTGCACGAGTCGCTGTTTGCCGTGCGCTTCGGCAATCACGCCTCGAGCTCCGCGCACACGGCCGCGATCCTGGCGCGCCTCGAGGAGCGGCACGGTCGCGCACCGGGCATGGATCTGGCGCGGGCCGCGGATGCCGCTCGCCGCGGCGCCTGGGCGGACGCCGAGCGCTTCCTCGCGAGCGCGCGCAACGAGGCGCCGCAGGACGCGTACGTGGGCTTGCTCGCGGGCGAGGTCGCGCTGCAGCAAGGCAAGCTCGCCGAGGCCGAGAAGGCCTTCGCGAGCGCGCTCAAGCAGGGTGGTGCGGCGCGCGCGCAGTGGGGCCTGTCGCGCGTCACGCTGGCGCGCACGGACGTCAACGCGCAGCGCGCGGCGGTGGACGAGACGCTCAAGCTCTCGCCGGTGCACGCCGAGGCGCGCCTCGCTTCCGCGCGACTGGCGTGGAACGCGGGCAAGCAGGAGCGCGCGCTCACGGAGCTGCGCCAGGCGCTCGGCCAGGAGCCGATCGGCGAGCAGTACGTGTGGAGCTCGAAGCAGGCCAAGGCCGGCAGCTACGCGCTGCAGGGCTACATCGACGAGTCGCGCGGTCACCTGACGGTGGCGCGCAAGGCCTACGACGAAGCGCTCGCCGCAGATCCGTACATGGTCGAGGCGCTGCTCGGCGCCGGCCGCGTGCTCCTGCGCGAGCGGCGCTGGCACGACGCGCTGGCGCGCTTCGAGTCGGCGCTCGGTCTGGCGCAGAAGGGCGCTGCGGGCGTCGTGCTGAGCGGCCGTCGCGCCGACGTGGAAGCGCGCCTCGGCCAGAGCCGCGCGCAGCTCGCGCTCAACCGCGCGCCCGAAGCGAAGAACACGCTCGTCGCGCTCATGAAAGACAACCCGAACGATCCCGAGATCGTGCGCGCCGCAGGTCAGGCCGAAGACGCCGTCGGCAACAAGGCGGCCGCCGAGGAGCTGCTCGGAAAAGCCGTGGAGCTCGCGCCGAGCTCGTTCCCGAGCTACCTGGCGCTCGCGCAGTACTACTTCAAGCAGAACCGCGCGGACAAAGCCTCCGAGACGCTGAACGAGGCGGCGACGAAGGTCGAAGAGAACGTCGAGATGCGGCGCCTGCTCGGCCAGTCGGAGCTGGCGCGCAATCGCTTCGAAAGCGCCGTGCACGAGTTCAAGCGCGCGGTGGAGCTCGACCCGGAGGACCTCGATGCGCAGTTCGGGCTCGCGGTCGCGTACCGGAAGACCGGTCAGCTCGATACGGCGCGCGATCTGTTCGAGCGCATCGCCAAGAAGGACCCGCAGTTTGCGGGGCTCGCGCTCGAGCGCGGTCAGCTGCTCGAGGCGCAGGGCCAATACGAGAAGGCGGTCGAGGCCTATCGCGCTGCGCACGAGAAGGACCCGAGCGACGTGAGCTTGAACCTGCGGCTCGGAGCGGCGCTCGTCGAGTCCGGTCGCCTGGACGAGGCGGAGCTGACGCTGCAGTCCGTGATGAAGCAGATCCCCAACTCGGCGGAGGCCGAGTACTTCATCGGGCGCTTGGCGCTCGCGCGCGGCCGCGGGCCGGATGCGCTCACGCACTTCGATCGCGCGCTGTCGCTCGACAACTCGCAGGCGATCTATCACCTGTACGCCGCGCGCGCAGCGCTCGACATGGCGAACCTGGGCCGCACCCTGGAAGAGGCCGAAGCCGCGCTGGCGCGCGACGCCTCGCTCGGCGATGCGTATTGGGTCCGCGGCATCGTGCGCATGCGCTCGGGCGCTGTGAAGGACGCACTGAAAGACGCCAAGCGCGCGCTGGACCTGAACCCGAGCCGGCACGACGCCCACGCGCTGATGGCCGAGTGCTACGACGAGCTGCGGCAGTTGCCGCAGGCAGCTGCGGCCTTCCACACCGCGCTCGAGCGAGACCCGAAGCGCGGTGAGTGGTGGTACAAGCTCGGCCGGCTCAGCCTGGACATGGGCGCGCGCAACGAAGCGAGCGACGCGCTCGACAAGGCCATGACCCTCGGCGACAAGCAGGACCCGCGGCCGTGGTGGGTGCCGGACGCGTACCGCCTCGCGGGTGAGATCGCGCGCGGCAGCGGCAACCGCAAGGCGGCCGTGACCTTCTTCAAGCGCTACCTCGCGATCGCGCCGGACGGCGCGCTCGACCGCGACGACGTTCGCAAGCTGCTGCGCAGCTGGGACGTCGATCTGAGTGAACGCTGAAGCTAGGAGCTGCGGAAGTCTTCGGACACGAACGCGCGTGGTAGGAGCTCGCTGCAGGATGTGACGAGCTCATCGCCCGCCTGGCCGTAGCAGCGCACCTCGAAGTCCGGTGCGAACTCGTGCAGCACCTGGCGGCACGCGCCGCACGGCGTGACCGGCTGCAGGCTGGAGGTGACCACCACCAGACCGGCGAAGCGGCGTGCGCCCGCGGCCACCGCTGCGAACACCGCGTTGCGCTCCGCGCACACCGTGAGCCCGAAGCTCGCGTTCTCGACGTTGCAGCCGTGGAAGATGCGGCCATCTTCCGCGAGCAGGGCCGCGCCCACGTGAAAGCGCGAGTAGGGGGCGTACGCCGCATCGGCCGCGAGGCGGGCGTGCTCCTTGAGGGCAGTCCAGTCGATGGTCATTCGGGCAGCTCCATGAGCACGCCTTCGATCAGGCGCGAGAACTGCTCGCGGCTGGCCTCGGCGGTCTCTTCCACCTCGCGGTGACTGAGCGGATGGGCCGACAAGCCAGCGGCCGGGTTCGTCACGCACGAGATGCCGAGCACGCGCGCGCCCATGTGCCGCGCGGCGATCACCTCGAGCACCGTGCTCATGCCGACGGCGTCCGCGCCCAGGGTGCGCAGCATGCGAATCTCTGCGGGCGTTTCGTAGTTGGGACCGAGCAAGCCCGCGTACACGCCGCGCGTCACGGCCAGCGCCTGGCGCGCCGCCACGCGCTCGGCGCACCCGATCAACGCCGGATCGTAGGCTGCGCTCATGTCCGGGAAGCGCACGCCGAGCGCGGGGTCGTTCGGCCCGCACAGCGGGTTGTGCCCGGTGAGGTTCAGGTGGTCCTGGATCAGCATCAGGCTGCCGGGCCTCAGGTCCGCGCGGATGCCGCCGGCCGCGTTGGACACGATCAGGGTGCGCGCGCCGAGGCGCAGCATCAGCCGCACGCCGAACACTGCCTGTTCGGCGCTGTAGCCCTCGTACATGTGCACGCGCCCTTGCATGGCGATCACGTGGCGACCGCCGAGCTGCCCGATGCGAAAGCGCCCTGCATGCCCCGCGACGGCGGAGGTCGGCATGCCCGGCAGCTCGCCGTACGGGATGGTCGCCCCTTGCGAGCTGTCGATGCGGTCGCCCAGGGCGCCGAGCCCGGAGCCGAGCACGAGGGCGACCTCGGGTGGTCCGCCGATGCGCGCGGCGAGCGCGCTGCACGCCGGGTCGAGGTGATGCGAGGGCAGGGAAGCCGTCATGCGCCAAGTAAGCCGCGAGAGCACGCGCTGCTGTCAAGCGCGCGCGCACGAAGATCCGTGGAAGCCCCGCGGTGTCGGTGCTAACCTCGACGAATGAGCGAGGACCTACATCGCTCCTTTCGATTGCTGCCGTCCGAGCAGTTGCTCTGGCACGGCGCTCCTGAGCCACACGTGCCGCGCGCGTATCCGTGGCTGATCGCACCCGCGCTGTTCTTCGCGTTTGCGATCGTGGCCGGGCTGTTTGCGGGCTTGTTGTCCGTGGCCGGCATCGCGGCCGTGCGCTCGACCGCGTTTCTCGCGTTTTACCTGTTCATGACCGGGGCCTCGATCCTGCTCATGCCGCACCTGCTGCTCGACGGTTGTCGCTACGCCGTCACGGATCGACACGTGATCTGGCGCCGCGGAGAGATGCGCCGGGTGATCGAGCGCCGCGCGATCACGTACGGCCGCATCCACTGGCACCGCAGCGTGCCGGGCGTGGGCACGCTCGAGCTGGTGCGCGCCGCGCCGTTTGGGCCGCTGTCGCGCCAGCAGCGCGTGGTGCTGCACGACATCGCCGCGCCGGACCGCTTGCTCGCGCTGATCCGCGGCACGGCGCCCGGCGAGTTCGCGGGCTACTGCGACGTGCCGCTGACCGATCGCCTGGACGCGGACGAGCACGTGTTGTGGGGCTCGGCACCTGCCGGGCTCGGCGTCGGCCGCTCGGAGCTTCTGATCGCAGCTCTCGGCGGCATGACCTTGGCGGTCGGCGCGCTCTACGCGCAGCGCACCGCGAGCGTGATGCTGATGTTCGAGCGCGCCGGTTTGCCCGTGCGTTCGGCCACGTGGCTCATGTTGTTCTTCGCGATAGCGATCAGCGCAGGCGTGATCCTGTCGGTGGGCTGCGTGCTCTTCTGGAAGGGCTCGTGGGGGGCGCGCGCGCTCGGCACGCGTACGGAGTACATCCTCACGAACACGCGTGTGCTGATCCGGCGCGACCGCACGGAGCTCTCGGTGGATCGGCGCCTGATCGTGGACGTCGTCGACGAGCCCGGACACGGCGAGCTTTCGGACCTGTACTTGATCCTCGACGGTCCGCGCGCGAAGGCGCTCAACGACAGCGGCGCGCTGTCGTGGCTCAAGCCGCCGCGCTCGGGTGTGCCGCCCGTGCTGTACGAAGTGCGCGAACGTGAGCAGTTCAAGCGCCTGCTTCTGGCCGATAAAGATCCGAAGTTGCGCGACGCTGCGTAGGCTCAGGGGGATCCCGCGCGGCGCGAACGTCGCGAAATTGCGAGCGTTGACCAGCTGGTTCTGTCGGACTACGCTGCCTCTGCGCTTAGCCAGCGTGCCGGTCTCATGCGCGCATGTACGTACTGCAGAAAGATCCTCTCGGCCGCTGAATCGGTTTGTCCGGAGGATGGGAGTCCCACCGTAGAGATGCAGCCGGAGCCGTTGCCGGCAGACCTCGCGGCGCGCTTCGCAGGTTTCCAGCCGTTTGCTTTCGGCGGCACGGGCACTTTGTATTTCGGGGTACATCCCGTGAGTGGGCAGATGGTGCTGCTCAAGCTGCTCGCCGCGTCGCAGACGAGTGAGCCTTCGGAGCGTGCGCGTCACCGTCGCGAGCTGCGCAAACAGCTAGGTATCGCGTATCCGCACCTGCCGCGCGTGCTCGAGGAAGGCGAGAGCGCGGGGCGCACGTGGTTCCTGCGAGAGTTCGTGTCCGGCGAGAGTCTGGCCCGGCGCTTGCGCCAGCGTGGCGCGCTCCGCACGCCCGCGGCGCTGTCCGTCATCGGACAGCTAGCATCGACCCTGGATGCGCTGCATCGCCATGGCCTCACGCAGCGCGACCTCAAACCGGGGCACGTGTTGTTTCGCTCCGATGTGACGGGCGCCGAAATCGTGCAGCTGATCGACACGGGCATCGCGGCGACGGTCGAGGGTGGACCTGCCGAGCTGCGTGGCACTGCGGCGTACATCGCGCCGGAGCTGCTGGAGAACACGCCACCGAGCTTTCGCACGGACCTGTATGCGCTCGGCTGTCTCGCGCATGAGCTTCTGACGGGCTCGCAGCCGTTCGCGCGCGGCAGCGTGGAGGAAACGCTGGCGGCGCAGCGCACGGAGGCCGTGCCGGAGCTGGATCCGGCGGTGCCGGCGGCGGTGCGGACGTTGATCGGCAACATGTTGGCGAAGGATCCGCGGCGCAGACCGTTTTCGGCGCAGCAGGTGCGCCGCTCGCTCGAGCCGTTTCTGCCGGACACCACGCCTCCCGCGCCTCCGGTGCCGCGCAGCTCGCCTCCGCCGCCGCCAGCAGAGGCGCTGGGGTCTCGGTTGAGTGGAGCGCCGGGTTTCGGCGCGCAGGGGTTGGAGAGCGGAGGCGCGCGGCGGGATGTCGCGGATGCTGCCGCTGATGGCGGCGACGCTGCGGGGACGCGCGCGGGCGGTGGTGGGCAGCGGCACGGCACGCCGGCGACCGAGCGGACGGCGCCGCGTTCTGCGACGGACACCGGTCGCCACGGCTGGAGCACCGCGCCCGGAGCGGCTGTCGCGTCTGAGGGATCGAATCAGGCGCAGCAGGGCGGCACGCCTGGCGCAGCTGTAAGCGGCCGACCGCGAGCAGAAGACGGTGGGGCGTCTGCACACGGTGCGCGAGCAGCGACGAGCGCTGTCGGTGGCCGCAGCAGTCCGCCGGGCATCGGAGCGCCGCCTGAGGCTGCGGGTGGATCGGGCGCTGAGCGTGTTGGGCGCAGCAGTCCGCCGGGCATCGGAGCGCCGCCACCGGCTGCAGGTAGCTCGGGAGCGGTGCGGAGCTCGCGTCCGTCCGGTACGGGCGGCGAGTCGGCTCGGCGTAGCACTCCCCCGCCGCCTCCGCCGGAGGCGCTGGGCGCAGGTGCCCGCGGTGCGGGTAGACGCAGCGGGCCGCCGGAACAGCCGTGCGATGCGCTCGCCGCGGGTGCCCGCGCAGGCAGCCAGAGCTCTGCAGCCAACGGCGGCGAGAGCCGCGCACCCGTGAAGCGGCCGCCTCCAGATGCGACGATGGAGCTGCGCGCGGAGGAGCTCGAGCCCGCCAGCGTGGCGGTCGACATCGGTGCGGTCATCGACAAGGCGCGCGCGGCGCGCGGCGTTCCATCGGGAGCTGCGCGCGAGCAAGCGGCGCCTGCCACCGAAGAGCTCGATCTCGATGCGCTGTTGGGCGCGACCGAGCCTGCGAGGACGGACGTGAAGGTCCCATCGCGCGTCCCGACGCAGCGGCCGGGATCGCTGTCGCCACCGAAGCCAACGGCGGCGGACTACGACCCGGAAGACTCTGCGCCCACTATCGCCATCGATCTGTCGTTGCGCAAGCCCGTCACGCCGAGCACAGGCCCGGGGCCGGGCGCCAGCTCCGCGTCGGCGCGGCCGCCTGCAACCGGCTCGCAGCCGGCGCCGCCGTCAGCTGCAGCGGCGATGCGTTCACGCAAGTCCACCCAGCTCGGCATGGGCCCCGTGAGAGCGCCGATCAACACGAGCGCAGACGCCATCTCGCTGTCGCGCACGCAGCGGGGCCTCGCATCGCAAGCTCCCGCGGCTGGCGAGGGAAGCGAGGACGCGGCGTCGCTGTCGCGCACACAGAGAGGCCTCGGCTCAAAAGCACCGTCGTCGGGTGACGCGAGCGCGGCGTCGTCGCGCGCGCAAACGGGGCGAGGGGCGCCAGGCGATATCGATACCCGCGCAGCCGAGCCGTCGCCGTTGGACACGCAGCCAGGCCTCGGGTCACAAGCGCCCGCGTCGGGGGCGGCGAGCGGCGTCGCCGCGTCGACGTCGCGCGCGCAGACGGTGCGAGGGGCGCAAGACGATAGCGATTCACGCGCAGCCGAGCCGTCGCCGTTGGACACGCAGCGGGGGCTCGGCTCACAAGCGCCCGCGTCGGATGAGGCGAGCGCAAGCCCGGCGTCGTTGCTCGCGCGGACGGGACGAGGCGTTGGTGATGCAAACGCAGCCGCCGCGTCGGCATCGCGCACGCAGCGCGGTCTCGGCTCGCAAGCACCCGCGTCGGGCGATGCGAGCGCGGCCGCTGCGTCGCCATCGCGCGCGCAGACGGGGGAGGGTTCGCACGGCGCCGCGCCCGCTTCGATCAGCGCAGGCGTGGACGCGGCATCTCCCTCGCGCACGCACCGGGGACTCGGCTCGCCAGGCGCCGCCGACGGATCGACCGAGCCGCGCGCGGACCTGGCATCGCACTCCCGCGTGCACGCGGGCGAAGAGACGCAAGCCGCGCACGACGCTGACGGAGCAAGCGGCGTCGCGGGCGCACCGAGCCATGCGGCCGCGGGTCCAGGGCTCTTGTCACGGACGCACAGCGGGCTCGGTCCGCAAGGCCCCACGCCGGTGCGCATTCCGAGCTCGTTTGCTTCGGGCGCGGAGGCCGCCGATTTCGCGGCGATCTCCCAAGGCAGCGCCGCGGCGCAGGATGCGGCGAGCGCAGCGGCGCCGGCTGGCGTGGATGACCTGCATGGCTCGTCTGTCGACGCGGCCGGGTCGGATCTGAGCTCGGTCGCAGCTGCTGGCGCCGCTGCGAAGACAGCAGGCTCCAGTGCGGAGCACAGCTCGTCCGACGGCGCGCGCGACGCGAAAGCGGGTGTCGGCCGCATCGACCTGTTCGATTCGCAGGCGGACCAGGACCGCCCACTGCGCGCACCGCAGCGACCACCGCTGAGCCAGCGCCCGCACATCTTGCTCTGGGCCGCTGCGGCGCTCGTGCTGTTGGCGATCGCTTTACGTTTGGTGCGCGGCCGCGGACCGGAGCGTGCCGGCTCCGGCACGGTGGTCGTACGCGTGCCCGAGCCGGAACCCGTGGCAGCTCCAGCTCAGCCCGCCCCGGACGCCCCCGCGCAGCCAGCAGCTGCCGCTGCGCCTTCTGCCGACCCGCAGCCCACGGCAGCAGAGCCGCGCGCCGCGGAGGCTCCCGTCGCCGCAGCGGAGCCTGGCCCCGGCGACAGCTCCGAGAACAACGCCCGCGTCGAAGCTCCGAGCGGCGGAACCAACGCCCCGGCCGTGCCCACGGTGACGGCGGCCCAGGCGGGCAAGGGCTTCCTGCGCGAGCCGGGCGCCGTCTCTGCGAGCGGCGTCGTGCCGTACCGCGCGCGGCCCGCCGCGGAGAGCGACTTCAAGGCCAAGGCACGCCAGCTCTATCAGGAAGGCAAGTTCCGCGAAGCGGCCGACAGCTATCAGCGCGCGAGCCAGCGCAACCCCACGGACGCCGCAGCGTTCGCTGGCGCAGGCGCCTCGTGGCTCGCGACCGGCGACGCCGACCGCGCGATCGCAGCCTACCAGCGCGCGGTGCAGCTCAAGCCCGAAGTCTCCGGCTTCCACGCCGCACTCGGTCGCGCCTACCTCACGAAAGGCGACCGTGCCCGCGCGATCGCCGCCTACAACAAAGCGCTGGAGCTCGACCCAGAGAACCAGGCCGCGCGCAGCGGCGTCGCCGCGCTCAAAGGCAAGTGACCCGTCGCGACGCCCGCGTCCGGCTTGCAGCCCCTGACCATCGGCTCCTGAGCAAAAGCCCAGCAGCCTGCATCGCGTTCACGAGCCGATGCGCCCGCCGCTGACAACGTTCCGCCACGCGCTGGCCGTGCGTTCGGCGGGCAACCACACGCTCGTGTTCTCGGCCTTGGCTGCGGCTGATGGCTGCGGGTCGAGGTCGAGCGTGACGCCCGCGCCAGCGGGCACGGCTCGCAGCTCGCCTTCGCTCGAGACTCGCAGCGCGAGCGCGTCCTCGAAGAACTGTCTGCTGAGCGCGGCCGACTGGCCGATCTCGTGGCCGATTCCGGGCTCTCGCACCAGTGCCCAAAGCGCGCCCGCGCGGCGGTTGAGCGCGAACAGGCCCTCCACGATCTGCTTGCGGCTCGGCAGGTCTTGTTCGCCCGTGAACAGTAGTGCCGGGACGGCGCGCGTCCCAGGGGAGGTGAGCGCGGTGAAATACACGCCGCCCTTGTTCGCCACGAACGCGGCCACGCGCTCCGGCCTCCACGCCGCCAGCTCGTAGCTGAGCTGACCGCCCGCGGAGAAGCCCCACAGCAAGAGCGGAGCCTTCGCCACGTCCTTGCGTGCCGCCGCCTCTGCGAGCTGCGTGAGCGCCTCCAGCACCGCGGCTCCGCTGCCCTTCGCGGCGTCACTGTAGCTCTCGATGAACGGCTGCGGGTGCGGCTTGTCGTTGAGCTGGCTGCCCACGAGCGCACACGCGTTGCGCGTCGCAAACGCTTGCCAGTCGGGATCGTTGACCAGGCTGCGACCATCGCCGTTCGAGCCCGGCACGAGCACGACCACCGCGCGCACCTTCGAGTGCTTCGGCGGCAGCCAGAGGCGGAACGCGGCGCGCGCGTAGTTCGGTCCAGCAGGCAGCGCGACGTCGTACGTGCTCGCGTCCGGCACGGCTGCGCTCAGGAGGGGCAGGCAGGTCAGTGGCAGCAACTGTGCGAGATAGCGGGTCACGCGCCGGCATCATGGCGCGCACGTTCGTCTCGGTGCAAGCCCGGTGACCACGACCGCAGCGTCAGAGGTCCGGCAACCGCGGTCCGACCGGCTCCGCAAATTCGTGAGCAGAATGGCTCGGCCTGCACGTGTGCTTCGCGTGGTACGGCGCTTGCTCCTCGCAGCGAGTGCACCACTCGGGGGTGGGAGGTTCGTACACGTGCAGTCCAACGTACGCAGACGCATGCCGCTGATGGCGGCAGCACTCGGAAGCTTGCTGTTGATGGCTGCGGGCTGTCCGCGTGTTGATTCGAAGACGCCCGGCGGCGACATCTCGATCGGGGTGTCGTCCTCCGAGATCAAGAGCGTGCTCGCGAAGCTGTTCCCTTCGCTCAGCGCCGAGGAGGTCGAGGCGTACTCGAAGAAGCTCAGCCTGGACGCCGTGCTCGCGCTGAAGATCGAGATCGAGGACATCCGGCGCGTGGCGAAGAAGCTGAGTGAAGAGCTCGCGAGCCTCGCGAGTAGCCGCTCCGAGCAGCGCAAGAAGGATCTCGCAGCGCACAATGACGGCTTCCCCACGGGGCTCGAGGCGCTCAGCAGCGCTGCGTTCTTCGACAGCGCCGCGGGCGAGGGCCGCATCGAGCTCTCGGGTGTGTTCCACGATCGCGAGCCCGTCGACGTCAGCGCCGCGAAGGTGTCGGTCAGCGTGGAGGGCAGCGCGCGCGAAGTCAGCCTGAGCTGCACGCCTCAGACGCCCGTGGACATCGTGTTCGTGGTCGACATTACGGGCAGCATGTCGCCGGTGATCAAGTCCGTGCGGCGCTCGCTCGCCGCGTTCGTGAACGCCATCGAGGAACGCAAGATCCACGGCACCTTGAGCGTCGTCACCTACCAGGACAGCGTCGGCGTGAACGTGGGCTTCCAGGAGCCCGCGCCCCCGAATCGCTACGAGCGCAGCCCGTTTTTCAAGCCGGTCGACATCGACGACGCCGCGGGCATCGACGCGCTGGTGCGCTTCATCGGACGTCTCGAGGCGAACTCGGGCGCGGACCGGCCCGAGAACCTCGCTGCGGCGCTCGACTTCGCGCGCAACAACGTGATCGGTCTAACCAGCAAGGGTGCGCCCAACGTGATCGGCGATGGCGTCGAAGATCCGAAGGGCGTGGCCGCGTGGCCCGAGCTCACCAATCCGAAGCAGATCTTCGTGGTGCTCACGGACGCGCCGTTCCATTCGGACAGCCGCACTCCGTCGAGCTCATCGCTCGTGTCGGCGTTCAAGCCGCGTCCGCTGCAGACGATCGTGAAGAGCTTGCAGCAGCGCGGCAGCACCGTCCACGTCTCGGATCCGAGCTGGGTGGACGAGACGCTCACGCCGACTGGCACCAGCTCCGAGGTGCACGTGGACAGCGACATTTGGGCCGAGCGCACCGGAGGTCTGGGCCCGGATCGCGTGGCCGGCTACTCGCTCATCGATCTGGACGTGATCACGGTGGCCGAAGAGACGGGTCTCCTCGACATCTTGCTCGACGCCGTGGTCGGCACCTCGTGCAGCGTTCGCTTCCCGCTCCCGTCGCTATCGGCGTCGGCACAGTTCGAGCTGGACCTCGAGGTCTCGGGCGAGCACTTCAAGCAGCTCCTGACGCCAGCCTCTCTCTGACCGGTGACACATGCGGCCGAGTAGGTGTCAGGCTCCAGCCTGACACACTGTTCGGTTCGCGAGCGAGGTCTACACTGGAGCGATGAACATGCGAGTCATGCACTGGGTCGTGTTGTTAGGTATCGCAGCCTGCGGCGGCGACGACTCCGAGCAGACCAGTCAAGCCTGCAAGCTCGCGAGCGAGTGCTACCCGAGCATCGACGCGAAGTCGCTGAAGGGTGAAGCCGTCTGTCTGGACCGCGTGACGAACGGCTACTGCACGCACCTGTGCACGCAAGACTCAGACTGCTGCGCGGTGACAGGTGAGTGCACGACCGGGCACCCGCAAGTCTGCGCGCCGTTCGAGTCCACCGACCAGAAGTACTGCTTCCTGAGCTGCGAGGACGCCGTGGTCAAGGACGCCAAGTCCACGGATGCCTCGGCCTACTGCGCCAGCTACGCCAACGCCGCTTTCGGCTGCCGCTCCACCGGCGGCGGCAGCCAGAACCGCAAAGTCTGCATGCCCTGATCCGCGCGCCTGCCGGCGGCACTCGCCGCGTCGGTTACGGGCGGTTGCGTTTCGGGGGCTTGCGGGGCCCCTGACTGCGGAAGTTGCGATCGGAGCCGTGTTGGGCGCCGCCCGTGCGATCGTCGCGGCCGCGTTGTGGACCGCTCCAGCGCGTGTCGTCGCGCCGCGGCCCGGATTCGTTTCGACCGCGTTGTGGGGCTGGCCAGCGCTTGTCGCCGCGGCGTGGATCGCTGTCGCGGGGGTCGTCGCGGCGCGGGAACGCTTGGCGATCATCTCGTCCGCGCTGCGGGCCACTCCAGCGCGTGTCGTCGCGGCGTGCGGCGCCGGTGCGATCGTCGCCGCGGCGTGTGGTGTCGTCACCCTGAGCTCGTGCAAAGCGCCCGCCGCGGGGCGCGCCGGCACCTCGGTCGTCGTCGCGTCGCGGGAAGGCGTTGCGGTCGTCGCGTCCGCGCGCGAAGCCGCGGTCGTCGTCGCGCCGCGGGAAGGCGTTGCGGTCGTCGCGTCCGCGCGCGAAGCCGCGGTCGTCGTCGCGTCGCGGGGAGGCGCTGCGGTCGTCGCGTCCGCGGGCGAAGCCGCGGTCGTCGTCGCGTCGCGGGGAGGCGTTGCGGTCGTCGCGTCCGCGTGCGAAGCCGCGGCCGTCGTCGCGTCGCGGAGAGGCGTTGCGATCGTCACGCCCGCGCCCAAAGCCGCGGTCGTCGTCGCGTCGTGGGGAAGGGCCGCGGTCGTCGCGCCCGCGCCCGAAGCGATTGCCCCCGCCGCGGTCGTCGTCGCGTCGCGGGAAGGCGTTGCGGTCGTCGCGATCGCGCGGCGGCCGGGCTCCCGGGCCGCGGCCAGCGCCCTCATCGCGACGCGCGTAGCTGCCGCGAGGATCGCGGTCGCGCGGCTGGCCGCCTTCATCGCGACGCGCGTAGTCTCCGCGATCATCACGGCTGCGCTGCAAGCGCGCTCCGCCGCCGCTTCCGTGTTCATCGGCGTCACCCGCATCGCTCCCGCGCTCCAGATCCGCGTTGCCCGAGCTGGCCGTGTCGCGACGCGCGAAGGGGTTCCGGTCGTCACGCGTGCGCGGCAGGCGACCCTCGCCGCCCTGAGCGGCTGGTTCCTCACGCTTGCGCTCGAGGCGTGTTCCGTCGCCCATGGCTGCAGGTTCTTCGTCGCGCTGCGCAAGTGGGGATAGCTGGTCGCTGTCGAGCTCCGAGCCCGCTGCCGGCGTATCGGTGTCGCTCGTTTCATGAGAGGCCTCGAGCTCACCGGAGCCGCGCTCGCCCTGCGGCAGATCCTCTGACGGAGCGCGCGACTCGCGGTCTAGCTCGTCCTCATCGTCATCATCAGCGAACTGCCAGCGCGCATCCGCCTCTTCTTCTGCGTCGCGGTCGGTCTGCTGTTCAGCGGCATCGTCACGATCGCTCGCACTGGCGAGAACGTCGTCTCTGGCCGCATCCAGCTCAGCAGCCTCGAACGCGGCTGCCTCCTCTCCCATTTCCAATGCGGCCAGCGCGCCGGCGGCCTCGTAGGGATCGGGCTGAGCTGTGGCAGCCTCCTCTTCGCGCCCATCTCGAGTGGCGCGCTCCGCGCTGCTGCTGCGAGCCACGCGCGCCGCACTTCGGCGCTCAGCGCCCATGCCGGTCTCCTCCTCGCGCGTCGCAAACGTCCGGCGCTCATCGCCTGGCGCGCGAACGTCCGCGTCGCTCCCCCTGCGCTCGCCGCTCCGCGCTGCAGCGCCGCCCTGAGAGCGTCGTGGCCCGCGTACATCGTCCCGACGTCCATAGCCGCCGCCGGCTCGTGGCGAGCGCTCGTCGCCCGCATCGTAATCGCGCCCGCCGTCGAAGCGACCGCGCTCATCGCTGCCGCGCAGGAAGCGCCGCATGCCGTCCGCCGCGCGGCCGACCTCGCTCAGCGCGTCCACCGCTTGCGTCGCATCCGTCAGCGGCACGCTCAGGCTGAGCTGCAGCGCATCCGCCGCCTCTCGCAGCTGCACGCGCGCTCCGGGCGCTTGCGTCACGAGCGCAGCCTCGGCGCGCACGGCGAGGGCGACCGCGTGGCTGGGCCACGGCGCCGCAGCGCCTTCCGCTTCCGCCGCTGCGGCGAGCTCCTGCGCGAGCTCCGGCGCGACTCCCACGACGCTCTCACTGAACGCGCGGAAGTCGGTCACGTTGCGGGCGCGCCACAACGCGAGGCGCCGGGCTTCGTCCAGGCCCGCGCGCAGCTCGCTCTCCTGACCTGACGCGACTAGCGCGCGAAGCTGCTGCACACGCGCGTCGTAGACGACCCGCGCCTCGGAGTTGCGCACGCCCGGGATGACGGCGCCCTCGCGCTCGTCCTGGAGGGGGTCTGGCGCGCGCCGCGGACGGCGCAGACGCTCGACCTTGCCGGTGGCCAGGTCATCGATATCTTTGGGAAGTTGGCGCAAGCCAGGACGTTGCTCACCGCCGCTTTGGGGGCGGCGATAGGGATTTTTGCGATGCTCGGTCATGAATGGATGCGCTCGGCGCGCTGGGGCTGGAGGCGCTCGGGCGTCTCGGGTTATGGCCGTTTTTCGCTTGCAGGCAAGCAGCTGATCCGTACACTGCTGCCCCCTGCCCGGCCTTAGGGCGGATTTCCGCGTGCACGCCGTGCACGCCGCTCAGAGGCAGCTCCGAGTGGAGCGGCTAAGCCCCCAGAAACACGAGCCAAGGAACGAGACGGATGTACGCGGTCATCAAGACAGGTGGCAAGCAGTATCGAGTGAGCGAAGGTGATCGGCTTCGCGTCGAGAAGATCGAAGGCGCCAAGGGCGACAAGATCGAGCTCGGCGAGGTGCTCATGCTGGGTGGTGATCGCGTGTCCATCGGCAGCCCGCTCGTCGCGGGTGCCAAGGTCAGCGCGGAGATCATCGGGCAGGGCCTCGGCAAGAAGATCATCGTCTTCAAGATGCGGCGCCGTAAGCGTTACCGCCGCAAGAACGGTCATCGTCAGCCCTTCACGGAGCTGCGGGTCACGGGCATCAGCGCCTGAGGCGTACAGGAGAGCGAGCATGGCGCATAAAAAAGGTCAGGGTTCTTCGCGCAACGGGCGCGACTCACGCGCGCAGTACCGCGGCGTGAAGGTCTTCGGCGGACAGCAGGTGACGGCGGGCAGCATCCTGGTGCGCCAGGTCGGCTCGACGTTCCACGCGGGCCGCAACGTGGGCACCGGCAAGGACTACACGCTCTGGGCGCGCATCGACGGCGTCGTGAAGTACGAGCGTGAGGGCAAGGACGGCCGCCGCATCAGCGTGTACCCGGCCGAAGTGCCTCAAGCCGCGGAGTGAGCCGAACGGGGGAGCCCGTTCGCAGCGAGCAGCAGTGACCCATACCGGAAACCTCGAATACTAAGAGGTTTTCCGGTCAGTCACGCCCTGTGAACGGAAGCACAGGCCAAGTCCGGTCGGCCGCGGTATGATCGCCGTGTGCGTACGGCACTCGAGACGCCCAACACGACTTCGGACGCCCCCCGGCTCGACCTCGAAGCTATAGACCCGCCCCAGCCGCCGCTTGGTGTGCAAGGCCTCGACACGGACGCCGGCCTTGGTGGGGAAGCGGAGCACACCTCGAGCCGGCCCTCGGATCCGCTGCAGCTCTCGCTGCCGCCCGAAATCGTCCAGCCGTCCGATGGTCAGCCGCCCCGCACCCGGCGCATCTACTGCAATCGCAACCTGAAGCTCGACCACATCCAGATGGTCGGCTTCGACATGGACTACACGCTCGCGCTCTACAAGCAAACGGAGCTCGATCGGCTGAGCATCGAGGCAACCGCCCAGAAGCTCGTGGCGCGCGGCTATCCCACGTCGCTCTTGAGCATGAGCTATCGGACGCACTTTCCGATCCGCGGCCTGCTCGTCGACAAGCAGCTCGGCAACGTGCTGAAGACCGACCGCTACCGCTACGTGAAGAAGGCCTTTCACGGCACGCGCGAGCTGACGAGCGAAGAGCGCCGCATGACGTACCAGCAGCGCCCCGTGCGACCCGACCCGCGGCGCTTTCACTCCATCGATTCGCTGTTCGCGCTCAGCGAGGTGACGGTGTTCGCCGCGGTGGTCGACGAGCTCGATCGTCCGTTCGCGCAGGTCGACTACGGCAAGCTGTTCGACGACGTCCGCGCCAGCATCGACGAGGCCCACCGCGATGGCAGCATCAAGCAGACCATCATGGCCGACATCGATCGCTACATCGAGCACGATCCCGATCTCGGCGCGACCCTGCACATGCTGCGCAGCGCGGGCAAGCGGCTGTTCATCCTGACGAACTCCGAGCCCGAGTACACGGAAGCCGTGATGAGCCACATCCTGCGTGGCGAGGGCAAGGAGTACCGCTCGTGGCGCAGCTACTTCGACGTGATCATCACGAGCGCCATGAAGCCCGCGTTTTTCATGCGCGACGCGCCGTTCGAAGAGGTGGTGCAGGTGGGGCAGTGGCAGACGCGCAAGGTGCGTCAGCTGTCGCGCGGGCGCGTGTACACGGGTGGCAGTCAGGCCGAGTTCGAGAAGCTCACGGGCGTGCCGGCGGATCGCGTGCTCTACGTCGGCGATCACATCTACGGCGACGTGCTGCGCGCCAAGAAGCAGAGCGCGTGGCGCACGCTGATGATCATCCAGGAGCTGACGGACGAGCTGACGGCGATGGAGAAGCTCAGCGCGGAGATCGAGCGCGCGGACGAGCTGGAGCTACGCCTGACGCATCTGCACGACTCACTGCGCGAGCGGCTGGCGATGCTCAAGCGCCTGCAGAAGCTGCTCGAGTCCACCGAGCTCCCCAACGAGAAGCGCGTCGAGCTGGCCGCTGCGCGGCTGCGGCTGAAGCGCTCGATCGAGCGCGTGCGCGTGCAGATCAAGACCACCGAGGCCGAGCACATCGTGCTCGAGCGCGCGATAGAGCACGCGTTTCATCCGTACTGGGGTTCCGCGCTGAAGGCCGAAAGCGAGCCATCGAGCTTCGGCGAGCAGGTCGAGCGCTACGCGTGCCTGTACACGGACCGGGTCACCAATCTCCTCGGCTACACCCCGGCCCACTATTTCCGGGGCCCCCGTCACCGAATGGCGCACGAGCCCTGAGCGCCCGCACTGCTTCCCGCAGTTGCAACATGCCGGCCTGCGTTCTAGCGTGGGGCCATGCATCGATGTTCAGTCGCCTGCAGTCTTGCTTTCGCGTGTCTGGTTCTCGTTGGCGCATGCGGAGACGACTCCGATGACAAACCTCCCGCGGACGCTGGCGTCACCGACGCTGCGGTGACGGATGCAGGCGGTCCGCCGCGCATGATCCCGCGGCGCGACGCGCAAGTTGCGACTGAAGATCCGATCCCGCAGTGCGATCGCGCCGATCGCAACAGCTGCGGCGCGAACGAGACCTGCGACCTCGTCTATCGCATCGCGCCCGGCGCGCAACAGATCGAGGCGTACACCGGCTGCGTGCCCACGGAGCGCGAGCGTGCGCTGGGCGATCCATGCTCGCCGGATCCGACGACCGGCGTGCCGCTGTCGCTGCCGGGCCTGCTCGACACGGTGTTTCGCGACCCCTGCGGCACCGGCTTGATCTGCGCGCCGAACCGAGCCGTTCGCGGTGCGGGCAGCTGCCAGCCCGTGTGCGCCTCGGGCGCGCTCGGCGACGTCAGCGCCGCGGTGCCGTGCAAGGGCACGAACGAGGTCTGCCTGCGCGCCACGCAGGTCTCAGAGTACTGCCGCAAGTCCGACGCTTGCGACCCCACCAAGCAAACAGGCTGCAAGCCCGGTGAGGGCTGCTACCTGCGCTGGACCGACGACGTGCGGGGCCTCGTGGCCTTTTGCAGCCGCGCGCCCGATGAGGCTGCGCCAGAGGGCACAGCGGGGCTCGGCATGTGCGGCCCGCTGTCGGTGTGCCGGCCGGGCAGCGTGTGCCTCGGACCCGTCCGCAAGCCGATCACCACGTGGTTCGACGACGTCGAGGCCAACTTCACTTGCCGCCCCTTGTGCTCGCCTGGTGGCGGCGTGTTCGACAGTGATGCCGGTACGGACGCAGACGGCGGTGTCACGCCGGGTAAGTGCCCCGCCAACACGAAATGCGAGCCCTTTTCCGAATCTGGCCTGTCATTCTCCGCGATTCCAAACCCGCCTTACGGCCAGTGTGAGCCGTAAAGCCGAGTCATCTTCGCGGTTTGATGCTGACGGCTGGTTCCCGTCTTCGGGCGCGTGCTAGTGGCAGCTGGGTATTGCAATTGCTCACACGCTGTACCAAGGTTTCACACACCGAGTCGCAATCTGCAACTCGGGCGAGGAGGAAGCGCATGATGCGTTCGGTGGTTTCGATGATGGTCGTTGGACTGGGACTCGGTTTGGTCTCCAGTCACGCAGCAGCGCAGGCGAGTCCGATTGCGACCTCCATGGGAGATCTGCGCTGGGGCCAGAGCGAGCGGGACGCCTCGGGCTTTGCGCAACGCGAAATCGCGGCCACGTACAACGCGGAGATCGCGAAGACCAAGGACGCCGGCAAGCAGGCCAAGCTCAAGGCTGAGGCGAAGCGCGCACAGGCCGAGGTCGAGAAGAGCCGCGTCGAGTTCGAGGGCGGCAAGTCCCGCTGGGACAACAGCCCGATCGCAGGCGAGTACACCTACGACAACGGCGAGTCGATGCTCGTGGCGAAGGGCCCCGGCACCGACAGCTACTACTTCTTCCTGAACGGCAAGTTGTGGAAGGTCGTGAAGGTGCTGGACAAGCAGACCGCCGGCGCAGACTTCAAGAAGTTCTCGAAGCTCGTCGAGGACAAGTTCGGCAAGGGCCGCGTCAAGAAGGGCGAAGTCACGCCGGGCCAGGGCAACACGCAGTGGCTCGAGTACCTCGATCGCAACTCGCGGCTGCGGGCTGCGGACGCGAGCGATAAGCGCGGTGGCTACGCGATGATCTTCGAAGAGATGGCGACGGTTCGCGAGCTCGCGTCGACGCGTCCGAAGGCGCCGAGCCGGTTGGCCGGGCAGAGCGACGACGACTCGTCCGACACCAAGAGCGCCGCCAAGGCACCCGCCGCGAAGGACGACACGCAGATCGCGAAGGCCGAGAAGGCCAAGCGCAGCGTGTTCGCCAACGAGCGCCGCGAGGAGAGCGAGGCGGACTACCAGAGCCGCAAGCAGAAGCAGGCGGTCGAGGCGCGCGAGCGTCAGCAGCGCGCGCACGAGCGCAAGGAAGACGCGAAGAAGGGCGAGGTGCTGAAGCAGCTCGACAACATCAACGACTCGGATCCGCTCGGCGGCCTCTGAGGAACGTGTGCGCAAGACGCGGCGTCGTAAGGCGCCGCGTTTCGCATTTAAGCAGCTCACTTGGACCGGGCGCTCGGTGTCCCGCCAGACATTGTTCGGCTCCTGCTTTCGGATGGCTTGTGGCGTGCTATACGCCCCCCCGCGCGCGGCCCCCCGCGGACCCCCCCCGACCAAGGACCTGCAGCATGCGTTTCCCGATCGACCTCGACGCCTATCAGCCCATCGCGCTGTCCCTCACGCAGGGCGCCTTGAAGCCCGACGAGCGCGCGGCGCTGCAGCACAACATCGCGCTCGCTCGCGACACCATCGTCTTCTTCACGGCCGTCGCGGACGCCAAGGGGCTCGGCGGTCACACGGGTGGTCCGTACGACATCGTGCCCGAGGTGCTGATCGCGGAGGCGCTGATCCGTGGCGGTGCGCCGATCGTGCCCATCCACTTCGATGAGGCCGGGCACCGCGTCGCGATCCAGTACCTGATGAGCGTGTTGCGCGGGCACATGCCGGCCGAGCGCCTGCTGCACTACCGCGAGGCCGGCGCGCATCTGCCCGGTCACTCGGAGCGCGGCCTCACGCCGGGCGTGGAGTTCTCTTCGGGGCGCCTCGGGCACCTGTGGCCATACATCAACGGCGTGGCGCTCGCGAACCCTGGCAACGCCGTGCTGCTGTACGGCTCGGACGGCTCGCAGCAGGAAGGCAATGACGCCGAGGCCGCGCGTTTCGCCGTCGCGCACAAGCTCAACGTGAAGGTGCTGGTCGACGACAACGACGTCACGATCGCGGGTCATCCGAGCCAATACATGCCCGGTTTCGATGTCGCGAAGACGTTGAGCGGCCACGGCATGCCGGTGGATATCGGCGAGGGCGAGGACCTCGACACGCTCTTCGCGCGCATTACGCGCGCGCTTCAGACCGACGGTCCGGTCGCGCTGATCAACAAGCGCAAGATGGCGCCGGGTCTGCCCGGGCTCGAAGGCTCGACGAAGGGCCACGACGTCGTGAAGGTCTCGACCGCGCTCGACTACCTGCAGGCGCGCGGCCGCGAAGATGCAGTGACGTTCCTGAAGGGCGTGGAGAAGCCGAAGCGCCCGGGCACGTACCGCGGCAGCAGCACGAAACAGGGCAAAAACCGCGAGGTGTTCGGCCAGGTCGTCGTCGAGATCCTGGACGCCATGACGCCCGAGAAGCGCAAGGAGAGCGTGCTCGTGGTGGACAGCGACCTCGAGGGCTCGTGCGGCCTGTCGCACATCCACAAGGCGCACCCGGAGGTGTACATCTCGGGCGGCATCATGGAGCGCGCGAACATCTCGGCGTGCGCGGGCTTCGGCATGCAGCACGGTAAGCAGGGTGTGTTCGCCACGTTCTCGGCGTTCCTCGAGATGGTCGTCAGCGAGCTGACCATGGCGCGGTTGAATGACGCCAACGTGCTCGCCCACTTCTCGCACGCGGGCGTCGACGACATGGCAGACAACTCCTGCCACTACGGCATCAACGTGTTCTTCGCCGACAACGGCATCATCGGCGACGACAGCGTGCGCGACAAGACGCGCCTGTACTTCCCCGCGGATCAGCACCAGATGCGCGCGGTGGTGAAGCGCGTGTGGGGCGACGAAGGCCTGCGCTTCGTGTTCTCGACGCGCTCCGAGACGCCGGAGATCCTGCGCGAAGACGGCAAGCCGCTGTTCGCAACGGACTACACGTTCACGCCGGGTAAAGACGAGATCATCCGGCAGGGCGCGCGCGGCTACGTGGTGAGCTACGGCGAGATGCTGTACCGCGCGCTGGACGCGGTGGAGCGCCTGCGCGAGGAGGGCATCGACGTGGGCTTGATCAACAAGCCGTCGCTGAACGTCGTGGATGAGGAAGCCATCCTGCGCGCGGGCGAGACGTCGTTCGTGTTGGTGGCCGAGAGCCAGAACCTGAAGACGGGCCTCGGCGCGCGCTACGGCACGTGGCTGCTCGAACGCAACCTCACGCCGCGCTACGCCCACATCGGCACGCACCGCATCGGCGGAGGCGGCCTGTGGGAGCACATCCACCACCAGGGCCTGGACAGCGACACCATCGTCAGCAAGGTCCGCGAGCTGCTCTAGGTTGTGTCCTCTGCCGCGGATCGAGCCGCTCGATGATGAGTGGTTAGGGCGCACGGGCCCCGACACGGCCGCATACAAGCGCGAGCACCTT
>Ga0190269_10000274_pt1 | contig 27820 bp, 25 predicted proteins | sample Popmic249IS_FD_133749 | JGI IMG/M metagenome (GOLD analysis project Ga0190269, IMG submission 133749) | Populus adjacent soil microbial communities from riparian zone of Blue River, Arizona, USA - 249 IS | ecosystem: Environmental > Terrestrial > Soil > Riparian zone | place: USA: Arizona... | reverse complement strand
GTCTGCGTCCAGAGCAGGTCCGCCGTGTGGTTCTCCAGCGGCCCGGCCAGCAACGGGGCTCCCCAGAACACCCCGAGGGCCGCGGGGAGAAACGCCGCGACCGCCCGGGTGTTGCTGGCCGCCAGGTAGTCGAAGCCGACCTGCCTCTCCAGCGTGCCGAACAGCGCGACGCCCGCCACGACCGCGATCGCGGCGGCCAGCAGGACCCGCTGCCGCCGCCAGGTGACCCAGACCAGCCCGGTCATGCGGGCACCCGCCGGGTCATCTGCACGGCGGCGGCGACGAGCAGCACCGCCGCGGTTCCTCCGGTGGGCACGAGATCGAACCAGTACTTCCACCAGCCCGCTGGCTCCACGCGGAAGTCACCTCCGACGACGGCGATCCGCACCGCGTAGGGCAACGTCAGGAATCCGGCGACGGTCGCGGCCACCGCGGGCACCGTCCGGCCGATCACCGCGCCGGCGAACAGGCCGATCGAGACGGCCAGCAGAACGTACCCGATTCGCGCCGGCGCCTCGGCGAGGCCGCCGTACCAGACGGCGTACGACTCGCCCGGCTCGATCAGCAGCTCGAACGCCACGCTGATGGCGACCGCCGCCGCGACGGCGGCGACCAGCACCGGCGCCACCCACGCCACGAGCCAGGCGAGCCGGGACACCGACTGGGTGTACGCCAGGTCGACGGTGCCGTGCTGCTGCTCCCGGGCCAGCAGCGGCGCGGCCCAGCAGGCGCCGAAGAAGAGCGGCAGCACGAGCCCCGGCTCGACGAACGCGCCGGCCCGCATCACCATCCCCGCCAGCAGCGGTGATCGGACCGCAGCCGTGCACGCGTAGAACGCGACCAGCGCGAGAGCGGCCAGCACCATCCAGCGCTGCCGGCGCCACGACAGGTACCCGAGCCCGCTCATGCCGGCACCAGCGGCGCGACGTCGACCGATCCCCGCAGGTGGGCGAGGACGACGTCGGTGAGCGTGACGTCGTGCACCGCCCAGCGCGGGTCGACCGGCTCGTCCACCCAGCGGACCAGGACCGTCGCCTGCCGCTCGGTGGTCCGTACCGAGACGACGGGGTGCGCGCCGACGCGGCCGGAGCCGCTGTAGGCCTCGACCGGGCCGACCAGCAGCCGGTGACCACCGACCAGGTCGTCGATCAGGCCGGAGACCTGCAGCGTGCCGTCGTTGACCAGCAGCAGCGCGTCGCAGACGTCTGCGAGCTCGGTGAGGGCGTGCGAGGAGAGCAGCACCGTGCAGCCGCGCTCGTCGACAGTGGCCATCAGCTCGCCCAGCAGGGCGGTCCGTGCCAGCGGGTCGAGGTCGGCCATCGGCTCGTCGAGCAGGACGACGTCGGCGCGCTTGCCCAGCGCCAGGGCGATCGCCACCTGGGTCCGCTGGCCACCGGAGAGCCGGCGGACGGTCCGGTCGAGCGGGATGCCGAAGGTACGCAGCCGGTCGGCGGTGCCGTGCTCGTCGAAGGCCGGGTTGGTGGCCGCTCCGAACCGCACCATCTCCGCCACCGTGAAGCCGGAGTAGAGCGGCTTGGCCTGGCCGACGTACGCGATCCGGCTCAGCGCCTCCCGGCGGTGGGTGGGGACGCCGTCGATCCGCACGGCACCGGTGGTCGGGCGGGTCAGCCCGGCGATCGTCCGCAGCAGCGTCGTCTTGCCGGAGCCGTTCGCACCGACCAGCGCGACGACCCGCCCGGGCGGTACCGCGAACGTGCAGTCGCGTAATCCCCAGCGCCGGCCGTACCGCTTGCCCAGCCCGACCGCGTCCAGTGCTGCCGCCATGCCGCCTCCGCTCCGACCAACTACTAAAGTACTAGCACCATAGTAGATAACTCACAGCCCGCCTACAGCTCGTACCCATCACCGAGACAGGTGGCCGGTCGATCGTCGGTGCATGACGATCGCGAACCTGGGCCCCGCCGCTGCCGCGGCGGCTGCCGACAGAACCGTGGCCGGGGAGGCCTTACACGCCGCGGCAGCGGCCGGGCGAGCCGTGCTCGACGTGGTGATCCCGGTCTACAACGAGGAGAAGGACATCGAAGGCTCGGTGCGGCGGCTGCACGCCCACCTGACCGCGACGTTCCCCTACCCGTTCCGGATCACGGTCGCCGACAACGCCAGCACCGACAGCACCTACGCGATCGCGCACTGGCTGACCGGCCAGCTCCCCGGCGTCGCGGTGGTGCACCTGCCGGAGAAGGGCCGCGGCCGTGCGCTCAAGGCGGTGTGGACCGGCTCGGACGCCCCGGTCCTCGCCTACATGGACGTCGACCTCTCGACCGACCTGGCGGCGCTCCTGCCGCTGGTCGCACCGCTGATCTCCGGCCACTCCGACCTCGCGATCGGGACCCGCCTGTCCAGGGCGTCGCGGGTGGTCCGCGGTGCCAAACGCGAAGTCATCTCGCGCTGCTACAACCTGATCCTGCGCGGCACGCTGCAGGCCGGCTTCTCCGACGCCCAGTGCGGGTTCAAGGCGATCCGCAAGGACGTGGCCGACCGGCTGCTGCCGCTGGTGGAGGACACCGGCTGGTTCTTCGACACCGAGATGCTCGTGCTCGCCGAGCGGGCCGGGCTGCGCATCCACGAGGTGCCGGTCGACTGGGTGGACGATCCGGACAGCCGTGTGGACATCGTCGCGACCGCGGTGGCCGACCTGAAGGGCGTGTGGCGCCTGGGCCGCGGGCTGGCCTCCGGCACGCTGCCGCTGAACACGCTGCGCAACGAACTCGGCCGCAACGCACCGGAGGTCGCGCCGGGGGTGGAGAGCACGCTGGTGCGGCAGCTGATCCGGTTCGGCGGCATCGGCGTCGCCAGCACCCTGGCCTACCTGGTGCTCTACGTGCTGCTCCGGGGCGCCGTCGGGGCGTTCACCGCGAACCTGCTGGCGCTGCTGATCACCGCCGTCGCCAACACCGCCGCGAATCGCCGCCTGACGTTCGGCGTCCGGGGCGCCGGGAAACGCGGGCGCCAGCACTTCGAGGGCCTGCTCGTGTTCGGGCTCGGGCTGGTGCTCACGACCGGGGCGCTCTCGGTGCTGCACGCGGTGACCAGCACGCCCGGCAAGGGCGTCGAGCTCGCCGTCCTCATCTGCGCGAACCTCGCCGCGACCGTCCTGCGCTTCCTCCTCTTCCGCGCCTGGGTGTTCCACCCGCGGCGGCTGAAGCAGACCTCCGCCACCGCGGACGAGCAGGCGCGGCGGCTGAAGCCGACCTCCACCACCGACGACGCGCCGGCGCGGCGCACGGCTCCGACCCGGGAAACCCGATGACAGCGATCGAAACACCCCCCACTCCCCCGGCCGGGCCACCGAGTCCGCCACCGATCCTCGACGGCGAGGTCGTCAGCTCCGCCCCGGCGGCGCCGGCCGGGCGCCTCGACCGCCTGGTCCGCGGACGGGCCGGGGATCCGGCCTGGATCCGCCCGGCCCTGCTGGTGCTGCTGCTCGGCACCGCCGTGCTGTACCTGTGGGACCTCGGCTCCTCCGGCTGGGCGAACACCTTCTACTCGGCGGCCGTCCAGGCCGGAACCGAGAGCTGGAAGGCGTTCTTCTTCGGCTCCTCCGACGCGTCGAACTTCATCACGGTCGACAAGACGCCCGCGGCGCTCTGGGTCATGGAACTCTCGGCGCGGATCTTCGGCGTCAACGCCTGGAGCATCCTGGTGCCGCAGGCGCTGGAGGGCGTCGCGTCGGTCGGACTGCTCTACCTGGCCGTCCGGCGCTGGTCGGGGCCGGTCGCGGGGCTGATCGCCGGCGCGGTGCTCGCGCTCACACCGGTCGCGACGCTCATGTTCCGGTTCAACAACCCCGACGCGCTGCTCGTGCTGCTGCTGATCGGCGCGGTCTACGCGACGATGCGGGCGATCGAGGCGGCCGCGGTGCGGGCCGGTACGTACTGGCTCGCGCTGGCCGGCGCCCTGATCGGCCTCGGCTTCCTGACGAAGATGCTGCAGGCGTTCGTGATCGTGCCGGTGCTCGGCCTGGTCTACCTGGTCGTCGCGCCGACGTCGGTGCGCCGCCGGATCGCCCAGCTGGCGCTCGCGCTGGCCGCGATGATCGTCGCCGGCGGCTGGTGGGTCGCGATCGCCGAGCTCTGGCCGGCGAGCAGCCGTCCCTACATCGGTGGCTCGCAGACCAACAGCGTGCTCGACCTGGTCCTCGGCTACAACGGCCTCGGCCGGCTCTCCGGCGACGAGGCGGGCAGCGTCACGCCGGGCGGTGGCGGCGCCGGCTCGTGGGGGGAGACCGGCCTGTTCCGGCTGTTCAACTCCGAGTTCGGCACGCAGGCGAGCTGGCTGATCCCGGCCGCGCTGATCCTCCTGGTGGCGGTGCTCGGTTTCACCGCCCGCGCGGCCCGCACGGACCTGACCCGGGCGGCCGTGCTGCTCTGGGGCGGCTGGCTCGTCGTGACGGGGCTGGTCTTCAGCTTCATGCAGGGGATCATCCACCCCTACTACACCGTGGCACTGGCGCCGGCGATCGGCGCCGTGATCGGCATCGGCGCGGTGACGGTCTGGACGCTGCGCGGCGAGGACGCCGCCCGCGCGGTACTGGCGGTCGCGGCGGGCGCGACCGCGATCTGGGCGTTCGTCCTGCTCGGCCGGGCGGATTGGCAGCCGTGGCTGCGGTGGGTCGTGCTCGTCGGTGGGCTGGTCGTCGCGGTCGGGCTGGTGTTCACGCCCCGGCTCGCGCGCCGCACGGCGGTCGCGCTGGCCGCCGCCGCGCTGCTGCTCGGCGTCGCGGCTCCCGCCGCGTACGCGGTGCAGACCGCGTCGCAGCCGCACACCGGGGCGATCCCGAGCGCGGGGCCCTCCGGCGGGTTCGGCGGTGGCCCCGGCGGCTTCGGCGGACGCCGGGCGGGCGGGCCTGGCGGCACGGCGAACGGCCCTGGCGGCTTCGGCAACCAGGGCGGCCAGCCGGGACAAAGCCAGCAGGGACAAAGCCAGCAGGGACAAAGCCAGCAGGGACAGGGCCAGCAGGCGCCCGGCGGGACCGGCAACCAGCTGCCGTGGCAGCCGGGCAACGGATCCCAGGGCTCACCCGGCAACCAGGGCACACCCGGCAACCAGGGATCAGCCGGCACCCAGGGCGGCCAGGGCCCGCAGGGCGGCTTCGCGATGGGCGGCGGTAACCGCGGCGGCGGCTCCCTGCTCAACGGCAGCACGCCGAGCGCCGAGCTCACCGCGCTGCTGGAGAAGGACGCCGGCCGGTACACCTGGGTCGCGGCGACGATCGGCTCGAACTCGGCGGCCGGCTACCAGCTGGCCACCGGCGACCCGGTGATGGCGATCGGTGGCTTCAACGGCACCGACCCGACCCCGACGCTCGCCGCGTTCCAGCGGTACGTCGCCGACGGCGAGGTGCACTACTTCATCGCCGGTGGCGGCACGGGCTTCGGCGGCAACAGCGGCTCCGGAACGTCGTCGGCGATCACGCAGTGGGTGGAGGAGAACTTCACCGCAGCCACCGTCGGCGGGGTCACCGTCTACGACCTGACGCAGTCGACCTCCGGTACCACCCCGTCGTAACCCGGCGCCGCGGGGCCGGGCCGCCCGACGCGGCCCGGCCTCGCCGTCTGCCCGGCGCCGTGCCGGGACGCCGACGCCGCGCCGCCGGGGGCAGCGTGGGCGACCCGTCACACCGCCGGGGCCGCCTGCTTCAGTGCGGCTGCGAAGTCGGCGATCAGGTCGCCGCCCGCCCGGTAGCCGGGGAAGTACGCGCAGACCCGGTCGCAGTCGCCGTAGCGGGCCACGATCTCGGCCGCGACCTCGGCGGGCGTACCCCACACCGCGAGCGTGTCGACGATCTCGTCGGTGATCAGCTCGGCCATCGCGCCCCACTCGCCGCGCTTGGAGCGGGCGTTGAGCTCGGGCTGCAGGTCGCCCCAGCCCTCCACGTCGAGCACCGGGCGGTAAGCCGGCGTCGACCCGTAGAACGCGAGCAGCCCGCGCACGCCGCGGGCCGCCTCGAGCTCCTCGTCGGTGCGCCCGACCCCGACGATGACCTCCGCGGTCACCTCCAGCTCGGCCCGGCTCCGGCCCGCCGCGGCCAGCCCCTCCCGGATCGCCGGGAGCGTGCGCTCCCGCATGTGCCGCGCGCTGTTGAACGGCATCACGAGGACGCCGTCCGCGACCTCCGCCGCCATCCGGTTCATCCGCGGCCCCAACGCGCCGACCAGCACTTTCGGGACGCCGTAGGGGTTGGGACCGGGATCGAACGTCGGCGTCATCAGCGTGTGCCTGGTGTACTCGCCGCGGAAGTCCAGGCGGGTGCCCTCCTGCCAGCTGTGCAGGATCGCCCTCGTCGCCTGCACCCACTCGCGCATCCGGGCGACCGGGCGGCTCCACTGCGCGCCGTACCGGTTCTCCACGTGCGCGCGGACCTGCGAGCCGAGGCCCAGCCGGAACCGGCCCTCGGACAGCAGGTGCAGGTCGTACGCCGCGTGCGCGAGGTGCACGGGGCTGCGGGGAAAAGCGATCGCGACGTTCGTCATCAGGTCGAGCGAGCAGACCGGCGCGGCCGCCACCAGCGGGAAGAACAGGTCGTGGGAGTTCTCGAACGTGAACACGCCGTCCACGCCTGCCCACTCGAGGGCACGGGCCCGGTCGGCGGCACCGACGACCGAGTCCGCGAGCATCACGTCGAGCTTCATAGTCACTCCGAACGGAAGGCGACCGGCCGCTCCCACTGTGGACCATCCGACCGGCACGGGCCGGTCCGTTCGCCGGAATTGACCGGTCAGCAGGATCGCCGCGGCGTCGACCGCGAGCGGCCCGGTCCAGGCACCCCACCAGCGCGGGCCGGCCCGGTCACTCCGGCTGATCGGAGTCCGCACGGTCGGGCCGGCATGGCGCGGGGTGCTGCAGGTTCGTTGCAAACCTGACCATCCACGACGCAACGGGCTTAACGTGGAGTGATGGGGGTCACTGCGGGAAGCGCCGCGATCGAGTGGAACTGGATCCTGCGTGGACGACCGTGGTGCGCGCACGACGCCGACACGGTCGAGGGGGACGACGAGCAGCACTTCACGTGCGCGGAGTGCGGCGCGGTCTGGTGGCAGCACGGCACCCCGCCACCGCCCCGCGGCGACGACCGCTTGCCGGTCGTCTACTGACCGCGGATCGTCGCGCGGATCCAGTCGGCCGCCACGTCGACGCGGGCGGTGGTCTCCTCCAGGTCGTGCGGGCAGTCCGGCCCGGTGCTCTCGGTGGACACGATCTCCGGACCGCGCCGGGTCTCCCGGAAGTAGGGCGCACCGGAGTCGTAGAGGCAGGCGCTCGTGCTGGGCGAGGGCTCCTCGCCGGTGACGCCGATCGTCGTCTCGGCCACGCTCCCCACCTCGACCAGCCCGGTCTGCAGCTGCGCGGCGGGCTCGGAGGAGACGCCGTCGAGCGCGCCCCAGCCGGTGAGCCGCAGCACCTCACCGGCGTGCGGGGCGCTGCGCGCGACCCTGGCCGGCTGGACGCCCCGGCCTGTGCGGTCGCGTACCGGGCGCTCCAGGCGCACCAGCGCGATGTCGTTGACCGGCGACTGGGCCACCTCGACCACGGCCACGTCCACTCCCCCGGGGCCTTCGGCCAGGACCCGGCCGAGCGTCGCGACCGTGTCGTAGGGCACCGGGCCGCTGACCAGGTCGCCGTCGACGTCGTGGAAGCAGTGCCCGGCGGTGAGCACCCAGCTCGGCGACACCAGCGCGCCGCTGCAGGCACTGTCGCGGGTCGTGCCGTCCGGGTTCGGGATGCCGGTCATCGTCAGCTTCGTCGCGAACCGGTACTGGCCCTCCTCGACCGGAACCCCGTTCGCCACCGCCTGCGCGGGGGACGACGCCAGCACGAGTGCGGCACCGACGGTGACAGCGGACAGAGCCAGGGCGGGCAGCGAGCGCATGCGGACCTCTCGTCGGCAACGATCGGTCCTTCCTAGCGTGGATTCGTGTGGATCGCTCGCGAATGGACGAAATTCCGTCAATCCCCGGGGCTGCCGAGGCGTCGGCGACGCACGAGGCCGACGATGCCGATCCCGGCCAGTCCGGCGAGGATCGTGGTGAGTGCGGCGGCCGGGCCGAAGAGCAGGCTCACGATCGGCACCAGCGCGAACAGCACCAGCAGCAGCACCGGGAGCAGCGGGAAGCGGGGGCGGGGCGCCGTGCCGCGCATCCGCGCCGCGAACCCCGGGTCGGTGGCGGCGAGGTGTCGTTCGAGGGACTCGAGGGTGCGGCGGTCCTGGTCGTCGAGCATGCGGCGCTCCCGGCTAGGGGCGGGTCGTGGAGGCCGCTGGATCCCCGGGGGGTGAACGCCTCAAACCTGCCGGCGGGAAAGTCGGACGGCCGGGATCGCCGGCGGCGCCCCACTGATCCCGCTCCGCACCACCCGGCTCAGCGGTGACCGGCGCGCCGCCGTCGGCGGGCGGCCCGGCGGGTCAGCGCGGACGCCGCGGCGCCACCCCGGGCAGCGGCTCCGGCCAGTACGCCGACTGGCTGTAGAAGAGCTCCTTGACGGTCGGCAGCACCGACGTCTCGGGCCAGGTTTCGGGCTTCCACAGCCCTCCGCGCATCGGCGCCTGCCCGCAGTGCAGGAACAGCTCCTCCACCTCGACGACCGTGCCCAGCGTCGGGCGGCGCTCGTCCGCCGGGGTCGCGACCCGCTCGCCGGCGAGCGCCTCGAAGAACGGTGCGTCCCGGACGATCGTCGCCCGCCCGTTGACCCGCACGGTCTCGCGCATGCCGGGCACGAGGAACAGCAGTCCGACGTCCGGCCGCTCGACGATGTTGCGGAAGCTGTCGATCCGGCGGTTGCCGGGGCGGTCGGCGAACGCGATGTGCCGCTCGTCGAGCACCCGCACGCCGCCCGGGCGCTCCCCGCGCGGCGACACGTCCACCCGCCCGTCGGCCCCGACGGAGGCGAGCAGGAAGTAGGTCGAGTGGGCGAGGAAGCGGGCCGTCTCCTCGTCGATCACCGAGATCACCTTGTCGCGCATGTGCGGATGCGGTTCCTCGACGAGCTCACGGAGCTCCGCCACGCTCGTGACCGGCTGCCCCAGGTCGAGGGTCATAAGGCGTTCACGCAGGTGAACCTAACATTGTCCGCTCACTGCCAAGATGGGCACGTGCGCGCGGAACGTCTGGTGGCTCTGCTCTTCATCCTGCAGCGTCGCTCGGCGGCGACGATTCCCGAGCTCGCGGAGGCGGTCGGCGTCTCCGAGCGGACGCTCCACCGCGACCTCGGCGCGCTGCGCGACGCCGGTGTGCCGCTCTGGACCGAGACCGGGCGCCACGGCGGCGTCCGTCTCGTCGAGGGCTGGCGTTCGCACCTCGACGGCCTGACCTCCCGCGAGGCCGTCGCGCTGTTCGCGATGGGGGTGCCGCGCGCGCTGGCGGAGCTGGGCCTGGGCACCGCCGTCTCGGCCGCCCACGCCAAGGTCGCGGCGACGCTGCCCCCCGCGCTGCGCGACCAGGCCGAGCTGGTCGCGCAGCGGTTCCACCTGGACGCCCCGGACTGGTTCCGCACCGCCGACGGCACCGACCACCTCGCGACGATCGCCCGCGCGGTCTGGGACTGCCGCCGCGTCCGCCTGGACTACCGGCGCGACACCGCGATCGTGCAGCGCACGATCGATCCGCTCGGTCTCGTCCTCAAGGCAGGCGTCTGGTACCTGGTCGCCGCCGTCGACGACGCGGTACGCACGTACCGGGTGGGCCGGATCGTCGCCGCCGAGTATCTCGACGAGCACTTCGAGCGCCCGGCCGGCTTCGACCTCCCGGCCTGGTGGGAGCGCTCCTCGGCCCAGTTCGAACGCTCACTGCAACGCGTCGACGTGCGGGTACGGCTCAGCTCCCGCGGCTTCCGCCGGCTGCCGAAGACCCTGCCTGCCGACGTCGCCGAGCAGGCGCTCCGCACCGCGGGCGCCCCCGACCCCGAGGGGTGGCGCGAGGTCACGCTCGGGCTGGAGAGCGACGAGGTGGCGATCGGGCAGCTGCTACCGCTCGGCCCCGACGTCGAGGTGCTGGCGCCGGCCACCGTGCGAACGGGCTTCGCGGAGGTCGCCGACGAGATGGCGCGCCGTCACCGGTAGCCGGTGGTGTCCGCCGGCTTCCCGGCCCGCTCCACCTCCATCATGTAGCGCCACCCGTCCGGTCGGCTGCCGTCCAGGTCGTCGATGCCGTAGCGGCGGGCGAGCAGACCGCTGTCGAGCGTCCGCCCGCTGAACTCGCCCCGGTCGTCGTCGGCGGCGAGAGCCGCGACCGTTCGCCCGACGAACGTCGGGGTCTCCGAGATCGCGAAGTGCGGCTGCGCGGCCACCGCGTCCCGCCAGTTCTCCTCGCGGACCCCGAAGATGTCGAGCATCGCCTCCGACCGCAGCCAGCCCGGCGTGAACGCGACCGCGACGCCCCCGTAGGGCGCCAGCTCGAACGCCTCGGCCTTGGCCAGCTGGTGCGCGGCGGTCTTGGCCAGGTAGAACGCGGTCGACGTGCCCTCGCGGAACGTCGCGTTGTACTCCTCGGTGCCGTCGGTCATCTCGACGACCAGCCCGGCGCCGGACTTGACCACCAGGGGCAGCAGCGCGTGGGCGGTGATGACGTGCGCGTCGATGCCCAGGTGCAGCATGCGCAGGCTCGCGTCCAGGTCGTGCTCCCAGACCGGCTTGCCCCACTGCAGGTGGTGGTCGCCGCCCCAGACGCCGTCCACCAGGATGTCGAGCCTGCCGTGGGCGGCGTCCACGGTCGCGGCGAGCGCGCGAACCTGCTCGGGCACCAGGTGGTCGACGCGGATCGCGGTGGCCGCGCCACCGGCGGCCTCGACCAGCGCGACGGTCTCCTCGATCGTCTCCGGCCGGTCGACGTCCGAACGGTGGCCGGCCGACGAGCGGCCGGTCACGTAGACGAATGCGCCGGCCCGTCCGAGTTCCACGGCGATGGCGCGGCTGGCCCCGCGGGTGCCGCCGGCCACGAGCGCAATTTTTCCGGTGAGATCTCCAGTCATGGACCCAGCCTGGCCCGAAACCCTGTCACCCGACGGCAGGGTTTCGGTGCGGGTTACCGCGTCGGCAGGCAGACGAGCGGGTGCATCCCGCTGCGGAGCAGGATCGTCCGGACGAAATCCGGCAGATCGCTGATGATCACCGGCGCGCACACCTTCTCGACCAGCCCGGCGAGGAAGTTGAGCCCGGTGGCGCCGAAGAACGACACGTCGCTCAGATCCAGCACGACGCGGTCGCCGCGCGCCGCGTCGGACCGCACCGCGTTCAGCAGGTCGGCGTGCACCGGGTCGATCGCACCGCGGAGCCAGACCAGGAGGAGCCGGTCCGAGCGCACCCAGCGGACGCTCTCGACGAGGGTGGAAGGGGACTGGGCGCCGGGGGTTCTGGCGTCGGGGGTCTGGGCGTCGTCCAAGGGGGTAGCTCCTGGTCCGGCCGCCGGGGGGAGCGGCGGTGCACTGCGTTGACCGGGCCGACTGCTTGACCACGTGGACGGGCCCGGAGGCGCCGCCACGAATCATTCTGTCTCAGCTGACGGCGTCCGGCATCTCGGGACCGCACAGACACCGCGGCGTTTCGCGAAGTCGCCGCCGATTGCTGCCGATGGTTCCGGTTGACGTGTGTTCGGAGTTCGGCGGGAGGGGGCGGCCCATGACGCGTGCCGGACACCGGGCCCGCCGCGCGGCCGGGTTGCTGGGTCTGGCCGGTGCCCTGGTCAGCCTGCACGTCTTCCCGGCTCTGCTGGACGCTCTCTACAGCGCGTTCATCATGGTGGCGACCTGCGGCGGCACGGCGCTGCACGCCTGGACGGCGCGGCGGGCGACCGGGCGGGGCAGGCGGGTCTGGACGATGACCGCGATCGGCCTGGCCTGCTGGGCGTATGCCGAGGTGTCGGTCGGGGTGCCCGCGGTGCTCACCGGGACCGCGCCGGACCGCAGCACGCTCGCGAACGTGCTCAACCTCGGCGCGCTGGTGTTCGCCGTCGCCGCCATGCTGACGATCCCCGGAGCCCCCCGCGACCGGTTCGCCCGGCTGAAGATGCTGCTCGACGGCCTGGTCGCGGCGTCCGCGCTGGCCGGCGTCGTCTGGATGCTGGTGCTGCAGCCGCTGATCCGGATCAAGGGGTCCTCCCCCGCGCTCTTCGACATCGCGTACCCGGTGACCGCCACCGGAGTGCTGGCGGTCGGCGTCGTCCTGCTCGCCGGCCAGCCCGTACGGCAGCGGTCGGCGATGACGCGGGTCACCGCGGGCGTGGTCGTGCTCACCGTCGGCCTGCTGGTGGAGATCATCGGCATGATCACCGAGGAAGCCTGGATCCGCCCGTGGGCGCTGGACGGCTACCTGGTCGCGGCCACGCTGATGGTCTTCTCCGCCCGGGCGCCGCTCCCCGACGAGCAGGAGCGCGTCTGGCAGCCCGCCGGGGGCGGCCTGCTGCCCTACGTCCCGGTCGGCGGGCTCTACCTGTGCATGGCGCTCTACATGCTGGGCGGCCGCACCCTGGAGGCGCCGGTGCTGTGGTCGGCGATGATCATGAACGCCGGCGTGCTGGTGCGGCAGTTCCTGGCCCTGCGGGCCAATGCCCGGCTCACCGAGGATCTGGCGGCGCAGCGCGCCCAGCTGGTGTTCGAGGCCACCCACGACGCGCTGACCGCCCTGCCGAACCGGTCGCGGCTGCAGACGGCGCTCGCGGACCTGGCCCGGGACGACGGTGCCGCGGCCGGGCCCCGCCAGGCCACCGCGGCCGAGAGGGTGGCGGCCGAGGGCGTGACCGCCGAGGCCGTGGCCGCCGGCGGGTTGCCGGCCGAGGGCCTGGCGACCGAGAGCCCGCCGACCCTGCTCATGATCGACCTCGACGGCTTCAAGAACGTCAACGACACGCTCGGCCACGCCGCCGGGGACCAGCTGCTGGTCGTCATCGCCGATCGGATCCGCCGCGCCGTCAAGCCCCACGGCTCGGACGCGCTGCCGGTCCGGCTCGGCGGCGACGAGTTCGCCGTGCTCCTGCGCTGCGGCGGGGCCCCGGTCGCCGTCGAACTCGCCCAGGACCTCGTGCTGAGCATCGGCAACCCGATGTCGCTGGACGGTCACCCCGCGACGGTCGGCGCGAGCATCGGCATCGCCGCGCACGGGCGGGCCGAGCGGATGCTCCACGACGCCGACGTCGCGCTCTACGAGGCCAAGGCCCGCGGCAAGGGCCACTACCGGCTCTTCGACGAGCGGCTCTCGGCGGCCGTCGCGGCCCGCCAGAACCTCGAGGCCGACCTCGGGGGCGCGCTCGGCGGCGACCAGCTGACGCTGGAGTACCAGCCGATGGTCGACCTGATGACCGACGAGACGCCGCGCTGCGAGGCGCTGCTGCGCTGGAACCACCCGACGCGCGGCCGCCTGACACCCGACGAGTTCCTCACCGCCGCCCAGCACGTCGGGCTACTGCCCGCGCTGGACCGCTGGGTGCTCCGGACCGCCGCCGCGCAGGTCGCCGCGTGGCGCCGCAGCGGGCCGGACTTCGCCGACTACGCGGTCAGCGTCAACGCGTCCGCCGCGTATCTGGCCTCCGGCACGCTGCCGCGGGACGTCCGGCAGGCGATGGACACCCACGGCCTGCCCGGCAGCGCGCTGATCGTCGAGGTGACCGAGGGCTCGCTCATCGTCAACCTGGAGGGGGTCGCCGGGCTGCTCAGCGAGCTACGGGAGCTGGGCGTGCGGATCGCGCTCGACGACTTCGGCGTCGGCTACTCGTCGCTGACCTACCTGCGGCAACTGCCGGTCGACGTCGTCAAGCTCGACCGGTCGTTCACCCGGGAGCTGGGCTCCGCTCCGGAGGCGGTCGTGCTGGTCGACGGCGTCCTGGACCTCGCCTACCGGCTGGGGCTGGAGACCGTCGGCGAGGGCGTGGAGACCGAGGAGCAGGCCACCCAGCTGCGCGCGCTCGGGTGCCGGTACGGGCAGGGGTTCTGGTTCGGCGCGCCCCGGCCGCCCAACGACGCCCGCCCGCCGCAGGCCGGGGACGGCGTCATCGCACCGCCGGCCGCGTCGGCGGTACGCCCGGTGAGCCCGGCGGAGGTCGGGACCGGTCCGGTCAGTGCCGCGGCACGCCGGCCGGAAGCCGCACGGTGACCGTCGTCCCGGGGTGGTAGCCCGAGGCCGTACGCAGCGTGCCGCCGTGGGCGTCGGCCACGGCCCGGGCGAGACGGTGCCCGAGCCCGACGCCCGGCACACCCGCCTCCTCGACCGGCGCGGCGGGCACCGGGCGGGACGCCCGCCGCCGACCGTCCTGGAGGGTGCCGAGGCCCGTTGGTCGGCGACGCAGGTCAGCACCCCGGGCACGGTCCGGCCGTCCCGGACCGGTACCGAGACGATCGCGCGGACACCGACGGCCGCGGCACGGCGGGCCCTGGGTCGGCCACGGCGCGCACCAGGGCCGGCTCGACCTCCGCCACCGTGGTCGCCCCGGGCCGGTGCCGCCGGGACGCGCGAGGCTCTCCCGGGCAGCCGCCCGACCGCGGGGTCGGGGCGGGTCACACCCGCCGCCCGGGCGGCCGGGACCGCCCGGGCCGCCGGAGCAGCCCGGGCCGCTCAAGACCTCCGGGCCGCCGGAGCCGCCGGGGTCGCTCTCCGCGGGGAGCTGGTAGAGCGAGCGGAGTGCGGGGTTCGCGAGTACCAGCCGACCACCGCTGTCGAACGCGGCTCCCCCACCCGGAGGCTGTCGAGCCGGGCGGACGCGAACCCCGCGAACTCCTCGGAGCCGGCACGGCCCCGGCCCTCGTCGTCGACCCGCACGTGATCCGTGGCCATGCGAGCCCTTCTCCCCGGCGGCTCTTCTCTGCACCTGCCGACACGCAAATCGGTCAGACTAGACGCCAGGAAGGCGTCCGCATCGAAAGGCACGGTCCCGCAAGGAGGATTAGGGCAAAGAGGGCTGCAACGGCACGTTACTTCTTCTTCTTGGCCGACTTCTTCTTGCCCTTCGCGTCCTCGGTGACCGTCGTGTCCGGGTGGCGCTTCACGGTCGACTCCTTCACGAACCGACCGGTGATCGCGCTCCGCTTCTGGCCGCTGCCCTTTTTGGACGAGCCCTTCTCCACGACCGTCGTCTTCGGCTTCTTCGCGGCGGTCTTCTTGTCGACGAACTCACCCGTGACGGCGCTGCGGGCCTTCTTCTTCGTGTCGGTCGCGCTCTTCGCCATGGGGGTTTCTCCTTCATACGTAGGGGTTGTCTGCAGAGCCCTACCCCGTACGCGCCCGTCCTATCCGTGCCTCCACAATGGCCTCATCTCCGCGGCCCGCGCGGTGATCGCGTCGAGCACCACCCGGGCCGCTGGCGCCGGCTCGTGTCGACCGGCACGGTGCAGCACCCCGATCCGCCGGGCGCCGAGCGCCGGGGCGTTCACCACCCGGAGCCCGGGTGTGAGCTCGGCAGGCAGCGCGAGCCCCGGCACCACGGCCGCCGCCAGACCGGTGGCGACCAACGACAGCGCGGCCGGGTACTCCAGGCACTCGTGGTCGCGCCGCAGGACGACGTCGTGCCGAGCGGCCAGCCGGTCGAGCGCCGCCCGCGCCGCCGAACCGGCGGCCCCGTCCACCCACGGCCGCCCGAACGCCCCGTCCAGGCCGGCGCCCCACTCCGGCGGCGTCACCACGCGGAACGCGTCGTCCAGCAGCCACGTCCCGCCGAGTCCGGCCGGGCGCGCCTCCGGGTAGCTCTCGGTCATCACCAGGTCGACGCCGCCGGCCCGGAGCGCGGCGAGCGCCGGCTCCGGGTCCATCTCCCGCACCGAGACCCGCACGTGCGGCGATCCGGCGTGCACCGCGGCCGCTGCCGGACCCACCAGGTGCTCCATCGCGGTGGGGAACGCGCCGACCACCACCCGGCCGGTGACCTGACCGGTCAGCGCAGCCAGGTCGCGCTCGGCCTCCGCGAGCACGACCGCCAGGCGGGCCGCGTGCTCGGCCAGCAGCCGCCCGGCCGGGGTCAGCCCCAGCGACCGCCCCCTCCCCTGGCGCGACCGGTCGAGCAGCGTCACCCCGGTCTCCGCCTCCAGGCGGGCCAGGTGCTGGGAGACCGCCGAGGGCGTCAGGTGCAGCACCCTGGCGGCGGCCAGGACACCGCCCGCGTCGGCGACAGCGCGCAGGACGGCCAGGCGCCGAGCGTCCAGGACCATTCAGTCACGCTACATTGCCGATGCAGCAACAGTCACTATCACTGAACCCCTGGCGCGGGGCACGATGACGTCATGACCTTGATCGACCTGAGCCACGAGATCACCGCCGGCATGACCACCTACCCGGGCCTGCCCGCGCCGGAGATCACCCCCCACCTGACCCGGGAGGCGTCCCGCGACGTGTACGCGCCCGGCGTCGAGTTCGCGATCGACCGCATCACGATGGTGGGGAACACGGGCACCTACCTCGACGCGCCGTTCCACCGGTACGAGGGCGGCACCGACCTCGCCGACCTGCCGCTCACCTCGGTCGCGGACCTTCCGACGCTCGTCGTGCGCGCGACGAAGAACCGGGCGGTCGACGCCGCCGTGCTGGCCGACGCGCTCGCCGACCGCCCGGCTCCCCGCGGCCACGCCGTGCTCCTGCACACCGGCGGAGACCGGCACTGGGGCACCGCGGCGTACGCCGACGACGCGCCGTACCTCTCCGAGGACGGCGCCGGGTACCTGGCCGAGGCGGGAGTGGCACTGGTCGGTATCGACAGCGTCAACATCGACCAGGTGACGCCGGAGGGATACCGCCCGGCGCACTCGATCCTGCTGGCCGCCGAGATCCCGGTGCTCGAGCACCTCACCAACCTCGCCGCGGTGCCCGACACCGGGGGCCGGCTGCACGCCGCTCCGCCGCCGGTGCGGGACTTCGGGACGTTCCCGGTGCGCGCGTACGTCGTGGTGTGAGCACCGTCGCCGCGGAGGTCCTCGGCTGGGTGGGGGCGCTGGCACTGCTGACCGGCTACGCGCTGCTCTCGCTCGGCCGGATCCCGCAGCGGCGCCGCTACCAGGTGCTCAACCTGGTCGGCTCCGCCGGGCTGGCGGTGAACGGCCTGGTGCACCAGGCGTGGCCCTCGGCGATCCTGAACGCGCTGTGGATCGCGATCGGGGCGGCGGCGCTGGCCCGGCTGTACCGGCTGGCCCCCCGCGCCGACGGCGGCGTCGGCGCGCGCCGGACCGCGCCGCCCGGGAACGGCGGCCGGTAGCCGCAGCGCTGCCGCCGCCCGCTGCCGCCGCCCGCTGCCGCCGCCCGCTGCCGCCGCCTGCTGCCGCCGCCCGCGGGCGGCTGCGCGGTCGCGCCAGGCAGGGCGCCGCTGATGCCGGTGCAGGCCTCGACGTCGGCGGGGTTTCGGCGTGTCGGGGTTGGGATTCGCGTCTGGGCTTGTTATTTTTCGTCCATGTCGGATGCTTCGTTCGCCACTGTGGACGCGTTGGTCGCCGCTGCCGGTGTCGGCCGTAGCCCCGCCCGGGTTCGGCAGCTGCGGTGGGTCGCCGGGGAGCTGTCCGTGTTCGTCGCGCAGCAGTTGGAGGCCGACTCGTCGTTCCGGCGGCCGCGCTCACTGCGGGAGTGGTTCGATCCCGCAGTGATCGGCCCGTTCCTCGCCGCCGCCGACGCCGGGACGCTGCGGCGGCGGGGCGCGGCCGGACGGCCGTCTGGCGACGCCACCCGCAGCGTCCGCCGCAGCTGCCTGCGCATCCTCGCGCGCCAGGCGGGGCTCGACGACCCGGTCCCCGACGAGGTGCCGCGCCCCGCACCGCTGACCAGGGTCGATCCGGTGCCGGCCGGGATGGCGCTGGGGCACCTGGCGACCCGCGCCGACCGTACCCGCTCGGCCGGAGCGGTCCGAGCCGCCGCGATGGCCGCGGTCACCCGCGAGCTGGGGCTGCGGACCGGGGAGATGGCGGCACTCACGCTGGCCGACGTCGACCTCGCCGCGGGCACGCTGACGTGGCGCCCGGCGGCGCCGCGGTCCGGCCCGTCGCCGGAGCCGCGGACGGCCGCGCTGACCCGCACCACGCTGGCCGCGCTGAAGGACTGGCTGGAGGTCCGCCCGGCGCTGGTGACGATGGCGCCGCGGTCGAAGGCGCTGTGGGTGTCGATCCGCGGCAACCACGACGGGTCGGGTGTGCGGCGCCCGCCGGGCATGCCGCTACGCCCGAACGGGATCCGGCGGTCGCACGACCGCGCGGTGCAGGACTGCAACGTCAATCTGGCGGGCGAGCCCGGGTACGAGCCCCTCCCCCGCGTGCCCGGCCGCCTGCGCCCCGAGGAGACCGACCCCCCGGCCTGAGCCGCGCCTCGGGCGCCCGGAAGGACGCGTCCCGGCGCCCCACGCCAACCCTGACGCGCTCGGGAGGACCCCGCCGCCGGCGCCCCGTGCCACGCGGTGGGATCCTCCGACGTGCTCGGGAGGACCCCGCCGCCGGCGCCCCGTGCCACGCGGTGGGATCCTCCGACGTGCTCGGGAGGACCCCGCCGCCGGCGCCCCGTGGCAGCGGGATCCTCCCGTATCGGCGCGCCCCGGCTGTCGCCGCCGCACCGGCGACAGCCGGGATTGCGCTGCCGGTACGAACGATGCCCGAGCGGCATTTCCGGAGGGCATCCGAACAGTTTCGCCTGTGGAACATTTTCGGGTCGCGCTCCGCGTCTCCGCAGCGCGCCACCCGCCGATCACACGGGCGGTACCGCACCACTTTGACCACATAAGCTACGTTCGGCCCGTTCGAAGAGTTGCCGCGCTATCACCTGCGGTAGCTCCTGCGGTCAAAGGAGGCGCGCCGTGTCCGTAGCCGAGGCCCACCACCCGATCCGGGCGCTGACCCGGCTCGTGGCCCTCCCCCTCGTATGGGGAGCCACGCTCCTGCCGATCTCCGTCGCCGCCCACGCCGCCGAGCCGGGGCCCGGGACCGGCGCCACGCAGAGCACCACCCGAGGCGCCCCGCACGACGCCGGGGACACCGCGCGAGGCGCCCCTTCGAGCGTCGGCCAAGGCGTCGGCCAAGGCGTCGACCAAGGCATTGAGGAAGGCCTCGAGGCCGCGAACCCGAACGATCTCCGTACCACCCTCGGTCGTATCGGCCTGGCCCTCCCCGGCCAGCGACTCACGCTGGTCAGCGCCGGTTTCGGCGCAGGAACCGCCGCCCTGGCCACGCTGGACCCGGCCACCGCCACCGCGACGCCGCTGGGCCGCACGACCGCCGACGCCACCGGCCTGGTCACGCTCGCCGCCGTCCTCCCGGCCACGATTCCGGTCGGCGACCACACGATCGTCGTCAGCGGCACCGACCCGACCGGCACCGCCGTCGTCCGCACCCTGCCCGTCACCACTCCGCCGACCAGGCTCACCAGCAGCGGTGCAGGCCCCCAGTCGGTGACGCTGTCGATCCCGCCGGGCGGCTGGGTGACGCTCCTGGACGACAAGAACGAGCCGGTCACCCAGGTGAGCAGCCGTGATCAGGGGATCTACACGCTCGACCCGGCCACCGGCCGGATCACGTTCGAGCCCGACCGTATGTTCTGGGGCTCGGTGCGCCCGGTGCACTACCGGCTCCTCGACGCCGCCGGGCAGAGCGTGTCCGGCACGTACGCCCCGATGGTCGATGCCCGCCCGCTGCCCTCGGTGCGCACCGGGGCGCGCACGCTCACCGACGCCGCGGGCACGACCGCGATCGTGGGGTGCACCGCCGGACCGATCCCGGTCCGCAGGTGCGAGGCGACGCTGAGCACGGTCCTGGGCAGCGAGCTCGTGGTACTGGGCACGGGTATCGGGGAGACGACGAACCCGACGGTCGGCACCCGCCCGGCGGAGGTGGTGCTCACCCCGCGCGGGCGCCGGCTGGCCGGGCGTCCCGGGGGGATCCGGGCCGACGTCGCCGTGCGCATGTGGGTCACCGATCGCACCGCGCCGGTCGAGGCCACCGGCAGCACGGTGCTCACCGCACTCACGGTCACCGCGCCCCGCGCGATCGGCTACCCCGCGGGCGGTCTCGACGTCCCGGAGGCGGACCTGCCCTACCTCAACGCGCTGCGGTCCCGGATGAGCGACGTCCGCACCGTCACGTGCACCGGCGGCACGGACGACGTCGGTGACGCGGAGACCAACCGGCGCGTCGCCGAGGACCGCGCGCGCCGGGTGTGCGAGTACCTGACCGCGAACACCCAGGCCCGGGCCGTCGTCCGCAGCGTGGGCGAGGACCGGCCGGTCGCCGACAACACGACCGACGCCGGACGTGCGCGCAACCGCCGGGTGGAGGTGACGTTCGGCTACGGGGCCGAGCCGAGCGCGTGAGCGCTCCCGCTCAGATCAGCTGATCGGCGGCGTTGATTCCGCGGACCTTCCAGCCGCTGCCCGACCAGAGCACGCGTACGTCGCAGTCGGCGAAGCTCTTTCCGTCCAGCCGTCCACGGGACACCCCGAGCGGGCTGTTGCCGGTCCGCGGGCTCCGGTCGTAGGAGACCGCGACGGTCATGACCCGCCCGGCGAAGTCCTCGATCGTGTTGGCTTCCCGCACCGTGTAGAGGCCGCCCTGCAACGACCCACCGTCGTTGTAGTTGTCCTGGATCACCCCGATCGCCGCGGTGCACTCCTTGCACTCGGCGTCGCTGGCCCGGCGCAGCAGGTCGACGTTCCCGGTCTGGACGCCGTAGCTGAGCACCGCGAACCAGTACTCGGTGAAGGCCGCCGCGCCGGCGGTGTCGTGCTGACCGGCCTCGGGAGCCGGCGCGGGTGGCGTCGGCTTCGCGCTCGAGGGAGCCGCCGACGGTTCGATCACCGAGCCGGAGGACGAGTCGGAGGCACACCCCGCCAGCGCCGCTACCGCGATGGTGACGGCGACGACGACTCGGGCTGCGCGGGCAGCACGCGTCGCACCACCCCGTTCCGCGATCACGCCGGAAGGTTAACCGTGGATAACCGCTAATCGCAGAAGTTCGCGCCAACTGCGTCCGCTATCACTCGATTCCCGCGGGTAGGCCGGAAAACCGTGACCTCCGCGTGACTTACCGTGGAAACACGGGCGGGGCAAATTGCTGCAATCCGTAACTCGGTAATTGCGGATCGAAGTCGTACCTGCGTTCTGGGTGTCCGCACTCCTCGTAAAGCTACTGATGCGTAGACTCCGCCTCGGCAGCCCGGCCGTGCCCCGCCGGGCGAATCGGAGGGCAGCACCATGGCAACCGGAAGGCATCGCCGCCTCCTGGCGTCGCGCCGGAAGGAACTGGAAGCCGAGGCCGCCGCGCAGGCTCCGCGTGGCCGTAGCGGGCGGGTTCCCCCGTGGATGGTGGCGTCCGTGGTGGCGGTCCTGGTCTTCGGGGCGGTCACCACCGGCTACGTGGTCGCGGCGCGGGGCGGCTGCGACGGCACCCCCACCACGCTGAGCGTCGTCGCCTCCCCCGACCAGGTGGACGTCGTCCGGAAGCTCGCCTCCAGCTGGGAGGACGGCAAGCCCTCGATCGAGGGACGGTGCGCCCGGATCGAGGTCACCGGCGAGTCGTCCCGGGACGTCGCCGCCGCGATCAGCCCCGACTGGGAGGCCGGCGACGACTCGCTCACCCGGCCGGACGTCTGGATGCCGGACTCCAGCAGCTGGATCCTCTCCGCGGCCCGCCGTCCGGACGCCGCGCCGCTGCTCGCCGGCGAGCGCACCAGCGTCGCCAGCTCGCCGGTCGTGATGGCGGTTCCGCGCCCGATGGCCGAGGCGATCGGGTGGCCGAGCAAGCAGGTCGCCTGGTCCGACTTCGTCGGCATGCACTTCCTCAACAAGACCTGGAAGGACTACGGCCATCCCGAGTGGGGCGCGATCCGCCTCGGGATGAGCGAGCCGACGACCTCCACCGCGGGCCTGCTCAGCCTCGTGCCGATCTCCGACCGCGACGGCGACGACAAGATCTCGCTGAACGAAGCGAAGTCGCTGCTGGTCTTCAGCCGCTCGGTCACCGATCGCAAGCCCGACAGCCAGCCCTGGTACACGGCCTTACGCAACGCCCCTGACGCCACCGCGGCGATGAAGACGATCAGCGTCTTCCCCTCCCTCGAGCACGACCTCGCCGCCTACAACGCCGGGGACCCACCGGTGAGGCTCGTCCCGCTCTACCCGGGCGAGGGCACGGTCTTCGCCGACTACCCGTACACGGTCCTCGACGCCTCCTGGGTCGACTCCTTCCGCCGCCGGGTCGCGGCCGACTTCCTCGCCCATCTGCAGCGCAGCTCCTCCCAGGAGGTCTACGGCGACGCCGGGTTCCGTACCCCGGACCGGACCACCCGCTTCGCCGGCGGCACACTCGGCGAGCTGGGCTTCTCCAACAAGGTGGGCGCGATCGCCCGCACGGTCGGCTCGGCCGCGACCGTCGACCGCACGGTCGTCTACTGGAACGCACTCGAGCGCACGACCACGTTCCTCGCCGTCGTCGACACGTCGGGGTCGATGACCGAGCCGCTGGGCAACAAAAGCCGCATGCAGGTCGTCCAGGAGGCCGCGATCAAGGCGATTTCGCTCTTCGACGACGACTCGCACGTCGGCCTCTGGCAGTTCTCCACGAACCTCGTCGGCAGTCAGGACTGGCGGCAGGTCATGCCGCTCACCCGGGCCGGGTCCACCGACAAGGCCACCGGCAAGCCGTTCCGCGAGGTCGGCATCCAGAAGGTGCTCGCACTGCGCCCCGGCGGGAACACCGGCCTCTACGACACCGTGCTCGCGGCCTACCAGTACATGCAGAAGAACTGGCAGCCCCGCCAGCTCAACCTGGTCGTCGTGCTCACCGACGGCCGCAACCAGGACGACAGCGGCATCAGCCGGGCCACGCTGCTCAGCCAGCTGCGCTCGCGGGCCCAGCCCGACCGTCCGGTGCAGGTCATCACCCTCGGCCTCGGCGACAGCGTCGACGAGCAGGAGCTCGCCCAGATCTCCGACGCCACCGGCGGCAAGTCCTACAAGGCCAAGGACGCCGACGACCTCGAACGCCTCTGGCTCGCCACGATCCTCGGCGAGTCACCGCCGAAGTAGGCGGCGACCGGCCTGCGGTCGGCCGAGGTGATCCCCCGGCCGACCCACCCCGCTACGTCCCTGTTTTTTCCCTACGCCCGGCCGAGGTGCGGTACAGCGCCTGGCCGACGCCGCGCACCGCCGCATCCAGCGGTGCCGCCTTCGCGGCGGCCTCGGCCACCTCGTCGTCCGGGTTGCTCGACCAGGTGATGCCGCCGCCGGCCCACAGGTGCAGCGTGCCGCCGCTGCCGTCGCCGCGGCCGACCGCGGCGACCGTGCGGATCGTCAGGCCGAGCGCGATGCCGTGCGGCGAGACGTAGCCCAGCGCGCCCATCGACGGCCCCCGCCCGACCGGCTCGAGGGCGGAGAGCACGTCGAGCGCCGCGCGCTTCGGCGCCCCCGTCACCGACGCACCCGGGCACACCGCCCGCAGCAGCTCGGCGACCCCGACGCCCGGCCGCAGCCGCGCCCGCACCGTGGACTCCGCCTGCCACAGCCCGCTCCACGGCCGCACGGCGAACAGCTCGTCGACCCGGACCGAACCCGTCGTCGCGATCCGCCCGAGGTCGTTGCGGGCGAGGTCGACGATCATCACGTGCTCCGCGCGCTCCTTCGTCGACGCGAGCAGTGCGGCCCGCCCGGCCTCCGTCCGCGGCCCGGTGCCCTTGATCGGCCGCGTGACGACCTCGCCGCCGGCCACCGTCACCAGGCACTCCGGCGAGCCGCTCGCGATCGCCCACCCGCCGCCGGGCCGCCCCTGCGCGCTGCTGAGCCGACCGGCCCAGACCGCCCCCGGCAAGCCGGCCACGGCGTCGAGCGCCGGGCCCGGGTCGCCGAGGTAGGGCGCGGAGGCGTGGCCGACGATGTTGACCTGGTAGACGTCGCCGCGTGCGATCGCGCGGCGGGCCTCCTCGACAGCGGCCCGGTGCTGGCCCGGCCGCCAGGACGACGTCCACGGCCCGACGTACCAGTCGCTCCCGTCGGGCTGCCCCGACACGGCCGCACCGAGCGGATTCTCAGCCGGCGCGCCCGCGTCGGACGACGCCCCGAGCGAACCGGCCAGCTCGGCGGCCGCACCGGGGGAGGCCGCCGAGCGCGCGAGCCCGCCGAGCGGTGCCGGGCCGGGCCGGACCGTGCCGTGTGGGGCCGTGCCGTACGGGGCCGTGCCGTACGGGGCCTCGCCGCACGGGGCCTCGCCGCACGGGGCCTGGCCGTACGGGGCCTCGCCGTGCGGGGCCTCGCCGCACGGAGCCTCGCCGCACGGCGCCTCGCCGCACGGGGCCTCGGCGCACGGGGCCTCGCCGCACGGGGCCTCGGCGCACGGGTTCCCACCGTGCAGGGGCCGGCCGGGAGGCGCACCATCGAGTGGGACGGCCTCGTGCACGATGACGACGACGTCAGGGACCTCAGGGGCCGGGCTCGCGGCGCCGAGGGGGGCGCCGATCATCGCGGCGCCCGCCGCAGCCGATACGTACAGTGACGCACCCACCGTTCGGCCGGTCCCCGGGTGGCCCGGACGGCGGAAGAATTCCACCGGCTGGAATGGGGTGTCCCGCCCCCTCGTTACCTCATCCGGCATGGCATCGTTAGAGGTATCGGAATGACACGGATCACAGAGATCATGGGCGGGCAGGCCGGCAGCGGCCAGCGCGCTTTCGATCAACTCGGCGGGATCCCCGCCGTCGGAAATCCACCATTCCAGTCTGTTTCGCTCGCGATATCCCCAACCGGGGGGCAGCTGCGGGATCGTTTTCAATTTGTTGCCCACAACTCAGCCCATCCGGGCGATGTTGGGAGTTGCATTGAGAGACGATGATGTGAGGGAGGCCACAGGCTCGTCGACGAGTCGGCCTCCGGCACCACCCGCACCACTGAAAGACCGCGCATGACTGCTCCACGTGACATCGCAGAACAGAATTCCCTGAATCACCAAGTCACTCTGACCGGAGATCCTTCGATGTGCCCGCATCAGCCGCAGTGTCCTTCCGCCGAAGCCCCTGACCGGGACGCCGCGTCGATCCTCGCAGCCCACCCCGTGCAGGGTTGGAGCCTGCTCTGCAATGGCGTGATCGTGTTCGAAGACACCGGTGAGCTGCTGCCGGACGGCCGTTGCGTCGCTCCCTGCCGCCCGGAACCGGCTCACGCCGCCGCGTAACACGTCACCGCTCCACCAGGAGACCGGACGCCGCACCCACGGCAGCGCCGCCCACGGACCGGCCGCCGCGGACAACCAGCGGCCACGCCGCCCCCGGAGTTCACCGACGCCGCAGTGACGAGCAGCGTCCAATTCCGGGACACCGCGCACCAGCGGCAACATTCCACGACGGATCGGCCGCCGCAGGGCAACCATCGGCTGCAGCGGCCGGACCGTCCACGGACCCGCCGCCGAACCACCCACGGCTACGCCGCCCCACCGGTCATCGACGCCCCCGAGGCCCTCGATGACCCGAGACCCTCGATGACCCGAGGCCACCGACGCCCCTGAGGCCATCGACACCGCAGTGACCGGCGGCGTCGAACTCCAGGGCCCACCCCGCACGCCGTTGGCCCGCCGGGCGCCTCGGCGACCGAGCGTGGCCCCAGGTGTCCGCGTCCCCGCCAGGGGGCCGACCGAGGTGTCCGCGCCCCGCCAGGGGGCCGACCGAGGTGTCCGCGCCCCGCCAGGGGGCCGACCGAGGTGTCCGCGCCCACCAGGGGGCCGACCGCTGTCCCACCCTGCTACCGCGCCCGCCCGAGCATCGGGGTGGGCGCATTTTTCGTGCGAGCGCTTGGTCGGCGCTTCTTCGTGCGCGCGCCTCCTCATGTGTGCGCTTCCTCGTGCGCACGCCTCCTCGTGCGCGCCTCCTCGTGCGCACGCCTCCTCGTGCACGCCTCCTCGTGCGCACGCCTCCTCGTGCACGCCTCCTCGTGCGCACGCCTCCTCGTGCACGCTTCCTCGTGCGCACGCTTCCTCGTGCACGCTTCCTCGTGCGCGCGGATGCCGCCCGGGGTGACTCTTGTTGTCGGGGTTACCCGACGACTTCTTGGGCCCATTTGGGGCGGAATGAGCCCGAGAAGTCACCGCATCACCCCGACAACCCGGGGGCCGACCTTCCGAGAAGTGATCGGGTGACAGGACGACTTCTCGGGCCCATTCCCGAGGAAATAAGCCCGAGAACACGCGGCATTCGCCCGATATCACACGCGCTGGTACCTGCCGGACGCACGCGTCCTAGGCGCCCGCAGCCCCGCACGCGCCCTGGGCGCCTGCAGACCCGCACACGCAGACCCGCAACACGCAGACCCGCACGCGCAGCTCAGTCGCTCCCGCGACCGAGCGCGCGTACCTGCCACCCGGCTCGGCGCGAGAAGGATCAGGAGATCGCGAACGCCTCCGGCGCGGGGCAGGAGCACACCAGGTTGCGGTCGCCGAAGGCACCGTCGATGCGGCGCACCGGCGGCCAGTACTTGTCGGCGGTGCGGCCGGCGGGGTAGGCACCGAGCGCCCGATCGTAGGGGCGCTCCCACTCCCCCGTCACCATCGCCGCGGTGTGCGGGGCGTTGACCAGCGGGTTGTCGTCCGCCGGCCACGTTCCCGCCGCGACCGCGTCGATCTCGGCCCGGATCGCGATCATCGCGTCGCAGAAGCGGTCGAGTTCGGCCAGGTCCTCGGACTCGGTCGGCTCCACCATCAGCGTGCCCGCGACCGGGAACGACATGGTCGGCGAGTGGAAACCGTAGTCGATCAGGCGCTTGGCCACATCGTCCACGGTCACGCCCGTGCTCTTCGTCAGCGGACGCAGGTCCAGGATGCACTCGTGCGCCACCAGACCGCCGTCGCCGGTGTAGAGCACCGGGAAGTGGTCGCGCAGCCGCGTCGCGACGTAGTTGGCGGCGAGAACCGCGGCGCCGGTGGCCGCCACCAGCCCCTCCGCCCCCATCAGGCGCAGGTAGACCCACGGCACCGGCAGGATGCCCGCCGAGCCCCACGGTGCCGCGGAGACCGGCCCGGGGCCCGTCTCCGGCCCGGCGTCGGGGCGCAGCGGGTGGTTGGGCAGGTACGGCGCGAGGTGCGACCGGACCGCCACCGGGCCGATGCCCGGGCCGCCACCACCGTGCGGGATGCAGAACGTCTTGTGGAGGTTCAGGTGGCTGACGTCGGCGCCGAACTTGCCCGGCTTGGCGAACCCGAGCAGCGCGTTGAGGTTCGCGCCGTCGACGTAGACCTGGCCGCCGGCGTCGTGCACCAGGGCACAGACCTCGGTGATCGTCTCCTCGTAGACGCCGTGCGTCGACGGGTAGGTGACCATCAGCGCGGCCAGGTCGTCCTTGTGCTGCTCGATCTTCGCCCGCAGGTCAGACACGTCCACGTTGCCCGCGTCGTCGCAGGCCACGACCGCGACGCGCAGCCCGGCCATCACCGCGCTGGCGGCGTTCGTGCCGTGCGCCGACGACGGGATCAGGCAGACGTCGCGGTGGGCCTCGCCCCGGTCGCGGTGGTACGACCGGATCGCGAGCAGGCCCGCGAACTCGCCCTGCGAACCGGCGTTCGGCTGCAGCGACACGGCGTCGTACCCGGTGACCTCGGCCAGCCACCGCTCCAGGTCACCGATGAGCGCGCCGTACCCGGCGGTCTGCTCGGCCGGCGCGAACGGGTGGATGTTCGCGAACTCCGGCCAGCTGACCGGCTCCATCTCGGTCGTCGCGTTCAGTTTCATCGTGCAGGAGCCGAGCGGGATCATGCCGCGGTCGAGCGCGTAATCCCGGTCGGAGAGCCGCCGCAGGTACCGCAGCATCGCGGTCTCGGAGTGGTGGGACCGGAACACCGGGTGGGTCAGGATCTCGTCGGTGCGCAGCAGCGAATCGGGCAGCGCGCTGTCGGTCGTGGCGT
>Ga0190269_10000273_pt1 | contig 27846 bp, 23 predicted proteins | sample Popmic249IS_FD_133749 | JGI IMG/M metagenome (GOLD analysis project Ga0190269, IMG submission 133749) | Populus adjacent soil microbial communities from riparian zone of Blue River, Arizona, USA - 249 IS | ecosystem: Environmental > Terrestrial > Soil > Riparian zone | place: USA: Arizona... | reverse complement strand
GCGACCCGGTCGAGCCGGTCGACGCCGATGCGCACGCCCGCGAGGTCGCCGGTCAGCGCCTCGGTGTAGCGGGGCACCGGGACGTCGGCGCAGCCCGGATCGGCCGGGTCGGGGCCGGCCACGACCTCGAGCAGCAGCGCGCAGTCGCGGGCGGTCGTCGCCATCGGACCGATGTGGTCGGTGGACCAGCCCATCGGCAGCCCACCGGCGCGGGAGACGCGTCCGTAGGTCGGTTTGAGGCCGGTGGTGCCGCAGAACGCCGACGGCATCCGGATGCTGCCACCGGAGTCGGTGCCCAGCGCGCCGAGGAACGCACCGGCGACCAGCCCCGCGGCGCTCCCGGCGCTCGATCCGCCGGTCCAGCGGGCGGTGTCCCAGGGGTTGCGCGGCACCGGAAGCGGCTTGGCGAAGTCGGGCGAGCCGACGCCGTACTCCGACGTGAGGGTCTTGCCGACCACGATCCCGCCCGCGGCGCGGAGGCGGGCGACCGCGGTCGCGTCGCGCCGGTCGTCGGGCGGCGGCACCAGGCTCCCCGCGGTGGTCGGCCCGTCCGCGGTGGTCAGCAGGTCCTTGATGCCGAGCGGAAGCCCGCCCAGCGGCCCGACGTCGTCGCCGGCGGCCAGCGCCCGGTCGACGCGGTCGGCGGCCGCGAGGGCGGCGTCGGCGAAGCGGGAGTGGAAGAGCCCGAGCTCGGGGTCGGCCTCGTCGGCCGCCGCGAGAGCCGCCGCCACCAGCTCGGTGCTGGAGACCGCGCCACGGCGCAGAGCGTCCGCGGCTCCGGTGAGCGTCTGCAGGTCGAGGCTGGTCCGGTCCGCCACGGCGACGCCCGGCAGCGCGGCGAACCCCGGGGCGAGCCGGTTCGGACGGGCGCCGCCCGGGCCGGCGAGGCCGGCCGGAGGGGCGCCGCCCGTGCCGGTGGGCGCGGCCGGATCGAGGCGGTCGGCGAGGTCGCGGACCGCTGCCGGCCCGGCCGAGGACACCGGGGCGGCGGAGAAGATCGCCGCGGGCTCGGTGCCGCGCGGGATCGCAGCGGCGTGCAGCCGCTCCGCGACCTCCCGCGCCGCTGCCCGCGTGCCCTCGTCGACGAGCGAAGTCATCAGAACAGCGTCAATCCGAGTCGGGGTGCGGCGCCACGGCGCCGCGACGTGAGGTCGGCCTCCGCGCCGGCCGGGGCGCAGCGGCGGGCCGGCGCGGAGGCGCCCATCAGGTGATCCCGCGGACGAACGGCTTGCCCAGCGCGCGCGGCTCGCGGTTGCTGCTCGCGAACAGCATCATCGCCAGCAGCGCCATCAGGTACGGCGCGGCGACCAGCAGCTGGGAGTTCAGTTCGAACCCGAGCGCCGGGAGCGCCAGGCGCAGCGCGTCGGCGAAGCCGAACACGAGGCAGCCGATGAGCGTGCCCTTCAGGCGCCAGGCGCCGAAGATGACCGCGGCGATGACGATGAAGCCGCGTCCGGCGGTCATGTTCATGTTGAACGAGCCGACCTCGGCGGTGGCCAGGTAGGCACCGCCCAGCCCGGAGAGCAGACCGCAGTAGAGCAGCGCCTGGCGGCGGAGCTTGTTGACCTTCAGGCCGGTGACGTCGGCGGCCTGCGGATTGTCGGCGATCGCCCGCAGGTTGAGCCCCCACCGGGAGCGCTCCACCAGCCACCAGGTCAGCGGGATGAGCAACAGCAGCAGGTACATCGGCCAGCGCTGGGAGAAGAGCGGCCCGATGATCGGGATGTCGGCCAGCCCGGGGATGTTGACCTGGGCCACCTGGTTGCTGTCGAACTCGCTGACCGCGATCAGGAAGCTGGTGAGTCCGAGCACCAGCGCGTTGAGCACCAGACCGACGACGAACGTGTTGATCTGGACGCGGTGGGAGAGGTTGCCGTGGATGAAGCCGACGACCAGGCCGACGATCGCGCCGGCGAGCAGGCCGGTGGTCGCACTGCCGGTGGTGCTGGCCACCGCGACCGACCCGAACGCGCCGCCGAGCATCATGCCCTCGACCGAGATGTTCTGCGTCCCGGCCCGCTCGGCCAGGTACTCACCGCACGCGGCGAACGCCAGTGGTGCGGTCAGCCGCAGCGAGCTGGCGACGATCGTGGTGATTTCTTCGGTCCCGATCACGCGGTCACCTTCTCCGGCTCGGTGGTCGAGGCGGGAACCGGCTCGGCCGGTGGCGGCGTGGCCTCGGCCCGGCCGCGCGACCGGACCTTCGCCAGCACCGGCGGCACCACGAACGCGAGCACCAGCAGCGCCTGGACGATGTCGACCAGGTAGTTCGGCACACCGGTCGAGGCGAGGAAGCTCGATCCCGAGCGCAGGGCGCCGAAGAGGAGCGCGACCGGCACGGCGGCGATCGGACGGCTGCGGGCGATCAGGGCCACCAGCAGGCCGTCCCACCCGAAGTTGTTCGAGAGCGCCGGCTGGAGCCGGAAGACCTGGCCGGACAGGATGATCGCGCCGGCCAGGCCGGCGAACGCTCCGGAGAGCGCCAGCGCCGTGCCACCGAGCCAGGGCGCGCGGACACCCGCGTGCCGGGCGGCCATCGGGTTCAGGCCCAGCATGTTGAGCCGGAAGCCCCAGCGGCTACGGCCCAGCAGCACGGCCAGCACGATCGTCAGGATGATCGAGACGATCAGACCGCCGCCGATCTCCAGCGCCGGGTACTGCCCGAACCCGGGAATCCGGACCTCCGGCGGCAGCTGCGCCGACTCCGAGGACGCGATGCTGTCCGCGCTGGCGCGCGGCGCCTGCAGGATCCACGGCACGGTGACCGCGAAGCTGACGAGCTGGATGGCGAGGAACGACATCAGCAGCGTGCTGACGACGATGTTGACGTTGCGGGTGTAGTGCATGACCGCGCTGGCGCCGGACCAGAGGCCACCGGCGAGCGCGCCGGCCAGCAGGCTCAGGATCATCACCAGGACGCCCGGCAGCGCGAGGTGCAGCGCCACGTAGGCGGCGACGCCTGCGCCGAGCAGCAGCTGGCCCTCCTGGCCGATGTTGAAGACACCGGCCCGGTTGCTGATGCAGGCGCCGAGCGCGACCAGCAGCAGCGGCGTCGCCGCCTTCAGCGTCTCGCTCCAGGCCGCCGTGTCGGCGATGCTGCCGGTGTAGAGCGCCTCGGCGGCGTCGCCAGGCGAGCCGCCGGTGGCCGCGACCAGGAACATCGACGCGACGACCGCGACCGCGACCGCGACGAACGTGATCAGCGCGACCTGCACCGAGCGCTCGGACGGCCGCATCAGCTGGGCGATGTTCGGCATCCTCCGGCTACCGCCGGCCGTGGCGGCGGAGCCGCCGGCGTCCTGGCTCATGCGGCTTCGCCTCCGACCAGCATGCCGAGTCGCTCGGCGGTGGCCTCGTGGATGTCCAGCACACCGTTGACCCGGCCGGAGGAGATCACGGCGACCCGCGAGGCGAGCGCCATCACCTCTTCCAGCTCGGTGGTGATCAGCAGCACGGCAACTCCTCGGGCGGCTGCGGCGCGCAGCCGGGCGTACATGTCCTCGATCGCGCCGACGTCGAGCCCGTGGGTGGGCTGCGCGGCGACCAGCACGCTCGGGTCTCCGGCCAGCTCGCGGGCGAGGACGACTCTTTGCTGATTACCGCCGGAGAGGTTCCGCAGCGGCGTGTCCATCGACGGGGTGGAGATGTTGAACTGCTCGATCAGCCGCGCGGCGAGCTTGCGGGCTTCCCGGCGCTTGAGCAGGAACCGGCCGCTCACCCGGCCGAGGTCGGTCATCACCAGGTTGTCGAGCACCGACATGTCCAGGACCACGCCGGACCGGTGCCGGTCCTCGGGGACGACGCCGACGCCGGCCTTGTGCAGCGAGCCGACCTTGTTCAGCGGGACCGTGGCGCCGTTGACCGCGACCGTGCCGGACGCCGGCTCGAGCAGTCCCGACAGCAGGTCGCCGAGGGTGGCCTGGCCGTTGCCCTCGACGCCGTAGAGGGCGAGGATCTCGCCGGGCGAGACCGTGAGCGCGAACTTGTCCAGCAGCGTGCGGCCGTCGGGGCCCTTGACCACGACGTCCTCGATCGTGAGCGCCGGTGTGGTGGGCTCCCCCGTCGGCGTCGTGGCCGGTGCGGCGGCGGGCGTCTCCTCGGCGGCCGCCTGGACCTCTTCGGGAGTGCTGTCCTCGGAGATCAGACCGAGAGCCGCACCCTCGGTGCCCAGCGACACCTCGCGGCCGACCATCTGCTTCGCGAGCTCACGGGGGTTCGTGGTGGAGGTCCGGCAGCGGAAGGCCACCGAGCCCTTCCGCAACACGGTCACCTGGTCGGTGGCGGCCATGATCTCGGCCAGCTTGTGGCTGATCAGGATGACCGCACGGTTCTCCTTCGCGACCACGTCACGGAGGACCTCGAAGAGCTCCTGCGACTCGGCCATCGTCAGCACCGAGGTCGGCTCGTCGAGGATCAGCACCTCGGGGTCGCGGCGCAGACACTTGATGATCTCGACCCGCTGCCGCTCACCGGCGGAGAGATCCTCCACCCTGGCGGTGGGCGAGATCGGCAGACCGTAGCGCTCGCCGACGGTCTTGATCTGGTCGCACACCTCGTCGCGCTTGACCCGGCCGGGCTCGCCGAGGCTGACGTTCTCCCAGACCGTCAGCGGCTCGATCAGGCTGAAGTGCTGGTGCACCATGCCCAGGCCGAGGGCGACCGCGGCCTGGGGCGTCGGGATCTCCACCCGCTCACCGTGGCGCAGCACCGTGCCTTCGTCCCGCTGCACCAACCCCAGCAGGACCTTCATGAGAGTGGACTTGCCGGCGCCGTTCTCTCCCAGGAGGCCGTGGATCTCGCCGCTCCGCACGGCGAGATCCACGGCGTCACAGGCGACGACCGGACCGAAACACTTCGTCACGCCTCGAAGCTCGAGCGCCGGCGCCTCGCGCGGAACGCTGTCCGTCTGGTCGTCGGTCATGTCAGGCTCCGAGCTTCGCGACCTGAGCGTCGACGTTGACCTTGCCGTCGCCGATGTTCTTGATGAACGTCTCGAGGGCGGTGTTCTGCTGGGCGGTGCCGCCGCAGATCTTCACGGTCGGAACCGGGTCCTTGCCGAGGTGCCACTCACGGGCGACGCCCATCTTCAGCTCCCCGTCGGAGAACTTCTGCAGCGCGGCCGCGAAGTACTCTCCCGGGTCGAAGATCGAGGAGACCTGGAACTTCGGGCTCGTCGACGAGCACCGGTCGGTGCCCGGCGTCGACAGGATCAGGTTCTTGGTGTTGCCGAACTTCGCCACCTCGTCGGTCGCACCACCCAGGTACGGGTAGAGCGCGCCGACGCCCTGGCTGACCTGAGCCTGCGCGGCTTCCTTGGCCTTGCCGGAGTCGTTGAAGTCACCGGTGTAGGTGGTGACCAGCGTCGCGTCCGGGACGACCTCGCGGATCCCGGCCTTGAACGCCTTCGCCGCCTGCACGGAGAAGTCGGCCTCCGGGCCGGTGACGTACCCGGCCTTCTTGATCTTCTTGTCCTTCATCAGCAGACCGTTGGCGTACCCGGTCGCGTAGATGACCTCGTTGATGAAGTCGCGCGAGATCGTGATCTTCGGCGTCTGCTTGATGTCCGCCGACGACGGGACGTACCACGAGGTCTTGCCGCAGACCGACTCCTCGGACGCCGGGATGGCGTCCTTGAGCTCCGCCGCGCCGAGGGCGACCAGGTCGACCTTCTGACGGCAGAGGTTGCGGGCCTGGTTGAGCGCGTCGGCCGGGTTGACGGAGCCGACCTTGATGAGCGTCCAGCCCTTGGACTTGGCGAACGCGTCGCCCTTGGCGACGAAGCTCTCGTAGTACCCGTTGTCGTTCAGGTCACCCGGGCTGAGCACACCGATGACGACCTTGCCGTCACCGTTGACGTCCGGGCCGGCCGCGCTGGCGTCCGCGGACGAGGAGCTGGAGGTCTCAGCCGTGTCTTCGCCGGGGCTCGTGCAAGCCGCGAGCGAGACAGCGACACAGGCCGCGGCAGCCGCGACACGTACCGCTCGAGTGTTCAGTCTCATTGAAGTCCTTCCGAGGAGCGTGGAGCCTTACTGACCGGCGCGGAGGGGGTGGAACACCGGCAGCGATGACGGGTCAGGCGGAGTAAGCAATTCGTTCCTGTTCGAAGAGAGCCTCACCGGCGGCTGCGACGAACCAGGGGAAGCCCATCCGGCCGACCGGAGCGACCTTAGTGGGGTCGATCCGATTAGGACCGGCCAGGATGGCCTCGTCCGCGACGATGCACACGACCTCGGCGAGGACGATATGGACGCCCGAGAAGCAGGACGTGGGGTCGCCCCGGTCGATAACGTCCACCACGCGGCATTCCATGTGGGCAGGGCTCACTGCGAGCGATGGCGGCTTGACGACCTGCGACGGAACGGTCTCCCAGCCGATCAGCTCGGCCTCGTTGACACCGTTCGGGAACTCTTTGGCTGCTGTTTCGATGTGGTCCGCCAGCGCGACGCTCGTGATGTTGATGACGAACTCGCCGGAGTGCTGGAGGTTGACCCAGGTGTCCTTCGGCTCGGGCGTGGCCTCGCGGACGGTGCCGATCGTCACGGCCACCGTGGGCGGCTCGCCGCAGACCGGCATGAAGTAGCTGAACGGTGCGACGTTGAGGTTCCCGTCCACGTCGGTGGTCGAGATCATCGCGATCGGCCGCGGCACGACCAGCTGGGACAGCAGCCCTTGCTTCTGGGCGGGCGTCCGGCCGGCCAGGTCGATTACGGGCATGCGCGCTCTCCTGTCTTCCCGGCGGCGCTGTGCTCAGTTCCTTCGGGCGCGGCCGGCCCTCCCGAAGTCGCCGTGAGTTCGTCCGCGCTGATCCGCGGCCAGCGGCGGAACGGGGTGATGCCGGTGCGCCGGAGCAGGTGGTAGGAGTTCTCCCCGGCGCAGGCCCGCAGATCGTCGTAGTCGACCAGCTGCGTCTGTCCGTTCCGGACGACGACGTCGCCGTCGACGACGACGTCACGCACGGTGTGGCTGGGCATTCCCCAGACCAGCTGCAGCGCCTCGTCGCCGCGGGGCGTCCAGACCGGGTCGGTGGTGTCGAAGACGACCAGGTCGGCCGCCTTGCCCACCTCGATCGAGCCGATCTCGTCGCCGAGCCCGATCGCCCGCGCGCCGTCGATCGTGGCCAGCGCGAGCGCCTCGTGGGCGTGCACCGGCTCGGCGTCGCCGCGGTCGAGTGAGAGACCGGCGAAGAGCATCGCGGCCCGCAGGATGTCGGGGACGTCGCCGGCGTTGTGCGAATCGCAGCCGAGCGCGACCCGTCCGCCGCGGCGGATCAGCTCGACGTGCCGGGCTGCCCTGGTGAAGCCCTGACCCAGCCGGAGGTAGGCCCCCGGGCTGGACGCCACCGCGGTATCGGTCTCCAGGATCGCGTCGACCTCGTCGTCGTCGAGCCAGACGGCGTGGCCGAGCAGCAGGCGGGGGCCGAGGACACCCAGCTTCCGCAGGTGGACGACCGGCCGGTTGCCCGAGCGCTGCGCGTAGCCGGGGATGTCGTTCTGTCCGGGTGAGATGTGCCAGGTCATCCGCGTGTCGAGGCGCTCGGCCAGCTCGGCGGCGCCCTGGAACAGCGCGTCGGAGACGAGGTCGTGGCCGAGCAGCGTGATCCACGCGCCGACCCGGCCGGTGGTGCCGAGCTCCCGGACGATCTCCTCCTGGCGGGCGAGGACCTCGTCGGCCGGCGCGGCGAACGGGAGCCCCTCGGCGTCCCAGCCCCAGCCGTTGAGGCGGGCCCGGATCCCGGTCTTGCGCAGGCCGGCGGCGACCCGGAGGGGGTGGGCGACGGTGCCGGGCTCGATCAGCGTGGTGACGCCGCGGCGCAGCGACTCGGCCGCGGTCAGCATCGCCGAGATTTCGTCGTCGCCGCCGGTGTGGGAGTTGTGCAGCGGCACGGCCCAGTCGAAGATCGCCTGCTGGCTGTCGATGTCGTCCGGGATGCCGCTGCGGGTCAGCGGGTCGGCGGTCGTGTGCTGGTGCGCGTTGATCATGCCCGGGGTCACGACGCAGCCGGTCGCGTCCAGCTCCGGCGTACCGGGGAAGCGCTGCCGCAGGTCCTCGGCGGTGCCGAGCGCTGCGATGCGGCCGTCGAGCACGGCGATCGTGGCGCCGGTCAGCACCTCGCGGCCGGGGGCCATCGTGACGACGTCGCCGCCCACGATCAGCAGACCGTTCGTCATGGCGTCACCACGACCTTGCCGATCGTGGCGCGGTCGGTGAGCACGTCGAACGCCGTCGCCAGCTCTTCGAGCGGGAACTGCGCGGCGATCGGGGCGGAGAGCCGGCCGGACCAGAAGGCCTTGAGCGCCCGGTGGAAGTCGTCGGGGGTGTAGGCACCGGAGCCGAGCAGCGCCAGCTCGCGGTGGTAGGCGCCGGCGAGGCCGAAGGCGACCTGGTCGCCGCTGGTCTGGCCCATGAAGACCAGGCGCCCGCGGACGCCCAGCGCGCCCAGCGACGCCGGCCAGGTCGCCGGACCGACGTGGTCGAGCGCGATCTCCGCGCCCCGCCCGCCGGTGAGGTCACGCACGTACTCGACGGGGTCGGCGCCGAGCGGCACGCAGTGCTCCACGCCGAGCGCGCGGACGGCGTCGAGCTTGGCCTGGCTGCCGGCGACCGCGACGACGCGCGCTCCGGCCTCCAGCGCCAGCTGGACGGCGGCGAGGCTGACCGCGCTCGCGGCGGCCTGCACCAGGAGCGTCTCACCGGCCGCGAGCCGGCCGACCGGGAAGAGGGCGTGGTAGGCGGTGGCCCAGGACGACGGCAGCGCCGCGGCCGTCGTCAGCGGCACCTCGTCGGGGACCGGGTGGACCTGCACCGCTTTCACCGCGACGTACTCGGCGAAGCCACCGGGCCGGTTACCGCCGGTGACCGCGACGCCGCCGCAGTACCCGAAGTCGCCGACCTGGCAGAACGTGCAGTCGCCGCAGCCCAGCGTGGGGTCGACCACCACGCGGGCACCCACGGCGAGGTCGCGGACGTTCGCGCCGACCGCCACGACCGTGCCGGCGACGTCCATACCGGCGACGTGCGGGAGCACGAACCCGGGGAGCAGCGCCGGACCGGTGCGCTGGAGCAGGTCCATGCGGTTGACGCCGCAGGCGGCGACCGCGATCAGTGCTTCGTCCCGCGCGATCTCCGGCGTCGGCACGTCCTGCGCCGCCAGGACCTCTGGGCCGCCGAAGGCGGTCTGCACCATCGCCCGCATCGCGTCCCTCCCTGCCGTGTTCGAACTACCTCTGATGGAGAAGCCATCTCGCATTGCGAGGTGGCGATTCGCATTGCATAACAGCGATGTCGGGAACCCTGCCTTCCCGACCACGCCGTGTCAACGAGTGAACGGCATCTCCGGGCCTGGTAACGCAGACTTTTCGAGCGGCGGGCTCCGAGCACGAACACCGGGCGCCAACCATGTGCTCAGAGCGTCTTGCGTCGTATTGCGGTGCGGGCGACCATCCCCCGCCCCGCGAACCCAGCGGTGCCGGACACACGGACGCGGTGGACCCGACCGGTGACACCGGCCGGATCCACCGCGATCGACGTTGATCGCTGCGCTGGCTCAGTCGTCGATGTCGACCTGGCCCAGCCGGGCCACCTCACTGCCGACGTTGATCTTGCCGGAGCCGACGTCTGCGATGAACTGCGCGAGCTCGGCGTTCTGTGCGTCGGTGCCGTTGCAGAGGCGGACGGTGGGGACCGTGTCGACGCCGAGGTGCCACTCGCGCGCCTGGCCCATCTTCAGCTCGCCTGCGGCGAAGTCCTCGAGCGCGGCCGCGAAGTACTCTCCCGGGTCGAAGATGACCGAGACGTCGAACTGCGGGTCGGTGGAGTCGCACCGGTTGGTGCCGGGCGTCGACAGGATGACGTCGTGCTTGTTGCCCACCTTGGCCGCGGCGTCGGTCGCGCCACCGAGGTAGGGGTAGCTGACCTTGTAGCCCTCGTTGACCTGCCGCTGCATCGCCGCGGCGGCCTTGTTGCCGTCGTTGAAGTCTCCGGTGAACACCACGTCGATACCGGCGCCCGGCACCTTCCGGCGGATCCCGGCCGCGAACGCCTTCGCCGCGTCGACGGAGAAGTCGGCCTGCGGACCGGTGATGAAGCCGGCCTTGTCGTACCCCTTGGACCGCATGAGGATCCCGTTGGCGAAGCCGGCCGCGATCAGGCCCTCGAACGTGAAGTCCTGCGAGATCGCGATCTGCGGCTCCTGCTTGACGCCGGTACCACCGGGCACGTACCAGTACGCCTTGCCGCAGGCGGGGTCCTTCGACGCCGGGATCGCATCGGCGACCTCGGAGGCGCCGAGCGCGACCAGGTCGGGCGCGTCCTGCTGGCAGGCTTCCTTGGCGACCTTGAGCGCCTCACCCGGCTTGATGTTCGGGTGACGCTTGACTTCCCAGCCCTGACGGTCGGCGAAGGCAGCAGCCTTGGCGACGAAGCTCTCGTAGTAACCGTTGTCGTTCAGGTCACCGGGGCTCAACACCGTGATGACGACCTTGCCGTCACCGTTGATGTCGGCGTTGCCACTGCTTCCGGCGGTGGCGGCGGCGACGACGTCCGCGTACCGGTTGTCGTCCGAGCTACCGCACGAGGCGACGGTCAGCACGAGACAGACCGCGGCCACCGCGATACGCACCGTTCGGGTGGACAGTCTCATGGGGGTCCTTCCGGGGGTTCGTGCAGTTACCTCAGTGAGCACACTAATCACACGCAGAAACTTGGCATTCGACTCGAAGTCGACGTTCGTCTCGAAGCGGTCACGGCGTCTTGCGCGTTCCGGCGCGGTCGGGGGGCCAGCTACCGACGACGGGATCGTGCTCGTCCAGCGCGAGGAGCAACTCCTGCGCCGTCAGCGCTGCCTGGAGCAGGACGATCGCTTCCGGATCGAGCGGATCGACGCCGAGCAGGGCCTTGATCTGTCCCACGCGGTACCCGACCGAGTTGCGGTGGAGGTGCAGCGCGTCGGCGACCGCCGTCCGGCTGCCGCTCGAGGCCAGCCACGCCCGCAGCGTCCGGATCAGGTCCTCGCGGGGCAGCAACGGCCCGAGATGGCGTTCGACGAACTCCCGCAGGCGCTCCGGCGGCACCGTGACGAGCAGCTGGGCGAGCCCGAGCGAGGCGTACGGCAGCACGACTGCCTCGCCCCGCCGCAGCAGGAGCGCGAGGAGCACCTCGGCTTCCCGGAAGGAGTGGGCGGTCCGGTCGGCGCCGGTGACCACCGGGCCGGAAGCTGCTCGCACCACGCCGTCGCCGACCACGGACTGGGCCCGCTCGCGCAGGCGCTCGAGTTCGTTGCCCTCCCCGCCCGGCACGACGGCCCAGGCGCGGCGGCCCTGGTGCAGCGCGGTCACGCCCGCGCGGGGCAGCGCGGTGGCCCACGCGCGCAGGTGGGGCCCGTCGTAGTCGAAGACGGCACCGGCGTGCGGGGCGTCCAGGCGCATGCCGAACCGCGCGGCGGCCCGGGTGAGGTCGTCGGGCGCGCGTAGCGTGCCGCACCGGAGCTCGTCGACGAGTTCGGCACCCGCGGCGGTGCCGGCTTCGGCCGCCGCGTCCCGGCGTACGGCCTCGATGGCGAGCGCGGTGGTCGCCGCGAGGAGATAAGGAACGACCGCGGGCGGCACGGGCTCGGCGAGCAGCACGATGCCGAAGCGACGCCGGTCGGCGCGCACCGCGGCGGCACGGGCCGGCCGACCGTCGGACATGGTCAGTGGAACCGGCCGCTCGGCGCCGAACACCTGGGCGACGTCCGAGGCCCGGACGCTGGGCGGGTCCGCGCCCGGCGGGACGGAGCCCGCCAGCAGCGCGCCGTGGACGTCGAACAGCCAGGCGGCGTGCCCGGTGTGGGCGGCCAGCCGGCGCAGGATCGCCGGCCAGCCCTCACCGCCGAGCGTCAGCTGGTTGAGCTCGCGCTCGAACTCCTCGGGCGTCGCCGCCGGGGAGACGGGCACGGGCGGCGTGGTCCGGGCGGTCGGTGGGCGGACCGTCATGGGAGCAGCGACCCCGTGCGGTCTGGTCTCCCCGTGCGGGTCCCGTCGGACCCGGCCGCCCTCCATGGCCGGAACCATACCTCCCGGTCACGCAGGGTCTCTCGCACCGTGGTTACCGGTCCGTATCGTCGCTTCACGTGATCACCCGAACACGAAAAGGGGCCGATCGCCGACCGCGCGGTGCCGCGGTCGGCGTCGGGTGGCGCTGCGTTCTCAGGCGCCGAAGTCCGCCTTGCGGATCAGGCAGTGCACGCCCTTCACCGCGTCGACGACCTGGCTGACCTCGAAGTCGCCGGCGGCGCTGAGGTAGGCAAGCGCGGTCGCGCGCGGCAGGCCCTGGGTCGTCTCCAGGAATGCGACGGCGTGCCGCACGGCCTTCCTCATCGCCTCGTCGAGGTCGGTGTCCATACCGGTCGGGATCCAGTGCGTGTCGGTCTCCACGAACGGGTTGCGGATCGCACCCACCGCCGCACGCGCGGCGCCGTCCTTCAGGACGGTCAGGCGCAGCGTCGCCCGCAGGGGTGCCTCCAGCGCGGTCAGCGCCACCTCACCGTCGCCCTGGGCGTAGTGGGGGTCGCCGGCGTAGAACAGTGCGCCCGCGGTCTGCACCGGCAGGTACAGCGACGAGCCGGCCTGCAGCTCGTTGACGTCCATGTTTCCGCCGTGGTCGCCAGGCGGGACCGAGGGCACGGCCTCGTCGGTGTCGCGCGCGACCCCCATCAGGCCCAGGAACGGCCGGAGCGGGAACCGGACTGCCCGGCCCTCGCCGAACCGGAGGTTGCCGTAGAGCACGCCACCGTTCTCGGTGACGTCGGTGAAGTGGATGTTGCTGCCGTAGCTCGTCGGATCCAGCACGCTCGCGTCCTCGCGGCGGAGCGTCCCCTCGGGGAACTCGCCGGGCAGCGCGCCGTAGCCGTGCCGGTTGCTGATGAAGCCGTACGGAGCCCGGATCGCCAGGTCCAGCACGTCGACCCGGAGTAAGTCGCCCGGCTCGGCGCCGGCGACCGCGATCGGGCCGGTCACCACGTGCGGGCCGTCGTCGAACTCGTGGTCGAGACCGGACGCCGCGAACACCCGCGAGTCCTCCAGCACCTCGGTCGCTTTGACACCGAAGCCGGCCAGGTAGGCGACCGGATCGCGGCCCTGGTCCTCGAGGATGCCCTCGTGGCTGAGGGTGTCGATGGTGACCGTGGCGCCGCTGTCGACGTTCAGCACCGGCGAGCTGGCCCGGTTGGGCAGGAAGCCCCACCGGGCCGTCTCCGGCGTCGTCTCGAGGTAGTGGTCGCCGGGGATGCGACCTTCGCGCGGCTGCAGCGTCACGCTCGGCTCCGTTTCTACGGGTGGACAAGCAAGTCGTATACGACAGTGCGGGAACCGTGTTTCCGCCAGAAGTCCGAGCTACGAAGCTCAAGTAACGTGAGCAGAGATCAGAGGCGCTGCAAGGCGTCATCTACCAGTCGATACCGGGCGGCCGACAGGAGGTGTAGGGCATCGATCGATCCGGAATGCGATATCGCATCTCATTTTTCGAATCCGTCGGTATACGATCCGAAGACGACGATCACTATGGCCGCCCGGCCGCCGCTCGTTCGTCCTCAATCGACGCAGCTGCGTTACCGCCACGGGGTATGGCGAAAGTCGCATCGCCGCGTTCGCGCTGGTCACCGCCGTGGGCGCCGGGCGAGCCTGGAGCGCCCGCCGTGCCGCCGCGCCCGCCCACTGGAGCTGAACGCTTCGCCTCCACTACGATCCGTGCCGCTACAGAATATGGGTACGTGTGAGTTCGACGGCTGCCGACGAGCGGAGGCGACAGGTGGAGGCGACGTCCCGCCCAGGAGCGGGTCGACCTCGCTTTTGGGCCCAGCCCCAGGATTTCGGTTCGTGGGGGGTCGTCCGAAAAGCCGCCGACTTGCCCCCCGCCGACTTCGCCACCGTCGACGAGAAGCTGCGTCCATTGCACGCGCGAGACGTTCGAACGTGTCATCCTTCGGTGAGTCACCTCACGGTCACTCTGACGGCGAGGCAGACGTTGGTGTGTCCGTCACCTGTGGGTAGGACGGGACAGATGCAGCATCGCCGGGGCGAAACCGCCCGGCGTACTCGCGCGAGGCTGACTAGGGGCTGGATGCGGTGATGACGCCTGAGCCAGGCACCGGCCCCACCGTCCTGCGCATCCTCCTCGGCTCCCAGCTGCGCAGGCTACGGGAAGAACGCAATGTCACGCGGGAGGACGCCGGCTACGCGATCCGGGCGTCGGAGTCCAAGATCAGCCGCCTGGAGCTGGGCCGGGTCGGGTTCAAAGAGCGCGACGTCGCCGACCTGCTCACGCTGTACAAAGTGAACGACCCCGCCGAGCGCGAGGCACTTCTCTCGCTGGCGCGGGAGGCCAACCAGCCCGGTTGGTGGCACAAGTACGGCGACATCCTGCCCAACTGGTTCCAGGCGTACGTCGGCCTCGAGGTCGCCGCCTCACTCATCCGCACCTACGAGGTGCAGTTCATCCCCGGCCTGCTGCAGACCGAGAGCTACGCCCGCGCGGTCGTGCTGCTGGGCAACGGCAACGCGCCGAAGGAAGAGATCGACCGGCGCGTCCAGCTGCGCATGGAGCGGCAGAAGCTCCTGACGCGGGAGAACCCGCCGCGCTTCTGGGCGATCATCGACGAGGCCGTGCTGCGACGCCCGATCGGCGGACGCGAGGTCATGCGCGAGCAGCTCGAGCACCTGGCGAAGGTGGCCGAGCGGCCGAACGTCACGCTCCAGATCATCCCGTTCGGGTTCGGTGGGCACGCCGCGGCCGGCGGTGCGTTCTCGCTGCTGCGCTTCCCCGACCAGACGCTGCCCGACATCGTCTACATCGAACAGCTGACGAGCGCGCTCTACCTCGAGAAGCGCGAGGACGTCGACACCTATCTGGAGTCGATGGAGCGCCTCGCCGTCGAGGCCGACTCCCCCGACAAGAGCCAGGAGCGCTTCCTGGAGATCCGCCGGGACTTCGACGAGTCCATCCGCTGACGCCTGCGGATCCGTCGCCGTCCCGACGCGGAGCGCGCCCGACCGCGCTCCGCTAGTTGTGTTCCCCCGCTCTCCGTACCCCGCCGGCCCAGTGAGCTCTCTTCAACCTCGCACGTTTCCGCAGGCCGAACACCGTCCGCAGGGGTCGGTCGAGAAGAACTCAGCGACTCAGCTGACGAGGAGATGGTCGAAGTCGCCGCTGCGCGCACCGGCGATGAGCGCCGCGATCTCGTCACGGGTGTAGATGAGGGCGGGGCCCTCGGGATGACGAGAGTTCCGGACGGCGAACTGCCCGTCCGGCAACCAGGCAATCTCCACGCAATTGCCGTTCGGGTTGCTGTGACTGCTCTTCAGCCACGCCACCTGGCCCAATTGCCCAGCCGGCATGCCGTTGTACAGGTGGTGCATATGCGCCTCTCTCGGATCGCCGGCGGGACGTCAGTGGCCGCCGGTGCACGATCGGCGGTACGACGCCCCGACCGTCGATAATGCCGCCCATCAAATTAGGCCATCTGCACGTGCAGACGCTCTTGCACATGCACGGCCTGATGCAGGAGGATACTGCACATGCGCGACTGTACTTTTCGGTCGCCCGCCCCTGCCTGGTGATGGGAGGTTGACGTGTCCCCTGCTCCACAGTCGGTACGGGCCGAGTCCGCTCGCGGCTGCGCCCACAGAGAGGCGGCCTGGAAAGTCGAGCTCTCCGCCCGGCTCTGCACCGACCGGGCACACGCCGCCCGGTTACGCGGGCTCGCCGCCTGGCACCAGCGCCAGGCCGACTACTTCGACCAGCTCTTCGGCGACGATTCCGGCGCTTCCCCCGCCACCGCCTGAGCTTCTCCGCACCGCTCCGACGTCCGTCCTGTGTGGACCGATGTCGGTCGAGGCCGGTGCGGGCTGGAGGCGCCCGGACCCTCCAGCTCGTGCCGCCATCCCGGAACGTCCGCGCGTCGTCTCCCCGGCATGACGACGCGCGGACTCCGTGTTTGCTGGTCAGAGCGTTATCGGGGCTAGGCGTCGCGGCGCCGTAGCAGCACCGCCGCGATCACCAGCGCACCGGCGAACCAGGTGACGAACACGGCCAGCCCCGCCCACGGCGCGAGCAACGCCGATCCCGGATCGACCGCCATGAACACACCGCCCGCGTTGGACGGCAACACCTTCGCGAGCGGCCCGCTCCAGCTGTCCGGCAGCAGCCCGACCATCGTCGGCAGAATCAGGATCAGGCCCACCAGCGCACCGATCGCCCCGGCGGTGCGGCGCAGGATCGCGCCGAGAGCCAGGCCCAGCAAGCCGATTCCGGTGAGGTAGATCGCCGCGCCGAGCACGGCCCGCAGGACTCCGGAGTCACCCAGCGTCACGCCGTCCGTACCAAGGACGGCTTGTCCACCGAGGAAAGCGGCCAGTGAACTCACGAGTGAGATAGCTAACACGACGCCGCCGAACACGACAATCTTCGCCCACAGAACGGGCAAACGAGTCGGTACAGCTGAAAACGTCGCGCGGATCATCCCGGTGGTGTACTCCCCTGTCACGACGAGCACTCCCAGCACGCCGATGATCAGTTGACCCAGCGTGACACCGCTGAGACTCAAGTCGGTCGGATCCACGGCCTGCGCGCCGGGCGGCCCCGCCCTTCCGCCGCTGGAGACGACCGCGGCGGCGGCGACGCCGAGGCCGATCACCACCGCGAGCGCGGCGACGAGCGTGATCGGGGTCGAGCGCAGCGAGCGGAGCTTGATCCACTCGCTGCGGATCACCCGTGCGGTGGTCACTCGCGGGGCGGACAGCGCGGGGAGGGCCGAGCCGGCCAGCGTCGACGTGTCGGTGGACATCAGGCTGCGACCTTCCGGGCGGAGTAGTCGGTGAGGTCCTTGGTCATGGCCATGAACGCTTCCTCGAGCGACGCGTGCTCGGTGGCCAGCTCGTGCAGTACGAGCCCGGCGGCGAACGCCCGCTCACCGATCGCCTCCGCCGTGAGCCCGGTGACGTCGAGTACGCCCCGCTCGGTGCTGGTGATCGTCACGCCGGGCCCGCTGAGCACCCTCAGCAGCTCGGTGGCGTGCGGTGAGCGCACCCGGACGCGGTCACCGACGGCGTTCCGGACGAAGTCGGCGACGGCGACGTCGGCGATCAGCCGGCCGCGGGCCACGACCACGAGCTGCTCCGCGGTCAGGGCCATCTCGCTCATCAGGTGCGAGGAGACGAAGACGGTGCGGCCCTCGGCAGCCAGGCTTTTGAGCAAGTTCCGGATCCAGAGGATGCCGTCGGGATCGAGCCCGTTGACCGGCTCGTCGAGCATGATCGTCCGCGGATCGCCGAGCAGCGCGGAGGCGATGCCCAGCCGCTGCCCCATTCCGAGCGAGAACGCACCGGCCCGCCTACGGGCGACGTCGTGCAGGCCGACCAGGTCGAGCACCTCGTCGACCCGCCGGTCGGAGATCCCGGTGGTGGCCGCCAGCGCGAGCAGGTGGTCACGGGCGGACCGGCCCGGCTGGATCGCCCTCGCCTCGAGCAGCGCTCCGATCTCCCGCAGCGGCGCACGGTGCTCGGCGAGCGACCGGCCGTTGACCGTGGCCGCGCCGGACGTCGGCCGGTCCAGCCCCATGATCATCCGCATCGTGGTGGATTTGCCGGCTCCGTTCGGACCGAGGAAACCGGTCACGATCCCCGGCCTGACGGTGAACGAGAGGTCGTCCACCGCGACCGTGTCCCCGTAGTGCTTACTGAGCCGAACGACCTCGATCACCACTGCTCCTGACGCCGGTGAGAACCAACGTCCTCAACGGTCGTCGCGGCGAGGCCGCGCCGCATCGTCCGCCCGCCATCACTTGTCCCTACCGTGGCCGCGGTAGCGGGCGCACCCCACTACGTCGGTGGTGGGAGCTCCGCGCGCACCAGACCGGTCTGGTAGGCGACCACGACGAGCTGGGCCCGGTCCCGCGCTCCGAGCTTCGTCATCGCACGGTTGACGTGCGTCTTCACGGTCAACGGTGAGAGCACCAGACGCTCGGCGATCGCGTCGTTCCCCAGCCCCTCCGCGACGAGCGCCAGCACCTCGCGCTCCCGGTCGGTGAGCACCGCCAGCAACTCCGGTACCGCGCGCGGCCGGTCGTCCGGCTGGGTGAGGAAGCGACTGATCAGGCCTTTCGTCGCCCGCGGCGAGAGCAGTGCTTCGCCGCGGGCGACCACGCGGACGGCGTCGAGCAGCTCGGCCGGCTCGACACCCTTGCCCAGGAACCCGCTGGCACCGGCGCGCAGCGCCTGGAAGACGTACTCGTCCAACTCGAACGTCGTCAGGATCACGACCCGCACGTCGGCCAGCGTGTCGTCGGCGGTGATCTCCGCCGTCGCCGCCAGCCCGTCGAGCTCCGGCATCCGGACGTCCATCAGCACGACGTCGGGGTGGGTGCGCCGCACCACGTCGACGGCCTCCCAGCCGGTGGACGCCTCGCCCACCACCTCCAGGTCGGGCGCGGACTCCAGCAGCACCCGGAAGCCGGCACGGATCAACGCCTGGTCGTCGGCGAGAACCACCTTCGTCATGACGCGCACGGTACGTCAACCGCGGTAGTCGGCGGCTACCGCAGGTGGACGAGGCGATTCGCACCATCGCTGCCGTAGCGTGAGGTCAGTGTCGGCACCCGCGAACCTCGCCACCTGGCGCCGCCGTGCCTCCGCTCACCCGCTGGCCGTCGACGCGATCTGGGCCGGGATCCTCTACCTCGCGGTGGTGATCCCCGCGGTCGTGGGCGAGGGTGGCCGGCTCGCCCCCCGGACCGTGCTGCTCTTCCTCCCGGTGTGCGTCGCGCTCGCGTTCCGCCGGCGTCGACCGCTCGCCGTGCTGGTCGTCGAGGTGGGACTCGCTCTCCTGTCGTTCGTCGAGGGGCACGCTGCTCCGGGCATCGTCGGCTGCCTCATCGCGCTCTACACCGTCGCCTCGCGGACCGACCGCCGGACGGGCATCGCGGCCGGCGTGCTCACCGCCTGCTCGCTCGGCTTCGGCACGCTGCTGCACACCGGCGAGCCGGTACTCGACGCCAGGAACGTGATCGTCGTCGTGTGGACCGGGCTGGCCACCGCCGCCGGGTACGCGGTGCGCAATCGGCGGGCCTACGTCGCGGCGGTCGAGGAGCGGGCCCGGCGCGCCGAGCAGACGCGGGAGGAAGAGGCGCGCCGCCGGGTGGCCGAGGAACGTCTGCGCATCGCCAGGGAGCTCCACGACGTCGTCGCCCACAGCATCGCGCTGATCAACGTGCAGTCCGGTGTCGCGGCCCACCTGTTGCGCGAGCAGCCCGACGCCGCGGACGAAGCGCTGCGCCACGTCCGGAAAGCCAGCCGGACGGTGCTCGACGAGCTCGGGACGATGCTCGACGTGCTCCGCCAGAGCGACGACGGCGACTCACCGACCGAGCCGGCGCCGGGCCTGCACCGGCTCGACGCACTGGTCGAGGCTCTCCGCGACGCCGGGCTCACGGTCGAGCTGCGGATCGCCGGCGAGCCGCGCCCGCTGGCACCGACCGTCGACCTCGCGGCGTACCGGATCGCGCAGGAGTCGTTGACCAACGCGCAGAAGCACGGCTCGGCGCCGCGCGTCAGCGTCGCGGTCACCTACGACGCGCAGAGCGTCCGCATCACCGTACGCAACCCGGTGGTACCCGGGACCGAACCGTCCGCACCGCGCGGAACCGGGCACGGGCTCATCGGCATGCGGGAGCGCGCCGCCGCGGTCGGCGGCCGGTTCTCGGCCGACCTGCACGGGGGAACGTTCCAGGTGGACGCCGTCCTGCCAGCGCTCTCCGCGTCCTGAAAAGCATTCGGCGGGCGAGCCGCGAGGGCTCGCCCGCCGAGAGCGACGTCAGAGCAGCGTCACGTGGTGGCGACCTGCTCGCCGATCGCCTTGTGCAGTGCCCGGTTGAGCAGTACGAGCAGGGTGTCCCGCACCGATCGCTTGTCCCTGGCGTCGAAGGCGACGACCGGAACCTGATCGTCGATCGCGAGCGCCCACCGCACCGCGGCGAGGTCCTGCGCGAGCAAACCGTCGAACGCGTTCACGCCGACGATGAACGGAATGCCCGTGTGCTCGAAGTAGTCGACGGCCGGGTAGCAGTCGTCGAGCCGCGAGCTGTCGACGACGACCAGCGCGCCGAGGGCACCCCGAGCGAGGTCGTCCCACATGAAGCCGAAGCGCGCCTGGCCGGGGGTACCGAACAGGTACAGCTTCACGCCCGCGTCGATGGCGACCGAACCGAAGTCCATCGCCACGGTCGTCGTGGTCTTGGTCGAGTGTTGGCCGGGGATGTCGATCCCGACCGCCACCTCGGTCATTTCGGCCTCGGTGGTCAGTGGGGCGATGTCGGAGATGGCTCCGACGGTCGTGGTCTTCCCGACTCCGAAGCCGCCCGCGATGACGATCTTTACCGGGAGCGGTGGCTTCGAGCCGGGTGCTGATGAGGTGCGGTCAGACAATGGCGCTGAGTCCACGGATCACTCGCAGGATGAGTTCGGGAGAGTTGGGAGAGCTCACGTCGTGGTTGTGGACATCGAGGTAGCCAGTGGCCCGAAGGTCACCCACCAGGATCTTGACCACGCCGAGATGAAGCTTGAGCCGTGCCGAGATCTCGGCGACGGAGATGGGCTGGGCGCAGAGGGTCACGATGGCTCGGAGTTCCGGCGAGAGGCGGGAGGTCGGTACCCGTCCGCCCCTCGTCGCCGCCGTTACCTGGGTCTCCAGACCGATCTCCGGGTCGGCGGTGACCCGGCCGGAGGTGAGGACGAACGGACGCAGCTGCGCACCGGACGCCTCGGAACCGACGTTGCTGGCTTTGTTGGGGGCGCCGTCTCCGGAGGGAGAGAACGACGAAGCCTTCAGATACGGCCGGATGGAGGCCGGTTCCTCAGCGTCGGATCCGCCCAGGATCCTCATGACTGCACGGAGTTCTTCAGCTCGACGATCAGTTGCGGCGTCAGAACCGCCCCGGCGCGGCTGGCGAACAGCGTCATCTCGTAGGCCACCGTGCCCAGGTTCGCGGAACGGTCGGCGATGACGCCCAGCACGGAGCCCCGGCTGATCGCCGTCGCCAGCAGGTAGCCGCCGGTGAGGTCCACGATGACCTTGTTCAGACCGCCCAGCGTGTAGGTGTCGGCCACACCCGCCGCCAAGCTCGTCATGCCCGAGATGACCGCGGCGAGGCGGTCCGCGTTCGCGTGGTCGGACGTGGCGGACTTGGCCATCAGGAGACCGTCGGCCGACACCGCTACTGCCTCGACGACCCCGGCAGTGCCTGTGCAGAAGGAGTCCAGCAACCAGTTGAAGGTCTGCGCCTCGGCACTGAGGCCAGCGGTCGCCAGGTCGCCGCCGTTGGGTCGGTAGGAGCTGTTCATCGTGGTGATCCTTCGTGCTGATGGTCGTCGACGACGACCCTGTTGAGGGCGCGGGACACGCCGGCTTCGATCTGCTCGATCAGCGCCCGGGCGGCGTCGGGATCCGCCACCGGTGCTGCGGTGACCGAAGCACCGCCTCGGCCGCTGGTGAAACTCTTGAGCGTTGCCCCGGGTACCCGTCGCTGCAGGCCACCGGGGGTCCGTTGGCTCTGCTGCGGTGGTGGACCCGCCGGAGCGGGCCGCTGTGGCAGCACCGGTGGGGACACCGGCGCAGCGGACGGGATGTTCCTGGGCGGTGCAGCGTGCCCGGCAGCCTGCTGCGAGTTCCACGTCGGTTGGGCGGCCGGAGGCGGCGTCGAGGGCGAGGCCGGCACGGAGCCGGCTCCACCGAACGCTCCCGGTCCGCCGTACGAGCCCGGTGCGCCGTACGAGCCCGGTGCGCCGGAGCTGCTCGGTCCGCCGGAGGGACCGGCGGATCCACCGGATGCTCCGTTCGAACCGTAGGAGCGCCCGACCGGGCGGGTCGGCAGACCCGAGCCGTTCGGCCCGCCGGGGGCGTTCCCGCGCAGACCGCTGGGGCTTCCCAGGCCGTTCGAGCCGGCCCCGTTCGGGCCGACACCGTTCGGGCCGGCACCGTTCGCGCCGCCGGGCCCAGCCGGGTTGGTCAGCTGCGGGAGCGGGCCGGTGTCCGCGGACCGCTGCGCGTTACGCACACCGGCCTCGAACTCCTCGATCAGCGCCCGCGCCGCCGCCGGATCGCCGGCGTCGCCGAGGACCGTCGGCTCGGCCTGCTTGCGCTTGCTGGTGACACCCGCCGGGAGCTGCGCTCCCGGAACCCGGCGCTGGAGCCGGGGCGGCGACCCGTCCGGACCGATCAGGTGAGGGGGCGGTGGCGGCGTCGCCGCGGCCGGAGCCGGCCGCACGGTCGGTGTCTGCGGCGTGGCCGGCTGCACCGGGTGCGGGATCGGCGCCGCCATCGGCGGAGCCGCGGCGATCGGAGCCGGCGCAGGGGCCGGTGCGGGCGCGGCTGCGGGAAGCGAACGGAACGCGGACGGCTCCGTCTCCGGCGCAGGCGGTTGCCCGGCGGGAGCGTCCCACCACGACACGTCGACCCCGGGCGCGGCGGCCGGAGCGGCCGCTTCGCTGCGGTAGACCGCCGAGCTGGCCACGACCGGCTCGGCGTCGACCGGCTCCCGCTGCGCCGGTACCGACGCTTCGGTGGCCGAGAACGCGTTCCACGGACCGGCGGAGATCGCCCGCGAAGCCCGCTCCAACGCGACGTTGTCGAACATCGCCGAGTTCGACGCCACGGCTGGCAGGTTCGCCGGCGGGTCGTACGCCGGCTGCTGCACGGGCACCGGCTCGGCAGGCGGAGCCTGGTAAGCCGCGGGCTCGTAGGACGGCTGCTCGTAGGAGGGCTGCTGGTAGGCCGCCGGCTCGTAGGCGGGCTGGTACGCCGGCTGCGACGCGGGCGCGGGCGGCGCCATCGCCGTGTTCGGTACCCGCAACACCTCGGGCTGGCTCGTCGCCGGAGCGGCGGGCAAGGCCGGCCGCGGCGGCTCCTCCACCGTGGCGATGCCCTGGTAGACCGAGGGCACGAGGTGCGACTCGCTCAGGGCCAGGACCGCCGTGACGCCACCGCCGGACGTCGGGACCAGCGCGACGCTGATGCCGTGTCGTCGGGCGAGTCGACCGGTCACGAACAGACCGAGCACCTCCGTGGGGGCCAGGTCGAGACGTTCGCGTCGGGCCAGTCGCGCGTTCTCTTCCGCGAGACGCTCGGCCGACATACCGATACCGCGGTCGACGATGAGCACCTGGGCGCCGGACCGGGTGAGCTCCGCCGACACCGTCACCCGAGTGTGCGGGGGCGAGTACGCGGCCGCGTTCTCCATCAGCTCGGCGAAGATCAGCGTGAGGTCGGAGATGACCGACGGCTGCACGACGATGTCCTCGGGAACGTCGATGTCGACGCGGGTGTAGTCCTCGATCTCACCGAGGGCCAGCCGGGCGATGTCACCGAGCGCGAGCGGCGTGCCGCCGCCCTGCTCGGTGGCCATCGACCCGGAGAGAACGACCAGCGAACCGGCGTTCCGGTTGAGGCGGCTGGAGAGGTGGTCGAGCTGGTAGAGGCTGCTCAGCCGCTCGGTGTTCGTCTCCTGCCGCTCCAGCCGGTCGATCATCGAGAGCTGACGACCGATCAGGTTCTGCGTACGGCGTCCGATGTGACCGAACATCGTCGCGACGTTGCGGCGGCTGGTGATCTGACGTTCGACCAGTCGGGCCGCGGTGTCCTGCACCTGCTCGAACGCTCGGGCCAGCTCACCGATCTCGTCCCGACCGGTCGTGTTCACCGTGTCGAGGCGGACGGGCTCGAAGACTTCGGACTCGTCGTCAGCAACCCGGGTGAGCTCTGTCTCGACCGCGGTCGCGATGCGGTTCGCGGACGAGGCCAGGGCCACCAGCGGCTGGGACACCCGGCGTCCGACGAGCACGGTCAGTGCGGCCACCAGCGCGAGAACCAGCACCAGGCCGAACCCGATACCACCGGCGGCCAGGACCGATTGCCGCAGCTGTGCGTCGGCGGCCGCGGAGATGTCGGCCACCAGCTTGGTCTCGAGGTACCGCGTCTGACCGAGGAACGACTGGAACCGGGGGAAGTACGTCGCCAGCGGCAGGGCCTGGACCACGTTGAGGTCCGCCTTGTCACCCAGGGTGGCCAGATCCAGCGACGTTCGCGCCTCGTTGGCTTCCTGGACCAGGCGGAACAGCGCGGCCTGGTTCGCGTTGGCGTACTGGAAGAACTGGTTCGCGTACTCGTTCGACTTACCCAGCCCGTTGACGTACTGGCTGAGCAGGGTGCCGTTGGGCGTCGCGAGCAGCAGGGTCAGCGTCGCCAGGTTGAGCGCGTTCGCCTCTCCCAGGTGCAGGGCGGCGTCCATCGCCAGGATCTGGCGGCCGATCTCGGTGGTCGAGTCGGCGATCCGGTGGAGCTGCAGTCCGTCGATCAACGCGTCGATGAGGCCGGTCAGCTGCGCGGACACCGCGGTCTGCGGAATGTTCGTCGCGAGCGACTGGGTCCGCAGTTCCTTCAGCTGGTCGAGGTCGTCGACCGCCTTGATGAGCGTGGGCGGCGACTCGTCGTCGATCGCGTCCTTCACCACCGCCAGCTGGTCGTCGACGATGGCTTCCTGCTGGAGGACGTCGGACTTGCTTCCGAGGTTGGCGAGGAAGCCGATCGTCAGCAGCCGCTCGGCCTGGAGTTCCCGGACGAGGGTCGCGACCTCACCGGCGACGGTGACGTCTCGTGAATAGTCGTTGGCGCGGTCGGCCTCGGTGACCCGGCCGGCGATGACCGACATGGCGAGGACCGACACGGCCAGCAGCGGGATGATCGCCAGAAGGACGAGCTTCCCACTGATCTTGAGCCTATCGAGGAACACCGACCCGCTCCCGCCTCGCGTCGCGTCCAGCGTCCAGGTTGTTCAGGTACGGGTCGGGCCCCATCGCTTCGGGGCCGGACGGGTAGCCGGAGTAGTCCGGCTGCCCCGGGTCGTACGGCGCGGGGCCTGCGGCCTCGGCCCGCTCGGCCCGCGCACGGCGGGCCGAGAGGACGAGCAGCAGGATGCCTGCGACGGTCGTGAGCACCGCGATCGCGAGCAGGGCGAAGGCGAGGACACGAGCGATGTCCGCGCTGCCCTTGCGGTCGTCGACCTGCGACTCGAGCTCGTCGAGCAGCAACGGGCTGAGCGCGACGGCGGCGGCCTGTGCGGACGCGCGCTGTGCGGTCACGTCCTTCACGCCCGGCAGCCGGCTGAGCGCCGTCTGGCCCGGCGGGGCGAGCGCCTCGACGCCGCGCTGGAACTCGTCCAGGTTCTGCAGGAGGGAGGTGCTGAACGTGCCGCTCTCGGAGTTGTCCACCGCAGCGGCCATGTCGGCCGCGACGTCGGCGCCGGACTCACCCACGATGTCGCGGCTCACCGCGAGGTTGGTCAGCGCGTTGCTGAGCTCCTGCAGCTGGTCGTCGAACGTCTCCTGCGCCTGTTCCCGCTGCAGCTTCGGCAGCGCGTTCGCGATCACCGTCTGGTCCTGGTAGCGACCGGCCCAGACGATGGTGGTCGGAAGCTCCTCCAGCGCGGAGTCCTGCAGGTAGCTGATGACGCCGTCGGCGTCGCTCCGCAGACCGGACGCCTGCGCGACCCGGTCGTAGAGCGCGAGGAGCAGGTCGGTGGCCTCGCCGTAGTTCTTGAACGCGCCGTTCTGGTCGCGACCCTGCTCGGGCAGCGTCTCGATGCGCGCACGCAGACCGGACCAGCGGTTGGTCGTACCGAAGTCCGAGCCGTACTTCTGGTCGACCGCGGCGACCGCCTCGAGGGCTTCGGAGAAGCTCTCCTTCGTGGCGGTCTTGCCGGCCACCGCTGCGGACTGCGCGTCCACGAGAACCGGGAGCAGCTTGTTCAGCGCCCGGGTGTACTCCACGCCGCCTTGCTCGCGCCCGTGCAGGTCGCTGTCGTCAGAGCGCGCCCCCCACACCAACGCAAACATCGCTATTACGGTGACAACCGTAATGATCTGCAGCGCTAGGGGCGCAAACACCCGCAATGGGGCGGACCGTAACCGGGATCCGGACCCGGGAGAAGTCATCGCTCATCCTTCACCAACATCGCCTGCATGTGGACCCTGCGGCCAGCTTCGTCACCGGCCGCCCGCACGAGCAAGAAAACCAGCGCTGTATGAAGCTAGTTCTTCCATAAACCCGATGGCAAGATGCGCACCGTTAACCTCAACAATCACGACACGATCAGTGGCGTGAACAAATAAATAGCAGTACCTTTTCTACGGTTTGCCCGAATCTCGCCGCACTAACTTACTCATTAGTAAGATCCATTAATGCGGATAGGGAGAAGATTTCGCTGCGTATTTCGGTCCTCACTTAACGCGACGAAATGGCCTTCAACCTGCGCATTCACCTCAGCAATCAATCCGGCCGGGCCGGATAGCGCCGCCAGGGAAACGTGCCCGACGAGTCGCTGAGGGCGTGCACTCCGCCCGCCAGCCGTCGAAAACCTGAGTTGACGCAATCTGCACCGAGCCGCGCGGCACGGTCGGCGCTCCGTCCTGATCGGGCATTCGCCACCCGGGGGCCGCCGCGGCCGAGGAGACCATACCGGAATCACCCACCCCGGCCACACCCGCCCCGCACCGGGCGCAGCAGCCACCGGTTCGTCCGCGCTCCAGATCGGACGACTTCTCGATTATGTCTTGTTTGCCCTTTTTGTGCGCTTCTGATTGGGTTCTAGCCGCCCGATACGCGGGACTCAGGAGGAGGTAGGCATGCGAGACAGCACCAAACGGGTCACGGTGGCGATCGCGGGAGTCGCACTCGCCGTCGGAGCGCTGCTGGCTGCCGCGCCAGCGGCCGACGCCGCGACGACGGAGAGCCGGGCGGCGACCGTCGGCAGCGCCACGGCCGCAGGCTGGGACGACGACTACGACGACTGCCCCGAGTACCGTGCTCACCGCGACCACCGCCGGGACCGCGCCGACGGCCGGGGCCAGTGGAAACGCCATCGCTACGACCAGCGTTACCGGGACCGGCACCACCGGCGCCACCACCGCTGGCACGAGCACGGCCGGTACGACAGCTACGCCGAGGCGTACCTGATCGGCCGGCAGTTCGTGGGCTCGTCGTGGCAGTCGTTCGAGTGCTACGAGGTGAGCGGCTACTTCGTACTGCGCGTCCTCGGCTGAGCAGCAGGCGGCGGGTGCTCTCGTCCACCCGCCGTGCCCGTCGCCGGTGGTCGAGCCGCGGGTCGGGCCGCGGGTCGCGTGTCGAATCGGCCGCTGGTCGGGGCGGGTCAGGCGCGGCTCAGGCGCGGAGGGACCCGGTGACCGGGCGCTGCGCCGACGCCGGTCGGGGCGCCGGCATGGCGCCGTCGCGGACCGCCTCCACCAGCATCGCGTAATCGGCTTCGGTGCGATCGGCGTAGCGCTGGCCGAACTTCAGCATCGACCGGTCGAACCGGTCACCGTGGCCGATGTACCCCGCGATCGCCGCCGGGTCACCGCTGCGGGCGTGGGCCCTGGCCAGGACGCGGCCGCACAGCCGCGCGTAGGTAGCCAGTCCGGCGGCGTTGAACGTCGAGGTGTCGAACGAACCCTTGGCGTCCCAGAGCTGCCGCACGTAGTAGTCGTGACCTGCGGTCGGGTCGCGGAACCAGCCCAGCAGGACGTCCGGCGCGGCCTGGATCAGGCGTTGCCCCTCGACCACCCGCTGACCGGCATTGCGGTACGGGCTCGGCGTCAAATGCCACTCGAGCACCGACGGCCCCGCCTCTTTCACCTGCAACAGCAACGGATCGTTGGGCGACGCCGCGAGCAGTACGACCCAGCAGCGGCTGCCGACGCTTCCCACGCCCACCACTTTCCGCGCGAAGTCGACGAACGCATACCGGTCGAGCAGCACGCGGCGGTCGGCCGG
>Ga0190269_10000272_pt1 | contig 27873 bp, 26 predicted proteins | sample Popmic249IS_FD_133749 | JGI IMG/M metagenome (GOLD analysis project Ga0190269, IMG submission 133749) | Populus adjacent soil microbial communities from riparian zone of Blue River, Arizona, USA - 249 IS | ecosystem: Environmental > Terrestrial > Soil > Riparian zone | place: USA: Arizona... | reverse complement strand
CCGCGGTGATCGCGGCGGCCTGCACCGCGTAGGTGACCGTGCTGGAGGCAGCCCGCTGGTCGGCGGAGACGACCGGAGCGGCCGGATCGAGCGGGTCGGTGGCGCTGACCACGCCGGGCAGCCCGGCCAGCTCGTTCACGACCGCGGCGACCTTCGCCGCGGTGTCCGGCGCCGTGATCTTCCCGGCGCCGGGCGCCTGCAGGACGACCTGCGCGGAGGCGCCCCCGGCGCCGGCACCGAACCGGTCGCCGATCAGGTCCAGCGCGGTCGTCGACTCCTGCCCGGGGATGCTGAACGTGGTGACGGTCTTCCCCGAGAGCGTGGCGGCTCCGACCCCCGCGGCGACGAGCACCACGACCCACACCAGGGCCACCAGGATCCGGAACCGGAAAGCGACTGTCCCCAGGCCGTACAGCACCGTTGCCACGTCAGCTCCCCCGTTACCGGCATTACTGAGGGTTTTGCCGGTAATGCGAGGTTCTAAGCGTCGGGTGGTGGCACGTCGATGCCCGGCGGACGCGCGGTCGCCGGACGTGGAGCGCGACGGATTTCGGCCGTCCGGTGTTCACCTCGCCGCCGTTCGTGGATGGTGAGCTGTGTCCGCGTTCGCTCCCCCCGCGAGCCAGGAGGTCCCCCGATGGATCGTCGCCAGTTCCTGCTCGGCGCGGCGGCCGGTGCCGCCGCCGCCGTCGTTCCGCTCGACGTCCGGACCGCGCACGCGGCTCCGATCCAGGCCGACCCGTTCGGCCTCGGCGTGGCCAGCGGTGATCCGCTGCCGGACGGGATCGTGCTCTGGACCCGCCTGGTCGGCGACCCGCTCGACGCCGCCTCCCTGCCCGCCCGCCCGATCCCGGTCGAGTGGCAGGTGGCCGCCGACGCGCGGTTCAGCCGGGTCGTGCGGCACGGAACCGCGGTCGCCCGGCCGGGCGGCGCGCACTCGGTGCACGTCGACGTGCGCGGCCTGCGCCCGGGGCGGGAGTACTGGTACCGCTTCCGGACCGGCGGCCATCTGAGCGCACCCGGCCGCACCCGCACCGCGCCCACGAGCACCCGCCGTCTGCGGCTCGGCGTCGTCAACTGCCAGGACTGGCAGAACGGCTACTGGCCGGCCTACGACGCGCTCGCCGCCGAGGACCTCGACGTCGTCCTGCACCTCGGCGACTACATCTACGAGTACGACCCGAAGAGCCTCTACCCCGACCGGATGCACACGATGCCGCAGACCGCCGGCCTCGACCAGCTGCGGACGCTCGTCGACTACCGGGCGCGGCACGCGCTCTACAAGACCGATCCGGCGCTGCGGGCCGCGCACGCGGCGTTCCCGTGGATCGTCACCTGGGACGACCACGAGGTGGAGAACAACTACGCGGGACAGATCGACGAGATCGACGACGTGAACACGCCGAAGTACCAGCCCCCCGCGGTGTTCGCCGCCCAGCGTGCCGCCGCCTACCAGGCGTACTACGAGCACCTGCCGCTGCGGCGCCCCGTGCGGCCTGGTGCCACGGACCACCGGCTCTACCGCCGGTTCGATTTCGGGGCACTGGCGCGGATCAACGTCCTGGACACCCGGCAGTACCGCACCGACCAGCCGCCGGGCACGGCGTCGGACTTCGGCCCCGAGCAGCCAGGGCTGGCGAACACCGGGGGGACGCTGCTCGGCGGCGCGCAGGAGGCGTGGCTGGGCGCGGGGCTCACCCGCTCACCCGCCCGCTGGAACGTCCTCGCCCAGCAGGTGATGATGAGCCGGATCCGGTTCCCCAACTTCCTCACCCCGGCGACGCCGCTGCCGCCGATCGCGAACCTCGACCAGTGGGACGGGTACGCCCCGGCCAGGGCCCGCCTGCTGCGGTTCCTGGCCGATCGCCGGGTCGCCGACCCGGTCGTGCTCGCCGGTGACATCCACTCGACCTGGTTCAGCGACCTGCGCGTGAACCCGGACGACGTCGCAGCCGCCCCGGTCGCGGTGGAGTTCACCGCCACCAGCATCAGCTCGGACTTCCCGGCCGCGTTCGACGCTCCGCTCAAAGCCGCGAACCCCTCGCTCAATCCGCACGTGCGGTACTTCGACGGCTCGCGCCGCGGCTACCTGCGCTGCGACGTGACTCCGGAGCGGTGGCTGGCCGAGGCCCGAACCGTCGACGGCATCACCACCCGGACCTCGCCGGTGAGCACCACCGCGTCCTGGGTGACGGTGAGCGGGCGTCCCGGGCTCACCCCGGCGTGAGCCGTGCTGCGAGACACGACACACCCACGGCGGGCGCGAAGTCGCTAGGGTACAAACGAGTTAGGGTCACCTAAGTAGTCGACGTCCGGAGGGGACGAACTCCATGCCAGCCCAGGCCGACCAGCGCGCTCCGCTCGCACCGACTCCGGGGCCGGTGACGCGGATCGGCCCCGGCGCGCCGGGTCGCCGCGTGCCCGCCCGCACCGCCCGGGTCCTGGTCGAGATCGACCTGGCCGGCGGGCGCGCCCCCGGCGTCGCGTCCGCGCTCTGCGCGGAGATCAGCGACCTACTCGCCGGGCACGCCCGGTCGGGCGAGACCACGGTCTCGGCGTCGGTGTCGCTCGGCTTCGGCGACGGGGTCGCTCGCCCCGCGCCGTCGCCGGGCGCCCCGCCGTCGGCACCGCTGTTCTCCGCCGGCGACGACGAAGCCACCGGCCCGCCGCCGACGGACACCGCGGACACCCTGGACGCCCGCGGCACACGCGCTCCGGACGGGCCACCGGCGCTGCGGATTCTCGCCGGACGCCGGGCGGTGATCCAGGACGGTACGGAGGTCCCGCTCACCCGCCGGGAGTTCGACCTGCTCGCGCACCTGGCCCGCCACCCCCGGCAGGTCTTCAGCCGGGCCCAGCTCATCGACGCGGTCTGGGGCGCGCGGTACCGCTACAGCGAGCGGACGATCGACGTCCACGTCCGCCGCATCCGCGTGAAGCTCTCCCCCACCGGGCCGCAGATCGTCACCGTGCGCGGCGTCGGCTACCGGCTCGACCACCCCGAGCGGGTGGCCGTGCTCCCCGGCGTGGAGTGATTTAGCGACGCTGTCCGGGTAGTCCGCACCCATGAGCCCACTGACTACCGCACACCGGATACCGACGGCGGGCGTCGAGCTCGCCGCTGACGTCCACCTCCCGGCGGAGGTGCGTGGGGTGGTCCTCTTCGCCCACGGCGCCGGGAGCTCGCGGCACAGCCCGCGCAACCGTGCGGTCTCCGAGACGCTGCACGCCCGCGCCCTGGGCACGGTCCTGGTCGACCTGGTCGCCGACGAGGAGGAGCCGACCGGCGCGGCCCCCCTCGGCGTCGACGAGCAGGCCGACCGGCTGGCCGGGATCGTCGACTGGCTCGCCGGCCGCGGGGACACCGGGAACCTCCCGCTCGGCCTCTTCGGCGCCAGCACCGGCGCCGCGGCCGCTCTGCTGTGCGCGGCGGCCCGCCCCGGCCACGTGCGCGCCGTCGTGTCCCGCGGTGGCCGGCCCGACCTCGCCGGACCGGCGCTCGCCGCGCTCCGCGCCCCGACGCTGCTCGTCGTCGGGAGCCACGACGAGCCGGTGATCGAGCTCAACCAGGACGCGCGGACCGCGATGACCGCACACAACGAACTCGTGATCGTGCCCGGGGCCTCCCATCTGTTCTCCGAGCCCGGGACGCTCGAGGAGGTCGCCGAGCGGGCCGCCGACTGGTTCGACACGTACCTTTTCGCCGACGACTGACGTATCAGCGGCCCCACCGGCCCCTCTGTTCTCCTGAGCAATCGTTCCGGGAGGACGCCATGGAGCACGCATTCGACGACGCGAGCCTGTCGCAGGTGATCGCGGTGTTAATGGAGACGACACCGGAGATTCGCAGCCTGGAGCTGCTGAACGACGTCACGGTCCGGATCAACGGCACGATCGTGGTGGAGGGCGACTCCCCGGCGGAAATCGCGTCGCTGCTGGAATTCTTCATCGCCGAAGACCTGTGGATTCGGAGCACGGAGGCCGATCCGCGGGCGTGAGCGGGCCATTTTTTTATAACTGGCGTTAGCCTGAATTGATTGAGTAGGGCCTTTCCGGCGACTTCTCCGTGAGGCGTTCGTTACATCGGTATTCGGCACCGCAGAATCCGTGTCAACATCACGCAGTCGTGGTCGCCGCGCTGATCGGCGTCCTCGGAAAACCGCCGTCCGCCTGCGCGGACGGCTTTTTCCGATCACCGCAGCGCGCCGAGGGGAAGGACGCCCGAATGTCCGAGACACCGCAAACGCTCGGGGTGGTGGCCGAGTCGTCACCCGGGGAGACCCGGGTGGCCGCGACACCGGCCACCGTCGCCCGGCTGGCCGAGCTCGGCTACGACGTCGTCGTGGAGTCCGGCGCCGGGGCGAAGGCCAGCTTCGCCGACGCGGCGTACGTGGCCGCCGGTGCCCGCGTCGCCGAGGGTCCGCAGGTGTGGTCCTCCGACGTCGTGCTGAAGGTGAACCCCCCGTCGGCGCCGGAGATAGCCGCGCTGGCGCACGGCGCCACGCTGGTGTCACTGATCAGCCCGGCCGCGAACCCCGCGCTGGTGGAGTCGCTGGCCCACCGCCCGATCACGGTGCTGGCCATGGACGCCGTCCCCCGTATCTCGCGTGCGCAGTCGATGGACGTGCTGTCCTCGATGGCGAACATCGCCGGCTACCGGGCGGTGATCGAGGCCGCGCACGCGTTCGGCCGGCTGTTCGGCGGTCAGGTGACCGCCGCGGGCAAGATGCCGCCGGCCAAGGTGCTGGTCGCGGGCGCCGGTGTGGCCGGGCTGGCCGCGATCGCGGCCGCCAACAGCCTCGGCGCCGTCGTCCGGGCGACCGACCCGCGTCCCGAGGTCGCCGAGCAGGTCCGCTCCCTCCGCGGGGAGTTCCTCCCGGTCGAGGTGGAGCAGGAGGCGAGCAGCGACGGGTACGCGAAGGCCACCTCCGAGGATTACGACCGCGCCGCCGCCGCGCTCTACGCCGCGCAAGCCGCCGACGTCGACATCGTGATCACGACCGCGCTGATCCCCGGCCGGCCGGCGCCGACGCTGCTGACCGCCGAGCACGTGGCGTCGATGAAGCCGGGCAGCGTCGTCGTGGACATGGCCACCACGCAGGGCGGCAACGTGGAGGGCAGCGTCGCCGGGCGGTCGGTCGTCACCGAGAACGGCGTCACGATCATCGGCTACACCGATCTGGCCGGACGGCTGCCCGCCCAGGCCTCGCAGCTGTTCGGCACGAACCTCGTCAACCTGCTGAAGCTGCTCACCCCGGAGAAGAACGGGCAGCTGGTCCTCGACTTCTCCGACGTCGTCCAGCGCACGATGACCGTGGTGCGCGACGGCGAGAAGACCTGGCCGCCGCCCCCGGTCTCGGTGACCGCGGCGCCGAAGGCGGCACCAGCGGCCCCGGCGCGGACGCCCGACCCCGCCCCGGCGCCCAAGAGCCCCGCGCGGCGGCTCGTCCCGGCCGTCCTCGCCGCGCTCGCGCTGTTCGCGATCATCGCGTTCGCCCCCGCGGCGCTCACCGCCCACTTCACCGTGTTCGTGCTGGCGATCGTCATCGGCTACTACGTCATCGGCAACGTGCACCACGCGCTGCACACGCCGCTGATGTCGGTCACGAACGCGATCTCCGGCATCATCGTGGTCGGCGCCCTGCTGCAGGTCGGTCACGAGGACACGTCGGTGACCGTGCTGGCCGCGATCGCGATCCTGCTCGCCAGCATCAACATCTTCGGCGGCTTCGCCGTGACCCGCCGCATGCTCGCCATGTTCTCGAGGAGCTGAGCGTGACCGTGACCTCCGCGGCCCAGGCCGCCTACCTGCTCGCCGCCCTGCTGTTCATCCTGAGCCTGGCCGGGCTGTCCAAACACGAGACGTCACGCGCCGGCGCCACCTCCGGCGTCGTCGGCATGGTCATCGCGCTCGCGGCCACGATCGTGCTCGCCGTCGACGGCGGCGTGAACGTCGTCGGCGGTGTCCTGCTGGTGGTCGCGATGGTGCTCGGCGCCGGGGTCGGCCTCTGGCGCGCGCGGGTGGTCGAGATGACCGGCATGCCGGAGCTGATCGCGCTGCTGCACAGCTTCGTCGGCGCCGCCGCGGTGCTCGTGGGCTGGAACGGATACCTCGATCAGCGATCGGGCTCGGACACCGCAGGCGACCTGCACGGCTCCCTCCTCCAGATCCACCACGCCGAGGTCGCGATCGGGGTGTTCATCGGCGCGGTGACGTTCACCGGCTCGATCGTCGCGTTCCTCAAGCTCTCGGCGCGGATCAACTCCTCGCCGCTGATGCTGCCCGGCAAGAACTTCCTGAACATCGGCGCGCTGGTCGTGTTCGTGGCGCTCACCGTCTGGTTCGTCGCCGCACCGAACCTCGGCCTGCTGATCGCGCTGACCGTGCTGGCCCTCGCGCTGGGCTGGCACCTCGTCGCGTCGATCGGCGGCGGTGACATGCCGGTCGTCGTCTCGATGCTCAACAGCTACTCCGGCTGGGCCGCCGCCGCGTCGGGCTTCCTGCTCTCCAACGACCTGCTGATCGTCACCGGCGCTCTCGTCGGCTCGTCCGGTGCCTACCTGAGCTACATCATGTGCCAGGCGATGAACCGGTCCTTCATCTCGGTGATCGCCGGTGGGTTCGGCATCGCCGCCGGCCCGGCCACCGACACCGACTACGGGGACCACCGGGAGATCACCGCCGAGGGCACCGCGGAGCTGCTCGCCACCGCCCGGTCGGTGATCATCACGCCCGGCTACGGCATGGCCGTCGCCCAGGCCCAGTACCCGGTCGCGGAGCTCACCCGGACGCTGCGCGAGCGCGGCGTGCAGGTGCGCTTCGGCATCCACCCGGTCGCCGGGCGCCTGCCGGGGCACATGAACGTGCTGCTCGCCGAGGCGAAGGTGCCCTACGACATCGTGCTGGAGATGGACGAGATCAACGACGACTTCCCCGAGACGTCGGTCGTCCTGGTCATCGGCGCCAACGACACCGTGAACCCGTCCGCCGCCGAGGACCCCGGCAGCCCGATCGCCGGCATGCCCGTGCTGCACGTCTGGGAGGCGGAGAACGTCATCGTGTTCAAGCGGTCGATGGCGGCCGGCTACGCCGGCGTCCAGAACCCGCTGTTCTTCCGGGAGAACACCCAGATGCTCTTCGGCGACGCCAAGGCGCGCGTCGAGGACATCCTGCGGTCGCTCACCGCGACGACGCTCGCGACCGCCCAGCGGGAGCCGGCACCCGTGCGCTGAGCACCCGCCGACCGACCGGTTGTGCGGAACAACGGGGCGTTTGTCCGGAACCCGGCCGGGCACCGTTCTCTCGTCTGGCGACGAGAGGAGACCCATGCGCTTCCGGGCCCTGGCATTCGACTACGACGGCACGCTGGCCCACGACGGTGTGGTCGCACAGAGCACAGTGGACGCCCTCCGCAGGGCCAAGGACGCGAAACGCGCGCTGCTCCTGGTCACCGGCCGCGAGCTGCCCGATCTGGAGCGGGTCTTCCCGCACCTGGACCTGTTCGACCGGGTCGTCGCGGAGAACGGCGGGCTGCTCTACCGCCCGGCCGACCGCGAGCAGGAGGCGCTGGGCAGCCCGCCGCCGGAGGACCTCGTCGAGCGGCTCCGCGCCGCCGACGTGCGGCCGCTCGGCGTCGGCGCGGTGATCCTCGCGACCCGCGAGCCGCACGACACCACCGTGCAGGAGGCCGTCCGCGACCTGGGGCTGGAGTACCAGCTCATCTACAACAAGGGCGCGGTGATGGCCCTGCCGCCCGGGATCAACAAGGCCTCCGGGCTGCGCAAGGCCCTCGACGAGCTCGGGCTCTCCGGCCACGAGGCGGTGGCCGTCGGCGACGCCGAGAACGACCACGCGTTCCTCGACGTCTCCGAGTGCGGGGTCGCGGTCGCGAACGCGGTCGACTCGCTCAAGGAACGGTGCGACGTCGTCACCGCGGGCGCCCGCGGTGCGGGCGTCGAGGAGATCATCGACCGGGTCATCGACGACGACCTCGCCGACCTGCCAGGCGGCTGGGGCGGCGCCGGGCCGGTACGCCACCACGTGCTGCTCGGCCACGCGGGCGACGAGGAGGTGAGCCTGAGCCCCTACGGTGTCCGCGCGATGATCGCCGGTCCGTCCGGGGGCGGGAAGTCCACGGTGACCGCCGCGTTCCTCGAGCGGCTGCTCGGCGCCGGCTACCAGGCCTGCCTGGTCGACCCGGAGGGCGACTACGAGAGCGGCATCGGGCGGGACAGCGTCGTCATCGGCGACCCGGAGCGGGACCCGACCGCCCGGGAGATCCACGGCCTGCTCGAGCAGCCCGGCCAGAGCACCGTGCTCAACCTGCTGGCGGTTCCGATCGCCGACCGGCCCGCGTACTTCGCCGGGCTGCTCCCCCGGCTGCTCGAGCCGGTGGCCCGCTTCAGCCGTCCGCACTGGCTGGTCGTCGACGAGGCCCACCACCTGCTGCCGCCGAACACCGCGACCGACAACGCGGCGCTGATGCAGCGGTTCTCCTCGACGCTGCTGGTGACCGTCCACCCGGAGAGCGTCGACCCGGCGGTCGTCACGACGCTGGACACGGTGATCGGGGTCGGGCCGGAGGGTCACACGGTGTTCGCGCCGATCGCCGAGCAGCTCGGCGTCGAGCCGCCGCGGCTGCCCGAGGAGGCGCCGGGCCCCGGCCGGTTGCTCGTCTGGCGGGTCGGCACCGACGAGGCGCTCGCGGTCGACCTCGAGCCGGGGACGATCGACCGGGCGCGGCACGCGCGCAAGTACGCGCTGGGGGTGATGGACCGGGACACCAGCTTCTTCTTCCGCGGACCGGAGGAGAAGCTGAACCTCCGCGCGCACAACCTGATGCTCTTCCTCGAGATCGGACAGGGCGTCGACGAGGAGACGTGGCTCTTCCACCTGCGGCGCGGGGACTACTCGCGCTGGATCGGCCAGACGCTCGACGACGCCGAGCTCGCCGAGGACCTCGCGGAGGTGGAGCGCGACGAGTCGCTGGACGCGGCCGCGTCCCGGGACCGGGTGCGCGACCTGGTGACCGCCAAGTACACCCAGGCCGCCGAGCCCGACCCGCACGGCCGCGCCTGACCGCGGGCCGCGGCGCAGCGCGACCGGCCCGCCCGGCCCGCCCGCTCTGTTGACCGGTGGCTACGCGGCCGGCGGCCCGGCCCGGGCGGTCAGTACAGGCGGCGGGCGCCGCGGCCCTGCGTGCGCAGCCGGGGTGTCACCGCGCGCGCGTCCGGCCGGGCCGGCACCTGCGCCGGGGCAGGCGGCGGCGCCTCGGTGCCCGCCGGGTCGAACCGCCGGGTCAGCTCGATCGCCGGCCGCGGCCGCCCGAGCAGGTACCCCTGCGCGTAGCGCACGCCGAGCACGAGCAGCTCGTCGAGCTGCCCGGGATCCTCGACGCCCTCCGCGATCACCGGCAGGCCGAGGTTCGTCCCCAGACCGTTGAGCAGCTTGATCACCGCGTGGTCGTTGGGGTTCTCGAGCATCCCGGCGACGAAGGACTTGTCGATCTTGAGCCCCGACACCGGCAGCACCGAGAGGTGGCGGAGCGTGGACGAGCCCGCGCCCATGTCGTCGAGGATCACCCCGACGCCGTGCCTGCGCAGCGTGTTGAGGTTGCCGACCGCGTCGGTGAGCAGCGAGAGGTCGGCGGACTCGGGCAGCTCGACGTGCAGCCGGTCGGGGGCGAGGCCGACCTGCCCGGTCGCGCGCAGCACCTCGTCCTCGAGCGCACCGTCGCGCAGCACCTCCGCGGTGACGTTGACGTTGACCCGCTCCGGTGCGCGATCGCCGAGCACGTTCGTCCAGAACGCCAGATCCGCGCAGGCGGTGCGCAGCACCCACCGGTCGATCACCGACAGGTCGCGGTGCGGCCCGAGCGGGAACTGCTCGGGGCCGAGCAGCCCGCGCCGCGGATGCCGCCACCGGGCCAGCGCCTCCACGCCCACCACCCGCTCGGACGCGATGTCGACGATCGGCTGGTAGTGCAGCTCCAGCTCCCCGTCCTCCAGGGCGCGGCGCAGCGGGTCCCAGCCGGTGGCGCGGCGGGCCGGGGCCCGGCGGCCGCTGCCCACTGCCCGCACCGCGTTGCGCCCCGCGCGCTTGGCCTCGTACATCACGACGTCGGCGTCGTGGAGGAGCGTGCCCGGCTCGATCGGCGCGGTGGCCACCGCCACCCCGACGCTCGCCGTGCTGTGGGCGGCCGCGGGCAGGGACGGGTCCGGCTCGGCGACCGCGGCCCGGAGGCGCTCCCCGAACGCGGGCGCGTCGATCCCGTCCGCGGACCCTCCTCCGGCTGCCCCCGCCTCGTCGGGGCCGGCCCCGACGGCGCCGGCCCCGTCGGCGCGGCGCAGCACCGCGAACTCGTCACCGCCGAGCCGGGCCACGACGTCGCCCGGCTCGGTCGCCGCGAGCAGCCGCCGCGCCACCGAGACCAGCAGCTGGTCACCGACGCCGTGGCCGAGCGTGTCGTTGACCTGCTTCATCCGGTCGAGGTCGACGAAGACCACGGCCACGGCCCCGCCGGAGTCGGCCGCGCACGCGGCGTCGAGCTCGTCGAGGAAGTGCCGGCGGTTGGCCAGGCCGGTCAGCGCGTCCTGGGTGGCCTGCTCGACCAGGCGGCGGGCGAGGGCGTCGAAGAGGCTGGCCGCCGAGACCCGGCCGATCCGGCCCCCGGGCCAGCTCACCAGCAGGTCGTCGTAGCGGTTGCGCCGCTCCCGGCCCCGGACGCGGTGCGACGCGTCGGTGACCGGCGTCTCCGCGGGCAGCACCAGCGGCGTCCAGTCGGCGATCGCCCCCACCGGGTGCCGGGCCAGCAGCGCGCGCCCGTACCCGTAGGGGCCGGACATCAGCAGCTCGAACTGCGAGCGCATCACCAGGCCGGTACGGCGGGCGGCGTCGCGGACCACGACGACCGACAACGCGTCGTCCGCGCGGAACAGTTCGTCGAGGTCGGCGCAGAGCTGATCGGCCGAGACCACCACGACGTCGCCGGACAGCTCGCCGACCGACCACGGCGGAACGGGCGACCGGTCACCGTCGGCGCCCGACGGTGACACCTGATCGGTGGTCACCACGGCCCCAAGAGTAGGCGCCCGTCGGCCCGGGTCAAGGCACGAGTGCCCGACCGGGCCGGTCCGGCGCGCCCGGCGGGCTCAGGTCGCGATGTCCGGGTAGGGCAGCGAGAGGTGCGACATGCGGTCGGCGTAGGCCCGCACGTACCCGAGCGGCTCGTGGTCGTGCTCGAACATCGCGATGAACAGCGTCAGCGTGAGGAACGGGTGCGCGCCCATCTCGAAGAGCGCCACGTGGTCCTGGGCGGCGAGCGCCGCGCGCTCGGCGTCGGTGAACCGCTGGTAGGTCGAGCGCTCGGCCGCGGTGCAGTTGAGCAGCTCGTTCGCCTTCTCGGTCTCCCACCAGGCGACGGTGCCGACCGGGTCCTCACGGTACCGGCGCACCAGGTCCGGGTCGCGGTCGACCGTGAACAGGAACTTGTTCACCAGGTACTTGCTCACGGTGCGTCAGCCCCCTTGGGGTACCAGGTGAAGTACGCCTCCATCGTGTGGAACAGGTCGACGGTCTCGACGTAGTCGGCTTTCGCTCCCTCGCCCGCCACGCCCATCATCAGCATGAAGTCCATGAACCCGTGGGTGGCGTTGCCCGGCAGGTGCAGGCTGTCGAGCGTCACCTCGCCCAGGCAGCCCTCGATGTCGCCGGAGGCGATCCACTCGACGGCCTTGCGGTCGAACTCCGGGTCCGGCCCGGTCGGGCCGAACTGGCGCGGTCCGCCCAGCTCGAGGCTCAGGTGGCCGGTGCCGATCACCGCGACCCGCTGGTTGCCCGGCATCGACTCGACCAGCTCCCGGATCGTCCGTCCGAGCTGGACGAAGCGCTTCGGCCGGGGCAGCGGCGGCGCGAAGATGTTCGTGTAGATCGGGACGATCGGCAGGTCCGCCTCGGGGCGCAGCGTGATGATCGGGCACGTGATGCTGTGGTCGATCCGCAGCTCGTTGCTGAACGCCAGGTCGAAGCCCGCGTCCAGGCCCTCCCGCAGGATGTGCCGGCTGAACGCCTCGTCACCGGCCAGGCGCATCCGCGGCAGGCCGAACTCGCGCTCCTCGTTGTACCAGTTCGCGTCGTAGACCGGCGCCTTGCCGACGAGGAACTGCGGCATGTTGTCCAGCCACAGCTGGTGGAAGTGGTCGGAGCCGACCATGACCAGCACGTCCGGGCGCGCCTTGGTGAGCGTCTCCCGGAAGTTCCGGATCTTGGCGATCCACTCCGCCGCGAACGGCGGGCGTTCGGACTCCGGCAGCGTGCTGGTCTTGTAGTAGAACGGGTGGTGCGTGGACGCGATCACCGCGACCAGTTCTGCCATGCCGGCCTCCGTTGGCCTCAGCGCGAGTAGGGGTCAGGATCGACGGCTCGATTGTTCAGGTCCACCGACAGGAAGATCTCGTTGGCCACCGGGTGACGCAGCTCCTCGGCGAGCTGGCCGATCAGCCCGGCGGTGCGGGCCAGCAGCGCGAAGCCGCGCAGCAGCTCCAGCGGCAGCCCCAGGTCGGCCAGCGCGGCCCCGCACGCCCCGGCCCCGTTGAGCGGCAGCGTCTTGCCGAGGATCTCCGGGTGGACGCGGCCGATCGCGGCGAACAGGCTCAGGTGGGGGCCGTAGAGGTTCTCCTCGGCCGCGATCGCGAACAGACGCGGGGTGCGCGGGTCGCCGTCTTTGTGGACGTGGTGGCCCAAGCCGGGGACGAACCGCTTCGCACCGCGCTCCGCGGCCACGACGCCGCGCGCGAGCTCGTCCCAGCCCGCGTCGTCGGCGGGAAGCTCGTCCACGCCGGTCAGGACCGTGTGGAGGAACCGTCCGCAGTCCTCGGTGACGCCGAGGAAGCGCGAGCCGCCACCGAGCAGGCCGGCGGCGAGCGCGCCCTGGACCGAGTCGGGCGCGGAGAGGTACGTCAGCCGGGTGACGATCGCGGTCGGCGTGAAGCCGTGGTCGGCGAGCGCGGCCAGGACGGACTCGAAGACGCGCGTCTCCCCCGGCGTCGGGCGGCGCTGGGTGGCGAGCCAGAACGCGAGCTCGCCGAAGCCCACGCTGCCCATGACGTCGCCGGCCAGGTCGGAGCCGAGCAGCGTGATCGCGTGGCGGCTGGAGGCGCCCAGCGCGGTCGGGTAGGCCGGGCGGTCGATCCGCTCGGGCGCGTCAGTCACGGCGTGCCTCCCCGGCGGTCGGAGCGTCCGGGGTAGCGGGTCCGGACCCGGGCGCGAGGCCGGATACGGGCGTGGGCGCGGCCGCGGGGCCGGACCCGGGCGTGGGGCCGGACCCGGACGCGGACTCGGGCGCGGTGAGCCAGCGGCGGATCTCCTCGCCGTGCTCGTCGAGCCCGGGTGGCGGGAGCCGGTAGCTCGCCGGTGTGGCCGAGAACCCGATCGGGTTGCGTACGGTCGGCACCCCGCCGACGTCGACGACCGGCTCGAGCCCCAGCCGCTCGGCCAGCTCGACGCCGCCCTGCACGGTGTTGATCGGCCCGCACGGCAGCCCGGCCCCGGTGAGGATCTCGAACCACTCCTGGGCGCTCCTGGCCGCCAGCGCGCCGAGCAGCAGCGGGCGCAGCTGCTCGCGATTGTCGTTGCGGTTGCCGATCGTGTCGAACCGAGGGTCGTCGGCCCACTCCGGGTGGCCGAGCACCGCGGCCAGCTTCCGGAACTGGCCGTTGTTGCCCGCGACGACGATCAGCTCCCCGTCGCCGGTGGCCAGCGGCTCGTACGGGAAGAGGCTCAGGTGCGCGTTGCCCATCCGGTGCGGCACCACGCCGCCTGCGACGTAGGCCGAGGTCTGGTTGACCAGCGTCGAGAGCGCCGTGGAGAGCAGATTCGTCTCGACGTGCTGGCCTTCGCCGGTGGCGTCCCGGTGGTGCAGGGCGGCGAGGATGCCGATCACCGAGTGCATGCCGGTCATCACGTCGAACACCGAGATCCCGGCGCGGTACGGGGTGCCCGCCGGGTCGCCGGTGAGGCTCATCAGCCCGGACATGCCCTGCACCAGCAGGTCGTAGCCGGGTAGCTTCGCGCCCCCCGCGCTCCCGAACCCGCTGATCGAGCAGTAGATCGTCGCCGCGTTGCGCGCCCGCACCGACTCGTGGTCCAGGCCGAACCGCGCGAGCCCGCCGGGCTTGAAGTTCTGGACGAACACGTCGGCACGCGCGGACAACGCGTGCGCGACCGCCAGGTCGCCGGGGTCCCCGAGATCCAGCGCGATCGACCGCTTGTTGCGGTTGACGGCCAGGTAGTACGTCCCGACGCCGTCCCGGGTCGGAGGCACCCAGCCTCGCGTGTCGTCACCGGCCGGGCCCTCCACCTTGACCACCTCGGCGCCCAGATCGGCGAGCAGCATCGTCGCGTACGGGCCGGCGAGCACGCGGGAGAAGTCGGCGACGAGCACCCCGGAGAGGGGGCCGGCACCGCGGACCTCGGTCACAACGTCTCCCAACCACGATGCGGACACTTGTCCGTCACTGTCGCCGGTCGCGGGTGGGCTGTCAAGGAGGCCGGTCAGGCCGTCGCGGAGCTCCGGCCGAGCTCGACGTGCGGGCGCGACTGCCAGCGGGCCCACTCCGCGCTGACGTCCCCGGCGGTGCGCAGCAGCCGCGGCAGATGGAGGTCGAGCAGCGTCTCCAGCGACGTCTCGGCCGCGTGCACGGTGACGTTCATCGCCGCCCGCACCCGCCCCGTGCCGTCGCGGACCGGCGCGGCCACCGACCGCACGCCGGGCGCCAGCTCCTCGTCGGCCAGCGCCCAGCCGCGGGCCCGCACCTCGGTCAGCTCCGCCGCGAACTCCGCCGGGTCGCGGGGAAGGTAGGTGGGCAGGCCGGCCCGGCTGGGCTCGGCGAGCACCCGCTCCACGTCGGCCGGCGGGAGCCCGGCGAGCAGCACCTTGCCCTGGGACGTGCGGGCGGCGGGGAAGCGGGTGCCGATCTCGACCCGCAGCGTGATGATCTTCGGCACCGAGACCCGGGCGACGTAGACGATGTCCGACCCGTCCAGCTGCGCCATCGACGACGACTCGCCGGTCGCGGCCACCAGCCGCTCCAGGTGCGGGCGGGCGATCTCCCAGAGCCCCTGGGAGCTGACGTAGGCCATACCCAGGGCCAGCACCTTCGGGGTGAGCGCGAACCCGCCGCCCGCAGCGGTGCGGACGTACCCCAGCTCCGCCAGCGTCAGCAGCAGGCGCCGGGCGGTCGGCCGGGCGAGGCCGGTGGCGGCGGCCACCTCGCTCAGCGACATCTCCGGGCGCCCGGCGTCGAAACACGCCAGCACGTCCAGGCCTCTGGCCAGGGCCTCGACGAAGTCCGGCCCGGTCCCTCGGTTCGCCATCCGCGCGCTCCCGTTCTTACGGCGTCCCGATGAGGCTACCGTCCGCGGAGTGCAGCGGACGATCGTCCGCACATCGGACAGCAGCCGTGCGGGCGGGCCGCTGCGCTACTCCAGCACCTCGCCGGCGTCGAGGTTCTCCACCCGCACCGCGTCCCGGCCGTCGAAGACCACCAGGACGCCTTCCGGATCGGCGCCGCCCTCGGCGAATCGCAGCACCCACTCGCTGCCGGTGTAGAACGTGATCTCCGGCGAGGCCAGCCGGTCGGCGTCCGCCGGCGTCTGCCCCGCCAGCCGCCGCGCGGCGTCGACGTACCGGTCGGTGTCGAAGAGGACGTCGGCGAGCAGGAACAGGTCGACGTCGGCGAGGTCCTGCCCGCGCTCGAGCAGGACGCTGAACCACTCGTCGGTCAGGAAGCGCCACAGCACGATGTCCTGCGGGCCGTCCTCGGGCTCCAGCAGGAAACGCAGCGCCTCCACCGTGGAGCCGTCGATGCCCTCGCGGGCCGCGCCCCGGCGCGGATCGGCGTCGAACGCGTCGATCGCCTCCCGGGTCGGAAAGCTGAGCAGGTGCGCCTCCACCGAGCCGTCCGCCGACTGCTCCCGCCGCTCGACCAGCGCGCCGTGGTCGGGCAGGAATCCCAGCACGAGGTCTTCGTAGCGCCTCAGGGCTGGTGCCTGATCACGAGGTACTCGGATGAATGCCAGCATCGTCAGGCCGCTCATGAACCGACCCTAGTCGCCGGCGGTCCCCCGGGCCGCCGCGAGGGCGGCCACGCGGCGCGCAGCAGTGAGCAGCGTGCGGCCACCGGGGAGCGCGAGGCGTTCCCCGGCCGCCCGGATGCGAACGGCTCACCCCGCGGTGTTTCGGCGTTCGCTGAGCGGCTACCCGCCGCCCATACGTTGCGAACGTCTCGTCGCGCGCCTACCGATGCGTGAGGTATCGGCCATGACTGTCACTGCCGAAGCACCATCCGGCCGGCGCCGCGGGTCCAAGACCCTGCTCGCCGGACGCAGACCGCTACCCGCCCAGATCACCGTGTACCTGTTCGTCCTGCTGCCGTTCCTGGCCCTGTTCGTGGCCGTTCCCCTCGCCTGGGGCCGGGGCCTGAGCCTGCTCGACGTCGTACTGGCCGCGGTCTTCTACGTGATCACCGCACTCGGCACGACCGTGGGCTACCACCGCTACTTCACTCACGGCTCGTTCCGGGCCAAGCGCGGGCTGCGGGTGGCGCTCGCCGTCGCCGGCAGCCTCGCCGTGCAGGGCCCCATCCTGCACTGGGTCGCCGACCACCGCCGGCACCACGCGTTCTCCGACAAGGAGGGCGACCCCCACTCGCCGTGGCTCTACGGCACGTCGCCGGCCGCGCTGGCGCGCGGCTTCTGGCACGCCCACCTGGGCTGGCTCCTCGACCGCGACCTGACCAATCAGGAGCGATTCATCCCCGACCTGCTCGCCGACCGGGACATCCGGCTGGTGCACCGCATGTTCGGCCCGCTCACGATCCTGACGCTCGCCGCCCCGGCGATCCTCGGCGGGCTGATCAGCTGGTCGTGGTTCGGTGCCCTGACCGCGTTCCTCTGGGCCGGCCTGGTCCGCATCACGCTGCTGCACCACGTGACCTGGTCGGTCAACTCGGTCTGCCACATGGTCGGCGAGCGGCCGTTCGCGGCCAGGGACAAGTCGGCCAACTTCTGGCCGCTGGCGATCTTGAGCATGGGCGAGTCCTGGCACAACCTGCACCACGCCGACCCGACCCAGGCCCGGCACGGCGCGCTGCGCGGCCAGATCGACATCTCCGCCCGGGTGATCTGGATCTTCGAGAAGCTGGGCTGGGCCTACAGCGTGCGCTGGCCGACGCCCGAGCGGCTGGCCAAGATCACCCGCGCGCCGGCCTGAGCCCGGCTCGATCCCGCGGGGCGGGCGGCCCGGCCGGGCTCCGCCCCTACGTCGACGCCTCGACCTCCTCGCGGGTTCGCACGGGGTCGGGCGTCGCCGGCCGGGTGTCGGTGACCGGCGCCGAGGAGCCGCCGGCCACCCGGGCCTGGGCCTGGCGGAACTCGGCCAACGGCGAGTGCAGGGCGTTGACCGCCGTCTTCAGGATCCCGCGGCGCAGGCGCAGCGCGACCGGGTTCGGCGGCTGGTAGAGCGCCAGCTTCTGGGCCCACGGGGGCAGCAGGTCGCGGGCGGCCCAGTCGAGGAAGGCGCTGCCGGGCTGCCAGGGCGGGATCTTGTTGCCCCGCAGGTTGGGTCCGGTGCCGAACGCCTTGATCGGCGTGAGCGCCAGGCGCGGCAGGTAGGACTCGAGGCACTCGGCGACCTCCGCCTCGCTCGCGGGCAGGTCGGTTCCGCCGAGGGCCTCTCCGACGCGGACGAACTCGGCGTAGTACCGCTCGAGGTCCGCGCCGCGCAGCGGGCGCTGGTGGTACCGCTCGTGGGCGGTTGCCAGTCCCCACACCACCGTCGCGTAGTTCCAGCGCAGCCAGTCGGGGTCGTCGGCGTCGTAGCGCAGCCCGTCGGGCCGGGTGCCCTTCACGGTGTGGTGCATCGAGCGGACGGTGCGCGCCAGCTTCTCGGCCGAGGCGGTGGAGCCGTAGGCGGTGCCGATGAAGAACGAGACCGAGTGCGCGAGCCGCACGGCGGCCCCCTCCGGGTCCACGGCGCCGGTGGGCACTCCGTCCACCCTCTCCACCAGGCGCGAGTGGTCGTACCCCATCCAGCTGATGCTCGGGTCGAGCCCCTCGATGTAGGCGGCGGCGACCAGGCCGAGGATCAGCGTGGGCAGGTGCGAGTGCACGTACCAGACGGCACTGCCGGGCCCGAACCACCCCGGGTCGCCCTCGGGCTCCCGGAACTCGATCCCGCGGAAGAACTTGGAGCGGATGTCGGCATCGAACGACCGCTCGAAACGTGTGGCGACGAAATTCGGTGGCATCGACGGCCCCCTCGATCTGGATACGGCTGTGACCAGACTAGGGGTCTGGTCACAGCCGTGTCCAGACTTGGTACGGTGGGGCCATGCCGAGTGCGCAGACCTCGACCCGCTGGGCGGGTGTCCCCGCGGCCGGCCGGAAGGCCGAGCGCCGCGCGATGCTCGTCCGCGCGGGTTTCCGGCTGTTCGGCGCGGACGGCGAGGCCGCGCTGACCGTCCGCGCCGTGTGCCGCGACGCCGAGCTGCACACCCGCTACTTCTACGAGAGCTTCGCCGACACCCGGGAGCTGCTCGCCGCCGTCTACGACGAGCAGGCGTCCGCGCTCGGCGACGTCCTCGCCCAGTCCCTGGCCACCGCCGGACCCCACCCGGCGGCCCGCACGCGGGCCGGCATCCGCGGCGTCCTGCAGTTCCTCCGTGACGACGCCCGGCGCGGCCGCGTGCTCTTCGCCGACGCCGAGAGCCTCGCCGGGCGGCGGCGCACCAATGAGACCGCGCTGCTCGAGGGCCTGGTGGCGATGAGCCGCACGGCGGACCCGTCGCTGCCGGTACTGGTCGCCGCGACGATGTTCACCGGCGCGATGACCGAGCTGGCGCGGCAGTGGGTCGACGGCCGCCTCGGCGACGACCTGGACGCGGTCGTCGACAGTGCCGTGGAGCTCTCGCTCGCGCTGCAGGCGAGCGCGAAGCCCCGTCGCTGACCGGGCGACGCGTGGCCGCCCCCGCAGCGGGTACCGCGGCGGCATGGGAGCACGGAGCGCGGCGGTCGCGGCCGCCGGACAGTGGACCGATCCGGACGGCATCCGCCGGCCCTCCGGCGAGGTGCACGCCTGGGAGCAGGGGCGCAACGAGACGGTCTGCGGGCTCGCGCTGAGCAAGTCCGGGCTGCTGCGCTTCCCGCACGTGACCTGGGACGACGTCCAGCCGGAGTCCGGGAGGCACGCGGACGAGGTGCGGGTGGTCTGCCGGCGGTGCGCGGCGGCACAGGGAGCGCGCCGGGACGACCGCGGCTGGACCCGGACGAACCCCCGCCCCTGACCGCGCTCGCGTGTCGGCGAGACGGTGCTGTGAGCATGGACGCATGGCAACTCCACTCACCCAGACGCTGCACCGGCTCTCGATCGAGGTCGCCGCGCTGGCCCAGAACGGCCTCGCCTACGGCACCGACCACTACGAGATCGATCGTTACACCCGGCTCCAGGAGATCTCCGCGGAGCTGCTCGGGCTGATCGCCGACGGCAGTCCGGCGGAGATCGCGTCCGGCCTCGCCCTCGAGCGCGGCCACGCCACGCCCAAGGTCGACGTCCGGGGCGCGTTGTTCGAGGACGACCGGGTGTTGCTGGTGCGCGAGGCCAGGGACGGACGCTGGACGTTGCCCGGCGGCTGGGCCGACGCGCTCGACCGGCCCGCCGGCGCCGCGGAGCGGGAGTTCGCCGAGGAGGCCGGGCTGGCCGTCCGTGCGGTGAAGCTGGCCGCCGTCCACGACGGCAGCGTCCACAACGGCCACTCGCCGGTCGGCCCCTGGCACATCTACAAGCTGTTGTTCCTGATGGAGCGCCGCGACGGCGCCGCCCCGCGGGCCGGGCTCGACGGCGAGACCGACGACGTCGCGTTCTTCGCACTCGACGCGCTGCCGCAGCTCTCGACGCCACGGACCACCGCCGAGCAGTTGCGTCGGCTGCTGACCCACCGCAACGACCGGGGGCTGCCGACCGACTTCGACTGAGTGCGTTCGCCTCGACCGACCGTTGCCGACGGCGTTCGGCCGGCCGGAGGGGTGCGAGGCCGGGGAGGAATGAGTGGCAGGATGCTGACTCGTGCGCGCTGTCCGATGTGATCGCTTCGGCGGACCCGAGGTCCTGCGGCTGGCCGAGGTACCGGAGCCGGACGCCGGCCCGGGGCAGCTGGCCGTCGCGGTGAGCGCGGCCGGCGTCAACTTCGCCGACACGAGCCGCATCGCCGGCACCTACCGCCCGCAGCCGACGCTGCCGTTCGTCCCGGGCACCGAGCTCGTCGGGCGTACCGGCGACGGCCGCCGCGTGCTCGCGTCGCTGTTCGAGGGCGGTGCGTTCGCGTCGCGGGCGGTCGTCGACGGGGCCGTCGCGGTCGACGTCCCGGACGGCGTGGGCGACGCGGAGGCGCTCGCGCTACTCGTGCAGGGGCTCACCGCCTGGCACGTGCTGCACAGCTCGGCCCGGGTGCGCCCCGGGGAGAGCGTCGTGGTGAACGCGGCGGCGGGCGGCGTCGGGTCGCTCGCGGTGCAGCTGGCCGGGCAGGCGGGCGCGGGCCGCGTCATCGCGACGGCCTCGACCCCCGCGAAGCAGGAGCTCGCGCTCTCCCTCGGCGCGGACGTGGCGGTCTCCGGCGACCCGGACGGCTACACCGAGCGCGTGCGGCGCGCCAACGGCGGCGCTCCGGTGGACGTCGTCCTGGACGCGGTCGGTGGTGCGGTGTTCACTGCGGCGCTGGCAGCGCTGGGCAACTTCGGGCGGCTCGTGACGTTCGGAAACGCGTCGCGGCAGCCGCGTGCGCCGATCGACGCCGCGGACCTGTCCGACCGCAACGTCGCCGTCGCCGGGTTCTGGCTCCGTCCGGCGCTCACCGCGCCCGGCGCGTACCGCGAGCCGCTGCGGGCGATGTTCGACCTGGTGCTGGCCGGGGCGCTGAAGCCGATCACCGAGGCGGCCTACCCGCTGGAGGACGCCCGGCGCGCGTTCGACGACCTGCTGGGACGCCGCACCACGGGCAAGGTGACGCTGCGCCCGTGAGCGCGTCGCCGGTTGGCGGGCCGGCGCCGCCGCGCGCGGCGGGCGGGCCGACGCGGTAGCGGGGTGGGGACAGGCAGTCATCGCGGTGATCGTGGAGCAAGCCAGGTGGAGGCGGGCAACCGACGGACGATACCGTCGCTGCCCATGACGTCCCCCTACGATCCGCAGCAGCCGTACGGCTCGTCCGAGCAGCCCTACGGCGGCACGTCCGGGCCGCCGTACGGTCAGCCCCAGCAGCCGTTACCCCCGCCGCCCTCCTACGGTGACCCCGCCTACGGGCAGCAGCCCTACGGCCAGCCGCAGCCCGGACAGCCCCCGTACGGGCAGCCGGCCTACGGGCAGCCCCAGCCCGGACAGCCCCCGTACGGGCAGCCCCAGTACGGGCAGCCCGCGTACGGGCAGCCGCCGTACGGGCAGCCGCAGCCGCCGAAGAAGTCGAACGCGGGCAAGATCGCCGCGATCGTCATCGGTGCGTTCGTCGCGCTCTGCCTCGTCTTCGGCGTCCTCGGTGTGTTCCTGGTCAGCCGCGACGACGACTCCGGCTCCGACACCGCGACCGGCTCCGACCGCGGCACCGGCCAGAGCGCTCCCGACGGCGGCGCGCTGAACAAGCCGGCCCGCGACGGCAACGCCGAGTTCACGGTCAAGTCGCTCAAGTGCGGCGTCACCGAGGTCGGCAAGTACAGCAAGAAGGTGCCGAAGGGCCAGTTCTGCCTGCTCACAGCGGTGGTCAAGAACGTCGGCAACGAGCCGCTGACGCTGGAGGCTTCGTCGAACGAGGCCTTCAACGCCTCCGGCCAGAAGTACGCGGCCGACATCTCGGCGTCGATCTCGGCCAACGAGGACGTGACGCTGTTCCTGAGCGAGGTGAACCCCGGCACCAGCACGGACGTGACCTGGGCCTGGGACATCCCGAAGGACCAGAAGATCACCAAGGTGAAGCTGTACGAGTCGTTCTCCAGCAACGGGGTGGAGATCGCGGTGAGCTGACGGGTTCCGGGGACGCGGAGCGGCGGCTCCGGCCGCCGCTCCTCATCACGACTCCCCGGGGCGGGCCGCCCAATCCGCGACCAGGCCCGGAACGGCGTCCCGCGCCGATCCGGGGAACCGCGGCGGACGTTTCTCCAGGAACGCCGCCACTCCCTCCGCCGCCTCCTGGCCCGCGCCCAGCTCGGCGATCAGCCGGGAGTCGCGACGATGCGCCTCCCACGGCCCGGACGCGCCCAGCATCGACCACAGCAGGTGCCGGGACGCCGCCACCGACACCGCCGACGTGTTCTCCGCGATCTCGGCCCCGATCGCCAGCGCCGCGGGTAACAGCTCGGCGTCGGGCAGTACCCGCGACACCAGCCGACCGGCGAGTGCCTCGGCAGCCGGGAAGACCCGGCCGGTCGCCACCCACTCCATCGCCTGCGAGATGCCGACGACCCGCGGCAGGAACCAGCTCGACGCCGCCTCGGGCACCAGTCCCCGCCGCGCGAACACGAAACCGAACCGCGCGGACTCCCCTGCCAGCCGGATGTCCATCGGCAGCGTCATCGTCGCGCCGACGCCCACCGCCGGGCCGTTGACCGCGGCGATCACCGGCTTGGTGGACGCCGCGATCCGCAGCGCCACCACACCGCCGAGGTCCCGTGGCGCGCCGTCGATCACCTCTCCGGGCGGTTTCCGGGCCGGATCGAACGTGTTCGCCCCGCCCCCCAGATCCGCACCGGCGCAGAACGCGCGGCCCCGGCCGGTGACGATCACCGCCCGGACGTCGTCGTCGGCGTCCGTCGCGTCGAGCGCCGCGACCAGCTCGGCGGCCATCTCGGGCGTGAACGCGTTCAGGCGTTCCGGCCGGTCCAGCGTGATCGTGGCGATCCGGTCGGCGACCGCCAGCTCGACGGTCCGGAACTGCGGGAGGTCGGCCATCGAGCCAGCCTAACGGCCTTACGGACGCTAACCGGCCGCTTTGTCACGCCCGCCGGCACGGCTCCGGCCGGTTCGGGTGCCGGTCGGTTGCTGGCCGGTGAGCGGCCGGGTGCGGGCCGTCCGCGGCACTCAACCCGCACCCGAACGCGCCGACACCCTGAACGTGGAGATCACCAGCGCCTTCCGTCGTAGCGCGATCCTGTCCGCCGCCGCTCTCGCGTCCGTCGCCGGCGGCCTGTTCGCCGTTCCGGCCGCCGCCGTCGCGGCGAGCCCCGCCCCGACCGCGAACGCCGCTGCGGTGCCCGCGACCGGCCTGACGCTCTACGGCGCGGGCTTCGGCCACGGCCGCGGCCTGAGCCAGTACGGCGCGAAGGGTGCGGCCAGGCAGGGTGCGAGCGCGGCGAAGATCGTCAGCTTCTACTACCCCGGCGCGGCGCTCACCGCCAAGGGCAACCCGGCGCTCCGCGTCCGGCTCTCCGCGGTCGACGGTGGTCACTTCACGTTCGCCCCGGTCACCGGCGCTGCCGTGACCGGCCTGGTGGCCACCGCCGCCAACGGCACCAAGGTCGCGCTCCCGGCCAGGGCCGGCTGGCACGTCGCCCGCACGGGCAGCCGCTACGCGATCCAGACGAAGGTCGGCACCGCCTGGAAGACCGCCTACACGCTGGCGGCTCCGGTCACGTTCTCCGGCCCCAAGACGCTCAAGGTCAACTACAGCGCGGCGAAGACCGACTGCCGCGGCGGCTCCTCGGTGACGTTCGCCGGCTCGCTGACCGCCACCTTCTCCGACGGCGCGCCCCGCTACGTGGCCCGGATGCCGATCGACACCTACCTCAAGGGCGTCGTCGCCTCCGAGATGCCCTCCAGCTGGCCGGCCGCCGCGCTCCAGGCCCAGACGCTGGCCGCGCGCACCTACGCCACGGCCAAGATCAGCAGCACCCGCTACTACGACGTCATCGACACCCAGGCCAACCAGTGCTGGGACGGTGCCGTCTCCGAGACCGCCGCGACGAACAAGGCGATCGCCGCCACCGCGGGCAAGGTCCTCACCGTGCGCGGCAAGGTCATCAGCGCCGAGTTCTCCTCCGACAGCGGCGGCTACACCGCCTCCGGCGGCGTCAGCTACCTCCCGGCCAAGGCCGACCCCTACACGCTGGCCGCCCGGTCCAGCGGCACCAACTGGGCCAAGAAGTTCACCCCGGCCCAGCTCGCCGCCGTCGACGGCCCCGCGGGCCTGACGAAGGTCACCGCGGTCACGATCACCAAGCGCAGCAGCGCCGGACGCTGGGGAGGCCGCGCCGACGCCGTCCGGCTGACCGGAACGGGAGCCGGCGGCAAGACCGCCACGGTCTCGGTGACCGGCACGACGTTCCGCGTCAAGCTCGGCCTGAAGAGCACCTACCTGGGCTTCACGAAGTAGCCGAGCCCGGCACGACGAGCCCGGTCTCGTAGGCCACGACCACCGCCTGCGCCCGGCTGGTGAGCCCCAGCTTCGCCATCACGTGCTTGGCGTGCGTCTTCACCGTCGCTTCGCTGAGCACGAGCCGCCCGGCGATCTCCGCGTTGCTCAGGCCGGTGCCGATCAGCCGCAGGACCTCCAGCTCCCGGGCGGTCAGGGCTTCCAGCTGGGGCGAGCCCACCGCCGAGACCCGGTGGTGCCGGGAGGAGCTCTCGATCAGGCGCTGCGTGATGTGCGGCGTGAGCAGCACGTCACCGGCCATGATCGTGTGCACCGCGGCGATGATCCGCTCCGGCGGGGTGTCCTTCAGCAGGAATCCGGACGCCCCGTCGCCGAGCGCCGCGTAGACGTACTCGTCCAGGTCGAACGTCGTGAGGATGACGACCCGGGGCAGCGGCCGGACGTCGGCGGACAGGATCCGGCGGGTGGCCGCGATGCCGTCGAGCACCGGCATCCGGACGTCCATCAGCACCACGTCCGGGCGGGTCTCGGCGGCCAGCGCCACCGCCCGCTCACCGTCGGCGGCCTCCCCCACCACCTCGATGCCGGGCGCGGCGGTGAACAGGGCCACCAGCCCGCCGCGGATCAGCGGCTGGTCGTCGACGACGAGGATCCGCACCGTCATCGGACGTCCCCGACCGGAATCCGCGCCTCCACGGCGAACCCTCCCTCGTCCCGCGGCCCGGCCTCGAGGGTGCCGCCGTAGAGCTCCGCCCGTTCCCGCATGCCCCGGATGCCCTGCCCGGCCCGGGGCGGTGACACCGGCCCGGCGCCGTCGTCGGCCACCCGCAGCGTCAGCGTGTCCTCGCCGTAGTCGAGGCCGATCCGGACCGTGGCCGGACCGGCGTGCTTGATGACGTTGGTCAGGGACTCCTGCACCACCCGGTACGCGCACAGATCCGGCCCCGACGGCAGGGTCCGCAGCCGGCCGCTCACCGCCACCTCCACCGGCACGCCGGCCGCGCGGGTCCGCTCGACGAGCGACTCCAGGTCCGCCAGCCCGGGTTGCGGCCGTAGCTCCACGTCCGCCGGCTGCTCCGGGCGCAGCACCTCCAGCAGCCGACGCATCTCGCTGAGCGCCTCGCGGCTCTCGTCCTCCACCGTGGCGAGCGCCGTCCGGGCCGCCGCGGGGTCGGTGTCGAGCAGGTAGCGCGACACCCCGGCCTGGAGGGAGATCACCGACATGTGGTGGGAGACGACGTCGTGCAGCTCGCGCGCGATCCGCACCCGCTCCTGGGCCGCCGCCCGCTCCGCCCGTGCGGCCAGGTGCTCGGTCCGCTCGGCCCACCGCTTCGTGCTGAGCCCGAGCACCCAGGCACCGATCGCGATCAGGACGGCCTTGGCCAGCTCGGACCAGAAGACCGGCATCGGGATCGTCGCGTCGGCGTCCCCGACGATGACGATCGAGCCGACGACCACCACCAGCGACGCGCCGAACAACCACGCGGTCACCGTGCGTGAGCACAGCGTCGCGACGCTGAAGAGTGCGGTCACCAGGCCCAGGCCGCCGTCGGGGAACGTCTGCCTGCTCACCAACGACAGCGCCAGGAGCGCCACGAGCACGACGGTCAGCGTCGTCACCGGCGCCACCTGCCGCAGCGCGATCGGCGCCACGGTGAGCACCGCGAGCAGCACCAGCAGCGGTCCGGAGTCGGCGTCGGGCCGGGACACGACGGTGACGACGGTCAGTCCGGTGAGGACGGCCGCCAGCAGGACGTCGGCCGCGATCGTGGTCGTGTTCGGGCGCACGCCCCCCACGGTAGTGAGGCCAGCCGCCGTCCGCCTCGCCCTCCCGAGGTGCCTTCGGCTACCCCGGGAGGGGTAGCCGAAATGCCGTTTCCGGGCGACGACACGGCACCACCGGGCCCCTAGCGTTCTGGGCATGAAACGACTCTGCGTGACCGTCGCGGCCGCTGCCGCGTTAGTAGGTGCGACCGCCACCGGCGCCCTGGCGACGCCGTCCACCGGCGGCCCGGACCGGGCGAAGCTCCAGCGGGACGCCCGGGCCATCCTCGCCCAGGGCTCCCCCGGCGTCATCGCCGAGGTGAGCACCCCGCACGGCCGGACGACGATCCGCGCCGGGTTCGGCAACACCGAGACGAAGACTCCGGTGCCGGAGAACGCGAAGTTCCGCATCGGCAGCTTCACCAAGACCTACGTCGCGACGACCGTGCTCCAGCTCGTCGGCGAGGGCAGGCTCTCGCTCGACGACACGGTGGAGAAGTGGCTGCCCGGCACCGTGCGCGGCACCGGCAACGACGGGCGCCGGATCACCGTCCGGCAGCTGCTCCAGCACACCAGCGGGCTGCCCGACTACCTGGGGAAGATGCCGTTCCTCTTCAGCGAGGAGGGGTTCGTGGCCAACCGGTACCGGTCGTTCACGCCGAAGCAGCTGATCGCCTTCGCCATGCAGCAGCCACCGGTCTTCGCGCCCGGCGCGAAGTGGGAGTACTCGAACACGAACTACCTGCTGGCCGGCCGGGTCATCGAGCGCGTCACCGGCAACTCCTGGCAGGACGAGGTGACCAGGCGGATCATCCGCCCGCTCGGCCTGCACGACACGTCCCTGCCCGGCACCGACCCCACGATCCCCGAGCCGCACGCGGTGGGCTACGAGCGCTTCCCCGGTCCCGGCGCGACGCCGGAGGACCCGAAGTACGGGGAGCCGATCGACGCGACCGAGCTGAACCCCAGCTGGGGTGAGGCGGCCGGCGAGATGATCAGCACGCCCGCCGACGGCAACCGGTTCCTGCGGGCGCTGCTGAGCGGCCGGCTGCTCCGCCCGGCGCAGCTGGCCGAGATGAAGAAGACCGTGCCGGCCACGCCGTTCCAGAGCAACTGGCCCGGTGCGCGCTACGGCCTCGGGCTGATGTCGATGCCGGTGAGCTGCGGGACGAGCTGGTCGCACGGCGGCGACATCATGGGCTTCCGGACCCGCAACGGGGTGAACGAGAGCGGCACGCGCAGCGTCGTCGTCTCGCTCAACACCGACTCGCTCAAGCCGCGGCCCGGCGCACCGAAGGTCACCACCGACGTCACGATCCCGCTGATCGAGGACGCCATCTGCGGCTGACGCCGCCGGTCGTCCCCCGGGGCCGCGCCGCGGCCCCGGGGACATCCGCGTCAGGCCCGGGCGAGCAGCTCGAGCGTGTCGATGACGCGGTTGGAGAAGCCCCACTCGTTGTCGTACCAGGCGACGACCTTCACGTGCCGGCCGTCGACGCGGGTGAGTGCCGAATCGAAGATGGACGATGCCGGGTTGCCGACGATGTCGGAGGAGACCAGCGCGTCCTCGGAGTACTCGAGGATGCCGGCGAGCGGCCCCTCGGCGGCGGCCCGGTAGGCCGCGAGCACCTCGTCGCGCGTGACGTCGCCGGCGACCGTCGTGTTCAGCTCGACGATCGAGCCGACCGGCACCGGCACCCGGAT
>Ga0190269_10000271_pt1 | contig 27916 bp, 22 predicted proteins | sample Popmic249IS_FD_133749 | JGI IMG/M metagenome (GOLD analysis project Ga0190269, IMG submission 133749) | Populus adjacent soil microbial communities from riparian zone of Blue River, Arizona, USA - 249 IS | ecosystem: Environmental > Terrestrial > Soil > Riparian zone | place: USA: Arizona... | reverse complement strand
CGCACCGAACACCAGGTGCGCCTCACCGCCACCGCCCACGAGCAGATCGGGACGGCCGTCGCCGTTCACGTCGCCCACCGAAGCGAGATCCCAGCCCGCCCACTGACCGGTCGACGTCGGCGCGAAGCGCTTCTGCCGGAACGGCACGGTGACCGCCGTTGTCCCCGTGACGGGCGTGGGCTGACTGCCCGCATCGAGCGCGCGCAGCGCGCAGTGGTTGGTCTCCCCGGCGCGGAAGTCGAGCTGCACGGTCGACGTCGGCGGCTTGAGGTCCGTGGGCAGCGGCACCACGCGCGCGCCCATCCACCAAGCTTCTTTGTTCGGCGTGGTTTCGTTGGTGTTGAGCGCCGTCGGATCGCAGCGCAGCTCGTACGTCGCGAGCTGGCCGGGCACGCTCTGCGAGGGCAACGTCCAGCTCAACGTGACCTTGCCGTTGCGATCGCTCGGCAGCTGCGGCGCGTCGATGGTGATGCCGGTCGTCGGCGCCGCGCCCACGAGCGAGACCTTGCGCGTGATCGTGTTGGTCGCCGTCGTGCTGCTGCTCGTCAGCTTGATCTTGATGTCGTTCGGGCCCTCGACGATCGGCGCGCAGCCCGAGATCGCCGTACCGGTCAGCGTAAGCGGGCTGTCCGAGCCCATGCCCACGCTGTAGCTCGCGGTGCGATTGTTCGCCTGGTCGGCCGTCGCCGCGATGCTCACGCCCGTGCCGCCGCCCGCAGGTGTACACGCGGGCGCCGAGCTCTGCCCGACGAGCAACACGAGGTTGTCGGCCGGCGTCGTCACGGTCAAACCGGGCAGGTCGTACACGATGTCCGCGTTGCACGAGACCTTGCCGGTGTTGTCGTAGTCGTCCTTTGCGCTCACCTCGATCGTGATGCTGCGCTTGCCCGAGCCCGGACCGCCGAGGCTCACGGAGCCGAAGTCGTAGCTGCCGTTGCTGCCGACATTCGCTTCCTTCGTGCTGAATTGGCTGCCGCCCGACGTCACCACCACTGTCGCCTTCTGCGAGTCCGTCGTGGTCTCCTCGGCGACGACGTTGCGGCTCACCGTGTCCTGCGCAGTCTGCACCGCGAGCTGGCCGCCGTTGCAGGGATCCTGCGTAAACTCCAGCTGAGGCTTCGAGCAATCGCCCTTGATCGTGATCGCGGGCGACTCTCCGACGAGCTCCTTGCCGCCGCTCGTCAGGCTCTGCGTGGCGATGACTTTGGCCGTGTCGGAGTCGTTCGCCAGGAACGTGGCGTTCTTGATGCGCGCTCGGCCCGCGTAGCCGGCCGGCAGCGCGGGGTCATTGTTGCCCTTGGCCTCGCAGTTCGCCATGCCGAACACGGGGCCAGTGGCGCTGTCACGGTGCAGCCGCACCGCCGCTCCAAGCTGCGTGCACGCCACGTCGAAGTTCGCGTTGCACACGTCCGCGGAGCCGGAGTCGCTGTCCGCCTTGTAGTCGCCGCCGCCAGCGGAGTTGAACTTGTCGTTGTTCGCCGGGGTCTCGATGACGAGCTTCGGCGCCTCGACGTTGAAGCGCACTCCGACCGTGTCGCGCCCGACGTTGCCCGCGCGATCTTGCACCTCCACGCACAGGTCCTGCTCCGCGTCGTTCGTCAACGTCACGGTGCTCGTCAGTGAGCTACCGCCCTCGAGCGCGTCGTAGCCGACCTTGTCCGAGATGCCGCTCGTCGGATCGCACACTGCCGCGCGCGAAGCGCTGCAGTCGCTGCCCGAGATCTCCGAGCTGACCTCGATCTGCACGCCGCTCAGGTTCTTGTCGGCGTCCAAACTGGAGCTGAGCAAGCTGTCCTCACCGGGCTGCCGGATGTTCACCTCACACGCCTTGGTGTCCACGATCCACGTCGCGAGGCGCGACAGGCCGAAGCTGCCGTTCTTCAGCTCGCAGCGCGCCTGGATGGTGTGCTCGCGGTCGTCCAGCGTCACGGCGCTGAACTTGGCCTTCACGTCCGGATCGCTGCCGCTCGGATCCGCGCTCAGCGCGGTGCCCTCGTTGCCGTCGATGATCAGCTTCACGGGCTGACCGATCGCGTCAGCAATGGTGTGGACCTCGAACTCGAAGCCGTCTTTGCTCTTCTTGCTCTGGTTCAGGTACAGCACGCGCTTGCCGCTGGAGTCGTTGCCAGCCACCGGCTGCGGCGCGCTGATCGAACAGTCGACGCCTTCGCAGTCGACCATGATGTCGACCGGGTACGGGATCGGATTGCAGGTCACGCCCTGCGCGCCCTGCACCACCACCGAGACCTTGTTCGCCGTCTTGTAGCGATCGAGCACGACGTCCGTGAAGCGCGCGAGCGTGCCGTCCACCTTGGTGCTGGCGAACAGCGTGCCGTTCACCACGAGGTCCACGTCGCGGCCATCGCCGGCGTCCGTCGAGATCGTGAAGCCAGTCTTGTACGGCTCGCCGTTCTTCGGGCACTGATCGCCGCCCGCGAGCTTGAGCGCGTTGCCGTTCGTCGGCGGCTCCGGCGTCACGAACATGGCCGTCGCGCACTTGGTGCTGACCTCGACGTTGACCACCTCCGACGCGGCCTCGCCCGCGGTCACCTTCAAGCTGTGCCGGCCCTCTGCGAGCGTGACGCCGCTGAACACGAGCTTGCCGTTCGCGTTCGGCCGCTGCGCGCTGCCGTAGGTCATGTTGTCGACCTGCAGGCTGACGTCTTCGGAGAGCTCGATCTCGTACGTGCTGACCGAGACGTTGATCTGGATGCCCTCGGTGTTCGGGTCTTTGTCGTCCCCGAAGCCGATCGACGCGTTGTTCTGCGGCCGATCGATCACGATCGCCTTGAGCGTGTAGTCGTAGTCGTCCGCCGACGCGACGCCGCCCGTGGTCTGCACCTTGAGCGTGTGCTTGCCGGGTGGCAGGGTGACGGACTCGAACTCGATCAGGCCGTCTTTGCCGACCTTGGTCACCGGCACGTCGTCCTCGTCCGAGATGCGCAGCGCCACCTCGGTGCCCGTCGCGATGCCGCTCGAAGAGGCCGTGACCGTGTACTGCACGCCGGCCTTCGACGAGCTGACGTCGTCGCTCGAAGTGAGGACTTGGCCTTTCGTGGGCGCGGTGATGTCGATGGTTGCGTTCTTGCTGCTCGAGCCGCACGCGGCGAGCACGAGGCACGCAGCCAGCGACCCCAGCGTCCTCGAGAAAGCGCCTCGACCGGAACGATGTTGCCTATGCCAAGTCATGCGAATGCCTCCATCAATGACCACCCGGAACACGCTCTAATCTGGACGACTTACGCCCAGGGCGACGAATTTGTACCAGCTCACCGGGGCGGACCGCCAGCTCCGGAGCGGGACTCACGCTCTCCGATTTCCGGACCCAACCGAGCTGCGCGGCGCGCGCGCGATCCTCTGCGGTCACTACATCCTCGATGACCACATACGAGCCGGGCCCAAGCCGCCGGTACGGGCCGAGGGCTTCCCCGTGTGCACCTGCACCCATGATCCGAATGGCAGAGTGCGCAGCCTCGTAGGCGCGGCGGGCGAACGCACAGGCGCTCGGATATGGCCCGAGCGCGTCGCCCGTCTCTGCCAGAGCCGAGGCGTAGCAACGCGTGCAGTAGCGCGCGAGATCGCACTCGCGACAGCCGTGCAGGTGGCCCCAGCGCAGCGCCCGCATCTCGCGCGCGACCTCGGAGTCGAACGCCGCGAGCGCTGCGTCGCTGGCTTGGGCGCGCAAGCTCCCGAGCTTGACCTCGAGCATCGTGCACGGGCGGACCTCGCCGTTGGGCTCGAGATGCAGCTCGTGCGCCGCGCCGCACAGGATCTCGCCGTCCGCCTTGCGCCCGCTCTGCGCCTCGGGCGTGGCATCCGGTGGGGCGCCGAGCTGCGCCTCGATCGCGTTCAGCGCAGCCGCGTCCGGTTGCAGCGCCAAGGTGCAGCGGTCGCCGCCTTCACGCGGCATGACGCCAGCCGTATCCAGGCGAAAGCGCGCATCGAGTGACTCCGCGAACGCGCCGTAGCCTGCGAGATCCGCCTGGTTCACGCTCATCACGAGCGTCTTGATCGTCACGGCCACGCCCGCACGCCGCAGCGCGCGCACGCCGCGCAAGGTGCGCTCGAACGAGCCGGGCACGCCGGTCACGAAGTCGTGGATGTCCGCACGCGTGGCGTACACGCTGATCTCGACCTCCATCACGCACAGCCGCGCGAGCTCGCTCGCGAGCGCGTCGGTCATCGTGAGGCCGTTCGTGAACACGCGGACGACGAAGTCGCGCTTTCGCGCGTACTCGACGAGCTCGAGGAAGTCCGGGCGCAACGTGGCCTCGCCGCCGGACAGCGTGAGCATGAGCACGCCGGCGTCCGCGAGCTGATCGAGCACGCGCTTCCAGTCGGCGGTGTCGAGCTCGCCCTTTTCGCCCTGCACCTGGTAGCAGTGCACGCAGACTTCATTGCAGCGATCGCTGATCTCGAGCATCGCGCGCAGCGGCCTGCCGCTGTCAGCTTCGAGCCTCGCCAGCAGGTCGAGGGCCGATGCGCCGTCGCCGCTCACGTGACGGCCTCGCCCTCGCCCTCGCCGGCAGCGGCGTCGATTGCAGCGGCGTCGATCTCGATCTCCAGCGCGCCGAGCTCCCGCAGAGTCCCGAGGAACTCGCATACGTCGCGCGTGGCGACGCCCGTTTCGACCTCGAACTCGCCCACGATCGTGTCCACGATGCTCGCCACGCTGCGCCCGTCGCACAGCTCCCAGACGCGCGAGCCCACGGGGTTCAAGCGGTGCAGCTTGCGTTGCTCGATCAGCACCACGAGCGCCTCACCGCGCGTGACGCGCGAGGCCTGACCGCTGATCTTCCGCACCTTGTTCGCGAGCTCGATGTTCTCGATGTTCTCGATGTTCATGGCACTTCCTGTAGGGAGCCACGCGCGGCGCGGCTCAAGAACTGATCCAGCTCCGCGCGCCAGGACTGGCCGAGCGCCACCTGCGCGACGCCGCTCACGGCGGCGAGAGCCAGCTGGCTCGCCGCCGCCAAGCGCTGCGCTTCGAAGCCGCCGGAGTTGATGCCGACTTCCATGCCCTCACGCACGTACAACACGGCTTCTGCATCTCGAAGCGCGCGCACGGCCGGACGCTCTGCCCGCTGCACGCGCAGCAGAGCCAGGAGCGGCAGCGCGATGTGCGCGCTCGGGGACAGGCGCGGAGGCGAGCCGCCGGGCAGAGCCCACACCCAGAGCTCTGCTGGACTATCCGGGTTCTCCTGTCGGCTCACCACGTTGACGCGGTCGTTCGCCAGACACAGCACGTCACCGAGCAGCTGCGACGCGGTGGTCTTGCCCGTGCCGCTCGGTCCGAGCAAGAGCAGCGCGCGGCCCGCGTACTCCACCGCGGTCGCGTGCAGACACACGCCGCCCGCGAGCTCGGTCACGGTCGAAGCCAGGAGCAGCAGCAGCCGCGGCAGCGCGGAGCTATCTGCGATGCGTGCGGTCACGGCGTAGTGGCGCGGCGAGGTGCAGCAGATGCTGAGCGCGATCTCGTGCGCGCGCACGTCGAGGCCCTCGGGCGTCGGCTCCCAGAGCGCGCCCTGCTCCAGATCGGGCTCGACCGGTGGCGGCGCGAGGCCGCGATCCAGCCGCACACCACACACCACGTCGGCCAAGGTCGGCGCGTGGGAGGGCGGGACGAGATGGCGCTCGTACACGGGCGGCAGCGAAAACGTCACGCTGCCGTCGACCAGCAGCTCGAATGCGATCCCGCCGAAGCCGAACCGGTGCCGGCTGGTGCGGAACGAGGGCCGACCGCTCGGCGGTGCGTTGGAGTCTACCGGAAGCATGAGCGCTCGAGGATCGCCTCGCGACCACGCGATGACCGCGCGTGTAGGTCGAACCCGGCAGCATAGCTCAAGTCGGAGATCACAGCAGCACGCTATCCGAGACGTCGAGCGCCTCCTGCGCCACCACGCTGCGCGTCTCGGCCTCGCGCTGGGTCGCGATCTCGTACAGCTGTTGCAGTAGGCCTGGATGCTGGCGGATCGCCTCGTGGAACTCCGCCAGGGTGAGCTCGAGCGCCACGGTGCTGTGCATCGCGACCACGTCCGCGGTCGCGGGGCGCCGCAGCACCAGCGAGATCTCGCCCACCACGTCTCCGGGCCCGGATTGGGCCAGCACCACGCGGTCACCGTCGGCGTCCGTGCTGCGTACCTCCACGAGACCACTCGCGATCAGAAACAGGCTGCCGCCTTCCTCGCCTTGCCGCACGAGCACTTCGCCCGGTTGGAAGGTGTGGGCCACGAAGCGGGACATCAGGTCCTGACGCTTGTCGGGCGCGACGGCGGAGAGAATGCGCGAGTGGCGCACCAGGTTCGTGAGCATGCGGCGATGACAAAAGCGACCCAGCTCGCGCCCGATCGTGGGATCTTTCTGCGCGAGCTGCTGCAGCTCCGCGCGGCCCATGCTGAGGAGCTGCGCGGGCTCGACGCTCACGACCGACGCTGCGCGCGGCGCCTGGCTGACGAGCGCCATCTCGCCGAACAGGGCGCCGGGCCCGAGCACCGCGATGACCGTGGGGCCGCCCGCCTCCTCGCGCACGACGTTCAGCACGCCTCGCACGAGCAGGAACGCCTCGCGTCCGTCGTCGCCCTGGCGCACGACCGTCTCGCCCTTCGGCACGTCGCGCACGACGAGCACGCCGAGCAGCCGGGCCAGCACCGACGGCGCGAGCGCGCCGAACAGCGGCAGGCGCGGGAGCGGCGCGTCCTCGGGGACGGGATCGAGTGACTCGCTCCACTGGTTCAGCTGGCGCTCCGCCGCCGTCAGCAGCGCCTCGCCGCTGAGCTTCGACGGCGCGCCCGGCGCAGACGGCAGCGGCGGCGGTAGTGCGGGCGCGTTGCCCACGCGCGGGCTGCCGGCTCCGAACGCGTGCGCGATCTCGGCGAGGGCCAGGCCGCGATCGCCTCCGGCCGCGTGCAGCAGCGCGGCACACGCGCAGGCGGCTCCGAGGTCCCCGCGGCGCACGAAGCGCGCGATCAGCTCCGGCGCGACCGCTTCGACGAGGCTCGGGCGGTTGGCATCGAGGAGCAGACGTGCCGTGAGATACGCCGCGCCTGCATCACCTGGCGTTCCCTCGAGGACGGTCAGCGCGAGCCGCAGCGCGGCCTCGGTTTGGCCGGCGAGGCGCAGGCCGTGGGCCCGGTCGAGCGCTGATACTCCGTGTTCCGCAGCAGGAGACTCGGCCATCTACACCTCAGTCCGCGTGCGACCAGTCGCAGTGCGCGGATGATAAACCCCGGGTGCCGCAGGCACACAACTCGCGCGAGCTGGCTGCCAGTTTTTGTGTCGGAAACACAACGCTCGCCTCGGAAAATTCCTGACTCGAGCGCATGTCGGCGCTGACGGTGGGAGGATGTGGTCGAGGAAAAGTGATACCTATCCACCGCGCCGGTTTTGATGAATTGCGAGCGATCTCATGGCGATGCCGCGAGTTATCCACACCCGATCCCCAGCTGCACGCCGCGCGGTGGGTAAAGCGGCGAAGCGCTTGAGATCACTGCTCGGGGGAGTCGGAGAACAGGAACTCTGCGAGCTCGTCTCGGTGACGTGCAGCGTCCCGATGTCCCAAATCAATCAGGATACGGGCAAAGTCCCCGTCGAACAGCACGTAGCTTGCGAGGTCCGCGTCAGCACCTTCGCCTACGTCCAGGAGACGTAAGGCAGTGTGCCCGATCAGCTTACCGAGGCGAGGCTTGTGTCGGCGAAGGTGCTCTGACGCGAGCAGGCCGATATCCATGCTCGGATGTATCACAAACGTCTTGATACGCCGTCGCGCCGGTCGCCCGTGTGATGCCGCCACGGCTGACATGCGACTCGGGAACTCGGTGCCGCCAGCTTCGTAGGCGTCGCTGAGGATTTCGTTGATCAGCCGCAGCTCCTCCAAGTCGTGCTCGATGTGGTCGAGCATCAAGGCGTCGAGGGCTTTTCCGAGCAGAAACGAGGCGCCCGGCGTGTGGCCCATGGGGATGCTCGTCTCCCGGCGCGGCGTGGTCACACCGATCACGAACATGCGATCGACGCCCATCTGGATCGCGGGCGCGGTGGGCGTGTTCAGGCGAATACCACCGTCGCAGTAGTAGTCGTTGCCGATCCGCACGGGCGGAAACACCAGCGGCATGGCTGCGGAGGCGAGCACGTGCTGCGGCAAGATGTGGGTGGCCTGCACGGCGATGCGGACGCCGCCGCGGGGCAGCTCGATGCCGCGCGCGCGATCCACGTACAGGGTCGAGCGGCCGGTGCGGATGTTCGTGGCGCTGACGGTGAGCGCCTGCACGCGCTGGCTGCGGAGGTTGCGGGCGAGCTGGCGCCAGGGGATGCGGTAGCCGATCAGGCGCGCGAGCGGGCGCGAGTCGAAGAGGCCCGACGGCATGCTTCCGCCCAGCCACAACCGGTAGAGGCGCGGCACGTGGCGCAGATCGAGCCGCATGATGTGCGACAGCGCCTGCTCCAGCCACACGCTCGCGAGCAGGCGCATGCCGGCCGTGGGATCGTTCGCGGTCGCGGCGAGCGCGGTGCCGTTGACCGCACCCACGCTGGTGCCGCTGATCACGTCGAAGACGGGCGTGCGCCCGAAGTGCTGCGCGAACTCGCCGTAGAGGTAGTTGAGCACGCCCACCTCGTACGAGCCGCGAGCACCACCACCGGACATCACGATGCCAGTGGTCATGCCTGCTCGCTCGGGGCGGGGTGGTCTTCGGGGGCGGGCGGGGGCACGGGAATAAGGAGATAGTACAAGAGCTGCATGGCGCGGGGTTTCGGGACGGCTGAATCCGCTCCCTCCTGGTATCGCACAGCCTGGCCTTCCCCCGCCAGCAACCAACTCAAGCAGCGCTACCTCGACCTACCGTAACCGTAACCGTGACCGAGTCCCCGCAGGGCGGGGCGCGGTCAACATCACGGGGCTGGTGAATGGGCCGATGGTTCGACGCGCGGCGCCTGACGTAGGATCGGTGGAATGATCCCGCTCTCCCGCTCTCTCCTCGGCCCCGAAGAAGCCTCCGCCCTCGCTCGGGTGCTCGACAGTGGCCGGCTGGTCCAGGGGGAGCGCGTCGCGCACTTCGAAGCCCAAGTCGCTGCGCGCGTGGGCCGCAAACACGCCATCGCAGTGGCCAATGGCACCGCGGCCCTGGAGCTGGCGCTGCAGGCGCTCGACATTGGGCCCGGCGCCGAGGTGTTGGTGCCCGATCTCACCTGGCCCAGCCCCGGGCACGCGGTGCTGGCCAGCGGCGCGCAGCCGGTGCTTGTCGATGTGGATGCGCGCGAGTGGAACGTGCGCGGCGAGGCTGCGCGCGCCGCGCGCACGCCGCTGACAACTGCAGCGATCGTCATCGATCAGTTCGGCTGTCCTGCGCGTATAGCCGAGCTGCAAGCCGCTCTACCGGACCTGCCGTTGGTCGCAGATGCCGCGTGCAGCCTCGGCAGCCACGATGGCGAGCTGCCCTGCGGCAAGCGCGGCCTCATCGCGTGTCTGAGCTTTCATCCGCGCAAGGTCGTGACCACGGGCGAAGGTGGCATGTGCCTGACGGATGACGACGCGCTCGCGGAGCGTCTGCGTGTGCTGCGCAACCACGGCCAGGCGAGCCCGGGCGTGTTCCGGCGCGCCGCAGGCAACGAACGTCTGAGCGAGTTGGCCGCGGCGCTCGGTGCGGTGCAGCTCGGCCGGCTCGACGTAATGCTGCAGGAGCGGCAGCGCCTCGCTGCGCGATACGCGCGTGAGCTCGCCCCGCTCGAGCCGCAGGTGCTGCCCGAAGGTGCGCGCGGCAACCACCAGACCTTCGGCGTGGTGCTGCCCGCGCACATCGCGCGAGACGCGGCGCTCTCCGCGCTGCGCGAGCGCGGCGTGGAGGCGGGCAAGCTCAGCTATGCGCTGCACGACCTGCCGCAGTTCGCAGCGGCGGCCGCACAGGCGCGCGGCGCGGGCCGCAGCTTCCCGCAAGCGAGCCGGCTCGCCGAGCGCGGCATCGCGCTGCCGCTGTATGTGGGACTCACGGACGCCGAGCAGAGTCACGTGCTCGAGAGCCTGCGACACGTGTTAGCCTCGTAGCGCATGACGCACGAGTCCGTGCTCGAGGTCAGCGACCTGCACAAGACGTTTTTCGTCGGCTTCATGCGCAAGCGCATCGAAGCCGTGCGCGGCGTGAGCTTCGAGGTCAAGCGCGGCGAGATCTTCGGCTTCATCGGCCCGAACGGCGCAGGCAAGACGACGTCGATCAAGATGATGCTGCAGCTGATCTTCCCTACACGTGGGCAGGTGAAGCTGTTCGGGCAGTCCGGCATGGATCCAGAGGCGCGGCGGCGCCTCGGCTACTTGCCCGAGAACCCGTACATCTACTCGTACCTGCGCCCGCTCGAGTTCCTCGATCTGTGCGGCCGGCTGACCGGTCTCGACGCGCGCCAGCGCAAGCAGCGCTCCGAGGCGCTCCTGCACAAGCTCGGCATCGCACATGCGGTGGACCGGCCGATCGGGCGGCTCAGCAAAGGCATGACGCAGCGCCTCGGCTTTTGTCAGGCGCTCCTGCACGAGCCAGAGCTGCTCATCCTGGATGAGCCGTTCAGCGGGCTCGATCCGATCGGGCGCAAGGAGATCCGCGATCTGCTCATCGAGCTGAAGGCGCAGGGCCGCACCATGCTGCTCACGAGCCACGTGCTTTCGGACGTCGAGCTGCTGAGTGAGCGCGTCGGCATCGTGCGTCAGGGCCGCATCGTGGCGTACGGCGCGCTCGACGAGCTCTTGCGGCCCGAAGTGCGCCGCGTTGAGGTCGAGCTCAGCCACGTCAGCGCCGAGCTGCACGCGAGCCTCGAGCGTGCAGCGCAATCCGTGCAGACGCTCGACGAGAACGTCACCCTGGTCGTGGTAGAAGGCGACGAAGGCGTGCCTGCGATCTTGAAGCTCGCGCTCGATGCCGGCGCGCGCGTGCTCGCCGTCACTCCGCATCGCGAGACGCTCGAAGACCTGTTCGTACGCAAGGCAGTCCACGAGCAAGAACTGAGAGGCTCCCCATGACCCTGACGCGCGTACCGCCCGCCGAGGCCGAGCGCCTGATGCGCGAGCGAGGCTACGTCTACCTCGACGTCCGCACGCCCGAGGAGTTCGAGCTCGGCCATCCGGAGCACGCGCTGAACGTGCCCTGGCAGCTGACGGATGCGACCGGACAGCGCACGCCGAACCGGCGCTTCCTCGAGGTCGCGACTCGCGCGCTGCGCGAGCAGAAGGGCGTGGTGATCGGCTGTCAGAGCGGGAAGCGCTCGCTCGCGGCAGCCGAGGCGCTGATCAAGGCCGGCGTCGTTCGCATGGACGCGGACGGCAGCGGTGCACCACACCTCGTCGATCAACGCGCGGGCTTCGGAGGGATCCGAGACGGTTTCGGCAAGCTCACCGAGCCCGGCTGGCAAGGCGCAGGCCTGCCGGTCGCGTACGACGCCGAGCCAGGCAAGAGCTACCACGACCTCAGCGGCGTCGACGAGTGATCCGCAGCGGACCGTGATACGCTGCCCCATGCGTGCTGACCCCGAAGCAAATTCAGACCCTGATGGAAGCCCTGGATGCGCGCTTCGGCGCTGATGCGCTCTGGGTTTTTGGCTCCCAGGCGAGCGGACAAACGCACGCCGAGTCAGACATCGATCTCGGGGTGCTATTCAAGCGCAGACCTGATCCCGCGCAGCGGTTCGACACGCAGGCGGAGCTCTCTCAATCCATGGGTCTGCCTGTGGACCTCGTCGATTTAGACACCGCCTCGCCCGCGCTCGCGATGCAGGTCCTGCGACACGGCAAGCTGCTGATCGATCGCAACCCCCGGCGTCGCATCGCGTTTACGGCCATCCTGCCGTCGCGGTACGAGGACCTGCGTCGCTTGCGTGAGCCCATGGAGCGCAAAATCGCGGAGCGCATGCGCCATGGTCGAACGTGACGTCGCGCCGCTTCGCGGCTGTTGTGCTCGCGCGCTTCGTTACGGCCGGCTGAGCTCAGCGCGCCGGTTCGCCAACACTGCGCGACGTCCAGATCGTCGACGCGCTTGCGCGTGCAGGGTTTACCGATCCCCTGCTCGACGAACGACACGTACGCGCTCACGTTCGTGAACATGATCGTCCAATCGGGACCTGCGCACGTGCGTCCGCCGCCGCGACCGGCAGGCACGATCGCCTGGTTGATGCCGTAGAGCACGGGCGCCGTCTTCTCCACGAACGCGGGAGTCGTCGTCCTCGTCAGGCGCGTAGTTGGGGATGCGGTACATCAGGGGCAGGGATCGTCGGGGTCGCTTGCGCTCGCGCCCGCGGTCGCTGCTGCAGCTCCCTCCGCTGCGACCTGGCCGGCAGTGCCGACGCCGCCTGCGCCGGCCTGCGAGCTCGGCGCGCCTGCGGTCGATGTCGCGGCCCGTCCGGCGCTGACGCCCATGCTCGGTGCGGACGGCGTTCCCGCGACTGGTTGCACCACTGTGCCTGCGGCGCCCGTGGTCGGGGCGCTCGTGCCCGCGCTGATCACGCTGAGGCCCGATACAGGCGCTGTGGGCACGGTCGCTGGCGAGTCCGCGCGGCCTGCGGCTCCTGCGCCCTGCCCGGACACGACGATCGGCCGGTCATCGGTTCTGGACATCTCCTCAGCGCTGCAGCTGACAGCGACGACTCCCAGCGCGCAGATTCCTGACAGATGACGTAGTCGTGCATGGCGCATCGATCCTCCGACCCGTGCATGCCGTGCGCTCGCTGAGCCTTGGCGATTTTTGTGCTGAAGAGTCGCGGCTTTCGCAGGCGTCGCGCGAGAGGCTCCCAGATTACAGACGCGCGCAGGCCGTGGATCGTGGGCCACCAAGCTGCGCGGTCGTGGGCTGAGCATCTCGCTCGCAAGGCGTTTTACACCTGGCGCCGGGCGGCAGCTGACCCCAGAGCTTTACCATACGCTACCGTATGGAGGAACCATGGAGCTCACCATCTCGATCGCAGTCGCAGGCGCCAGCCTGATTGGCCTGGCCGTGGGGCACAGCTGGCTAGGCGAGCGACGGCTGCTCGTGCCCATGTTCGCCAGCGCGAGCTTTCAGGAGCTCGCCGTCGAGCCCACGTTCGCTCGACCCACGTTGCGCTTGGCGTGGCATTTCACGAGCCTCGGCTGGCTCACGTTCGCCTATCTGCTCTTCTCGGGGACCTGCGATCCGATGCCCGTGGCTGCACTGCTCGGCGTCTCCGGGATCGCCACCTATGCAGCTACCGGCGGCAGGCACTTCGCGTGGGCGTTGTTTCTGATCGGAGCGCTCGCCGCCGCAAGCGCCAGCTGGGATGCGGCGTTGTGGCCGCGGGTCGCAGCTGTCAGCGGCACGCTCGCGTTGAGCGCGATCGGCATTCTGCACGTGGCCTGGGCGCTCGGCCTGCGTTGGGGAATGGGGAGCGTCATCCCGGAGCAGCTCGGCCGGCCGCTCTTTGCGCCACCGCGCGCGATCACGCTGCTCGTCGCCGCCGCGTTGTTCGTCGCAGCCTGGTTGCTCTTGGTGCTCGGAGACTGGCTGCCGGCGCCGCTGCCTCGCGCGTGGATCACGGTCGCGGGGGCGCTCGCCGCCGCGGTGTTCGGGCTGCGGGCGCTCGGCGACGGGCGCTTCGTCGGGTTGTTCAAGCGCGAGCGCGACACGCGCTTCGCCCGCCTCGACGACGCGCTGTTCACGCCGCTTTGCATTGCGCTCTGCGCGGCCATCCTGCTGCAATTCTAGGTGCGAGCGGTGCTCAGTCCTGCGCGCACTCGCAGCCGGGACCGCCGCGGCACTCGAAGCCGTGCACGAACACGCGCCAGCTCGAGGGGCCAAGTGGTTGCACCTCGACCCAGTGCGGCAGACCACCTGCCGTGAGCTCGCGAGTGACATGACGCGCGAAGGCCTCGGCGGCCGATTGGGTGGGAAACGTGCGGCGCGCGCCGTAGAGCGGGGGCTGGGAGGAGGCTGTCATGGTGGGCTGAGCTCGGGTGGGTTTTGCTCGCGCACGGATGGGGATGGGTATATCAAGGTGACGAATATTGGCGTTCAGTCATACGTCGAGCGGATTCATCATGATCGACAAAGTGTATGCCTCGGTGACGGAGGCGCTGAAAGATGTTCGCGATGGCGCCACGGTGATGATCGGTGGCTTCGGGACGGCGGGCTGCCCAACGAGCTGATCGACTCCGTCCATGCGTTGATTCTCGGCTTCCTGAAGTTGACGCGAAAGGTCGAAGCTTTGTCGCTAGTAGTACGCCTTGCACTTGCTGTAGCGACGCACACAGTCAGACTCGCTTGCTTCGTGTCGCAGCGCACAACGGCGTCTCGATCCAACCACACCGCGCTCGTGGCGTCGACTGTGCGATCCGCCCTTGTCCGTATCGACTCGCTCGCTCCGCCGTTTCGGGGCTTGGCAGGCGCGAGCGATAGGATCTATCTCCTCATCCATGAGTCGCGATCACGTATTTGGCTGGGGTGTGCTGGGCGTGGCCAGCGCCCTGTTTTTGGCGTGCAGCGCGGAGCGTGAGCCCGTCGGCGCGGCGCAGCTCGAGGCTCTGTCCAGGGGCGGGGCCGAGATCGCTGGAGCGGATTCGGTCGAGCGGCGGGCGAGCGCCGCTCCGGGTTCGAGCTCGGCGGAGCGTGGGGCTGCCGCTGATAGCGGCGGCGCGAGCCCGCGCGCCGCGGGGCACCGATCGAGCGTGGGCGCTGACGAGCCCGTTGCAAGCGCGGGTAGCGGAGCAAGCGCTGCTCCCGCTAGCGACCGAGGTGCAAGCACTCGTGCGAGCGCAGCGCTGGGCGGGACGGGCGGCGCAGCCGGCGCAAGCTCTAACGCAAGCACGGGTGGAGCTGCAGCTGGCAGCGGCGGCGATGAGACGGGGGATGGCTGTGTCGCCGATCCGCTCGGCTCCGAGCAACCGTTCGGCTCCGGTTTCTACCAGAAGTTCAAGGGCTTGTTCGGCTGCACTGCCCCGGCCGATTTGGCGCTGTATCGCAAGTTGCTACCGGAGAAGTTTGCGATGCCCGCGGAGCCGCAGGTCTGCTTCTATGTGATCGACTTCGAGATCAGCGCCGTGGGGCGCTACAACGAGACCGCGCTGTTACTGTCGACGACTTACAAGGGCAGAGAGGGCAAATACGTCGTCAGCATGAGCCTCCAAAACGCTGGAGCGATCATCGGCGGATGGCTCGTGGGCTTTCCGAAGTATGAGGCCGAGGTGACCCTGCAGCAGGATGGCAGAGACTGGACGGGCAGCGCTCGCACGCTGGGCGAAGTCGATCTACGCGCTTCGTACGCGGGCGATTGCACGCGCAGTGATGCGTTCTTGTGGCCCGACTTCTTCAACCTGACGCCGCTGCCCCCCGTGATCCCTACGAACAAGGCGTTTCTGCCGCCGCGCACCGGAAGCGTGCTGCGGGTGCCCGCTGAATATCTGGAGTCGCCGACGTACTACAGCCTGAATGGCCGAGTGAAGCTGGAGATCAACGATAAGCTGCCCTGGAACGGACTGGTGGACGAGAGCAAGCCCTTCGCGGGTCTACTCTCGTATTACGTCGGCGGCGTCAACCTCGGCTGGCAACCGCTCGACTGAGCAGCAAGCTGGCGACTACGTCACCCGTTGCGCCGCGATGATCTGATGGCTCTCTGCGGGCTGCGGCGTGGTGTCGCAGCTGGCAGAAACTCAGACAGCTCGATCGGCGTCGGGATGATCGGCGATCCAGATTTGCAGATCGCGCAGCAGCCCCCGCTGCGATGGCTGCGACTGCAGCGCCGCGCTCAGCTGCGCTTGACCGCCGGGTCGCTGCACGAACAGCACGAGCCATCGCGCGATCTCCTGCGCTCCGACGCGTCGGTGCCATCGGCCAGATCAGTTGCACCAGTACCTAACGCGGAATCCCAACGAGCGCGCTGCGACCAAAGCCGAGCGCCCATGGTGAACACCTCGACCGGCCCGAAGACATCGAGAGAAAAAGCCCCCGGCACCACCACGATCTTGCAGTGACGCGTGGGATGCAAGGGCAGCGTCAGTTCAGACATGGCGGCATAAGCAGCCACACCACGAAGCACACGGCGGCCGCTACGAGCGAGACGCCCGCGAGGCGCCACGGTTGTCCATTGACGTAGAAAAGCACTGAGTTCGGTGGCATGGCTTGAAGGTCGGACTCCTCGTCACGCCACTGGTACCACGTCCTGGCGTGCAATCGAGCCCATCGATCGCCCCCGAATTTGGCGGGACGAAGCTTCATCTTTTACGTGCGCTGCGTTTTGTTGACCGGGCGCGATAGCTTCGCAGCTTGCGATACAGGGTGGCCGAGCCGATCTGCAGTTGCTCGGCCGTGCGTGTCTGATTGCCTTCGTTTTGCTCCAGCGCAGCGAGGATGTACTCGCGCTCGATGTCTTGCAGCGGCCGCACCGGGCCCACGAGCGTGGGCTTCGGCAGCGCGAGGCGTACCTCTTCCGGTAGGTCTTCGCGTTCGACGCGTGCACCCCGCGCCAGCGCCACCGCGCGCTCGATGGCGTTCTCCAGCTCGCGCACGTTGCCGGGCCAGTCGTAACGCAGCAGCTGATCGGCCGCAGCCGGCGACACGCTCGAGACCTTGCGTTGCATGCGCCGCGCGGCGTCGGCCAGCAGCACGCGCGCGAGAGGCAAGATGTCCTCGCGTCGCGCGCGCAGCGGAGGCACGTGCAGCTCCACGACTTTCAAACGGTAGTACAGGTCCTGTCGGAACGCGCCCTCCGCCACTGCCTGGTGTAGATCGCGATGCGTGGCAGCCAGGATGCGCACATCGATATGACGCGTCGTGTTCTCACCCACGCGTCGAATCTCCCGCTCCTGCAGCGCGCGCAGCAGCTTGACCTGCATCCCCGGCGAGATCTCGCCGACCTCGTCCAGCAAGAGGCTGCCGCCGTTAGCGGCCTCCAGCAACCCGGGTCGATCGCTGCGCGCGCCGGTGAACGCGCCGCGCGCGTGGCCGAACAGCTCCGTCTCGAGCAACGTCTCTGTGATCGCGCCGCAGTTGAATGCGATGAACGGACCGTTCGCGCGCGTAGATTCGTCGTGGAGCAGGCGAGCCACGCGTTCTTTGCCCGAGCCCGTCTCACCCGTGATCAACACGGTGGCATCCACCTTCGCGACTCGGCGTGCGAGCTCCACGAGCTGCTCCATCGCGCGGCTCTTGCAAATCAAGCCGAGCGGGTCGGCGACGTCTGGCGCGACCCGCACGAGCGCGCGCTTGTGCTCGCGCAGCTTGCGCTCCGCAGAGCGCAGGGTCTGCGTCACGCGCTGCAACGAAACGTCCAGACACTCTGCGAGCTGCTTCTTCTCGAAGAACCACAGATCCTCTGACCGCGTCGTTCCCCACTTCTCGCGCGTGCGGCCGATCAGGTGGCAAGCCGCTGCGCCGTGCGCCAAGCAGCGGTCTTCCAGCACGAAGATCTCTTCGCCGGCAGCTTTGCTGAGATAGCCGCTGATCAAGCCGCAGATCGTCCAGCACGTCGGCGCATCGGCTTGCCCGAAGTGCAAGAGGTGCTGCTCCGCTTCATAAGAAGCCAAGAGGGTGCTGCCCTCCTCCGACAGCGGGCCCCCGCCCCCCGACTGCACACGAAACAGGCCCTCCAGAGCGACGATACGCTCGAAGCCCTCGCGTGAGACCGTCTCGTCCTCCCACTCGAAGCCGCCGCGCATGGCCTCTGCCATGCGAAAGCCGTGCGCGAAGCCGAACTGCGTGAGCACGGCGCGCGCTGCCATGCCCCCGAAGTTCTCGACCAGATATTTGCGCAAGAGCCCCATCGCAACTGCGTCGATGAGCAGGGCGCGTTGGCCTGCGAAGCGAATGACACCGCCTTCGGGGTCGAGCTCGAGGAGCTCATCATGATTAAGATCGTCTGGACGCATGCGTAGCTCATGGATGAGTGGGCGCGAGCCCGCGATGATGATAGCCTGGACTCGCTTCATCTTCTCGGGCCCCTGGGAGCGGCTGCGGGGTTCAGGCTGCACGCGCACGCGTTGCTGGCTCGAGAGTTGCTCTTCCGCGGGTGGTCGCGTCAGCCGCGGCCGCCCGAGCCTCATGATCACCTACCGCAGATCCAGTGAACGGCACCACGTGCGCCGTGCACGCAGTCAGGAGTGGTCCAGCTTTCGCGCGCAGCGATCGGGCGACGGGTTCGCCCATGGTTTCGGTGTGCTGGAGCGCTTCGACGAGCGGCGACTCGAGGTGAAGGGAAGCACGCTGGTGCGTCCGCCGCCTGGAACGGACGTCATCAGCTACGTGCTCGCTGGCGTGCTGCGGTCGCGGCATGCATCGCGTCAAACGACGTTGTTGCGTGCGGGAGACTTTCAACGCGTGAGCGGGAGCGCGCTGCGGCAGAGCAACCCGTCACTCAGCCAAGACGCTCACTTTCTGCAGCTTTGGCTGCGCCACGGCGCCTCGCACGTGGACGAGCCCCCAGAGCAGCGGCGCTTCTCCGCGGCGCAGCGTCGCGGAGCGCTGTGTCTCGTCGCTGGAGGCAGGGCAAGGGATGTCGCGCTGCGCCTGCATGGCGATGTGCTGATCTACAGCGCAATCCTGGATCCGGGTCAGCACCTCGTGCACGAGCTCGGCGCGCGTCGTAGCGCATGGCTGCACGTCGTGAATGGCACGATCGCCAGCGATGACGACGAGCTGCGCACCGGCGACGCCGCGAGCTTCACGCTGGAGCGATCGGTATCGCTGACCGCGCGCGCGCCGAGCGAGGTGCTGATCGTGGAGCTCGCGCACCTCGCGAGCGCTGCTCCCGTCTGAGCATCGTGCAGGCGGCGCCATCGAAATGAACGTTTCGGTCCATCAAAATGATGGACTGAAACCCCGGAGGCACCGTGGCGGACGATCGAAGCCATGCGCGGCCCCTGGCATGCGCCGTGCTGTAGTCCTGTCTGCTGCACGCCGCGCCTCTGCGAGCGTCGCGCTGACCGCGCCAGCAGCAAGGAACGAGTACACATGCCGCATCCCACAACACGCACGCCCGCCGCTTATCTATCGCTGCTGCTACTGGCCGCGATGCACGCGGCTTGCCTGCTGGTGTTCTTTCTGCCCATCTCACCGCTCGTGATCGGCCTCGCCGTCTCCGGGTACGTCCTTCGCATGTGGGCCATCACAGCCGGTTACCATCGCTACTTCTCTCATCGCAGCTACAAGACGAGCCGCGGCTTTCAGTTCGTACTGGCGGTGCTCGGCACGAGCGCGATGCAGAACGGGCCGCTGTGGTGGGCGAGCTGGCATCGCGATCATCATCGCTTCAGCGATCAACCGGCCGATCCGCACTCGCCGCTGCAGTATGGGTTTTGGCACGCGCACATGGGCTGGATTCTCGACGCGGGCTCCGATCATCCGAACCTCGAGAACGTCGCAGACCTCGCGCGTTATCCGGAGCTGCTCTGGCTCGATCGACACAAGTGGTGGCCGATCATCGGCTACATCGTGCTGTGTTATGTCATCGCGGGCTGGTCCGGCGTATTGTGGGGCGGCGTGCTGAGCACGGTGTTGGTGCTGCATGCCACGGCGCTGATCAATTCGCTCGGTCATCGCTGGGGCAGCCGCCGCTATGCGACGCCGGATGGCTCGCGCAACAATGGGCTGCTTGCGCTGCTCACGCTCGGCGAGGGTTGGCACAACAATCATCATCACGCCATGTATGCTGCACGCCAGGGCTTCCGCTGGTGGGAGCTGGATCTGACGTACTACAGCTTGCGGCTCTTGGCTGCAGTCGGAGTGATCTGGCAGGTGCGTGAGCCGAGCCGTGGTGCGTTGCAACGCGCGGTGCTGCAGCCGGAGAAAGTCGCGGCCGCCTAGCGGGCGTCATGCGTGCCCGGGCGAGCGGCAACGACGTCGTCCGCACCACCGGGAGCTTCGCGAACCGTACGTCTTGCTTGCGTGAGCCACGTGCGCCGTTCGTAATCGAGGGCCATCACCTCGAGCAAGATCACGACGCGCTGTGTTCGATCACTCCTCGAGGCTCTCAGAGCGCGTCACGCTCTCGCCCGCGCGAACCTGGACCTTGAAGGTCTTCTGCATGGCGAACTGCGGGTTGATCAGGCGCACCTCGTGTGCGCCCGGCTTGAGAGGGATCCCGCGCTGCGGCGTGTTGCCCACCAAGCTTCCGTCGATGAATACCTGCGCCCAAGGGCGACTGTTGACGCGCAGCATGCCCGTGCCCTGCGCGCCGTTCGAGGCCGAAAACCGCGAGCCACTCGGCGCCACGACGTCGGCCTCGGCCAGCTCATCGCCGGCCGCGTCTTCGGCCTCGCGCTTCGCCGCTTCCGCAGCCTCGCGCTTCGCCGCCGCCTGCTGTTGACGCGCGGCCGCTGCCTCCTCCGCCGCCTGCCGCTTCGCCAAGGCGGCTGCCTCTGCGGCTTCGCGCTTCGCCGCTGCGGCCTGGGCGCGCGCCTCTGCCGCTTCGCGTTTCGCCTCCGCCGCCTCCTCGCGCTTTGCCGCCGCAGCCTCTGCGGCTTCACGCTTCGCCTCTGCAAGCTGCTCGCGCTTCGCTGCAGCCGCCTCCGCAGCGTCGCGCTTCGCCGCCGCAAGCTGCTCGCGCTTTGCCGCTGCCAGCTGCTCGCGCTTCGCCGCCGCCGCCTCTGCGGCCTCACGCTTCGCCGCCGCAACTTCCTCGCGCTTCGCCGCCGCCGCCTCTGCGGCCTCACGCTTCGCCGCCGCAACTTCCTCGCGCTTCGCCGCCGCCGCCTCTGCAGCTTCGCGCTTCGCCTCCGCAAGCTCCTCGCGCTTCGCCGCCGCCGCCTCTGCAGCTTCGCGTTTCGCTGCAGCGAGCTTTTCGCGTTTCTCGGCTGCGGCTTCGTCCGCGGTTTGCTTGGACTCGGTGAGCTTTTCGCGCTTCGCTGCTGCAGCCTGTGCGCGCGCCTCGGCCGCCTCGCGCCGCTTCTCGGCCAGCTCCTCACGCTTCGCTTCTGCGGCCTCCTTGCGCGCCTCGGCCGCCTCGGCTCGCGCCTTGGCGGCCTCCTCACGCTTCGCAGCCGCGGCCGCTTTGCGCTCCTCGGCTGCTTGTCGCCGCTGGGCTGCCAGCTCTTCACGCTTCGTGACCGCAGCTGCCTTGCGTTCGGCCGCGCCGCGCTTGCGGGCTTCTGCGGCTTCCTCGCGCGCGATTACGAGCTTCTCGTAGTCAGAGGGCTCGGTCTCGACCGCAGGTGTAGAGGCGGCTGGCGACGCCGGCTTGCTCTCCTCGCTCCGTTCCTCGGTGCCGCCGATCGGGTCGTCGTCGTCACCCTCCTCGAGCTCCGCTTCAGAGGCGGCACGCTGCTGCGCCAGGCTCGGCTTCGCAACTGACAGCTGCAAGCAAAATCCGACGGCCGCGATGGAGAGCCACCGCAGCGCCTGCACGAAGCCGCGCAACGACCGGAGATACACGACGAGGTCGGATGCATCAGGTGGCGCAGAGATGGGTGCGCTGGCCGGAGCCACTGCACAATCACGTTCGGAGGCGCCACGTTCTACCATTCGCACTTCTCCTCGAGGGTCGAACCGTAGGCGTTACCACAGTTGGGGTCTGCGATCAGCGCCCGTCGCCCTTTCGGCGTTTCTTGGGCACGCGCAGCCATCGGCGGCAACGGGCGAGATGGTATGCCCCTCCCCACTCAGTCCTCACCGGATGGGGAGGGGAAGCTTCACCGGCTAGCTCGTCGCGTGCACGGCTCGCAGCCGGTGACTATGCACGTTCCCGCGCAATGCGGCCTCGGGCCAGACGCTACGCGCCCAGCGCCTCGGGATGTCTGCGCTGGGCGCGATGGATCGAGGGCTGCCAGCTCGGCGACTGGCGCTCAAGCTCCCGGAGCTGGATCGCCGCTGCGCCTGGTAGCTGCGTTGCGCTGTACATGTCGTATGGTCCAGGCGCCGCGAGCCCGGTTGTACGGCTGTTAGGCTTGCAGTGCGCTTGCCTCAGCTTGCGCCTCCGCCTGTGCCGCCTTCAGTTTCGGCATCGGCGCCGCCCGCGCCGCCGTTGGCTGCGCCCGCACCGCCACCGGCGCCGGCTCGTGGCAGCCGCGGAAAACGCGCACCGCCATCTTCGCCGGCTTGCGGCAGCCACGGGAAGCTTGCGCCTCCGCCTTCGCCTGCGCGCGGGAGCCACGGGAAGCTTGCGCCGCCGCCCTCGCCCGCCTGCGGCAACCACGGGAAGCTCGCGCCTCCGCCTTCGCCCGCAGATGGAACGCGCGGCAAGTTTGCGCCTCCGCCTTCGCCTGCACGCGGCAACCACGGGAAGCTCGCGCCTCCGCCTTCGCCCGCGCGCGGAATGCGCGGGAAGCTTGCCCCTCCGCCTTCGCCCGCACGTGGAATACGCGGCGAGTTTGCGCCTCCGCCTTCGCCTGCACGCGGCAACCACGGGAAGCTCGCGCCTCCACCTTCGCCTGCGCGCGGAATGCGCGGGAAGCTTGCCCCTCCGCCTTCTCCCGCACGTGGAACGCGCGGGAAGCTCGCGCCTCCGCCCTCTCCCGCACGTGGAACGCGCGGAAAGCTTGGGCCTCCACCTTCGCCTGCGCGCGGAATGCGCGGGAAGCTTGCCCCTCCGCCTTCTCCCGCACGTGGGATGCGCGGGAAGCTCGCGCCTCCGCCCTCTCCCGCGCGCGGCGGCCACGGGAAGCCGCCTCCCCCTTCGCCTGCGCGTGGGAAGCGTGGGAGGCCTTGTGTGCCGCCGCTGCCTGCTTGCGGGATTGGGAAGCGCGGGCGGCCGGGGCCGTCGGCGCTGCCGCCCGATCCGCCTTCCGGCGTGCCTGCGTCTGCGTCAGCGGCGCTTTCGCTGCCCTGCGCGCGATTGGAGCCCGAGTCGGACATCGCCGCTTGCGCTTCGTTGGCAGCGCTGTCGCCCGCAGGTGTCTGCGAGGGCTGAGCTTCGGGTGTTTGGCTGTCGTCTCGATCGCTCGGCGCTTCGGCTCCCGCTTGAGCTCGGCCGCTCGCGCGTGCGGAGCTGCCTGCGACCGCACCGCGGCCCGCGCTGCCCGTGGCGCTGCGTCCGCTCGCGCCAGTGTTGGTCGTTTGGACCGAGGACTCCGTCGTCGCAGTCGACGCGTCCGGGGCCGACGTGTCCGTTGTCGTATCTCCATCATCGCCGCACGCGCTCATCACGAGCGCGGCGCAGCTCAACCAGATTGCGGGATGTCTCATGCGGTCATTCCTGTTAGGTCGTACGCAAGTCGCTCGCGCGCGCAACCGTGCCGCACGCATGAGCATGTGAAAGAAAGCACCGCATCCCGCTTCCCAAAAGGTCGGGCTTTCCATGGACGGAGTATCTCGAGCCACGCCCCGCGGCTCACGCCCTCGCGTGATTGCGCGCGCAACGCTAGCGACATGCATCTCGCAGGTGACTGCAACGGTCAAACACGCAACGCTCGGTGCGCCCGCTCACACCGCTCGCATCGCAACGTCTGCTGCGCGAAGAACGCAGCTGGATCACCGCGCGGGGATGCGAGAGTGACTGCTGCGGTCAGTCGCGCGGGCCAGCGCGCATGACGGACGTGGATCTCGACGTGAGCGCCGCCCCGAGCTGTGACTGAAGAGCGGGCATGGTGAGGGGGTGCTTTGCGTCGCGTCTCGTCTGCGCTTCGGCGACGCTCACGTCGAGATCCACGTCCGCAGCGTCAAATGGCCTGGAAGAACTCGCAGGCCTGACAGCCCATGCCGTTATTGCAGGTGAAGCACTCGGGGTTGAAGATGAACATGTCGATCGGGTCGAAGCAGAACAGGTTCAGATCACGGCACGGGCCGTTGACGTCACGCGTGCCGCTGCTCGGCGCCGTCGGGTCCGCGAACGGATCGTCCGGCTCGTCACTGCCACCCGCGCCACCGCCGCCGCTGGACGCGGAATCGCCCGCTGTGCCGCCCGCGCCTGCGCCGCCATTAGCCGCAACCGATGCGCCTCCGCCTGCGCCGCCGCTGGCTGCCGCGACTATGCCACTGCCTGCGCCGCCCGCGCTGCTGCTGCTCGCCGCGCCCCCTGCGCTCCCGCCGCCGCTGCCAGCTGCCACCATGGCCACCTTCCCCGCAACACCCAGCGAGCCGCCGCTACCAGCTGCAGCGCTTGCCCCTGCGCTGGCACGCGCCGGCGAACCCGCCGCGGGCACACTGCCCGTGGGGCTCGGCGTCGCCGCGGCCGGCGCAGGTGTGGACACCGCCGGCGAAGCACTCGCGGCCCCGCTCGCGCTTCCCGCGCCTGCGGTGCTGCGGCCCACGACGGCAGCGTTGCCGCCCGTGACAAGCGGCGTGTTGCCCCCGCTCGAGACCTCGTCTCCACATCCAGCACCCAGCCAGACAGCGACTGCCACGTACGAAAAACCCCGAGAAAACATGTTGCGCACGGAGACGAGATCCTTTCTGAAGCGGCCACCCGGCGCCTCAGAAGGTCTTCTGCCACCCGGACGTCTCCGGCGCGCAGCGCCGCGCGCATCGGGTAATTCTTTCAGCGCTAGGGGTAAGCACGCGCGCGGCAAAGTGACACACGCGGTCAGCGTGCGCGCGGTCGGGACGCCGTCGCAGCCAGCTCGCGGCCCGCTCGGCTTCTGCCGCTGTGAGCCTCAGCGCGCGCCGTGATGAGGATCGCCGCCCAACGTGGTCAGGGCATCACGCAGGTCGTGCGCGACGCGTCGAGCCCAGGTACGTCTCGATCACACGCGGGTCGCGCGCGAGCTCCTCCGCTGGCCCATCCAGCGCGATCTCTCCCATCTCGAGGCCATAGCCATGATCGGAGATCTCCAGCGCAGCACGCGCGTTCTGCTCCACGAGCAGGATCGTGACGCCACTGTCACGCAGGCTCGCGATGATGCGGAACACCTCCTTGACGATCAGCGGCGCGAGGCCGAGGCTCGGCTCGTCCAGCATCAACAAGGCTGGCTTGCCCATCAAGGCCCGGCCGATCGCGAGCATCTGCCGCTCACCACCCGACAACGTACCGGCGAGCTGCGCGCGCCGCTCGCGCAGCCGCGGAAACAGCTCGAACACTTGATCCATGGCGCGCGCGCGCTCGGGACGGCGCAGCCGCAATCGATACGCACCGAGCAGCAGGTTGTCTTCGACCGGCATGCTGCCGAACAGCGCGCGGATCTCCGGCACGAGCGCGATGCCCAAGCTCACACGCTCTTCGAGCGCGAGCCGCGCGATCGATCGCCCCTGGTACAGGATCTCACCCTGCGAGGGCATGATGCCCATGAGCGCATTGAGAAGCGTGGACTTGCCCGCGCCATTCGGCCCGATCACGCTCACGATGCTGCCAGCAGCTGCGTGGATGCTCACGCCACGCAGCACCTGGGCGCGGCCGTAGGCGGCGTGCAGCACGCTTGCTTGCAGGAGCGGCTCGGCCATCTCAGTGCTCCGTTCCGAGGTACGCGGCGCGCACCGCCTCGCTCGCTTGCACCTCTGCCGGCGTGCCCTCGAGCAGCTTCGTCCCGAACTCCATCACCACGATGCGGTCGGCCACTTCCATGACGAGATCCATGTCGTGCTCCACGAGCAACACCGACAAGCCCTCCGCGCGCAGCTGGCGCAGCACGTCGGCGAGCGCCTGCTTCTCGAGATGCCGCAGCCCGGCCGCCGGCTCATCCAACAGCAGGAGCGCGGGGTCCGCGCACAGCGCACGCGCGATCTCGAGCAGGCGCTGCTGGCCGAGCGCGAGGTTCGCCGCCAATAGCTGCGCGTGCTGCGCGATGCCGATACGCTTCAGCTGCCGCTCCGCCTCGCGCAAGAGCCGCCGCTCCTCGCTGCGCTCGAGCCGCAACGCCGCCGCAAGCACGCCGCCGCGGCCCCGCAGGTGCGCGCCGAGCGCGACGTTCTCGAGCACGGTCATGCCCGGGATCAGCTTCACGTGCTGGAACGTACGCGACACCCCGCGCTTCGCGATCGCGCGCGCGCCGAGCTCCGTCGTGCGCTCACCCAGAAAGCGCACGTCGCCGCCGCTCGCCCGGAGCACGCCGCTCAGCAGGTTGAACGTGGTGGACTTGCCCGCCCCGTTCGGACCGATCAGGCTCACGATCTCTCCCGCGCGCACCTGAAAGCTCACGTCTTTCACGGCGACGAGGCCCCCGAACTCCTTGCGCACGGCCTGCACGTCCAGCACCAGCTCGCCGTGGGCCGGGCGTTTGCGCTCGGGCAGCGGCGCTGCGTCGGTCCAGTCCAGCTTGCGCTCGCGCGGCGGCAGGCGCGCTTCGATGAACGCCCACACGCCGTCGCGCGCGTAGTGCAGCACGAGCACCAGCACGATGCCGAACACGATCACTTCGTAGTTGCCGGTGCTGCCAGTCAGGAGCGGAAGCCACTGCTGCAGCCGCTCTTCCAGGATCTTCACGAGCCCCGCGCCCGCGATCGCACCCCACACCTGGCCCATGCCGCCGAGCACACCCATGAACAGATATTCGATGCCGCGCTGCAGCCCGAACGGCGAGGGGTTCACCGTGCGCTGGAAGTGCGCGAAGAGCCATCCCGAGACCGAGGCCAGGAGCGCAGCCAGAAGGAACGCGATCACCTTCGTGCGGAAGGTGTTCACTCCCATCGCCTCCGCGAGCACGTCCCCGCCGCGCAGCGCGCGCAGCGCGCGGCCCGCACGCGAGTCGAGCAGGTTATTGACGCCAAACGCGGCCGCGAGCACGAGCAGCCAGCACAGCCCGTAGTAGCTGCGACCGGACTTGAGCTCGAGGCCGAACAAGCGCAGCGGCGGAATGTCGAGCAGGCCATCGAACTTGCCCAAGGCATCGATGTTGCCGAGCAAGTAATACAGGCTCAGCCCCCAGGCGATCGTCGCGAGCGGCAGATAGTGCCCGGACATGCGCAACGTGATGAACGCGACGCTGAGGGCTGCAAGCGTCGTCACCGCGAGACCGATCCAGACCGTCAGCCAGGGTGACACACTGTGCACGGTCGTGAGGTACGCCGTCGTGTACGCGCCGAGCCCCACGAACGCCGCCTGTCCGAACGACGTCAGCCCAGCCACGCCGGTCAAGAGCATCAAGCCGATCGTCACGAGCGAATACAGCGCGATGTAGATCGACTGCGTGATCCACAGCTCGGGGACCGGAGACAGCGGCAACAGCGCGAGCACCGCCACGAAGCCCAGAAGGGCCCAGCGACGCAGCCCCATCACGCTTCCTCGTCGTGATGTCCGTGCAAGAAGGAGCGCCACAGAAGCACCGGGATGATGAGCGTGAACACGATCACTTCCTTGAAAGCGCTGGCCCAGAACGAAGAGAAGCTCTCGAGCAGGCCCACACACAACGCGCCGAACGCGGCCACGGGATAGCTCGCGAGTCCCCCGAACACCGCCGCGACGAAGCCCTTCAGGCCGAACAGGAAACCGGAGTCGTAGTAGACGGTGGTGGTCGGCCCGATCAGCACGCCGGAGAGCGCGCCGATGAACGCGGCGAGACCGAAGCTGAAGCGGCCAGCCGTACCCGTGGAGATGCCCATCAGACGCGCGCCGAGACGCTGCACGGCCGTGGCCCGCAGCGCCTTGCCCGGCAACGTGCGCTCGAAGAACGCGTACAGCGCAGCCATCAGCAGCGCCGTGATCGCGAACACGATGAGCGCCTGCCCGCTGAGGGCGAGCGCGCCGAATTCGAAGCGCGCATCCCAGAAGCTCGGGTTGCGAAAGCCCTCTGCGCCGAAGAACACGAGGCCGAGGCCCGTGAGCGCGAAGTGCACGCCCACGGACACGATCAGCAGCACGAGCACGCTCGCGTCCGCCACCTTGTCGTACGCCAGCCGGTACACCAGCGGCCCGAGCGGCGTGACGACGGCCAGCGCAAACATGCTCTGCGCCCACAGCGGCCACGCGCGCGCCCCGCCGAGGCGCGCGATCATGAACAGCGCCACGGGCCACGCCAACGTCTTTGCGGCGCCGCTCACGGCGGCGCGCGCTCCGGCGCCCGCGCGCACGTCGCGCACGGCTTCGATCAGCGCGGTGGCGAGCGCCGCCGCGAGCAGCAGCCACACCGTGCCGGGCAGATCTCCCAGCT
>Ga0190269_10000270_pt1 | contig 27931 bp, 16 predicted proteins | sample Popmic249IS_FD_133749 | JGI IMG/M metagenome (GOLD analysis project Ga0190269, IMG submission 133749) | Populus adjacent soil microbial communities from riparian zone of Blue River, Arizona, USA - 249 IS | ecosystem: Environmental > Terrestrial > Soil > Riparian zone | place: USA: Arizona... | reverse complement strand
CCTCTATGGACCGACGGTGCACATGGGCGCCGCGGAACGAGGAGCTGTCGATGCGCTGGAACGCCGCTGGAATCGTGGGGGGCTCGCTGCTGATGGCTGCAGCTTGCAGCTCGGGCTCGGACCGGGTGTCCCAGGCTGGGGATGCGAGCGCGGGCCAGCCCTCGAGCACGGCGAGCGCAGGGCGAAACAGCAGCTCGGGCGCCGCAGCCAGCAGCAGCAGCAGCAGCAGCACCAGCAACGTCTCGCAGTTTCCGGGCGGCGGCACGGGTACGGCAGGCCAGCCGCTGCCCTCCGGGAAGATCTGCGACGCGGTGGTCGGCCAGCGCAACACGCGCCTCTTGAAGCCCGAGCGCAAGTGCTTGTTGCCCAAGGCGGGCGCCAAGCCTGCGGCGACGCTCGAGCAGGTCCTGGAGTGCGCGTCGGGTAAAGACGCCGTGCACCTGCGTCTGACGTTCGATCCCGCGTTCGTGGACAACACGTTCGGCGCGGGATCGATCGGCTGGCCGCATCGCCGCGGCCATACGTTCGTGAAAGATCTAACGAAGAGCGACCATGCCGAGCTCCTGGTGAGCGACGGCTCCGGCAAGCAGGTCGTGCGCTTCAAGCTGGATTACGTGAGCCCCGATCCCAGCGCGCCCTCGGGCTACGGCAGCCTCGGTGTGCGCGGCGGAGACGGCGCGATGATCGTCGGCGATCCTGCCTGGATCCTGACGTGGAACACCTCGATCAGTCGCAACCTGAACGAGCGCAACTACGCGAGCTACACGGTGGACTCCCCCTCGACCGACGCCAACTACACACCGAACCCCGCAGCGCCCGAGTGGGATTACCGCGTGGTGTACGAGGCGTGGGTCGACATCGCGGCGTTCGGCAGTGCAGGCTTCGGTGATGCCACCATCGAGAGCGTGCACGCCTCGCCGTCCAAGAGCGGCGAAGACACGTTGAAGGTGAAGCCAGGCGACTGTCCGCCGCCGGAGTGTCCGCCGGACGATCCCCGCTGCGCGGGCTACGGCGGCACGGGCGGAAGAGCCTCCGAGTGCCCACCGGACGATCCACGCTGCGCTGGGTACGGCGGCACGGGCGGAAGAGCCTCCGAGTGCCCACCGGACGATCCGCGCTGCGCTGGGTACGGCGGCACGGGCGGTACGGGTGGCAACGCGACCGAGTGTCCGCCGGATGATCCGCGCTGTGCCGGCTACGGTGGCATGGGCGGTAGAGCATCGGACTGCCCGCCGGACGATCCGCAATGCACGGCCACGGGCACCCTCGCGGGCCGTCCCGCGAAGGACCCCCCGCCGGACTGCCCGCGCGAAGACCCGAGCTGCACACCGGAGTGAGCTCTCGCCGCTGCCAGCGGCGACGCGGCCCAGCGCACGACGAGCGCTGGGCCGCCCCTGTTTCCCGCTCGAAACCTGCGTGACTGCGAAGTGTTACCACGACCGCGTTACTTCGCGTGGTAGCGGCATGTCGCCCAGCGCAGGAGTCGTGGATGCGTCCTTTTCGGTTCTCCTCACTGATACCTTGCGTCGCGTGTCTGGCCTCGCTGGTGAGTGCGCCCGCGCACGCCGCCGATCACCCGCTCCAGCAGCTCAGCGCGGCAGAGCTCAAGGCCGCGTTCGAGACGGTGCTCGCCAAGTTCCGCAGCGATCCGCAGCTGCCGGATGCACCGCTGCGCTTCCCGATCGCGGCGCTCTCCGAGCCCGACAAGGCGTTCGTGCGCAGCTGGAGCGCAGGCAAGCCCATCCCGCGCCGCGCGGAGGTGCACGTGCTGCACTACCCGGACAACCGCTCCTGGGTCGCGCTCGTGGACGTGTCCAGGAAGAAGCTCGTGTCGCTGCGCGAGAACCCTGCGGGCACGCAGCCTGCGGTGACCGCAGAGGAGTACGTGGCGGCGGACAGCTTGGTGCGCGCGCACGAGCCGTGGCGCAAAGCCATTGCCGCGCGCGGCGTGGACCCGGACCTGGCGTACGTGGACGTGTGGGCGCCGGGCGATGAGCCGCTGTCAGCGGCAGCCGCCGAGCGCGCGCGCTTCGGCCAGAACACGCGCCTCTTGCGCTGCCTGACGTTCGATCGCGGCGCTCCGCTCGAGGCGCTGGATCCGAAGGCGCCGCAAAACCCGTACGACCGCCCGGTGGAGGGCGTGGTCGTGACGCTCGACATGAATGCGCGCCAGGTGGTCGACATGACCGACACGCTGACGCGGCCCGTGATCACGGCGAGCGGCAACGCGCTCCGCAGCCGCAAGCTGCGGGCGCTGCGCGTTCAGCAGCCGGACGGGGGCGACCTGCAGCTGAGCGGCGGCCGTGTGCGCTGGCACGGCTTTCAGTTCTACGTCAGCTTGCACCCGCGAGAGGGCCTCGTCATCTCCGACCTGCGCTACGACGACCACGGCAAGTTGCGCCCGATCGCCCATCGCATGGCGCTATCCGAGATCTACGTCCCGTACGGCATTGGCGACGAGAACTGGGTCTGGCGCAGCGCGTTCGACGTGGGCGAATACAACGCGGGCACGTTGGCGCAGACGCTGGAGCCGAAGCGCGACGTGCCCGAGAACGCGCGCTTCCTCGACGCGGTGGTGTTCTCGGACCTCGGGCCGGGCGCGGACAATGAGACCGGCAGCTTCGAGATCCCGCAGAGCATCGCGCTGTACGAGCGCGAGGCCGGCATCCTGTGGACGCGCACCGATCCGTCCAGCTACGACCGCGACACGCGTAACGCGCGCGAGCTGGTGGTGACCTGGAACTGCTGGATCGGCAACTACATCTACGGCTTCGACTGGATCTTCAAGCTCGACGGCAGCATCGAGGTGCGCGTGCAGCTCACTGGCACCACGCTGAACCGCGGTACGAACCGCGAGCCGGAGGCCTCGGCGCCGAAGGTGGGTCGAGACGCGCGCGGCGTGTTGGTCGCCGCGCCGAACCACCAGCACTTCCTGAGCTTCCGGCTCGATCTGGACGTAGACGGGACAGAGAATCACTTGATGCAGATGGACGTCGGCCATCTGCCGGGCACGGGCTTCAAGAACGCGTTCGCCGCCATCACCGAAGACATCCACGCCGAGGGCTTCCGCGACGTGAATCCGCAGAGCGCGCGCCACTGGCACATCGAGAGCGCCGGGACGAAGAACGCGTTCGGCAAGCCCACCGCCTACGCGCTCGAGCCGCGCGAACTTGCGCTGCCGTACTCCGCGCCTGACTTTCCGGGCCTGCAACGCGCGCAGTTTGCGCAGCACCAGCTGTGGTTCACGCGCTACAAGGACAGCGAGCGCTACGCCGCGGGCGATTTTCCGAACCAGGCGAAGCAGCGCGACGGCGTCGGCCGCTACAGTGAGCCGGCCGAGCCGCTGCACGACGCTGACCTGGTGCTCTGGTACACGACTGGGTTCACGCACGTCGCGCGCCCGGAAGACTTCCCGGTCATGGCGAGCGAGTCGATCGGATGGAAGCTCGTGCCCCGCGGCTTCTTCGCGTACAACCCCGCGCTCGATGTCGCCGATCAAGGCGCGGACTGAGCCGCTCAGCGCGCGGCGAGTGGCTCGGCGGGCTGCGTGCGTACTGCCTTCTGCGTGCGCAAGTAGTCGTAGATGGCGCCCAAGTCCTGGTCGGTCATGCCGGAGAACAGCTGCCAGGGCATCGGCGTATTCGCCGCCGTCCCGTGCACCGGCGCGATCGCCCCGGCATCGCGGTACGCCGCGAAGCGCGCCACGAACATGGCTTTCGTCCAGCGCCCGATGCCGGTGTCGACGTCGGGCGTGATGTTCGCGCTGTGTGCGACGTAACCGGACTGCAGCGCGAAGCGCATCCCACCTGCAAACTCCTGGCCCGCGATCGGCGCACCCGCTTCGCGGCGCGTGTGGCAGTCGGCGCAGCCCGCGACCGTGACGAGGTACTTGCCGTACGCAGGCCCGTCGTTGGGGTCCGGGCACTTGTCGCTGATGGCTGCGGGCTTCGGGAACGTACGCACGAGCAGGTTGAGCGGAAAGTCGAGCTGCGTGCGCGGCAGATCACTGGCGATCGGCTGCAAGCCCCGCAGGTACGTGACGAGCGCCTGCACGTCCCGCCTGCACAGCTGCGAGTAGCCGGGGTAATTCATGAACGGGAAGAGCGCGCGCCCATCCGGCGTCACGCCTTCGGTGATGGCGCGCGCCAGCTCGCCGTCGCTCCAGCCGCCGATGGCTGCGGGCGTGATGTTGGACGCCACCAGCTCTCCTGGCAGGCCGAGCGCGTGTCCGAACACCTCTCCGCCCGCGCCCACGCTGCCGGGCTGGACAGGGCCCGAGTAGCGCGAGAAGTCGCGCTTCGAGTGGCAGTCCACGCATATGGCCACGTTCTCTGCCAGGTACGCGCCGCGCGCCGCGAGCGCGGGATCGGCCGCGATCTGCAACGCGGGTGTATCGCCGAGCCGCGGCAGCCCGAAACGCACGTACGCCAACACCACGGCGGCGAGCGCCGCGAGCCCCAAGAAGAGCACCACCAGACCTCGTGCAACCCGTCTCATGACAACCCCATCGTGAAAAGGCGGCTCCTGCGCCGCGCGACAGCCAACTTGGCATGTGCGGTGGCAGCCGCGTTCCTAAGGGATCGCTCGCGGGATCCTAAAACTTCACTAGTCAGCCGCTCAGAACAGGGTCAGCTGTCCGGATCCAGCCGCTGATGGCGGCGCAGGCTGCGGCTCCGGCTCGGGCTCGTCGTCCGGCTCGGGCGCGCCGGGCACGATGTCGACGTCGAACGTCGCGAGCACGGGCCCGTGGTCACTCGTGCCGACTTCGCGAAAGATCTCACAGCTCACGACCTTGTCAGCCAGGCTGTCGGGCACGAGCACGTAATCGAGGCGCCAGCCGATGTTCTTCTCTTTCATGTTGCGCCACGGCGCCCACCAGCTGAAGAGGCGCTCGTCCTCGGGGTACAGACGCCGCGAAAGATCGATGAGGCCCTGCGCGATGATGCGCTCGAGCTGCGCGCGCTCGCCCGCGGTCTGCCCGGTCTGCTCCGGGCGGCGCAAGGTGGGGTGCACGTCGCGTGGCTCGCGCGCGACGTTCAGGTCACCGCACAGCACGAGCGACAGCCCATCCGCGCGCGCTTGCGCAGCAAACTCCGCGAGCGCGTCGAGGAAGCGCACCTTGGCTTCGAAGTCCTTGCCTCCGTTCGGCACGTACACGGAGGCGAACAGCAGCTGCCCCGCGCGTGCCGTGACGATGCGCGTCTCGTGGTCGAACGCCGGATGCGCGAACTGTGGTCGCGCGCCGAACGTGCTGCGCGACAGCAGCAGCGCGACCCCGGAGTACCCCTTGTGACCGTGCCAGTAACAAAAGTATTGCGGCAGTCGCTTCAGCTCCTCGGGCACGTGCTCGGGCGAGGCCTTCACCTCCTGTAAACACACGACGTCCGGCTGCTCGCGATCCAGCCAGTCGAGCACCTGCCCTGCGCGCGCGCGCACGCCGTTCACGTTCCATGTGCCTACCTTGAGCATCGGCCGTACGTGTACCTCGTCGCCGCGGCCGTCGCTACCACCTGCGACTTGCGCGCCCGCTGTGCGCCGCGTAGGAATGCGCCGATGCCGACGATCGGGCACGTGATCTTCGGCGCGGCGCTCGGCCGCGCGTACGGCAGGGGCCAGGCGCAGGGGCCGCGCGCGATCGCGGAGGCGCTGGCAGGTGCGACGCTAGCGGCGCTGCCTGATCTGGACTTCATCGGGCGCCTGTTCGGCACCAGCGGCGAGCTCGGCCACCGCGGTGCGACGCACGCGCTGAGCTTCGCGTGCGTCTGCGGCGTGGTGCTCGGCTGGGCTGTCAGCCATCACGGCGAGCCTCGCGCACGCGCCATGCTGTTCGCCAGTCTGGCGATCGCGAGCCACGGGCTGCTCGATCTGTTCACGGACTGCAGCACGGGCGTGGCGCTGTTCTGGCCGCTCAGTGCGACACGTTTCCTCGCGAGCTGGCGTCCGGTTCCAGCCGTGCCGATCAGCCGCGAGCTCTTCGAAGCGCGCGGTCTCCTGTCAGTGCTGCGCGAGCTGCTGCTGTTCGCGCCGCTGCTCGCGTACGCGCTGTGGCCGCAGCGCGTGCACAAAGGCACGCCGTCGCCCACATCGCGCTAGGGATCTCCCCTATGCCGGCACACACAGCGCTTCGATCGCGCGCGTGGTACCGTGCTTCGGCCGTGCGCGGAGGTTCGACTGTCGCTTCGATCGCTGTGCCGCCTGGGATGGTTGCTGCTGCTAGCGGCGGCATGCAGTAGCGAGCCACCCGCTACGAGTGAGCCGCTCGACGCGGGCGTGCGCGCGCCGGCATGGCAGAGCATGCGCGCAGCGCTCGACGCGCGCGGCACGACCGAGCCCGTGCAGTTCGAGCTCGAGACAAAGGCGCGGGCCTTCGCACTGCGCGTCTCTCCCGCCGCGGACAGCGGCGGCGCGCGCTGCTACGCCTTGCATGACGTGGTGGTGAATGACGCCGAGGTGTGGATCTCGGAGCCGACCATCTCCGATTACGGTGACTACTGTACAGGGTGCGCGCAACGCGTGTCGGTGGGCAGCGGATATGGCTTCTTCGTGCTGCCGAGCGCGGCGGAAGCACCCGAGCCCGTGTACAGCGTCCGCGCGCGCGTGGGTCTTCGCGACTGCGCCACGCTCACGCCGGCGACTGCGGGCTCGCCCGACATGCTGCAGGTGGAGCTCGCGAGCTGGCAGCCGCCAGCGGCCGAAGCGCGCCTGCGCCTACCGCTCGCGGTGGTGGTGGCGACGCAGCACGGTCTGGCGCGTGACGCGGAGCTCCTGCCTGCTGCGCTGCGCGCCGTAAAGGAGATCTGGAAGGCCGCGAAGATCGATGTGGAGCTCGAGCCGCACGCGGTCATCTCGCCGCCGGCGGCTGCAATAGAGTTCAGCGCGGTCGATCGAGCGGCGCTCGTGCAGCTCGAGCAGCGCGCGCGTCAGGCGCTCGGGCCACATGCGCGAGATCCGCGTTGGCCGCTCGTGATCCTCGGCACTTGCTTGCGCCGCAAGGACGTGATCCTCGGCGGGCAGAGCGAGCCGTGGGCGTACACCGCGCACCTGCCCGGTGGATCGGCCGTGGGAGATGCGCCGGATGCGATCTTCGTCGCCGCCGAGCGCTGCGAAGGCCTCGAGCCTGGCCCGCGCTTCAATGACGCAGCGCAGCTCGGCGCGGTGCTGGCGCACGAGCTCGGGCACTACTTGGGTCTGTATCATGTGGTGGAGGTGGATGGCAGGCAGGATGCGCTCTCCGACACGAGCGCAGACGACGCGAATCTCATGCGTGCCTCACCACTAGCTAGCTCGACCTCGCTTAGTGCGGGTCAGATCTCCATCGCACGTAGGCACAATGCCTTCGCTCGCTCACCCGACTCGCAGCCATGAGCTGCGCGCGATGAACGATTCTTCAAGTCCACTATCGCCACTTGGAGATCCATTTCGATAAGCTGCTACAGCACGTGACCGCGCTGCGCGACAAACAGTCGCTCGCAACGCGCGCTCACAACGATTGGGTTAGGGAGGTTGCATGCGACGACTTGGGGATCGGCGTGAGGCCCATGCATGGCTATGGGGGGGAGGGCTGCTGCTTCTGACTGCAGCAGCTTGCGGGGATGACGCTTCGACCTCTTCGCTGGAATGCGGAGATGGAACGACGCGTCAGGGCGATGTATGCGTGCCGGCCGATGCCGGGACGCCATACGTGGGCGATCCGGACTCGGGCAAGCCGTCCGACAAGCCGGATAGCGGTCCCACCGCTTCGGGTCCGAGCTGCGGCGCGGACACCATCGAGAAGGACGGCAAGTGCGTGCCTGATCCAGCCAAGAAGCTGGTCTGTGGCGACGGCACTGTGCCGGTGAATGGCAAGTGTGAGGTGGCTCCACCTCCGCCGCTTGCGCTCGAGAACGTCGTCGTGTCGCAGCTCTCGGTGCGCAATCGCGGCCAGCTCGTGACCGACGGCGGCAAGCTGCACCAGTACTACCCGGTCGAGGTCTCGGTCGGCATCACATACAAGGGTGACAAGGCCAAGATCCCCGTGGTGTTCGCGCTCGGCGAGCCTCCGCCGGCGTCTGACCCCACGAACTCGGCGAAGAAGGACCTCGGGTTCTGTCTCGTGGGTGGCTTCTCGATCGATCACCCGGGCGGCAGCTCGGCCACCGAGTCGATCGCCAGCGCCACCTTGCAGATCCCCAAGGGCTGTCTGCCGGCCAACGCCAGCGCGCTCAAGGTTAGTCCGATCGTGATGATCGATCCGGATGAAACCCTGGACGTCGCGAACCGTGACGCCGTGACGCGCGCAGTCGTATTCACGAAGACGAACACGAGCGACGCGGACATCGCGGCGTGTCGTGTCGATGCCGCGCAAAGCGGCGCCAAGGGTACATGTCAGGTCGAGGCTCAGGTGGAAGCCAGCCCCGGTCTGGACTTCGAGATGGCCGAGCTGACTGCAGAGTCTTCGGTCGTGGTGCTCGACAAGTGTCCCTCGAACGCCGACCAGGATCGTCCTGTCAGCTACCGCTGCAATCGCTCGATCGTCCCCGAGTTCCAGATCAAGCGGGACGGTACGGGCAAGCCCGAGCTGGACGCGAACGGCAACCAGCAGATCATCCTCGACAGCGAGGGCAAACCGGTGCAGGCGACGTACGACGACAACGGCACGCAGAAGCCGAAGTGGGTCTACGGCGCGGCCGATCTCGACCTCGACGTCACGATGATCACCTACGGCGCGGATGACTCCAAGCTCACGAGCGCCGATCAGACCACCAACCTGTCGCCGACCGACAACAACATGGCCGTCAACAACGTGTTGTCGGACCACGGGCTGCAGATCAAGTACTCGATCCGCCCCGCGAGCGCGTCGGGCACCGACTGGCGCCCGCTGTACCTGCACGCCCAGGGCGAGCAGGCCAAGGCCGACGAAGAGAGCGAGAGCGGTCAGGACAAGGCCGAATTCGAAGAGACCAAGGTCGTGCCGGCCACGCCGCACTACTACACGCACGGTCTGTACGTCGAGAACGATTGCGGCGAGCGCAACCTCGCGACGTGCGACACGAACGTGCACCCGCGCACGGACATCGTGAGCGGTGACTGGGCCGCGGAGAGCGACTTCGTAGTGCGTGCGTGCCTCGTGCCGGTCGACGACAGCGGCGACGCAGACGCCGCGTTCGACGACAACCCGGACAACAACTGTAAGACCGTGCCGATCAAGATCGTGCGGCATGACACGAGCGGCACCAGTCAAATGGCTGCTAGCTACGGCTTGAACTATCAGTGGCAGAACGGTGCAGGTAGTCAGAGGACGCTGCGCTTGTCCTGGGAGACGCACACCTGGAACAAGGTGGATCTCACGGGCGCCGTGACGGACAACCTGGCCGCAGTCACGCTGGGCTCCGATCTCGTCGGCTACCTCGACATCCTCAAGGGCTGGGCCAAGGGCGCGGCGTACACCGCGATTCAGGGCAGCTACTACGACTACGGTGTCTCGGCGTTCGGCATCAAGCTGTGGGGCGACGCCAAGGTCATCACCGAGTACCACTGGGGCAAGGACTGGAACGTCAGCAAAGAGATCCGGAAGGGCACCATCGTGTGGGCGGGCCCGGTTCCGATCAACCTCGAGCTGCGCTTCGGCGGTGTCGCCGGTGTCGCGGTCGACCTCGACGTGATCGGCGCGCTCCGTACGACGCTGCCTCCCAACGCGGAAGAGTCACTGGCGTGGCTCTACAGCAAGACCACGGGCGTCGGCGCCGTGGGTCTCGCGCAGCTCGCTGTCACGCCGTACGGCCAGATCACTGCCACTGCCATCGCGGCCGTGTCAGCCGTCGTGGCGCGCGCCGGTGTCGCTGGCAATCTGACCCTGCTGGACATGCGCATTCCTCTCACCGGCCGTTTGTGGTTCGGTGTGACGAGCGCGCCGAGCACTCCGATCGTCCTTCAGACGGGCGCGTGGGCCGACCTCAAGCTGAACCTAGGCGTCATGAGCGGCGACATCTACTTGTTCGCCGAGAACATGGCCGTCGACTGGTGCAGCAAGAAGGTGGGCTGGGTGAGGGTCAGTTACCCGTGTGGCACGAAGTGGAACCGGTTCTGGGACTTCACCATCGCCAACTGGAGTGGCTGGAAGTGGAACCAGACACTTTGGACGTCTCCGTACAAGGAATACACGCTGCAGTGAGCCAAGCATGAAGAGCGCCCCGGTGACGAAACCCAAGGTCAATGCACGCCCCCGCAACGCGATCCTCGCGGTCGCGGGTCTCGCGGTGGTGTGCGCCGGGGCGCTGTTTGTGCCGGCGATTCGTGAACCGCTGAGCCGCGAGCTCGGCATCGCAAGTGCGGACGCTCCGCGCTGCGAGCCGGCTCGCGGCCTGCGCGCTGCTTATCAGCTGCGCATGCACACGAAGCTCGAGATGAACCCCGGGGCGCTCTTGGTGGGCCGGCAAGCCTCGGGCAAGACGGCTACCTCGGAGGTGGGCCTGTCGGGGAGGCTGCGCATCAGCGCGGTCGAGCCGCGAGCCACGGGGATGTTGATGGCGCTCGCGCTGGACGACCTCGACGCGACGAGCGCGAGCGGCCTGCTCAGCGATAGCGAGCGCACGCAGATGACGACGCCCTTTTACGCGGTGCTCGATCGCGACTGCAGCTTCAGCAGCTTCGGCTTTCAGTCCGGCGTCGAGGACGACGTCGTGAATCGCCTGCAGGGGCTGCTCCAGGCGCTGAGCCTGTCCGTGCAGCACGACCCGCAGAAGCGCAGCTGGGTCAGCAAGGAGCATGACGCCGTGGGCCAATACACGGCGCGCTACACGCAGAGCCCGGACGACAGCCACGCGCTGGACAAGCGGCGCCAAGCGTACCTGCGCACGCACGCGGCGAACGGCTACGGCATCAAAGAAGCGATGGTCGTGAACGTGCTCGACTCCGAAGCGCCTTTCACGTTGGATGACGATTTCGCCTGGATCGAGAAGCTCGAGAGCCGTGAGCGTCTGCAGGTTGCGCGCGCCAAGGGCGGCGCGGTCGTCGCGGAGCTGAACACGACGCTCTCGCTCGAGCACAGCAAAGAGGACGCACCGGAGATCGAGCTCGTGAGCAGCTGGTCCGAGCTGCGCTGGCGCAAGACCAGCGCCTCGCCGCTCATAGCGGCACCGAGATTGCCCGAGCCCCCGAGTGCTTTCAAGCTCATGCCGCTCGAAGCGGCGCTCTCCGAGTATACGAACATCATGACGTCGGGGGACGCCAGCGCCAGCTTGAAGGCGGCGGACTTCCTGGCGCTGTACCTGCGCGCGCGGCCGGAGATGGCCGCGGAGCTGATGAAGCTGCTCGAGAACCAGGCGGTCCCGCCCGAGCTCGAGAGCACGATCTACCTGGGCCTCGAGCTGGCCGGCACGCCCGAGGCGCGTGCGGCGCTGATCTCCGGTCTGTCCGAGGCGCACCCCTCCCGCAACCGCGCGCGTGCAGCTGCGGCGCTGCCTGACATCAAGCAGCCGAACCTGGAGACCTTGAACGCGCTCGCGCAGACCGCGCACGCTGCGGTCGGCGAGAGCCCCGACGACACGCGCCTCGTGCGCAACGCCGCGAGCTACGCCATGGGCACGCTCGAGCGGCGCACGCGTGAGTCGAATCCGGAGCTGGCGGACCGTGCGAAAAGCGAGCTGCAGCGCACGCTGAGCAACGCGCGCGATCCGCAGCAGCAAGCGGCAGCGCTCGATGCGATCGCGAACTCCGGCAACGCCAGCCTGCTGCGCGACGTGAAGCCGCTCATGAGCTCGCAGGAGCCGCTCGTGCGCGCCCACGCCATCGAGGCCATGGGCCACATGGAGCCGCAGGCCAACAAGGACCTGTTTGCTTCGCTGATCCAGAACGAGCCGGATCCCAAGCTGCGTGGAGCCATCGCGGCCACATACGCCGAGCAGGCGCGGCGCGCACAGCAGCCATCGCCGCGCGAGGTGCTGGACGCGGCCGTCGAGCAGCTGGGCCGCGAGTCGGATCCGCGCGTGAAGGGGTTGCTGATCGAGCTCATCGGTCCAGCCTGTTCGACTTATGCCTTCGCTCAGCAGTCGCTCGGCGCGCAGTTCCAGCGCGAGACCGATCCCATGCTGCTCAAGCTGATCGGCAAGTACGTACCGGCGGACCGACTTGGACACTGATCCCGACACGCATTCACGAGGTGTTCGAGTGACACGAGCCTGGAGTCACACCGGCCATTGGCGCGCGCTTCTCGCAGCTTGCGCGCTCGCGCTGTGGAGCGCTTGCGGCTCCGCTTCTGAAACTCCGAAGCCATCTCCTGCGCCCGATGCGGGCGCGCCCGATGCGGGACACGCACCTGCCGACGCGGGCCAGCCGCCGCCGCCCGTAGATGCGGGCATGATGAAGCCGCCCGAGCCCGTCGACGCGGGCACGCCTCCGAAGGACGCAGGCCCGCCGCCAGACGCTGCAGTCAAGATGGACAGCGGCGCTCCGAAGGACAGCGGCACGCCTGACACTGGCGCTCCCGTGGACTCAGGCCCCCCGGACGCAGGTCCTCCGCTGCCCGCGTGGACCGTGCTCGTGTACATGGCGGCCGACAACAACCTCGAGAAGTACGCGATCGACGATCTGAACGAGATGTTGGCTGCCAAGCTGACCGGCGACGTGCAGCTGATCGTGCAGCTCGATCGCGCGAGCGGCTTCTACGAGCTCGGTGTGGGTGGGGTGGCGAACTGGGACAGCATGCGGCGCTTCCGCGTACGCGAGAAGCAGCTCGAGCAGCTCGCAGATCTCGGCGAGCAGAACACCGGCGATCCGCAGGTGCTCACGAGCTTCATCAACTGGGGCTTCGCCCAGTTTCCGTCGCAGCACCGCATGCTCGTGCTGTGGAACCATGGCAATGCCTGGCAGGGCTACGGCGGTGACGACTCCGCGCACGAGGATCGACTCGATCAGCTGGAGCTGCAGCAGTCCATCGCGGCCGGCGTGAACGAGAAGCTGGACATGGTGGGCTTCGACGCTTGCTTGATGTCCACGTTCGTGACTGCCGGCGCGCTGCGCGATCGCGCGCACTACTTCATCGCGAGCGAAGAGCTCGAGCCCGGCAATGGTTGGGACTACACGGACTGGTTGAACTATCTGTCCACCCACCCGAATGCGCCGGCAGCAGACCTCGGCACCACGATCGTGGAGGGCTTCTTCGCGCAGGCACGCACCGAGCGCAAGCACAACGACGTCACCATCTCGCTCCTCGATCTCACACGCTACGCGCCGGTGCTCACAGCTTATTCCGGGTTGGTCAGCGCGCTGCAGGCGGACACCGACGAGCAGAAGACCAACATCGCCAAGGCGCGCGCCAAAGTGGTGGAGTACGGTAAACACGCCGATCCGACGCACGCCTACAACATGGTCGACCTCGGCGACTTCTCGCGCCAGCTGGCCGCGGTCGATGCGACGTTCATGCCGCAGCGCGACGCGCTCCTGACAGCGCTCGGCAACATGGTGATCGCGAGTCGCTATGGTCGCGTGAAGGCGAACTCCACCGGCAGCTCCATCTATTTCCCCTCGGCGTCCGTGTTCTATCGGAACGGCTACGACGCGATCCAGGAGGGCCTGGAGTGGCGCACTTTCCTGAAGGACCTGTACGCGCTCGCTGATCATCCCGAGACCGCCGCACCTTCGTTCGTGGGCCAAGCCGCTTCCGACGAGGGTGATATCGGCGCGCAGGATACGGGCGGCAACCTGGCCTCGCAGCCGATCTCGGCCGCGCCGCAGTGCAATCCGGGCAAGGGCCCGGAGGCGAGCAGCGCGCTGAAGCCCGCGGACATCGAGAACGTGGCTTCGGCGACGCTCGTAAACGGTCTCATCGACTCCCGCACCGGCGACGTGCACGTGTTCTCGCGCGAGCCCGCGGTGCTCGATCCGGATACGGGTGAGGTGAAGGGCACGTGGGATCGTCACGTGCTGGTCGCGAATCAGGGTGCCACGCAGGCGATCCTGTTCGCGGAGTTCGAGCACTCCGAAGATCAGCGCTTCGTGTTCGCGAACGTGCCCGTGCTGTATTCGCCGGTGCCGACGTGTCCCTGCGCCGTACCGGGTACCCCCGGCTACTCGGACGTGGATAGCGACGGCATGGCCGACTGCGCCGATGACGACGTCGATGCCGATGGCGTTCCGGACAAGGGCGTGCTGCAGGTCGACAACTGCAAGTGGGTGCCGAACGCCGATCAGACGGACACCGACGTGGATGGTGTGGGCAACGCGTGCGCGCAGAACGCGCACGCGCCGCCGCTCGGCTGCCAGCCGGATCCGGCCGGTGATTTCGGTCCGCTCGAGTCGGCGTTCTGGCGCGTGACCGTGGATCGCGTGAACGACGAGCGCTACGGCTCGACCTTGTACGTGACCACGAGCGCGGGCGCTTCCGAGATCTCGCCGCAGCCCGGCGCACTGCTCTGGCCGCGCGGCCTCATCTTGCGTCAGGGCGGGACGCTCGGCTTCCACACGGGCAGCCCGCTGCCATTCAATCTGCAGAAGCCGATCGACTTCCGCTACGTGGACATCGAGCACTTGTACGTGCTGAACGAGGCCGGCGACACGCTGCTCGACTCACAGCTGCAGCCGCAGTCGCTGCTCGCACAGCTCGGCTGGAACGACGTGTACATGCGCGTGTTCGTCTCCGACTTCGCGCGCCGCGGTGGCGCGGCCGAGGTGCGCGGCGACTTCAGTAGCTGCGATCCGCCTCCGCTCGAGGTGTGCACGGCGCCGCTGATCCCGGACTGCGATGCGCGCTGCATCGATCCCAGCGCGCTCCTGCACAACGGCAGCTGCGACGACGGCTCGAACGACACGCCGAACCTGAACTGCGAGCTGCGCAACTTCGACGATGGCGAGTGCGCGCGCCCGTTCTGTCCCGCGGGCTACATTCGTGACTGTGAGGGCAAGTGCACCTTACGTGAGGAATCGTTCGGCGACGGGCAGTGCGATCGCCTGGCCCAGTGCGAGTCGTTGCAATACGACAACGGGGACTGCCCGTGCGGCCCGGACTGTTCGGGACATGGCACGTGCGCCGCGCAGGGCTGCGAGTGTGAGACGGGCTATCGCGGAGGGTACTGTGAAATCCCGCCGAGCTGCGGCGACGGCACGTGCCGCTTGAGCGATCGCGAGACGTGTCAAACGTGCGCTGAGGATTGCGGCGCGTGCCCGCAGCTGTGCGGAGACGGTACGTGCAGTGCCAAGGACAGTGAGACTTGCGACACCTGCAGCCAGGACTGCGGTGTCTGCGCGTGCGGCGACGGCAAGTGCTCTCTCGACACCGAGAGCTGCAGCAGCTGCGCGCAGGACTGTGGCGCGTGCCCGACCTGCGGCGACTTCGTGTGTCAGGGGCACGAGACCAACAGTCCGTTCAGCGAAGCCCAGGCAGAGAACTGCGGCAACTGCCCCACGGACTGCGGAAGCTGTCAGGGCGACTGCTGCGTGGCGTCCCAGCCGAGCGCGGCCGGATCCGGTGGCTGCGCCGATGCAGCGGTGTCGGCTTGCGCGTGCGCGCTGAACCCGAGCTGTTGCACGCAAGGCTGGAGCGAAGAGTGCATCGCACTCGCCGCTACGAGCTGCAACCTGGTGTGCCTCGCCTGTCCGCCCGTCACCGGCGGTGACGCTGATGGTGACAGCATCTGCGGCAAGAGCGACAACTGTCCGCTGCAAGCGAACCTAGAGCAGACGGACTCGGATGAGGACGGCGTCGGCAACTCCTGTGACATCTGCGAGGGCGGCGACGACCTGCGCGATCCAGACCGCGACGGCGTGCCCACGCACTGTGACAACTGCCCGCAGATCTCGAATCGCTCGCAGTCGGACGGCGATGGTGACGGCGTGGGTGACGAGTGCGACGTATGCAGGACCCTGGCGAATCCGCAGCAGCAGGATACGGACGGGGACCGCGTTGGCAACAGCTGCGACAACTGCCCGGCGGCGTCCAATGCGGACCAGAAGGACGTCGACGCCGATGGCTTCGGCGATGCATGTGACGCCTGCACCGATCCCACGAGCTCGCCGGACACGGACGCCGACGGGATGCAGGATCATTGTGATAGCGACGATGACAACGATACGGTCGTCGACGTGTCGGACAACTGTCCGCTGATTGCGAACACGAATCAGCTGAACACGGACGGCGCGTCCGATGGCGGCGACGCCTGTGACCCGGACGACGACGACGACGGCAGCGCGGATGCCCAGGACAACTGCCCCGTGCTCGCGAACGCCGGACAGCAGAACACGGACGGCACCGCGGACGGCGGCGACGCGTGCGACCTGGACGACGACAACGATGGCACCGCGGACGCGCAGGACAACTGCCCCGTGCTCGCGAACGCCGGCCAAGAGAATACGGACACTGCCGCGGACGGCGGCGACGCCTGCGATCCGGATGATGACGATGACGGCGTGGCGGACGGCGGGGACAACTGCCCGCAGCGCGCGAACGACAACCAGCTCGACGTCGATCGCGACGGTGTCGGCGACGCTTGCGACGCCAGCGTGCCCGCGCACTGCTCGGCGATCCACGTGCTCGACTCGGCGGCTCCGAGCGGCCGCTACTACATCGACCCCGACGGGCAGGGTGGAGACGCGCCGGTCCAGGCCGAGTGCGACATGACGACGGACGGCGGCGGCTGGACCCTGGTGCTGAACTATCTGCACCAGATCGGCACGCAGCCCGCGTTGAACGTGCGAGCGGACCTTCCGCTGCTGTCCGGCGCGGCGCTCGGAGCGGACGAGTCGGGCAGCGCGTTCTGGGGTCATGCCAGCAACACTCGCCTGGCGTCGCTCGGCGGCAACGAGCTGCGGTTCTACGCGCAGACCAGCGCGCACGCGCGCGTGCTGCATTTCTCGACGATCGATGCGGACTGCGTGAGCTACGCGGCGACCGGAAGCGGCTCGTGTGACGGCGCGGCGCAGCTGTTCGAGCCGCTTGCGGGACATACAGGGTTTCTGCCCGGCAGCGCGACGTCGTTTGCGGGAGACGCCGGGGATCAGGCGCTCACTGCGCTGCCGTTCTACGACGCGACGCCCCACCAGTGGGCGATCGCAGCGAACGGCGGCACCTGGTCGGTGGATGACGACGGAGCGGCCGCGGACACCTTGCACCGCGTGTGGGTACGCAGCGCGACGGATCTGGACGGCGACGGCGTCGCCAATCCGTCTGACAACTGTCCGTACCTCACCAACACGAACCAGCTGAACACGGATGGTGCCGCAGACGGCGGCGACGTGTGTGATGCGGACGATGACAATGACGGTGTGGTGGACAGCGGCGACAACTGTCAGCTGCTCGTCAACGCCAATCAGCTGAACACGGACGGGGCCGCGGACGGCGGCGACGTGTGTGATGCGGACGATGACAACGACGGTACGGCCGACGTCACGGATAACTGCCCGCTGCTCGCGAACGTGGGACAGGCGGATCTGGACAGCGACGGCGCAGGTGACCTGTGCGATACGGACGACGACGCGGACGGTGTCGCTGATGTGTCGGACAACTGTCCCGCGCTGGCGAATGGCGATCAGCTGAACACGGATGGGGCCGCGGATGGCGGCGATGTGTGTGATGCCGACGATGACAACGACGGTACCGCGGACGTCTCGGACAACTGCCCGCTGCTCGCGAACGTGGGGCAGGCGGATCTGGACAGCGACGGCGCTGGCGACCTGTGCGATACGGACGACGACGCGGACGGCGTCGCTGACGTGTCGGACAACTGTCCCGCGCTGGCGAATGGCGACCAGCTGAACACGGACGGGGCCGCGGATGGCGGCGATGTGTGTGATGCCGACGATGACAACGACGGTACCGCGGACGTCGCGGACAACTGCCCGCTGCTCGCGAACGTGGGGCAGGCGGACCTGGACAGCGATGGCGCCGGAGACCTGTGCGATACGGACGACGACGCGGACGGCGTTGCCGATGTGTCGGACAACTGCCCCGCGCTCGCAAACGGCGATCAGCTGAACACGGACGGCGCCGCTGACGGAGGCGACGCCTGTGACGCCGATGACGATGACGACGGTGCTGCGGACGGGCAGGACAACTGTCCGCTGTTTGCCAACGGCGCGCAGGTCGACGTGGATCAGGACGGGGTCGGGGACGCGTGCGATTCCAGTGTTCCCGCGGACTGCTCCGTGATCCACGTGCTCAATCCGGCAGCGCCGAGCGGGCGCTACTACATCGATCCAGACGGCCAGGGTGGCAGCTCTCCGCTGCAGGCCGAATGTGACATGGTGACGGACGGTGGAGGCTGGACGTTGGTGCTGAACTATCTGCACCAGGCGAACACCCTGCCGACCCTGGGCGTGCGCGCTGACCTGCCGCTGCTGTCCGCGGCGACGCTCGGCACGGACGAATCCGGCAGCGTGTACTGGGGCCACGCTAGCAACGCGCGCTTTGCGTCACTCCAGGGCAACGAGCTCCGCTTCTACGCCGTGAGCAGCGCGCATTCGCGCGTCGTGCACTTCTCCACGATCGACGCCGACTGCGTGGCCTACGCGGCGACGGGCAGTGGCTCGTGTGACGGCGTCGCGCAGCTGTTCGAGGCCCAGGCCGGGCACACTGCGTTCTTGCCCGGCAGCGCCACGGCATTCGGTAGCGATGCTGGAGACCAGGCGCTCACCGCCCTGCCGTTCCACGACGCCAGCCCGCGCCAGTGGTCGATTGCAGCCAATGGCGGCTTCTGGTCGGTGGACGACTACAACGGCCTCGCACACACGCTGCATCGCGTCTGGGTACGCACCGCTGCGGACCTCGACGGCGACGGTGTGCTGAACGGCTCGGACAACTGCCCGTACCTCAGCAACGCGATTCAGACCAACACGGACGCGACCGCGGACGGCGGCGACGCCTGCGACAGCGACGATGACAATGACAGCGTCGCGGACGGCAGTGACAACTGTCAGCTGCTCGCGAACACGAACCAGACGAACACCGACGGCGCTGCAGACGGCGGCGACGTGTGTGATGCCGATGATGACAACGACGGCACGGCCGATGGGTCGGACAACTGTCCCCTCGTTGCAAACGTCGGTCAGGCGGACCTGGACGGCGATGGCGCGGGCGATGGCTGCGATCCGGACGACGACGGCGATGGAGTCGCGGACGGGTCGGACAACTGCCCCGGCCTGAGCAACGACCAGACGAACACGGACGGAGCTGCCGACGGCGGCGATGCGTGCGACGCGGATGACGACAACGACGGCGTTGCGGACGCCAGCGACAACTGCCGGCTACTCGCGAACGCGAACCAGACGAACACGGACGCTGCTGCGGACGGTGGCGACGTGTGTGATGCCGATGATGACAACGACGGCACCGCGGACGTCTCGGACAACTGCCCGCTGCTCGCGAACCTGGGTCAAGCCGACCTGGACGCAGACGGCGCCGGTGACAGCTGCGATGTGGATGACGACGGCGATGGCGCTGCGGACGCATCCGACAACTGCCCTGTGATCTGGAACGCTGGCCAGTCCAACCTGGACGGCGATGCGAGCGGAGACGCCTGCGATGCGGACGACGACGGCGACGGCCATGCGGATGGTGTCGACAACTGCCCGCTGCTCGCAAACGCGAACCAGGTCGACGTCGATGCCGACAACATCGGAGACGCCTGCGATCCGTTCGTGCCCGCGACCTGCGCGGGGGTTACTTGCTCGAACCACGGCACGTGCAGCGTCCAGAACAACACAGCCGTGTGCACATGCACGAGCGGCTGGTCGGGCTCGGACTGCGGAACGCCGGACTGCGGCAACTTGAGCTGCTCGCTGAACCAGACATGTGCGATTCAGAGCGGCGTAGCTGCGTGCGTCTGCAGCCCGGGGTACGGCGGGCCGAGCTGCGACTACAAGCAGGTATACAGAGTGGACTTCCCGGCGAGCGTCAGCTGGAGCCAGTCGTCGCAGGTGCCTTACAGCGTCGACAACAGCGCAGCCACTGCCACGTTCGATCGCGTTGCCTACCGACTGCAGCTGGACGGCAGTTACGTGTGGGTCGACATGCCGGCGTTCACGACCTCACGCAGCCAGCTCGGCGTGCCGCTCGACTGGATCTGGGACCAGGCGCTGACAGACATGAACGTGCTCAGCAACGTGGCGGGCGTGAGCCAGGTCTCTGGCGCGACCGGCAACATGGAGTTCTGGTCGAACTGCTATCAAGTCCAACCAGGCACCACGTTCGACTACGACGACACGGCGTCCGGCGTGGACTGTTTCGGATCGATGCAGCTGCATCAAGGGGGCAACACCGTGCTCGCAGTCAACGGCTGGAGCGGCCCAGCGCGTCCGCTCGACATCGGCATCGGCTCGCGTCCCACGAGCCATCCCGACTGGACGTTCGCAGCCAACGGCGGCCAATACACTCAGCGCACGCTCGAGGTGTTCGTGCGCGAGCGCCTGGACTGCAGTAACACGACGTGCAGCGGACAGGGCTTCTGCCAGATGGTGAACAACGCTCCGCAGTGCTTCTGCAACTGGGGGCGCGGCGGAACACAGTGCGAGCGCTGCAACACCGAAGAGGGCTTCGCCGACTTCGACAACAACGGCACCTGCGAGCAAAGCTGTGTCGGCGGCGTCTGCAGCAGTCTGCAGACGGCCCGCGGTCTACCGACCGGTGTGCACACCTTCTCGTTGCTCGGCGGCGACTATCCGGTCTACGTCGACGGAGACTACGACGGGGGCGGCTGGCTGCTCGTCGGCCGCGGCCGCGAAGACTGGGCGTGGACCATGGCTGGCTCGGGTCTACCGGGCGACGTCGTGACAGGTCGCGGCACGTCGGCCGCTTTCCGGCCGAAATACCTGTCGACCAGGCTGATCGATAACCTGATGTCCAGCGCCGGAGGCATGCCTACCGCGCTGAACATCGAGGTGCGGCTCAAGCGCGCTGCAGCCGTGGACGGCAGCGCGTACCAGGAAGTGCGCTGGCACTACGTGCAGCCTCACCCGTGGACCTGGGTGTTCCCGGTGCATCAGCCACCTGTGGAGCACACCGTCTATAGCTCGGTGCTCGGCGCGGGCGGCACGGCCGACGGGACGACACGCGACGTAGAAATCGCCAATGATCACACCCGCGTGTTCACATGGGACTGGGGCGATCACGATTCCAAGATGGGCTTCTCATACGGTCAAACGATCAACCTCGGCGACAACAGCAGCAGCAGCTACATCTGGCAGAACGCGAGCGAAGGCCACTCCATCCCGTACACAGAGGTCTACGTGCGGTTCAAGCCGTGCTTCTCAGCGTGCTCGGGTCACGGCAGCTGCGATGACAGCAGCGGCTCGCCCGTGTGCACCTGCGACGCCCCGTACAGCGGCGCGAGCTGCAATCTGGTCGCGTCGGAGAGCGGCGTGAGCTGCGCCGACATCCACAACACCTGGCCTGCGCTCGAGAGCGGCTGGTATCGCATCGATCCCACGCAGAGTGGCCCGCAGGCGATGATCGATGTGTACTGTGACATGACGACGAGCGGCGGCGGTTGGACTCTGATCGCGAACGAGGACTTCGAGTCCGGTGCGGCGCCCGAGTGGACGGTCAACCCTGTCAACTCGATCTGCGCTCCGCCGTTCACGCAGATTCTCGGTGGACCGGGCTACTTCGGTGGGGGCGTCACGACCGAGCGCACGTTCGATCTCATGCAGATCCCGCATAGCGAGCGGCTCGTGAGCCTCGACTACCTGGTCATGGATAGTTGGGACGGTGAGACTGCGTTCGTGAACGTGGACGGGCTGCCCGTGTACAGCGTGCCGTTCAACGCGGACGGGGAAAACGCGTGCGGAGCACCTTTCGGTGACCAGGGACCGCAGCACGTCACGGCGCAGGGCGCACACAGCGCTGGGAGCTTGGTGTTGGAAGTCGGATCCACGCTGGATCAGGACCCGAATGACGAGTCGTTCGGCGTGGACAACGTGCGCGTGATGATCCGCTGAGCACGGCGGCAGATCAGAGGAATTCCCCTGATCTGCCGTTCGCGCGCGGCCGCGCGGCATGACTAACGGCAGGTGTGGCAGGTGCGCGCGCCCGCGAAAATTGCATTGAAAAACGCAGGGCCGCACCTCGCTCCGTCAGCCGTGATGTGCGCCGATGAGCCACACTTAATCGTGGCCGGCGCCGCACGTCTTGCAGCCGATAGCGGCGAACTGTTATGTCATGCGCTGCTCGTACCCGAGGAGGTCGCTTGGGATCTGCAGTGCGGAGAGTCTTGGTCGTCGACGACCATCCGATCGTGCGCGAAGGCATCGTTCAGCTGCTGGCCGGGCAGGGCGACCTCGAGGTCTGCGGTAGCGTTGCGGACGTGCCGTCCGCGCTCGACGCCGTCGAGCGGCAACGCCCCGACGTCGCGCTGATCGATCTGTCACTCGGCAGTGACAGCGGTCTCGACCTCATCGAGCAGCTCGGTCAGGAGAACCAGGCGTGCGTGCTCACGCTCGCGCTGTCGATGCACGACGAGGCGCTGTATGCGAAGCGCGTGTTGCAGGCGGGCGGACGTGGCTACGTGATGAAGCAAGAAGGCACGGACGTGCTCTTGCGCGCGATCCGCACCGTGCTCGCCGGCGAGGTCTACGTCAGCGCAGCCGTCAACGCGAGCTTGCTGCGCTTCCTGAGCTCGCCGAGTCGCTCCTCGCGGCCGCCTGCGCCCGGGCGCGAGCTGCCGGAGCTGTCGAACCGCGAGCTGCAGGTCTACCGCCTCGTGGGTCAGGGCTTGTCCACGAAAGCCATCGCGCAGGCGCTGTTTCTCAGCGTGAAGACCGTGGAGTCACATCGCGCGAACATCAAGCAGAAGCTAGGGCTGGACAGTGCGGCGGCGCTCGTGGCGCACGCCGCCGAATGGCAAGTGCGCAGCAGCGTCAAACACAGCACGCGTGTGTAGGCCGCGCTCACACCGGGTTAACCCGCGGTTGCAAGCGCGGGTTGATCTCCTCCCCTAAAGTCGAATGGGGGCAGGCCGGATTGTTCGAAGACTGTGTTCGACACACAGTGAGCTGACTGTGATGCCAAGTCATGGCGTCGCAGCGCCGGAGAATCCATGTTCCACGTGCTCGTGGTCGATGACGACCTCTCGTTCGCGCGCGCCATCGAAGGTGACTTGCGTCACCAGGGCTTCGCGGTCGAGATCGCCAGCGACGTGAGTGAGGCGCTGTCGCAGGCGCGTCGCAAGAGCTTCGACGTGTTACTGACGGACCTGCACGTGGGCACGCACGACGGCATGGAGCTTCTCACCGCGCTGCGCGACGTCTCACCGCACACGCGCGCCGTGCTGATGAGTGGCTTCGCGACCGCTCGCGACTACGAGCGTGCAGTGGAGCTGGGCGCCGTGAGGGTGCTCAGCAAGCCGTTCACGCCGGAGGACCTGATGCAGTGCATAAGGCAGGCAGTCGACTGCGGCAGTGGCTTTCGCGGCTCCGTGCACGGGTTGTCGCTCGTGGATCTCTTGCAGATGTACAAGTTCGGGCGGCGCTCGGTGAAGATCGCGGTATCCGGGCGCAGCGTGGGCTCGCTCTACATGCAGGACGGAGATCTGGTGCACGCCGAGCACGAGGACCACACGGGCGAGGCCGCAGTGGCGTCGCTCTTGGCGATGCCGGACGGTACGCTCGGAACTAGCGTCCTTCCGCTGGGTGTACCGCACACGATCTCGCGCGACTTTCAGACGGTGCTTCTGTCTGCGCTGCGCACCATCGATGAGGCCCGGCCGCGCACGGAGGTCCCGCCCGTGCCCGACGACGACGCGGGCTTCGAGCACAGCCTCGACGCGGCGCTGTCCCGCAGCCAGGAGCCGCAAGGCCCTCCGCCTGAAGCTGAATTGCCCCCACAGGAGCGCGTGCTGCAGCGCACGCGGCAGATGGATGGCTACCTCGCCGGCTGCATGTTCCTTGCGGAGAGCGGCGGTGTGGTCTGTTTCGACGGCAGCATCGACCTGCGTCCGGCGGCCAGCCTCACGGCCGAGGCGCTGCGCCGCAAGCAGCAGACCATCACGGACATGGGCATGGACGACGAAGCCGAAGACCTGCTGGTGACGTGCACGCATCACTATCACCTGCTGCGCCGGCTGAACTCGGACATCCCTGCATACATTTACATCGTGCTCGATCGTGACCGTACCAACCCAACCCTGGCCATGATCGAGCTGGAACACGTGGTTCGCGAGCAGACAACGAGCACACAACGAGGAGAGTGACGATGGCGACTGCTAAGGAAATACTGCCCAAGCTTCTGGAGATCGATGGCTGTCTGGGCGCATGCATCGTGGACAGCAACAGCGGCATGATGCTGGGTGCGATCGGTGGCGGAAACGTCAACCTGGAGGTAGCCGCCGCGGGCAACACGGAGGTCGTTCGCGCCAAGCGCAAGACCATGAAGGCGCTCAACTTGAATGAGCAGATCGAGGACATGCTGATCTCGCTCGGCAAGCAGTATCATTTGATCCGACCGCTCACGACCAACGACGCACTGTTCATCTACGTGGTGCTGGATCGCGCCCGGGCCAACCTGGCCATGGCTCGCCACATCCTCACCGGCCTGGAGAAGCAGCTGGTCGTTTGAACGGCACATCAGTTAGAGGAGAGGAACAGCCATGCCATCGGAAAAAGTGATCAACGAGCATTTCGACCGGCTCGCGAACGACATCCCAGGCTTCATCGCCGCATCGCTGGTGGACATCGAGTCCGGCATGACGCTCGGCTTGAAGTCCAACCGCTCGGACTTCGATCTGACTGCCGCCAGCGCTTACAACAGCGAGATGGTGAAGCAGAAGATGAAGATCATGCGCGCCTTGAACCTCAAGACCAGCTTCGAGGACATGATCATCACGCTCGGCGATCAGATCCATATCATCAAGATGGTAACGCCGGGCACATTCATCTACCTCGCGGCCGACCGTTCCGCGTGCAACCTGGCGATCGTGCGCAACGTCGTGAACCGCAACGCATCGGTGTTTCAATGAGCATGCGCCCGACGCGGGGCGCTTCGAGCAGCGTCCCGCGCGTGCGCACCGCCCACTGAACGAGGGAGGGAGCCGTGGCGGTCCTTGATCGCGAGCGTGACGTGATCGTGATTCGGGTGGTGTACGACGGGCCACCCGAGGCCGGCAAGACCACGAGCCTCAAGGCGCTCGCGGCGAGTCTGAAGCAACCGCTGCGCTCGCCCGCAGAAGAGTACGGCCGAACGCTGTACTTCGACTGGATGGACTACACGGCCGGGCGTTTCGACGGCTATCAGATCCGCTGTCAGATCGTGAGTGTCCCCGGGCAGCGCGAGCTGACACCGCGGCGCTTTCGATTGTTGAAGGACGCCGACGTGGTGATCTACGTCGGCGATTCGACGCGCGCGCGTATTCGCGAGTCGCTCGAAGGCTTGCGCGAGATGCTGCGCTTCGTGGAGCGCACGTCGAAGCCGCCGATTGGCGTGCTGTTTCAGGCCAACAAGCGCGACCTGACGCATGCCATGCCGCTCGATGAGCTGCGCAAGCTGATCAACACGAGCGGGCGCACCATCGGCGTGACTGAGTCGACGGCCACGGATGGCACGGGCATTCGCGAGACGTTCGTGTTCGCCGTGCGGCTGGCGCTCGATCGCGTGCGGGAGCAAGTGCGCACGGGCGCGCTCGACGTCGGCAGGCCCGAGATCGACAGCAGCGCGGCGCTGCTCGAATACCTGCAGCGTAGCGAGTCGCGTCCACCTCCGGCGCTGGGCTCGATCGCGCCGATCCTGCGCGGCGTGCTGGCGGAGAACGAGGAACGGGTGACGCCGAGAGCGGCAGTCGTGAGCGCGCCCGACCTGGACGATGAGGCGCGGCCGCATCCACCGGATCCGTCCGTGCCGAGCGGCTCGATCTGGCCGCCGGTGGAAGGTCGCTTGATCCTGCAGGAGGCCGTGGCGACATCGATGACCGCGCATCGCCTGCGCAGCGGCGGCTGGACGGCAGGACTCGGGCAGGGCTTTCGCATCTTCTCCGCGGCGGACGCGGTGTTCACCGACCTCGAAGCCGGGCGCGAGAGCCTGGTGCGCACGGCGCGCATGCACGCGGCCTGCAAGGGGCTGATCTCCGAGCAGCGCTGCATCGTTCTGTCTGCCACCGGTCACGGCACCTGGCGGCTCTGGCAAATCGTGCGAGCGGAGCGGCCGCTGCGCGAGCGCTTCAGCGACATTGGACGCTGTGAGACCGAGGAAGCGGCCAAGCGCATCGTGGATGCCGCGGCGCTCCTGTGTGACGTCGGAGCGCGGCTGCAGGGCGCGCCGTGCAACCTGCCGTGCACGCTCGACACGGTGGGTTGTACCGACGAAGGGGCCGTGTTCATCGGGCTGATGCCACATGAGCTGCGCCCCGGGCCGAAGGCGGACGTGTCTTACGCCATCGGTGCGCAGCTCGGCTCGATCATCCGCGGAGAGCTGCAGGAGCGGCGCGGACAGGTGCTGTCGAGCGTGGCGCGGCTGTTGTTCCACGACCAGAGCTTGCCGCACGGCGGACGCCTGCTGGACGAGGTGCTCACGCAGATGTCTGCGGGGTAGCCCGACAGCTGTTAATCACACCGGCGGTCGCGGGAGCTCAGGAGCCGGAAGGCAGGACGCCCCGGCTCTGCAGCTCTTCGAGCACTTCGAGCGGCGTCTTGTGGCAGGGGCGTAGATCGAACGCGAGGTCGATCTCTGCGCCCTGCCTGAACACGCGCGCGACCATGTGGCCGTTGCACTGGCGGCGCGCCTGCAAGAAGTCCTCGAGGGAGCCCGTCTTTTCGCCGTTGATGCTCAGTAAGATGTCGCCATACCTCATGCCAGCCTCCTCTGCCGGGCTACCGGACATGCAGCCGAGGATGGGCAGGCCTCCGAGGGCAGTGGCCAGACGACCGAGCTCGTGCGGGCTCAACATGTAAGGCTTTGGTCTAAGCTACCGGCGCGCGTCGCGCAAGCACACGCGACATGACAGAACCGCCAGCTTCTTACCCATGACACGTGCAGTTTAGTCACACGCGCGCACGCTGGCATCGACTACGCTGCGCCCATGGCCAGCAGCGAGCGCGACGGCGAGCTCGGGCATGGGCGCGCGTCCGATGACTCGCTCGTGGACGAGCGCATGCTCGAAGTGAGCCGCGATCTGCGGCGTCAGATCGGGCAGGACCTGCACGATGGGCTGGGTCAGCTGTTGACGGGCACTGCGTTTCTGGCCAAGGCGCTGCAGCACAGCCTGCCGGCGGAGCATCAGCCGCAGGTGGAGCGGATCGTGTCACTCATCAATCAGGCGATCGCGCGAGTGCGAGCGTTGTCGCGCGGATTGTCTCCGATCGTGGTGGAGTCACACAGTCTGGAAGGCGTGCTACGCGACACGGTGCGCGAGGCCAACGACTTACTGGGTGTGCGCTGCGAGCTGGCCCTCGACGCCGAATGTGACCGCCTGCAGCCGGACACGATCACGCATCTCGGCCTCATCGCGCGCGAAGCGATCACGAACGCAGTTCGCCACGGGCGAGCGCAGCACATCGTGGTCCGACTCGCGCAGAGCGGCGTCGAGTGGGTGTTGTCAGTCGAGGACGATGGCACGGGCATCACGGAGAGCGACACTCCGCAGGAAGGCCTGGGCCTGCGCAGCATGCGTCAGCGCGCGCAGATGATCGGTGGACAGCTGGACATCGTCGGTACGCATCCTGGCACGACCGTGCGTTGTACGTTCCGCGTCGCCGCTTGAAGCTGTCGGCTGCTGTCGCTGGCTTACGGTGAGCGGGGGGACGGGTTCGGGTCCGGGCGCACGCCTCGCTCGTTCCCCCCGCTCACCTCCCGTAGTCGATGGATCCGCACACGTCGCCGCAATATGCGGAGCTCGGCATGTGTCGCTCAACACAGCGCTGCGACGCGATCCGCCGCCGTTCGGGTGCCCCACTGAGCGCGAAGTCCCGAGCCAACGGGCCAGGCTGCAGGGGCTGGAGCTTGCGTGCAGCACCGCTAGCGAGAGCAGGTACACTCCGCGAGTGG
>Ga0190269_10000269_pt1 | contig 27940 bp, 20 predicted proteins | sample Popmic249IS_FD_133749 | JGI IMG/M metagenome (GOLD analysis project Ga0190269, IMG submission 133749) | Populus adjacent soil microbial communities from riparian zone of Blue River, Arizona, USA - 249 IS | ecosystem: Environmental > Terrestrial > Soil > Riparian zone | place: USA: Arizona... | reverse complement strand
TGATCGCCGCACCCCGAATGTCAGGAGACTTGTCATGGCTGATAGTTCCTGATTGATTGGAGAAGCGCACCCACGCCTGGAACGTTTGCGGCTTCTGAAACACGCCCGCCCGCAGCTCGTGCGGCACGTCCAGGACAGTGAATTTGGCCTTCACGCAGCCGTGCATCTTCGGATGCGCGTCGCGGCGCATCAGCGAGTCTTTGTAGTCGCGCTCGAGCTTGGCACGCAGACGCGTGATCAAACTGTCGATGTGCTCCTGCTCGTGTGCGGGCGGGCGCTCGACCACCGGCCCGGGCTCGCGGCTGAGCCAGCCCTGCGCGAGCAGCTGTACCGCGGGGATGGACGGCATGAAGAAGTAGCCGCTGCCCACCACGCGCACGAAGCGCTGCAGCGGGTTGGCGCTCGAGAACACCGGATCAGGGTGGCCGTGCAGGCCTGCGAAGCTCGGATTGTTGCACCAGTGCTGCTGGATGAACTCGAACTGACGATCGATGTTCGCGTTGAAGCACAGAAACTGCAGCCCGCGCTCCGCCGGAGCGCCGTCGCCCCGTGCTGCCTCGAGCATGTGCGCCGGCGAAAGCTCCGGGTGCAGCGCATCGCCGTAAGGCCGGCCGCGACGGATGATGCGGTGCAGCGCGGACAGCTGACTCGACTCCTGTCGCGTGGCGCCGAGATTCCAGTCGCGCGGGTTCGCGCGCCGGATGTGTGCGCTGAACGGGCAGCGCGCGCCGTAGCGATCGTTCTCCTCGTCTCCGGACAGGTAGCTGAAGTCGTCTTCGTCTTCGTAGCGAGGATCCTGCGGATCGGCATCGGGGTGCGTCACGAGCGGCGCGCCGCTCGGCCAGCGGCCCACGCAGCGCGCAGCGGCGGTGACTGCGCCCGCCACGCCATCGCCGCTCTGCGCGGCGCAGTGTTTCCAGAAACCTTCCACGTCTTGCGCCAGCTGGCGGAACACCAGGTAGCTGCCGTCGTGCCCGAAGCGCAGACCATTGGCCGCTTCCGGGGCCGCCGTGATGTTGCCGTAGCCATCCACGTGGCCCAGCAGGAACTCCCCGGCGGGGACCGCGTTCGCCTCGTTGCCCTCGCTGCAGCCGCGCACGACCGGCTGCGCGATGCCGTCGCGGAAACCGAAGTGCTCCTTGCGGCCAGGCAGGGTATTGCCCTGCAAGCGACCGAGGCAGCGAATCCCGTGAGCCGCGGCGCGCGTCTCGAGGTCCGCGGCGTGTCGATCGGCGCTGGCGCTCGACTTGGCGTACACGAGCAGCACCATGTGCACGGCCTTGTCGCCCGCGCCCCACGCCCAGTGCTCGGGCGCGTCCACGCCCACGTCGCCGTTGATCAGCGCGCGCTGCGGGTGATCGGAGTCCTGCACGAACGCCGTGGCGAAGCGCTGTCGCAAGCTCTCGTCGACGCCGAGCGCGGCGAGACCGCGGGCGCTGAACGCCAGGTTGAGCAGCGGCTCCGGCGCCTGCTCCGAGCGACGCCCCTGCGCGGCGGACGTCAATGGCAAGCTCCCGATGAACGCCAGCGCCTCTGCACGGCGCGCCGGATCCATGCGCAGGAGCAGGTAGCGCGCCTCCTGCATGTGGCCGTAGCCGCGCAGGATGATGCCCTGAATGCGCTCCAGCTGCAGCGCCGGTGCCTGCGTTTGCTCCTCGCTGAACTGGCGATCGGCAGCCACGCGGTCGACGCCCTGCGCGCGCAACAGCCACGTCGCCGCGTCCATGCTGTCAGGCCTGGCGAGCCCGCGCCGCAGCTCCGTGTGCGCGTTGATGGAGATGATCGACAGCTCGGGATACGCGCAATACCAGACCTGTGAGGGCTGCTGGTGGTGGCGCGTCCAGGCCAGAAAGCGCGCCGCATCACGCGAGCCCGCGCGCAGCAGCCAGCGCGTGCGCGGATAACCTAGCGTGTTGCTCCACACCGCCGTCAAGCCGGCGCTGGCCTTGTCGATGAAGTCGCCGAGGTAGCTCTGCCACGAGCTGTCGAAGTTGCTGAAGAAGAGCACGCCGCGCCCGGGGATCAGCGCCCAGCGCGCGAAGTGGATGGACGGGATGTCGCCCAGCTTGCCGCGGTTGTACACGTACGTCGCCCTCAGCTGCAGCGCGACGAACACCGCTCGAATCAACAGCCAGCGCAGCGGACCCGGCTTCAGGCATACGAGGTGCGTGAGCTGGTTCTGGAAGAACAAGTTCTCGTCGTGCGCGTGGGCCTGCAGCTCGGCGTGCGTGCGAGAAGACAGCTCGGGGTGGAACTGCGGATCGTGTCGCTCGAGCCAGCGCAGCCGGGCCGCGGCGCCGCCGATGAGCAAGCCGAGCACCACGACCACCGCGGCGACTGCAGCCCACAGCTTCCAGCCCAGCGTGAGGGTCAGCGCGCCGGCTGCGAGCAGCACAGCAAGGAGCACGCCACCGATCGCCAGCCGCAGCGCGCGTCCATAGCGCCCGGCGAGATCTGGCTGCGGGGGGAACTCGGGCAGCGCCCAACCTTCCGCGCGCAGCCGCTCGAGCACCGCACGCCGTGCACACTCGGCAGGCGCGCCGCGTACATCAGGCTCGGCCAGCAGCGCCTTGACGCGCGTGGCCAGCTCGGCCTCCCAGCGGATCTGATTGCAGCTACGGCCAGCCGCGCCCACGTAGAACGTGCTTGCGGGCACCTGATGCTTGCGCACGAACTGCGCCAGCTGCCGTGCGCGATAGGCCTTACAGCACGCGAAGATCTGCTCGAGACCCGTCGCCAGCTGCTGCAGCTCGCTCAGGTGACGGTCGAATGCGTCGCGTGGGTGGCGCGGCTCGCCCTCGGGCCCATCGTAGTCCGTGGCGAACGCGAGGAGCGGCCCGTGGCCGCCGTGGTCCAGGAGGACGAAGCGCGCGTAGTGCAGGCCCGACACGCGCTGGAACGGCACGAGCGCGTCCGCGTGGGGCTGACCGCGCATGGCTGCGATGGTCTCGCGTGAGACGCGCGCGAGCAGCAGCTCGAGCTCCCGGCGCGCTTCAGGTCGCACCGGTGCGAGCACGAGGCACGCGTACTGCGCCGTGGCCGTGCTCTGCGGCACGTAGTCCGCGCGCGGCGAGGTGATCGCTCCGCTCGGCTCTCGATCGTCATCGCTCACTCCCGGCTCGAACTGCAAGTCGGGGCTGCGCAGCAAGAGGCTGGCAGGCGTGGTTGGTTCGGGGCTGGGTTGTGTCATGCGAGGAGTTAGCACCGCGCATTGTTGCAACTTGTGACACCCCTCACGTGACGACGTGTTTCGCGATCTCTGCCGCGCACACCACCCACAAACTATTCTCACAGTCAGCAGTCGAAGCTATGCTCCCGCGCATGAATGAGTTGGATCACGAGCTACAGACGATCGCGCAGCTGCTGTCGGCGGCTTCACGTGTGGTGGTGCTCACCGGCGCCGGCATCTCCACGGACTCGGGGATCCCCGACTTCCGCGGCCCACAGGGCGTCTGGACCAAGAACCCCAGCGCCGAGCGCATGGCGACCTTGCAACATTACATGAGCGATCCCGAGGTGCGCCGGCGCGCCTGGCAGTCGCGCCTCGCTCACCCCAGCTGGCAGGCGCAGCCGAACGCGGGACATCGCGCGCTCGTGGAGCTCGAGCGGCTCGGCAAGCTGGACACGTTGATCACACAAAACATCGACGGTCTGCACCAGGCCGCGGGCAGCTCGCCTGCACGTGTGATCGAGATCCACGGCACCATGCGCGAGGTCATGTGCATGGGGTGCGGCGAGCGCGGGCCCATGTCGTCCGCGCTCGAACGCGTGCGCGCGGGCGAGGCCGATCCGGCCTGCCTCTCCTGCGGCGGCATCTTGAAGTCCGCGACCATCTCGTTCGGACAGTCCCTGGTGGACGCAGACCTGCGCCGGGCGGAGCTCGCCGCCGAAAGCTGCGACCTGCTGCTCGCGCTCGGCTCGACCTTGAGTGTGTATCCGATCGCAGGCGTCGTGCCGCTCGCGCGGCGCGCCGGCGCGGACGTGGTGATCATCAACGGCAGCCCCACCGAGATGGACGAGCTGGCGCGCGTGCGCGTGCTCGGCTCGCTGAGTGAGGCGCTGCGCCGGATCGTCGAAATCGTGTCCCCACTCGTTCTGAACAAGTGAACAGCCCGCCTGACACGTCGACCGGGGGCGTGACATCCCGCACACTGCGGTCATGTCAGTGACCCCGATTCGCGTTTGCTTCGTCTGCCTGGGCAACATCTGCCGCTCTCCGACCGCGGAGGGCGTGATGAAACAGCTGGTGGAACAGAAAGGTCTCGACGACCGCTTCGTCATCGACAGCGCCGGCACGGGCGCCTACCACGTGGGAGAGGCCGCCGACGCCCGCTCGGCTCAGGCCGCGCTGCGGAAAGGCGTGACGTTGACCAGCCTGGCGCGCCAGTTCGTGGAGCAGGACTTCGACGCGTTCGACTACATCGTGGCGATGGATCGCAAGAACCTCGCGCACCTGCAGCGCCTCGCCCGCAGGCAGTCGGATCGCGACAAGCTCTCGCTCCTGCGCACGTTCGAGGCGGAGGCGAACGGGCTCGACGTGCCCGACCCGTACTTCGAGGACAACTTCGACGACGTCTTCGAGATCTGCAAGAGCGGCTGCGAAGGCCTCCTCGAGCACATCTTGCGCGAGCGCGGCGTGGCTTCATGAATCGCTCGCTTTCGGACAAGCTCGGCGCGTGTCTGGGCTCGCCCGTGGTGAAGGGCGCTGCAGCTGCTGGCGGCGACATCAATCAGGCCTTCGTGGCGCAGCTCGCGGATGGGCGCAAGGTGTTCGTCAAGACGCAGGCGCGCGCGCTGCCGGGGCTCTTCCCGTGTGAGGCGCGGGGCCTCGAGTGGCTCGCTGCCGCGCGGGCGCTGCGCGTGCCCGAGGTGCTGCACGCGAGCGACGCGGACGCGCAGGGGCCGGCGTGCCTCGTGCTCGAGCTCATCGAGAGCGCGCGGCCGAGCTCGCGTCACGACGAGCAGCTGGGCGAGGGCCTCGCTGCGCTGCACCGCGCGGGCGCAGACGGCTTCGGGCTCGATCACGACAACTATCTCGCCACGTTGCCGCAGCACAACCGGCAGCGCGCGCGCTGGAGCGAGCTGTATGCGGAGCAGCGCATCGCGCCGCAGGTCGAGCGCGCCGCCGCCAGCGGCGAACTCAGCACGGCGGTGCGCCGGCGCCTCGAGCGTCTGATCGCGCGCCTGCCGGAGCTGGTGGGCCCGGACGAGCCGCCCGCGCGACTGCACGGCGATCTCTGGGGTGGCAACGCGATCCGCGACGAGCAGGGGGCGCCAGTGCTGATCGATCCCGCGGTGTACGGCGGTCACCGCGAAGTGGATCTCGCGATGATGCGCCTGTTCGGCGGCTTCTCGGAGCGCGTGTTTGCAGCGTATCAGGCCGCCCATCCGCTCGCACCCGGCCATGCGGAGCGCGTGCCGCTGTATCAACTCTACCCGCTGCTCGTGCACGTCAACCTGTTCGGCGGATCGTACGTCTCGGGGGTCGAGCGCTGCATCGCGCACTGGGTATAAGCTGCGCGCATGCCGACCTCAGAAGCATCCTTTCGATTGCGCGCAGCGGAGCCGCGCGACACGCCCCAGATCGTGCGGCTGATCACCGCGCTTGCGGAGTACGAGAAGCTGACCCACCAGCTGCAGCTGACCGAGGGCAAGCTGCAGACCCAGCTGTTCGGGCCGCGCCCAGCCGCGGAGGCGCTGGTCGCTGAAGCCGACGGCGGCAGCCTGATCGGCTTCGCGCTCTACTTCACGAGCTTCTCCACGTTCCTGTGCAAACCGGGCCTGTACCTCGAAGATCTGTTCGTGGTTCCGGAGGCGCGCGGCCAGGGTGTGGGGCGCGCGCTCCTGACAGCGCTCGCGCGGCTCGCGCTGGAGCGCGACTACGGCCGTGTGGAGTGGAGCGTGCTCGATTGGAACGAGCCCGCGCTGCGCTTCTACGAGGCCATCGGCGCGAGCGTGCTGCCCGACTGGCGCCGTTGCCGCCTCACGGACGACGCGCTGCAGCGCTTCAAGTGATCGGCCGCAGCCCGCCGTTCAGCCCAGAAGGCCCACGCGCCGCCAAGCCCACAGGTGCGCCGGCCGGAGCAGCCCGTGCTGCGCGCAGAGCACGCGCATCGGCTCCGTCGCGCGCATCAACAGTTTGCGATGCTCGCTGCCCGCGCCGAACGCGGCGTCGAAGGCCTCCTGCGGCATGCCAAACTCCTCTCGCAGCTGCCGATCCGGAGTCAGCATGAGCTGCGCGCCGTACGAGAACGTGAGCGGCACGACAAAGCCCATGTAGAAGCGCTGCCACGCCGAGAGCTGCGGCAAGTGCTCCTGCAGATAGCGCTGCGCGAAGCACACGTGGCGCGCCTCCTCCATGACGTGGATCTTCATGATCAGGCGCACCAGCGGATGCACTTCAGCCTTGGGGCGCTTGAGCGCGCTGCGGTTCTGCTCGTCGATGAAGATCTCTCCGCCCAGGACCGCGAAGAAGAAGAGGCAAGGCTGGGTGCGCCCGAGGTGCGCCACCCGATCGTCCACGAAAGCAGGCAAGCCTTCGATCACGCGCGTCTGTGCACCCGCGCGGTCGATGAATTCCTGAAACATCTGCGAGTGCCGCGCCTCCTCGATCACTTCGTGCATGGCGTAGCGGAACTCGGGGCTACGGTTTGGAACAGTCTGACAGAACTCCAATAAGCCGCGGCTCAGCACGGCCTCGAAACCGATGCCGTATTTGAGCGTCTGCGCGAGAAAGCGCAGGCCGAAGCGCGAGCGGGTCGCCGCGGGCAACGTTGCGTACCACGCCGTTCGTGCGAGCGGGTGGTCGTCAGGGATGCACAGCCGCGGGTCCTCCGGGTCGATCCGATGCGCAGGCGCGTCCCAATCGATATCCGTGAACGGATCGTGGTACTTGCACACGCTCAGCTCGTTCAGATGTTCGATCGCCGAGGTGTAATCGGCTTGTAGTTTGCGCGGCTTCTGGGGCAGCGCGCGCCCGGTGGTCAGCATCTGCATGGTCATGACTCCCCTCCTCTCACGGCAGTCCGCCGCGCTCTTCCCGGGGGCTGCCAGTAGCCCCCGAGGAACACGGCTAACATGCGGCCTGTAGCGGCGGCCGACACTGACCCGCGTGGCCATAAGCCTGGTGAGCGTGGCCAACGCGCCCGTGCTAAGACGGGGGCGATGCCGCGCGCGCCTGCCATCCCGGGGTCCATCTCGTCGTTGCAGCTGCGACCCGTCGCGCACGCTTTGCCGGCGCTCGGCATCGATCCCGAACGAGTGTTCGGTCGCTGCGGCGTGCGCATCGATCAGCTCGCGGATGTCAACCTGCGGCTGCCCGCGAGTGTCGAGTTCGAAGTGTGGGATGCACTGCTGGAAGTCAGCGCCGATCCGCTGATCGGGCTGCGCCTCGCAGACGTGGTGGCGCAGGGCGCGCTCGGCGCTTACGAATACCTGTTACGTAACAGTGTCACCTTGCGCGAGGCCCTGCAGCGCGCGGAGCGCTACGTTCGCGTGATCGACGATCACACGGTCGTCAAGCTGATCGAGACGCCGCAAGAAGCCGTGCTGCGACAGGTGCGCGAAGGAGGCTACCAACACCCGCCCGCGGGCACCGAATGCCTGTTCGCGGTCGCGGTTCGCATCGCACGCAGTCTAATCGCGGACGGCGCCCCCAAGGAGGTGCGCTTTCGGCACCGTCAGCTCGGAGAGCTGCGCGAGTACACGCGGCGCTTCGGGTGCCCCGTGCGCTTCGAGCAAGAGCACGACGAGATCGCGTTTGCGCCTGGCTTTTTGGACCGCAAGAACGAGCAAGCCGATCCGCGGCTCGGTGAGGTGCTGGAAGAGCAAGTACGCCGCATGCTTGCAGAGATCCCGAACGAAGATCCGTGGTCCCAGCGCGCACGCACGCAGCTCGCGGGCCTCTTGACGCGAGGCGAGGCGTCACTGTCGGGCCTCGCAGACGCCATGCACATGAGCACGCGCACCCTGCGCCGGCGGCTGCTCGAGCACGACACGAGCTACAAACAGTTGCTCGATGAGGTGCGCCGCGACATCGCATATTATTACGTGTCGCGCACCGACGAGTCGTTCGATCAGATCGCGGGCCGGCTCGGCTTCGCCGAGGCGAGCGCTTTTTACCGTGCGTTCAAGCGCTGGGCCGACGCGACGCCCGCAGCCTACCGCAGCAGGTCGTAAGCGGCGCGCACACATCACACGCTATCCGCAGCGGCAGGAATCGTGATACGAGACGGCGCCGTGCAGGCCGCCATCGTCATCAATCGCAACGCGGGCTGCATGCTCCGTCAGCCGAAGCTCGCTGCCCACCTGCGCATGCTCGCGAGCGGCCGCGCGCGCCTGTACGTGACCGAATCTGCGGCGGAGCTCGGGCCCGTGGCGCAGGAGATCGTGCGCTCCGAGGTGAAGTGCGTGGGGATCGTGGGCGGAGACGGCACGGCGTCGTCGACGATGACCGCCGTGTGGCAGGCGTGTGGCTCGGCGGAGCTGCCGCGCTTCGCGTTTCTGCGCGGTGGCACGATGAACACCGTGGCGAACTCGCTCGGGATGTCGCGCCTACCGACGCGCGAGCTGTTGTCGCGCATGTTGGCTTCGCTGCGTGCACCGAACGCCCGCGTGCGCTCGAGGCCGGCGCTGATCGTGGGCGAGCAGCTGGGCTTCTTGTTCGGCACGGGCGTGTGGTACGGCTACCTCGCGGAGACGTACGCCAGCGGCAAGCCCACGCGGCTCAGCAACGCGACGGTCCTCGCGCGCGTGCTCGCGAGCGCCGCTGTGAGCGGCGAGACCTATCGCCGCGTGCTGCAGCCGCAGGCGCTGTCCGTGCAGTTCGCGCAAGGGAGTTGGGAGCCGCGCCCGTATCTCGCGATCGCGGCCAGCACGGTGGCGCATGCCGGCTTCGGCTTCGCGCCGTTCCACCGCGCGCTGGCCGAGGCCGACCGCTTTCAGCTGCTCGCGATCAAGACCGGCCCCCGCGGCTTGCTTCGCGACTTCCCGCGGCTGCGGCTCGGGCGCGGCTTGCGCTCCAGCACGGCGCACGACGCGCTGACGGCCTGGGCCGAGCTGCGCTCGCCGGGCGGCGAGGACTTCGGCTACTCGCTCGACGGGGAGCTCGCGACCGCCCGCGGCGCGCTGCGCCTGGGCCTCGGGCCCGCGCTCGAGCTACTCGTGTTGTGAGCGAGGCGGCTGCGGCGCTACAACTCGCATCATGCCCAGCGCGCTCATCCTGCACCAATACGAGACCTCCCCCTTCGCCGAGAAGATCCGCCGCATTTTGGCGTACAAGCGCGTGCCCTGGACGGCAGTGCGTGCGCCGGCGATCATGCCGAAGCCGGATCTCGTCTCGTTGACGGGTGGCTACCGCAAGATCCCGGTGCTGCAGATCGACAACCACGTGTACCTCGACACGGCGCTGATCGCGCGGCTCATCGAGCAGCTGCACCCGGAGCCTCCGCTGTACATGCCTGCGATCGCGGCATCGCTCGCGGAGTGGGCGGACAGTCGCCTGTTCGAGACGGCCACCTTGCACATCATGCGGCCCTCGCGCCTCGATGACTTGACGCGCTTCATGACTCCGGAGGAGCTGAACGGCTTCGCCGACGATCGGCGCGCGATGCGAGGCGATGGCCCGGGCGTGCCTGCAAAGGCGTTGCTCGCACGCTTTCGGCAGTATCTGCAGCGTGTCGAAACGAGCCTCGCTGCAGCCCCTTATCTGTTCGGCAGCACGCCGACCATCGCGGACTTCAGCGTGTACCACTGCCTGTGGGTCGTGTGGCGCATGAAGCCGGAGGCGCTGGCCGAGGCCCCGCACACGCAAGCGTTCATCGAGCGCATCGGCGCCATACCGGATCCCGAGATCACGCGCATCAGCGCGAGCGACGCGCTCGAGATCTCGCGGCGCGCGCCGAGCTGGCGGCCATCAGCGGCGTGGACCGATCCGCTGGGCTTCACGCCCGGCCAGGGGCTCAGCGTTCGGGCCGCGGACTACGGGCGTGAGCCGGTGCACGGCAGCTTGGCCTACGCAGACGACGCCGAGCTCGTGCTGCACCGGCAGGACTCCCGCGCAGGCGACGTGTACGTGCATATCCCACGCATCGGCTACGAGATCAGCGCCGCGTGAACAGATACCGTGGCTGACGCGTATCCTTAGTCAGGGGACGACGCAGATCATCGTGCCCGGTTGATGGCACAGTTTGGCACGATCTACGCCGAAAATTCGCTAGAGGCAGGATGTGCCAGTGGCACATGGCTTGCTTTGGCACATGACCGACCGCTGACCCCGGTTGGAAAGGACCTCCCCCATGGCGCTCGGCACCTACACGCACCATCTGACCCTGGGCTCACTGCTCGAGGAGCTGCGCCGACGCGCCGGCGGCTATGGCTTCCTGGCCCACTTCCAGCAGGGGGAGTTCCACCACGACACCGTGCTCAAGGTGGACGCCGCTCACGCGGGCCTGCCGGGCTCGATCCTCGTGGTCGCCACCAACTGCAATGGCGGCATCAAAGAGCTGCTCTGCTTCGACAAGCTGCCGACGCACGGCGCACTCTGGCACCGGCGCTGCCCGGAGAACGCAGCCTTCAGCGGCGAGCTGCCCGCCCTGCTCGGCTATCATCGCACCATCCACTGGTGCGACCCGTGCGAGCTACTCGCCGAAGATGCACGCAGCGAGCTGCGCCCCGAGTTCCGCGAGCGACTCTCGGGTGGTGGGTATCGCCTCAAGCCCAGCAGCAAACCTGCCACGAGCTGAGCTGCGCAGCAGCTCGCGCGTAAACGCGAAGCATACGAAGCGACTGCGGCCCACGCCTCGCAAGCGGCGTGGGTACGCGGCATGCTGAACCGCATGCGTCACCTTCTCATGCTGCTTTGTCTCGGAGCGCTGGCCTGCGGTCACAGTGGAGATTCGCCCACGAGCGCACGGCCCAACGCGCAACAGGCCGAGCCCGCTCGGCAACAGGAGGAGCCCGCTCCGCAGGAACAGCCCGCGGAGGGAGCCGCGCCGAGCACACCGCCCGCCGAGCCGAGCATGCAGGCGCAAGAGCCCAGCACACCGCGCGTGCCCAGCGTGGATGGGTCCACGCCGCCTCCGCAGCCGTCAGCGGCAAGCGCTGCATCCACCAGCTGCAAGGCCGACGCGGACTGCCAGGCCTTCGACGATATGTGCGGCGCGTGCCGCTGTCTGCCGCTCAGCAAGGGCGCCGCGCCTCCCGCGTGTCAGGAGGCCAAGGTGCAATGTGTGATGGCGCCGTGTCGCGGCAAGCGCGCCGTGTGCAAGAGCGGCACGTGCGGCCTGCTCGACGCCTCCTCCGATTCGATGTAGCCGCGTCGCTGTATGTGAAGCAGCTTGCAAAGCCGCTTGAGACGATGACGCGACGCTCCACACGTCACTCGACACACGCGCGCGATCGGCACAGAGTGCCGGCATGGATCCGGCCCTCCTCGAAGCTCCGCTCGTGTTTGCTCCGCCGCAGTTGCACGCCACCGCGACGCCCGAGCAGGCGGCGCGGCTGCGTGGTCTCGCGCCTGCCGAATATTGGCAAGAGATCGCGCGGGAGCTGACCTGGAGCACGCCGCCGACGCGCGCGCTCGAAGGCACGTTCGGCGATTTCACTTATTTTCGCGGTGCGACGGGGAACGTCAGCGTCAACTGTTTGGATCGCTTTCCGCCGGAGCGCGACGCCCTGCTATACGAGCGCGAGGACGGGCTGCAAGAACGCTGGACGTTTGGGCGCCTGACGGATGCCGTTGCGCGCTTCGCGACGGTGCTGCTCGAGCTGGGCGTGCAGCGCGGCGAGCGCGTGGCGATCTACTCCGGTAACGTGCCGGAGGCGTTCATCGCCATCCATGCGTGCTACCGCATCGGCGCGATCTACAGCGTGATCTTCGCCGGTTTCAGCGCGTCCGCGGTGCGCGATCGTCTGGAGGACGCGCAGCCGCGCGTGGTCGTGGTGACCGACGGCACGTTGCGGCGCGGGCGCGTCGTGCCGCTGAAGGCGACGCTCGATCAAGCCGCGCAGGGCCTCGAGATCCCGCACATCGTGGTGGCGCGGCGGATCGACCCGGACTACCCACTCGCGGCTCACGAGCACGACTTTCGCACGCTGCTCGAGCGCACGACGCAGGCCACGCCAGCGCAACCGCTCGAAGCCAACGAGCCGGGCTTCATCATCTACACCTCCGGCACCACGAACAAGCCGAAGGGCCTCGTGCACGCGGGCCTCGGTTTTCTACTCGGCGTGTACGCGAACGTGAAGTGGTCGCTCGATCTGCAACCCGGTGACATCGCGTGGTGCACTGCGGACGTCGGCTGGTTGACGTTTCCGATTTTCGCGCTCGTCGGCGGCTTGGCGCACGGCGTGACGCAAGTGATCTTCGAAGGCAGCATCGACACGCCGTCGCCAGCGCGTCCGTACGAGCTGATCGCGCGCTACGGCGTGACGAAGGTGTTCACGGCGCCGACGGCTCTGCGCATGTTGCGCCGCGCGGGCGACGCGCTGCTCGCGGGACAAGATCTGTCCACGTTGCGTCTCGTCTCGCTCGTGGGTGAGCCGCTCGACCCGGACACGTGGCACTGGACGCGGGATGTCCTGGGTCAGGGCCGCATCTTCGTCAACAACACGTACGGTCAGACGGAGACGGGCACGGCGTGGTCGAGCGCGATGCTCGGCGCCACGCCGACGCGGCCCGGCAGCTGCGGTCACCCGCTGCCCGGCTATCGCGCCGCCGTGCTGCGCGAAGACGGGACGAAAGCCGCTGCGAACGAGCTCGGCGCGCTGGTCCTGACCGAGCCGTTTCCGTGTCTCGCGCGCAGCGTCTGGGGCGACCACGCGCGTTACGTGCAGACGTATCTGCAGCAATTCCCCGGCTGCTACGCGGCGTCCGATGCCGCACTGTTCGATTCCGACGGCCAGCTCTGGGTCACGGGCCGGCTCGACGACGTGATCAACGTCGCAGGTCACCGGCTCGGCACGATGGAGCTCGAAGCCGCGCTGCTCACGCACCCTGCGGTGTCGGAGGCGGCCGTGGTCGTGCAGCCGGACGAGATCAAGGGCACGGTGCCGGTCGCGTTCGTGGTGCCGCGCGCGGGCCATGCTGACAGCCCCGCACTGCGCCAGGCGCTCGCGCAAGCCATCGTGGATGCGGTGGGTGCGATCGCGCGTCCTGCGCGCGTGGTGGTCGTGCCGACCGTGCCGCGCACGCGCAGCGGCAAGATCATGCGGCGCGTGCTGCGCGACCTGCTCGTCACCGGCCAACCCAGCGGCGATCTGACGAGCCTCGAAAACCCGGATGCGAGCGACGTCGTGCGCGCGAAGCTGCTCGAGCTGCAGTAGTCAGCCTGCAGCGCGCCGCGCGTCGCGGCGATACTGCGCGGGCGACTTACCGACCTCGCGCTTGAACGCGCGGCTGAACGCGGCTTCCGCAGTGTAGCCGACGGCGGCAGCGATCTCGGCGAGCGTCTGGTCGCCGTCGCGCAAGCGCTGCGATGCGAGCTGCAGGCGCCAGCGCGTCAGATATTGAACCGGCGACTCTCCCAACAATTCGCTGAACCGCGCGGCAAAACCCGAGCGCGACATGGCGGAGCGCCGAGCCAGCTCGTCGACGGTCCAGTCGTGCGCAGGTTGCTCGTGCATGAGCTGCAGGCTCTGCCCGATGCCGCGATCGCGCAGTGCAGCGAGCCAGCCGAGCTCGCGTTCGGGCAGCTGCGCGACGTGCTGACGCAAGACCTGCACGAACAGCAACTCGGTCAAGCGCGCGAGCACCGATGCGCTACCGGGGCCCACGCTGTCCAGCTCGCGCCGGATGAAATCGAGGCTGGACGACAGCAGCCGTCCGGGCACGCTGTCGTCGGGACGCGCGATCAGCACGCGCGGCAGCGACGACAGAAGCGGATTGAATAGTCCGCGGTCCAGGTGCAAAAACCCGCACACGATCTCGGTCGCGTCGCCCCCTCCGCCGTAGACCAGGCGCGGTGGCTCGCGCCACGGCGGTGGACCCGGAAAGAGCTGCACGATGCTGTCGACGCGCGCTGGCTCGCCGCTGCCCATCGCGTGTGGATCACCGAACGGGAATGCGACCACGTCGCCCGCGCGCAGTTGCTCACGCGGAACATCCGCGAGCTCCAGCCAGCACGCGCCGTGCTCGATCGCGTGGAACATCACCATGTGCCGGGCCTCGGGCAACAGCGCGCGCGCGAGCTGCGAGGCATCGGGGGAAGACAACGCCCAAGGCGTGCTGAATTTGGCGCGGAAAAACACGGCCCCGGAGAGCCGCACCGCGCGCAAGAAGTCGGAGAGGACGTCCACGGCTTCTGGAGGATCGGTCAAGTCTCCTGGCGCTTCAAGCATGGCGGGGGCGGCCGGCGACACCCAGAGTACGAGCATGCCAGTGCAACTCGAAACGCTCGGCGCAGGCGCGCTCTTCGGAGCCGGCGCCGGCGCCCTACTCTTGCTTCATGGACGCATCGCGGGCATCAGCGGCATCGCCGCCCAGGCGCTCGAAACGGCTGGCAGTGAGCGGGCCTGGCGCCTGTGGTTCCTCGCAGGGCTGCTCGCCGGAGGTGCGTGGGTTGGCTGGCGAGCGTCGGCCTCGATCGCGTTCGAGCACGTCGTGCGCACGCCGTGGCTGCTGCTCGCCGGGTTGGCGATCGGCGTCGGTGCGCGCGTGGGCAACGGCTGCACGAGCGGTCACGGCGTGTGCGGCGTGGGCCGCTTGTCGCGGCGATCGATGGCGGCGGTCGTCACGTTCAGTGCGAGCGGAGCGCTGGTGTATCGACTGATCGCGGCGTGTGGAGGGCTGTCATGAGGAATGTCGTCGCGGCTGGGGTAGGCGTGGTGCTCGCAGTCGCGCTCGGGCTCGGCCGGCTCACACGGCCCGAGGTGATCCTGGGCTGGGTCGATGTGCTCGGTGACTGGGACCCGACGCTCGCATGGTTCATGTCTGGCGCGGCCCCCGTGTACGCGCTCGCCCATCGCTGGGTGCTCGCGCGAGGTGGTCCCGTGCTCGGCCGCGAGCTCCCGCTGCCGACAGCGGCAGCCGTCGACGCGAAGCTGGTGCTCGGGTCGGCGCTGTTCGGAGCAGGCTGGGCGCTCGGAGGAGTGTGCCCGGGTCCGGCGTTCACCTCACTGGGCGCTGGAGCGACCTGGGCTGTCCCGTTCGTCCTCGCGATGATGTTGGGGCTGTGGGCCGCGGCGCCCAGGCGGCTGGGCGCGGGCATCGAGCTCGTCACGTCACTGGGCTTCACGCGACGCCGCGCCGGCAGCTTCTAGCGGCAGCAAGCCAGGCAAACGCAGCTGTAGCGGCGATCAGGCAAACGGCGGTGGCTCGGCGCGCCGGCCGGCTGGTCACAACCTTCGAGCTCGTCCGTCCGTGGGCCTCACGCGACGTCGCGCTCGCAGCTCCTAGCGGCGGTCAGGCGAACGGCAGTGGCTCGTGCGCCGGGCCGGTGCGGCCGCCAGCAGCTGCGCCGCGCGCTCGCCCGGGTGCGCGGGCGCTGCACCAGGCGCGCGGTCGTTAGGCCGGCACGGGCTATCTGCGGCCGCTTTCGATCTCCTGAAGCGCTTGCGCCAGGCCTGCCGTGTCGTCCAGCTGCGGCCAGGCGGCTTCGATGGCTTGCGCCGCCTGTACGGCCCGCGGACCGCGTCCGCCCGCCTCCCGAAGCTGCAGGTAGGCGCGGATCACGGTCGCGTGCACGCGCGATTGGCTGGCGAGCCGCGTGAGATCGGCTTCCAGATCCGGTGCGCTCGTGGCCCGGCGTGCGAGATAGCGGAGGTCGAGCGTGGGGGCGATCGCTCGATAGGCGTGACGTTCCAGGAACGCGCGCAGCTGAGGCGCATCGCGCGCGAAGAGCGCGTAGCGTCCATCCCAGTACGACAGGCGCCAGCGCGCAGCGCCCGACAGGTGCGCGAGCAGCGCGGACCACGCCGGATCGCGCTGCGGCACGAGCACCAGGTCGATGCGCAGGCGCTCCGCCTCGCGCTCGAATGCGCTCGCGTCGGCGATGACCTCGTGCACGTAGCGCTCGAGCACACGCGCTCCGAGGTTGTTGCGCGGATCGAGGTAGTGCTGGAACGCGCCGTGACCGAACCACAGCAACCAAGGCCCATCGTTGAACGCATTGGCCACCCGGCTGCCGCGCGGCGCGTGCTCGCGCAAGAACGCGATCGCGGCCTGACGCTCGTCGGGGTCGAACACGGAGGCCTGTTGCCGCTGCGCGCTGCTGCGAGCGGCGAGCGCGAGATACGCTAGCAGGCTCGCTGCGGCAGCCAGCGCGAGCCAGCGCGCCGAGCGGCCCAGCCTCATTGCCGCCGCCTCGAGCGGCCCTGCGATGGCGGGCGCGACCAGATAGGCCATCGCCGGAAGAAAGCGTCGCGAGGCCAGCGCCAGAGCACAGCCCACACCGAACATCAAGACTTGCAGCGCCCTCGGGCGCTCCGCGATGAAGCTGCCGGCGCCGAGCACGATCAACACGTACAGCGGCATGATCGCGAGCCAGCCCGTGCTGGAGAGCGGCGACTGCCACTCGCTCAGGAGCGACCGATACACGCCGGCGCCGAGCAGATGATCGAGCAGTTGCCGATAGCTGCTCGCGCCGGAGGGTCCGAGGAACGGCAGCGCCGGATACGCGAGCACGACGAACACTGCCCAGCGACGCACCACGGGCGTCGAGGCGCGCAGTGCGAGCAGCAGAAACGGCCACGCCACCACGAACGAGCTATGCAGGTTCGCCCATACGGCGCCGAGCGCGAGCAAGCCGAGCCAACGACGTGCGCTCGGCGGCTCGCGCGCGCACAGCCAGCACAAAACCGGAAACAACCAGAACAGGTGCACGTCGTTTCGCGGGCTGATGCGCGGCGCCGCCGCCGGTAGCGTGCACAGCAGGAGCGCGAGCACAGACGCTGGCCGCCCGCCCAGGGTGATGCCGAGCGCGAGCGCGAGCACGTAGCCGAGCGCTCCGCAGCTGACAGCGGCAGCCTGCAGCCCCCTCTCTCCGAAACGTTCGTAGAGCGCGTACCAGGCCAAGTCGCCGAGCCACTCTGGATTCCCGAATGGCACCTCCGGTGCCCCGAACGTCCACGGGTCATGCAGAGGTGCGCGAGCGTGCTCCACGAGCAGCCGGCCCATCGCCAGGCGACTCAACGCGTCGGCGTCGACCACACGGCTCGGTGCAGCCCACACCACGGCCAGCACCAGAAGCGCAGCAGCAGCTGACAGGGCGAGACTTCGCGAGCGCATGACGAATGGGTTTGGGTCGTACCATGAACGCTGGCCGTCTCCCAAGCATCGGCCCTGACGCCCGTCACGGCGTGAGTTGGTACACGCCTACGCCTTGATCCACAACGGCGAACAAACGAGCGCCATCGCGGAGCTTTGATGATCGCGGGTTCGTAGAAGTTGGTGCAACGGACGAACAGCAGACCAGCGAGGCCCTGCGGTAGTGCGCCCTCCAATCGAGGTCGGTGATGCGTCGCGAGGCGGGTGCCGGCCCACTCCCCCCGCTCCGTACGCGACCACCAGCGCGCCTCGATCTCGTGCACGGTCACCGACTCCACCATGCTGACGAAGCTCGGCGACGCCCAGTCGCAAGCCGAATGCAGGGCGTGCGGAGCCACTCGCACGGCGAAGTTCCTGCCCGCGGCGCGCCACATCGAAGTGCCGCTGTTCGGCGGTGGCCGCGGTGGCGTGCCGCGACCGGCGGCACGCCCGGGCGCGCTGGCATGCGTCATGCCGCCGCAACACCCGGCCGCGTCACACGCCAGTCACACACTCGGACCGGCCGCCGTCGGCGGCGTGTGCACAGGCATCCACGAGATAGCCGGTGGATCCGTTTCTGCCGCCGTCGGCGGCAAGCGCAACTCGCGCGGCACGCCAGCAGCCGCACTCACGCGTTCCGCGCCGTCGTGAGCCGCCCCGTTGCAAAGCCCGCGATCAGTCCTGCACACGCCCTCGACGATTGAAACCGAGACCCCTCTCTAGCGCGCCGCCTCTAAGCTCGCGTAAGGTCCCGTGCCTTGCGCGCTGTGCAACCGGCGTTGCACTCTCGGCCACTTCGCACAGGCCTGTTACATGTCGGCTTGCGTCACTCGACAGCGCGGCGCGAGCGCTCTACGGATCGCCGTAGGTTCGGTTGTATCGAAGGGCGAACACGTGCTACTGCCAAAACGCTGCGCTGTAGTCATCCCATGACTGGACGCATGTATGGACTCGATGCATGTCCCTCGGGTGGCGCCGCCGCGTGGTCTACGGCTGCGTGATCGCGAAGTATCTTCCCCGTTCGGGGACGCGCTTGTTTCACTTACTATGAAGTCTCTCGAAGCTTGCACGTGCCCAGCATGTTGCCCGTTTCCCCGCCGCCGCGCGCCGCGACGGGTCGCAACCTGTACGCACGCAAATCAGTCCCGCTCTCGCGCGCACCGCTGCCTCGGCGTGGTTATTTTGTGCGCGATGTTGTTCTCAGCGCACCCGCAGCCGGTAGCTGCTGAAGCGCCGAAGGCGAGCGATAGCACGTCCCACACGGTGGTTCTGTTTCAGGTCGCAGACAAGACCGGCCGCAACAATGCGGACCTCGACAAAGCGCTGCGAAAGGCTGCTGCAGAAGCAGTGCCGGCCAAGCTGCAGGACACACACCGCAGGAAGCTCGCAGACGCTCAGGCGAGCGCGCAGTGTCGCGATCGCAGCGTCGATTGTTTGCGCGCGATCAGCCAGCAGCTGGGAGCGAGCATCCTGCTCGCGCCCACGCTCGACCGCGGTCCCGATGACCTGGTGCTCTCCATCCTGATGTTCGACGGCCGCAACGAAGGCAGCGTCAACGAGATGGCGCACTGGCAAGACGGCACGAAGCTCAGCGCGGAGACCCTGCAAGCGCTCCCACAGCTGGTGCGTGGCCTATTTCTGCCAAAGCCCGTCATGCCGCCGGAGGCCATGGAGCCGGCCGTAGCCGACGCAAGCAGCACGGCCGCGCCGCCGACCGCTGCAGCCGCCAGCAGCGACAGCGGCCGCGACTGGGCTCCGTTGATCCCGCCCCTGTCAGTGATCGGCGGCGGTGTCGTGCTCCTCGGCGCGGGCATCGTCAGCGGACTCATGATGCGCGGCACCGAGGACGACTACCAAGGGCTCGAGGTCAGCACGCGAGCCGATGCGGAGAAAGCCGCAGCCCTGCGCGACACCGCCGAGACCGAAGCCACCGTCTCGAAGGTGTGCTTCGCGATCTCCAGCCTGGCCATCGCCGCGGGCGGTGCCTGGCTCAGCTACGAGCTCTTCGGCAGGAGTAAGGCCGAGAGACAAGTGACCCGAGTCGCGCCGCTCATCACACCCCAGCAAGTCGGATTGGTCGTACGTTACCAGGGTGGCTCACTGTGAGGTCCGGCGGTATGCGTCCAAATCCATGGATGCCTGCGCTCGCGGCTGCGATGATGCTCGCGGCCTGCAGCGTGGAGGAGACGCACGAGCGCTGTCAGTCTGACAGCGACTGCGAGAGCGGCGAGGACTGTTATCTCGGGTACTGCGTGCAGCCGCTGGATGCAGCCGCGCGCGAGAACTCCCAGAGCAAGCAGGACGCTAGCAGGCGCTCCCCCGATTCGGACGCCGGCAGCGAAGACGCCGGAGCCATGGGCTGCGCGGACGACGCCGGTGCGGACGAGGGCGAGTGCTGCACGGGTCCAGTCAGCTGTTACGAAGGTCCAGCGCGGACGAGCGGCGTGGGCCGCTGCAAGGCCGGTGAGCGCGCCTGTCAGGAAGGCAAGCTCGGCAGCTGCTCCGGCAGCGTGCTGCCGCGCGAAGAGACTTGCGACAACGACGGCAGCGACGACGACTGCGATGGCAAGCAGGACAACGTGCGCGGGCGCGGCGACGCCTGCACCGTCGCGGGCGCCGTGGCCATGTGCGGAGGCGGCAAGCGCGAATGCACGGCCGGCAAGCGCGAGCTGCAATGCGTGCCGCAGAAGCCCTCCGTCGCCGAGACGTGCAACAAGCAGGACGATGATTGCGACGGCAAGACGGACGAGGCCTTCAACCTGAAGACCGACAACGCGAACTGCGGCACCTGCGGCAGCGCATGCGGCAACAACCAGCTCTGCTGCAACGGCAGTTGCACGATGCGCCGCAGCGACACGCCGAACGGCTGCGCCTGCAGCGGCGACAATCCCTGTCCCATGGGCCAGACCTGCTGCAACGGCGGCTGCCGCAACGTGCAGAATGACGCGATGAGCTGCGGCGCATGCGGCCGGACGTGTGCCGCGGGCCAGCTTTGCTGCGGCGGCGCGTGCGTGGACCCGCGCTCGAGCGCGATGCACTGCGGCCGCTGCGGCGTGACGTGCATGCGCGGTACGCGGCCCGCATGCTGCAACGGCGCGTGCGTGGATACGGCGACCGACGAGAACAACTGCGGTCGCTGCGGTGCGCAATGCCCGCTCCTCTGCAGCTGCGAGCCGCAGAACACCGGCGGCGTGTGCATGAGCTTCCTGGGCGATAGCTGCAACTGAGCGGGCGGTTGCGAGCGCAGGCGCGACGTGCAAACGTTCCCGCCCTCGGACAGGCAATCCTCATATGTACATCGCCACGCTCTTCCTTCATTCCTGGTTGCGATATGTAGTGCTCGCGCTCGGCATCGCGTTGCTCGTCGGCGCCGCAGGCGGCGTGCGCCGGGGCAGCTGGTCGGCCGGCCTCGAGCGCCTTCACGTGATGTTCGTGGCCGTGCTCGACGTGCAGCTCCTGCTCGGCCTGCTGCTGTATCTCGTGCTCAGCCCGGTCGCAGCCGCAGCGCGCGCGAACATGGGCGCAGCCATGAAAGACCCGCACCTTCGATTTTTCGGCATGGAGCACCTCGTCACCATGCTGATCGCCTTGATCGTGGTGCACGTGGGCCGCGTGCGCAGCCGGCGCAAAGGCAATGCCCGCAGCCGCAGCGTGCTGATCACGCAGATCGTGTGGCTGCTCTTGACCCTCGCGGCCATCCCCTGGCCCGGCCTCGACATCGCCCGCCCGCTGTTCCGCTTCTGACGCTGTCAGCGGCAGGCGTCGATCGCGCGCACGAGCGGTGTGAGGCCGAGGCCGATCGCCGTCTCGCGTGCATCGCCGAGCAGCGCACGCGCGCGCGACGGATCGCGGAGCTCACCTTGTGCCAGCAGCAGCCGCCCGAGCTCGTATTGACTCTGCACCGCACACGCGCGCAGCTCGGCGCGATCGTTGTACGCGACCGCGTGTTGCAGGTGCTCGAGCGCCTTCGGCAGATCACCGCGCACGCGCGCCAGCTGACCGAGGAAGTGGCTCACCGAGCCCACGCACTCGAACGAGATGCTGGCCGCGTAGAACGTGGGGTACGGCGCGAGCAGCTCGTACAGCACGTCGGCGTGCTCGCGGCTGTCGAGCGCCGCGACCGCCATACTGAACTGGCACAGCACCGCGAGGTAATCGCGGTCCTGCGGCAGATCGCGCAGCGACTCGGCCGTCAGGCTCGCGAGCGCTTCGCGCGCCTCGCTGATCAACTCCATCTCGACGAGCGCGCGCAGCTTGTACGAGCGCGACAGCGGCGTGTCGTTGAGCGAAAACCCGAGCGAGCTCTTGAGGTGCGGCGCGAGCACCTTCGGCTCGCCCGTCCAATACAGGAGCTGGCCGTAGTCGCGGGCCCACAGCGCGCGCGCCGCCTGCATGCGCATGCGCTCCCCGCGCACGCGCAGCTGCTCCAGCTCCTCCGTCACGCCGCTGAAATCCCCGTGGTTCATGCGCAGCACGAGCTGCATGCGCGCGTGATGCCACTCCATCTCCGCGTTGTTCAAGAGCGACAGACCCTGGGCGCGCTGCTCGAGCGCGCGCTCCGCCGCGGGTACGTCACCGCGCTGCAGCGCGAGCAAGAAGCGCGAGGTCGCGACGGCGAGCACCCGCGCCGAGCGCGCCAGCTCCGGACGCGCGCGCAGATCCTCTTCGATCGCGACCGCCACCGCCTCGGCCTCGTGCTGTGTCGCGGGCCCCGCGGCGAAGAACAGCTGCGCGTCGCGCAGCTTGGCGTGGGCGTCGAGCGATGACGTGCGCGCGAGCTGCTCCTCGGCGCGCGACATGATGCTCTGCACTCGCTCCGCGCTCATGCAGTTGGGCGGTGTCCAGGACAGGTGCGACAGCACCATGGCGCGCGTACGCGCATCGTCTTCGGGCAGAGCCTCGAGCGCGGCCTCGAGCACCTCGCTCGCCTCGGGCCGTGCCAGGAGGCCCGGACCGGGGCTGAGCAGCTGGCCCGCCGTGGCGAGCATGGTCCCAAGCCGATGCTGCCGCGCCAGCGCGACGCCGCGCTTCAAGTGGTCCGAATAGCCCGGCGTTCCCAGCACGCGCTCACACAGGGCGAGCTCGAGCAAGAGCGCGGTGAGCGTCGCCGGCTCCGAGTCGAGCCCGAACTTCACGGCCTCGAGCGCGCGGATCAAGAGCAAGCGCGCATCCACGTGTGCGGCCATGCGCATGGCCGCACCCGCCGCAGCGCGCGCATGATTGATCGCGTAGCGCAGATCCCCGTGCGGCAGCGCGGACAAGAAATGATGCGCGAGCTCCGTGCTCGGGATCTGGATCCCCGCGGCGCGGCGCGCTTCGAGCGCCTGCCCGACCTGATAGTGCAAGCGGCAGCGCTCGCTCGCGGGCAGCTCGGCGTAGAGCACCTCGCGGATCAGCTCGTGCGCGAACGCGAACGCCCCGGGCGCCTGCGACGACGCCACGATGCTCTCGTTCGCGAGCGAGCTGTCGAGCGCCTCGAGCAGCTGCTCCGCGCCCTGGCCCGTGACGCGGCTCAGCAGACCGAGGTCGAAGTCGTGCCCGATCACCGCGGCGACAGACAGCGCAGCGCGGCTGGCCTCCGGCAAGTCGATCAGGCGCCGGCGCATCAGGTCGAGCGCCACGCCGGGGAAGCGCAGCTGATCGCTGCTGGGTGGATCCACGTCGCTAAACGGGCGCAGCAGCTCGACCATGTAGAACGGATTGCCACCGGAGCGCGCGTACACGGCGCGCGACAGGTCGGGCACCTCGCGCCCGAAGTGCGCCGTCACGTAACCGGTCACATCGGTCTCGCTCAGGCGCAAGAGCTCCTGCCGCTCACAGCGGCGGTGCGACAGGAGGCGCAAGAGCTCCGCGTGGCGCGGGTCGTTGCGGTCGAGGCCGCTCGTGCTTCGCAAGGTGACGACGATCAACACGCGCATGCGGCCGAGGTCGTTGAGCAGATACGACAAGAGGCGCAGGGACGCGGCGTCCGCCCAGTGCACGTCGTCCATCACGATCAAGAGCGGCGACAGCGCGCCCACGCGCAGCAGGCTCTGCGCGATCTGATCGAGCAGCCGGTGCATGTTGGCGCGCGCGTCCAGCATCAGCTCCGTGCTGAGCTGGCCTGCCGCTGCTGGCTGCGAGGGCTTGGCCTGCTGCTCGCCGAGTGTGTCGAGGCTCGCGAGCACCTCGTCCGCCAGGCCCTCCAGGTTCAGCTCGCGCAGCACGCGCGTGAACGCAAACAGCGGAGGCGCACCGTCTGCGGCCGCGTAGCGCGCCCAGGCACAGCGCACCCCGAGCGAGCCTGCGCGCTCCTGCAGGGTCTCGGCCAGGCGCGTCTTGCCGATGCCGGCCTCCCCAATCAGGGCACACATGCTGCCCTGGCCGGAGCACGCGGTCTGCAGCACGCGCACCAGGTGCTCGCACAGCTTGTCCCGACCCATGAGCGGGGTCCGGGACTCGTGCGGCGAGGGGTCCGGCGGGGTCGCGTCCGGGAGGGTGGGCACCTCCACGACCGGCATCGCGAAGCGATAGCCGCGACCGTAGCGGTTCTCGATGTAGGTGTTCTTGTCCGCCTCGCGGTCGCCGCCCAGCACTTTGCGCAGCTTCGCGACTGCCACGCTGACCACGCCGCCCGTCACGACGCGGCCTTCCCAGGCCTGCTCGAGCAGCTCCTCCCGCGTCAGGACCTTGCCGGGCCGCGCGACCAAACATGCGAGCAGCGCAAGCTGCTGCGGGTCGACCTTCAGTGCGACACCGTGCTTGCGCAGCACCTGACGCTCGGGGTCGAAGACGAAATCGCCGAAAGCTAGTGCCACGTTCCCACGCTGCTCATAGCAGCCTTCTGCCGGACCGCAAAGCGACCGCGCGCGGCGCCGCCACCAGCGGCTGAGTGCAACACCTGACGCCGCGCAATGACGCGGTAAGCTACGCGGGTGAAGCCCGGTGCCACGAGCCTCGACGCGTACGTGCTGTCGCGCAGCCAGCGTCAGACGCCGCGCGGGCTCGCGCTCGAGCTCTGGCTGAGCACGGCACGCGGGCCCGTGCGCGCGCTCGTCCACGATCGGAGCGCGGCCGTGTTTTTCGTGGGCCGACAGACGAGCACGCGCGCCGGCCGGCGCCGCAACGTGGCCTTGCGCAGCGCGCACGGGGCGCCGGTCGACGCGGTCTATTTCGACAGCCTGCGCGACTTGCGCGCGGAGCGCGATCGCTTGCTGCAGGCCGCAGAGCCCGTGTTCGAAGGCGATGTGCTGCCCTGCGAACGCTACCTGATGGAGCGCTTCATCACAGGCAGCTGCCGGGCGAGTGGAGTCGTGATCGAACGCTCGGGTTTTTGCGAGCTACGCGACGCCGAGCTGCGTCCCGCGCAGTACACACCGGATCTGCGCACGGCGAGCATCGACATCGAGACCGATGGCTTCGATGGGCACGTGCTGTCGATCGCGACCGTGAGCGGGGACGTGGAGCAAGTGTTCATGCTGGGAGAGGGCGAGGCGCCCGCGCTCACCGAGCTGCACGCGACCGAGGCGCAGCTGATCAGCGCGTTCTGTCGCTTCCTGCAGCGGCTCGATCCGGACCTCATCCTCGGCTGGAACGTGATCGAATTCGATCTCGCGGTGCTCATGCGGCGGGCGAGCGAGCTGGGCATCCCCCTGCCGCTCGGGCGCGACCGCAGCGGCGTCGAGCTCACGAGCGGCCGGCCCGCGCGCGCGCGCATCGCGGGGCGCGTGGTGCTCGACGGCATCGGCTCGCTGCGCGCCGCGAGCCACATGCTCGAGAGCTACGCGCTGTCGGACGTCGCAGAGCGCTTTGTCGGTCGCGGCAAGGCGCTGGACAATCCGAACGCCGATCGGGTGGCGGAGATCCGGCGCATGTTCGAGCACGACCGTGAGGCGCTCGCACGCTACAACCTCGAAGACTGCCGTCTGACGCGCGACGTGTTCGCGCGCGCCGATCTCATCGGCTTTCTGCTGCAGCGCGCGCAGCTCACGGGCCTGCCGCTCGATCGCGTGCGGGGCGCGGTGGCTGCGTTCGATTATCTGTACCTGCCGCGCCTACACCGCGCCGGCTTCGTCGCGAGCACGGTGGGCACGTCGCTCGAAGCGGCGTCGAGCCCGGGCGGCTACGTGCTCGATTCGGTGCCGGGGCTCTACGACAACGTCATCGTGCTCGACTTCAAGAGCCTGTATCCGAGCATCATTCGCACGTTCTGCATCGATCCGCTCGGGTTGTGGGTGTGCGATGAAGATGCGGATCCCGTGAGCGGATACGTCGGCGCGCGCTTTCACCGCAGCCGGCATATCCTGCCGCAGCTGATCACGCAGCTGTGGCAGTCACGTGATGACGCCAAGCGAAAGCAGGACAGCGCGCGCTCGTACGCCATCAAGATCCTGATGAACTCGTTCTACGGCATCCTCGGCACACCGGCGTGCCGCTTCTTCGATCCCAAGCTCGCGAGCTCCATCACCTTGCGCGGGCACGAGATCATCACCGGCAGTCAGGCGTTTCTGGAGAGTCGCGGCTACCCCGTGATCTACGGCGACACGGACTCACTGTTCGTGCACCTCGCGGGCGCGCCGCGCGCGGAGGCGTGCGAGGCGCTGGGCCAGGAGCTGGCGCGCGCGCTGAACGCGCACTGGATCGAGCGCATCGCGCGCGAGCACCGCCTAGACAGTCAGCTCGAGGTGGAGTTCGACACGCACTACCTCAAGTTCTTCATGCCCACGTTGCGCGACTTCGTGCAGGGCAGCAAGAAGCGCTACGCGGGGCTCACGCGCAGTCCACAGGGCTACGAGGTGGAGTTCAAGGGCCTCGAGGCCGTGCGCACCGACTGGACCCCGCTCGCGCGCCGCTTCCAGCGCCAGCTGTATCGCCGCATCTTTCTGGGCGAGCCGTACCTGGACTTCGTGCGTGAGACCGTCGCGCAGCTGTACGCGGGCCAGCTGGATGCCGAGCTCGTCTACAAGAAGCGCCTGCGCCGCGAGCTCGATGAATACGTGAAGAACGTGCCCCCGCACGTGCGCGCGGCCCGGAAGCTGGCAGAGCCCGGGCGCGAGGTCGCGTACTACATGACCGTGCGCGGCCCCGAGCCCACTGCGCAGCGCCGCTCCGCGCTGGACTATCGCCATTATGTGGAACGTCAGCTCTCGCCCGCAGCGGACACCTTGCTGCACCACCTGGGCAGTCGCCTGGCAGACATCGTGGACCCGCAGCTCAGCCTGTTCTGAGCGGCTTTTCAGGGGCGCGTGCGCGCTGCCAGGTGTGCTATGAGCGCTGGCTCGAAGGAGCAGACTGCGCGGGTGTCGCGATTGATCTCAGGTCCCACGAGCGAGCGGTTCTCGGCCGTATCCGAGCTCGTGCCGATCTGGATGTGGCTCGGTGTGCTGTCGGTGTATTACGCGTTCGTCACGAGCGCGGGCACGTTCGAGTCGCTCACGTGGCACACGGATTACTACGATCTGCTCGCGCAGGGGCTGCGTGAGGGCCACGTCCACCTGCCGATCAAACCGAGCGCGCGGTTGCTCGCGAAGGCCGATCCGTACGACTTCAAGCACTGGCGCCACTGGCTGTGGGACGCGTCGCTCTACAACGGGCGTTACTATCTGTACTGGGGCCCGGTCCCCGGTGTGTGTCTGCTCGTGTTCAAGACGCTCACACGCTGGCGTGACAGCATCTACGATCAGTGGCTCGTGCTGGCGTTCATGCTCGGCCGGCTGTACGCGGGCGCCGCGCTAATCGTGAGCTACGCGCGCACGCAAGGCGTGAAGATCCCGAGCTGGGCGCAGCAGCTCGCGGTGCTGGTGTTCGGGCTGTCGATGCCGTCGCCGTATTTCATGGCGCGACCGCTCGTGTACGAGGCCAGCATCGCCGCCGGGCAGTTTTTCCTGTTGTGCGGGCTGTATGCGGCGTATCGAGGTGTCTTGCAGCGCCGCCTGCGGCTGCGCCGCTTCGTCCTCGCGGGCGTGTGCTTCGCGCTCGCGTTCGGCTCGCGCGGCAGCTTGCTGGTCGTCGCGCCGCTGCTCGTGCTCGGCATCGCGCTCGTCGCGGAGCGGCAGTCTGGCTATCGGCTGCGCGGGATCGTTACGTCGCTGTTTGCGCTCGGCACGCCCGTGGCGCTCGGCATCTTGAGCTATGCGATCTACAACAAGCTGCGCTTCGACTCCTTCACGGAGTTCGGCCTCAAGTATCAGCTCACCTCGCGCCCGTTCGGGACCGACACGCGGTTTTTCCTGCCGAACCTGATCTCGTACTTCACCTCGGAGGTGGAGTGGTCCTGCCAGTTCCCGTACCTGCGCCTGCCGATGACGCGCACGCTCTCACCGCTGATCAGCTGGCCGGAGGACTACGACACGGGGGAGTGGGACAAAGGCGAGCGCACCGCCGGGCTAATTTTCGCGATGACGCTGAGCTTCCTGTGGGCCGTATGGCCGGTGCGTGCCGCCGTGAGCTGCATGCGGCGCTTGACGGGCTGGCGTGCGGGAGCGTCATTTTCACTCAGCGACCGCGAGCTGTTCCTCGTGGGCAGCGCGTCTGCGGTGCTGTTTGCGATGCTGCCGGCCTCGCGCATGTGGATGGCGAACATGCGCTTCCTGCAAGACGCCGCCGGGGGCCTGCTGCTCGGGGCGATCGGGGCGGCGTTCTGGTTGGTGCGGCCCGCCGCCGTGCGCGTCCGGCCGTTCGCGAGGTTGCGGCGCCGCGCCGGGGCGCTGCTCTACGCGG
>Ga0190269_10000268_pt1 | contig 27979 bp, 17 predicted proteins | sample Popmic249IS_FD_133749 | JGI IMG/M metagenome (GOLD analysis project Ga0190269, IMG submission 133749) | Populus adjacent soil microbial communities from riparian zone of Blue River, Arizona, USA - 249 IS | ecosystem: Environmental > Terrestrial > Soil > Riparian zone | place: USA: Arizona... | reverse complement strand
GTACGCGCGCAGGAGGCGCTGGAGCGCGCGGTCGACCGCATCTTGGCCGATGCTCTCCTTGAGCCAGTACATGACCAGCGTGCCCTTGCGGTAGTGGATATAACCCTGGTTCTCCACGCGCACAAGCGGCAGCTCTTCGACTACCTCACTGCCGCGCGAGCGAAGGTACCCATCGAGCTCGTAATTGAGAAACTTGCGCACCATGGCAGGCCCGTACTTCTGCTCCATCACAAGCATCGCAGAGTACTGAGCGAAGCTCTCTGACAGCATCGTGGCGCCTTGCTTGTCCGCGCCGATGATCTGGTGCGCCCACCATTGATGTGCGATCTCGTGAGCAGTGACGTACGTGACGAGGTCGATCCGCTCGTCGCCCTCGGCTTCCGTCTGCGGATGATTCTGGATGAACCCGACCGACTCGGAGTAGGGCACCGTGTTGGCGAACGATTGCGCGAAGCTCTCGTAGCCTGGAAACTCCAGGATGCGCGCTTGCCGGAACTGATACGGCGAGAACGAGCGCGTGAAGATGTCGAGCGACAGCTTCATCGCAGCGAGCATGCGCTGCACGTTGTATGGATGGTCAGGGTGGTAATAGACCGCGAGCGCCACCTCATCGCCGCTCGGCGACTTCCACGTCTCGTGCTGCTCGGCGTAGCGGGCCGATTGCAGCGAGAAGAAGTGCATGATCGGCGACTCGGTGCGCGTGTGCAGCGTACGGCGGCTGGCGTTTACGGTATCAGAGACCTTGTAGCCCGGCGCCACGGGTGTTTGATCGGCGTCCGTGGTGAGTGTGATATCCGCATTGACCCAGTCGCTGTCGGAGCGCAGGTAGTGCTGCGCGGTCGCCCTGGCGTCCTCCAGCTTCGGTGGTCGCACATCTGGAGAAAGGCCGTACTTGCGGCGCTTCGCGCGATCGGTCAGCACGACATCGCGATCGATCCCGACCGAGGGTGTGATGTCGACGTTGTTCAGGAACGTGCCGTTGCCGACGATCTCCTTCAGTGGGCGCGCGTTGGGAAAGCCAGTCTCCTGCAACGTCGTGTGGAACGCGAGGCGAATACGCTCGCCGGGTTGGAGCGGAGGTGCGAGCTCGTAGATGCGGTACTTGTGCTCTTTATACTCTTTGACGATGTGTCCTCTTTCGACAGTCAGATCGTTCATTCGGAGCGCGATGGGATCCCAGCGCACGTGCACGTTCGAGAGCGGCGCGCTCGTGCGGTTTTCCAGCACGTACTCGCCGCGTGTCTCAGCTCTAACCTCCTTCGGGTGGAGCTCGACGTTCAGCTTAACATCGACGATGCGCGGCTCTGGCACCTTCTCGTACGCCAAGAGCGCCTTTTCGTACTCCGCCTGCGCGCGATCGAGCTCGGGCTGCGTCAGGTAACGATTGAGAACGTTCGTATTGTAGTAGACGTAGCTTCCAACACCGACCCATGCCGCGACGCCGAATGCCAGAAGCCAGCCAGCTGGACCTCTGAGCCGTTGCTTCAGCTGCTCGCCGCGCGCGGCCCAGCGTGTCTCGGTGCCGCGCCGCCATAGGGCATGCGAGAGCACCAGCAAGATCATCCCGAACGCGAGCCAATAAGCGTGGAACCATGCGCGCGCGATCCAAAAGCGACCGAGGCCGTTCATGTCGGACAGCATCACGCTGGGCGTGCTGCCGTAGAGGTACAAGTTGTGCTCGAAGCCGGCGCCCGTGAGCGCGACGCTCGCCACGATGTAGAGCAGCATGACCGCCCACCCCACGAACTTGTGAGGCACGAGGATCTGGATGAACACCGCGAGGATCGCCAGCAGCACAGCATCGATCGTTCCCGGGAGCACGAGCCACAAGAAGTAGTGGCCGACCTCGAAGTTCGTGTAGCCGTGGAACGCCTGGAACGCGATGCCTAACACAGCGACTGTGAGGTAGGAGCACAAGAGCACCAGCGTGATCGCGAGCACCCTGGGCAGAACGAACACCCAGCCTGCGACCGGCGTTGCGCCGATGATCTCGTGCATGCGCTGGTCGCGATCGCGCCAAACCAGCTCGCCTGCGTAGTACACGGAGATGATCACGGGAATGATGGTAAAGGCGCCGTACAGCATCGAGACCACCGCACGCGTGACCGGCAAGTAGTCGACGTTGCGCACCGTGATGGTTTGCTGCAGGCCTCCGTACGCATTCAGCAAGCCGATCGCGAGCACGATAAAGAACGCTGAGCTCCTGAACACGAGGCGCAGGTCGAAGCCCGTGACCGACATGAACTGCGCGAAGCCCGAGGGGCGCTGGATGTTGTGGCGGACCGGTGCAGCGGCTGGCGGCGGCATCGAAGCAGCAGCTGCCGCTGCAGCTGCAGGGCTGCGCTCACCTGCGCTGGCAAAGCGAAAGCGCTTGTACGCGACCGCGAGGGCCACGCACGCGAGGCTCAGCCAGATCGATCGGCACAGGAGAGTGAGCTCGTCGAGCGGCGGCAGCTTGCTGTTGCGCTCGCTCGCGGTCCAGTAGCGCGTTGCGTGCCCGAACGCGCTCATCCCGAACGGATCGGAGAGCGCCGAGATGGTGTCGTAGGCGGGATCGCTCAGCAGCGCGCGGCTGGTGATGTACAGCGTTAAGAACGCCACCACGCCAACGTAGGTCCAGCGCATCGAGCGGGTCGCGGTGGCCAGCGCGAAGAAACCGGCGGCCATCACGAACAGCGACGGCAAGCCGATCACGAAGTACGCGAACAAGTAATGACCGAGCACGAATGAACCGACCTTCTCTCGATCGAGCCAGGGCATCCACGTGCCGATCAACATGCCGAGCGGCACGCTGAGCAGCACGAGCGCAGCGATCGAAAAGGCGCCGAAGAAGCGGCCGAACAAGTAGTCGCGCTTGTGGATCCGGGTCGCGCGGATGAGCGGTGCAAACCCAGTGTCGTCGTCGCGCACTACGACATCTGCGACGAAGCCGGTCGCGATGAATACCGCGAAAATGCTCATCACGCCTACGGTTTGTGCGATCGCAAACGGCGAGTTGATGTTGGCGTTGCCTTGACCGCCGATCTGGATCTCACTGACTGTGACTGAGCCGAATGTGAGCAAGAAAAAGATGGCGGTGCCGATGCCGAACAGCGCGCCGCGCAGCTGATAGCGTGCTTCGAACGCTGCGATATGCATCAGCATGACGCAGTGCTCGCACGGCGATGTCCGTGCAGCGTGGAGAAGTAGAAGTCGTCGAGCGTGGGGGCGACAGGCTCGAATCCCGGACCAGGTGACGCGTCGCGCGCCACGTGGATCTCAGTCCGCCCTGCGCGCAGCCGCGTGGAGATCACGTTCAGTGCCGCACGCGCCGCATCGAGCTCGCTGCGCTCGACCGTACCTTTCCAGATCTTACCGCGCAGCCGCTCGATCAGCTGCTGCGGCTCACCCAGCTCGACGATCCGGCCCTCGATCATGATCGCCATGTTCGAGCATAGATCTGTCACGTCATCGACGATGTGAGTGGACAGAATCACTACCACTTGTTCGCCAACTTCGGCGAGCAGGTTGTTGAAGCGGCTGCGCTCTTCAGGATCGAGGCCCGCAGTGGGCTCATCCACGATCAGGAGGCGCGGGTTGCCGATCAGCGCCTGCGCTATTCCGAAGCGCTGGCGCATCCCGCCCGAGTACTCGGCGACCGGCCGCTTGCGCGCATCCCACAGGTTCACCTGTTGCAACAGCGCTTCCACGACAGCTTTGCGGTCGCCGCGCGCAGCGATGCCCTTGAGCACCGCCAGATGATCGAGCAGCTCGTAAGCCGAGACGCGCGGGTACACGCCGAAGTCCTGAGGCAGGTAGCCGAGCACCGCACGAAGCCGTTCTGGTGCGGCGATCACGTCGATGTCATCGAAGCGAATCGAACCGGAGGACGGCGCCTGCAAGGTCGCGATGCAGCGCATCAGCGTCGACTTGCCGGCGCCGTTCGGTCCCAAGAGCCCGAACATCCCTTTTGGGATCGTCAGGGTCGCGGCATCGAGCGCCCGCGTACCATTGGCATACACATGCGTTACATTCTGCAGCGTCAGCATGGGCGAACAGTGTTGTCGCATCACCGTTCGCTTGCAACTGGCAATGCTATTTGGGCACACGACTCGTGAGCAGCGCCGCACGTTTTGTCAGGTCGATCTTCACAACTGGATCGCGATCTCGAAGGCAGTTCGGGACGTGCTTGTCGCACGCCAGCCGCGCGTGGGTGGTCTCGTCCGCATCCCGATAGAACAGAAATGCAGCGCGTGCCGCCGGGGCATCGGGACTCTTGTGCGCTTCCAGCGCCAGGGCTTGCACGCGCAGCAGTGTTTCGTCACGGGGTTGTAAGGCCATGCCGGACTGCGCAGCTTGCAGGGCGCCGCGCGCATCCCCCGCCGAGAACCGCGCCTTGGCGAGATCGCGATACGCGGCCGTGTCACCGGGCGCGAGCCGTACGAGCTGGGTGAGCGCTTCCGCTGCGGCGGGCCAGCGCCACACACGCGCATAAGCGTCGGCGCGCACACGCGCGACCGAGGGATGCTCTCCGATCAGCTCTTCTGCTTGTGCGGCTTGTGCGAGCGCGTCTTCGAGCCGACCTTGGTTGGCGTCGATCCGCCCGAGCAGCGTGTACACCATGGCGAGCTCGACCTTCGCGGCTTGTGGCTCACGCATCAGCTCCGCTTGCGCGAGCTCCGCGCTCCAGCGCGCCTCGCCGAGGTGCTCCTGGACGCTGAGCGACAGGCCGAGCGCGTGATCGTAGAGTCGCTGCCAGCTGCGGCGCGCATTGTCTGGCGCCTCGCCCAGCGTGAGCTGCGCGCTCGCGACTTCGGTGATCGGCTCCTCCGCACAACCATCGAAGGTGGGCTCCCCGCGCTTCTTTGCTTCCTCAATGAACGCGCGCCCGCGCGCCGAGCGCGTGGCTTCGCAGGCGAACTGTCGGGCTTCGAGGCGATGCCGGCGGTGGCGCACGCGCGCTGTCACCTGCAGTGGGCCTGCGCTGTCTTTTGGCATGGTGAACGTGTAGCGCACGACGCGCGCAGCCAATGGCGGCAAGGTGTGATCGTACGCGACGGTCCCGAAGCGCGTCACCTCGTGGCGCGTCTCGGGGCGGCCTTGTGCGTCTACTTGCAGCGCGCGCATCACGAACGCCGTGTCGTCCTCGCGCTCGGCGTGGTGCTGGCCGGCGCGCGCGATCTCGCGACCTTGCGCGTCGCGCACCAGCAGCTCGACCCAGGTGTCTTGCATGTCTTTCACGCCACCCGGGAACGTGTGCCCCACCGACGTGTTTCGAAGCGTGACATCGAGCGCGATCTCCGCGCCCGGCTGCGGATCACGGAGCGCAGCGCTGAGCGCGGGCTGTCCATCGACGAACACCACCGGCACGTCGACCACGATGCTGTGTTGCAGCTGATCTTGCAGCGCTTGAAGCTGCCGTGCGTCTTTCAGCCCTGCTGCAAACGGCGTGTGCGAGCCGGCGAAGCGATGTGACCTGAGCTTGCCGTCTTTTGCCGAGGCATCTTCGAAGCGCGCCGCTTCGGAGCGCATGTGGCAGCCGGCGCAGCTCTCCGCTGCAACGGGCTCCGGCGTCTGACTGCGCGTGTTCGCGAACGCGGAGCCACGCCAAGCACCCGGATCATCCATGCCTGAGAGGTGATGGTCGATGCCGGTGTGCCGTCCGAGAAATCCGCGATGGCAGCTCGCGCACAGCATAGGTGTGCGCAGCGGGTCCGCCGCGAGCCGCTCACGATGTGCTGTCAGACTCGCGGCATCGCCTTCGACGGGGATCGGTACAGCCGCGGTCGTGAGCGTGTAGCTCGCGTTTCCATCGCTCGTAGGCGCACGCACGCTGTGACACACGAGGCACGTGACACCCGAGTTCACGAGCCGATCTTCGGGCTTGATGGGGTGATCCATCCCGCCGCTCAGCAAGAGCACGGGGTCGTGGCAGCCGCCGCAATGCCGGCTGGCAGTGAACGACACCTCATCGCGCAGCGCTTCGACAGACGCGCGGTACCACGGGTTGTCGAACGAAGCGTGGGCATGCGCGCTGGACGCCCACTGTTTCACTGCATCCTGGTGGCAACCCGAGCACTGGCGTACATCCGCGAGCGCCTCTGCGTCGACCTTGGCGTCGCCCTGGACGCGCGCGAGCGATGGATAGAACGGCCCCTCGTCGCGCGGTAAACGCGCGCGAGGGAGCTCGTCCGCTAGCGGTGCCGCTGTTGGCGGCGGCGTCGGCTCCCGCGGTCCACATGCCCAGAGACTGAGCGCGAGCAGCCCGAGGCGCGCGGATGCGGAGGTCACGCTCCACCTCGGCTGCCGTTGCGGCGTCGGCGTGTGGTGAGCGCGAACGCCGCGCCGAGCAGCGCGAGCGCGACCCCTGAGCTCCGGTCTTTGCCAGGTGCAGCGCTGCACAGGCCACCCTCATTCGTCGGCTTCGGATTCGCGTCGCTGCGTGCAGCGCCGCCGTCGAGCGCGCTCTGCGGCTTGGACGGTGTCGCTACCAGCGGCGGGTTGGTTCGCGTCGCAGGCGGGCGGTTTGTGCCTACGATGCTCGTCGTCGGCTTCGCACCCGGGCTGATCGGCAGCCCCGGCAGGGGATCGAGCGGCGAGCTTGCTGTCAAAGACAGCGCGGGCACCGACTCCGCGAGCAGTCCCGGCAGGTCATTCGCCGCCGTGGGAGCCGCACCGGTGAGCGCATTGTTCGCAGGCGCTTGCGCGGAGGTCGAGCCCGACACGTCGGATGGCGGACCTCCCCAGCGTCCGCGCACAGGATTGCTGCAGGTCAGCGTCTTCTCCCACGGATGCAGGATCACATAGCGCCCCTGAAAGCTGTTCCAATCGCCCGATCCCGCCTGCACCGTCTGGACTAATGCGCCCTTTTGGTCGGGAATGCCTTGACCGCCCATGATCCCGGAGCCCGGCTTGAAGATCAGGTCTTCGCCGAGGTTATCCCGCGTGTAGCGCGCGTGCAGGCGCGTGAGCGTAAAGCTCCAAGGTGACGTGAACGAGCCGTTCTGGGCCGCGACTTCTTGCAGCACATCGCCACCCAAAGTCGCGATGTCCTGCGGGTCGAGCGGAGGGGTCGGGCAGGGATCGCACGAGCCCGCGGACCAGCTGTACTCAGTGACCACGGTGTTAGGGTTCTGCTCGATCGCGCGCGAGAACAGCGCCTCGTAGAACGACGCGAAGTTGTCGCGCACCTCGTTGCGTACGCGGATATTCGTCGGGATGGTGACGTTATCATAGTTCGCGAGCTCGTAGCGCTTGACCGCCAGGATGTTCACGATGAGGTCTTGTGTCCCCTGACTGTTCAATAAGCCGAGGCGCACCGGTAGCGAGAACTCGGGCGTGTCGTAGTGAAACCGCAGCGGTGAGAGTGCTGCTTGGTTACCGCTCCACTTGACGCGCATCGGGTCCACCTTCGCGACGAAGAACTTCATCCCCGAAGCGACATACGGTGCTAACACCGGCTCCGCGCCTTGTGGAATGTTGTACTCGTTTTGACGCAGCCACGTGTCGAGCGAGGAGCTGTCGTCTGCGCTCAGGACGACCACATCGTATTCGCCGACCGCGAACTCCGCCTCGATCCGCACGGCGGGTCCTGCATTCGCGCTCGCGCCCGCTGCGGAAGCCGCAGTTGCAGGGGACAAACCCGTGGCTACGGAGCCAGCGGCCGGGGGTAGATAACAAGGATCCTGCTCCCAATACTCCACGAGGCGCGGCGCGCCCAACTTGTCGACGTGACTGAACACATCGGTCGGAAGCACTTTGACCTGCTCCTTTTGCAACACAGTCGGCACCGGGATCACCAGCGCAAAGGCTTCCGGCGGACCCTGATAGTTGTTTTGCATCGAGAGCACGGTGCGCGTGCCGTCGCGCATCAGCACGACCATTGTCGCGTTCGCGTACAAGCTTTGATCGGCACCGGTCACATAGAAACCGCAGAATGCTCCAGCGGATGTTGGCAACGCCATGCTCGCGAGCGAGATGCCCGCGCTGAGCGCCAGTCCCGCTGCGCAGTTACGGCGCAGAAACTTCATCGTCATAGCGATAGCCCTCCCGTCCTGCCGCGCTGCGCGGCGGACCACCGGGTCGCTAAGCGAAGGTCATGCCATAGACGAGGCGCTCGAAAAGCGCTTGAATTCCGCGGTCAGCGCCCCCGCAGCGGCTGACGCAAGTTGTGCCACGCGCGTTCGCACGTCAGACCCGACTTCGAGCACGTGGCTCACTGTGCCGCTCGAACAGTCGCCGACTTCAGCACGACTCGCTACGGTTGATTGCGCATGAAGTCGGCGACTTCGGCGAAGCGCTGGTCGAGGAAGGTGCGCAGCTCGCCAGTGACGCCGCGTTCGTCGAGCGCGCGTTGCATGCTGCGCACCCACGCGTCGCGCATGGCGATGTCGACGATCACGCGGGCGTGGCGCATGCGCAGGCGCGGATGACCGTGCTGCGCGATGTAGTCTTGAGGGCCGCCGAGCCAGCCGACGAGGAACAGCGCGAAGCGCTCGCGCACCTCGGGGTGAACGCGACCGGGCTCTGCCAGGCGATGTTGCGCGGTGAGCTCAGGCTCTTCGCGCTCCATCACGTCGTAAAAGGCGTGGGCCAGCGCGTAGACTGCGTCTTTGCCGCCCAAGAGAGAGAACGGTGTTGTTTCGGTCATCACCTTATTATCGCCAGCAGCTCGGGTAGCGCGCGGATCTCGTGATCCGCGCTCGCCTGTTCACTCTGTGTAGGGCCACGCATCAGCACAGTCTGACAACCCGCCGCGCGCCCCGCTTCGATGTCGCTCGCGCGATCGCCGATCATCCACGAGCGGGCGAGCTCCACGCTCAGCTCCTCTGCCGCTCGCAGCAGCATGCCCGGCTTCGGCTTGCGGCACGCGCAGGCATCGGCAGTGTCGTGGAAACAAGCGTAGATCCGCGACACAGGCAGCTCACGCTCGATCAGCGCGTGAAACGCGTCCACTCGATCGCGCGTTTGCCAGCCGCGCACCACATCGGGCTGATTGGTGCATACGATCAGCGCGTAGCCGCGGGCCGACAGCGCACGCAGCGTGTCGTGTACGCCATCGATCCAAGCCCACTCCGAGAGATCTTGCGGCGCTCGCTGCGCGCCGCGGCGAAACACGGTCTGGTTGATCACCCCGTCGCGGTCCAGAAACACTGCTTTTACACGCTTTATCGTCATATCGATTGCAGACAGCCCGGTTCTAGCACGTTCGCTCCGCACGGCCACACGTGGCCGCGGGTAGGTCCGCGCGATCCAACAAACGACTTCGGCCCACCAGAACGTCAGACAGCAAGTGCACGGCTTTCGGCTCGGTGCGGCCATCGACTACACTCTGAACAGGATTTGTTAGGGCTAGATGTCTGATCGAGAAGCACCAGCCACTGCCGCTCGGAGCGACGCGAGATCCGCATCGCTCTCATCGGCAGATCTACAGCTAGTGTTCGAGGCATCCCCTGACGTGCTGCTGGTGCTGCTGCCAGACAGCCCGCGGTTCACGATGGTCGCGGCGACGAACGCGCGGCTCGCTGCGACGCATGCGACCCGAGAGCAAACGCTCGGGCGCGGCCTGTTCGAGATGTTTCCGGACAATCCCGATGATCCGAGCGCGACGGGTACGAGCAACCTGCGTGCATCGCTCGAGCGTGTGCTCGCCACACGCGCGCCGGACACGATGGCCGTGCAGCGCTACGACATCCGGGGGCCGGATGGCAGCTTCGAGACCAAGCACTGGAGTCCCAAGAACATTCCCGTGCTCTCGGCGCATGGCGACGTACGCTACATCCTCCATCGCGTCGAGGACGTGACGGAGCTCGTGCAAGCCACCGAGCTGCGCGAAGAGCTAGCCGACAAGACGCGCAGCATGGAGCGCGAGGTGATCAAGCGCAGCCAAGAGCTCGCAGAGGCGAATCGTGAGCTCCGCGATGCCAATGCGAGGCTTGGAGAGCTCGACAAGGCGAAGACCGCGTTCTTTAGCAACGTGAGCCACGAGTTTCGTACGCCACTCACATTGATGCTGGGTCCGATCGAGGAGGCGCTGCAGCACGGGTCTCAGAGCCTCAGCGGAGAGCCGCTGCGGGCCGTGCACCGCAGCGCAGTGCGTTTGTTCCGGCTCGTGAACAGCCTCCTCGACTTCTCGCGGCTCGAAGCCGGTCGCCTGCAGGCTTCGTTCGAAGCGACCGATCTCGCGCACGTCACGGCCGGAATGGCTGGGTCGTTTCAATCGCTCGTCGAATCAGCAGGAATGTCACTGCACGTCGACTGCCCGCAGCTGCGCGAACCGATCTACATCGATCGCTCGATGTGGGAGAAGGTTGTGTCCAACCTTGTCTCGAATGCGTTCAAGTTCACGTTGGAGGGCGGCATCAGTGTGCGCTTGCTGGAACAGGACGATCACGTCGAGCTCGTGGTGAGCGACACCGGCACGGGCATCCCCGATCACGAGCTGCCCCGTATCTTCGAGCGCTTCCACCGCGTCGAAGGCACACGCGGCCGCAGCTACGAGGGCACTGGCATCGGGCTGTCGCTCGTGCGCGAGCTGGTGGCGCTGCACGGTGGAACGATCAAGGTCGAGAGCCGCGTCGGTCGGGGCAGCACGTTCATCGTAGCGCTGCCGTTCGGCGCGGAACATCTGCCAAAGGAGCGCATCACGAGCGGCACTGACGCCGTGAGCGGCCGCACCGCTTCGCAGTTCGTGCTCGAGGCGACCCAGTGGCTGCCCGCCGCCAAGAGCGGCCCTCCGTCGGAGCCCCCGGCTCAGATCGATGCCACGACGGCGCGCATCTTGGTGGTCGACGACAACGCGGACATGCGCGCTTACATCACCGGCTTGCTCAGCCGCTACTGGCAGGTCGAGACGGCAACCGATGGCGAAGCTGCGCTCGCGCTGATCAAGAAGAACGTGCCGAGCTTGATCGTGAGCGACGTGATGATGCCGGGCATGGATGGCTTTACGTTTCTGCGCCGGCTGCGCGCATCGCCTGCCACGCGTAGCGTTCCACTCATCCTGCTCTCCGCGCGCGCGGGCGAAGAAGCTGTGGTGGAAGGGCTCGAGACCGGCGCGGACGACTACTTGGTCAAGCCATTCTCCGGTCGCGAGCTGATCACGCGGGTGCGCTCGCACTTGGACGCCGCGAGCGCTCGCACCCGCGCGCTGCGCGCGAGCGAGATGCGACTGCGACGCCTGGCAGAGTCCGGCCTCATCGCGATCACAGTGTCCGATGGCGAGGGTCGCATCGTGGAAGCCAACGACGCCTTTCTCGACATGGTGAGCTGCACGCGCGAGGACTTGTTGTCCGGCGCGGTCGCGTGGGAGCTGCACGCCTCGCCGAACGCGAGCACGACGCGTGCGTGGGAGGGCGAGTACCGCTGCGATGATGGGCGGCGGGTGCCGGTGTTGGCTGCAGTCGCGTCGCTCGAGAACGGCGAGAGCATCTCGATCGCGCTCGACCTCTCGGAGCGCAAACAGCTGGAGGAGCAGTTTCGTCAGGCACAGAAGATGGAGGCAGTGGGCCGCCTGGCAGGCGGCATCGCACACGACTTCAACAACGTTCTCTCTGTCGTGCTCAGCTATGCCGAGATGGTCAGCAGCGCGCTAGAGAACGACGAACCGCTCCGCGCAGACGTCGAAGAGATCCGCATGGCGGCGCAGCGCGCGACCGATCTGACGCGGCAGCTGCTCGCGTTCAGTCGGCAGCAGGTGTTGGAACCGAAGGTGATCGCGCTCAATCGCAGCGTCATGGGTATGGAGAAGATGCTGCGGCGCTTGCTCGGCGCCGACATCACGCTCACGCTGCTCACGGACTCGACGCTCTGGAACATCGAAGCCGATCCCGGGCAGATCGAGCAGATCATGATGAACCTCGCGGTGAATGCGCGCGACGCGATGCCGCAAGGGGGCAAGCTGACAGTTCAGACAGCCAACGTGACGCTAGACGAAGAGTACGCAGCGCTCCATCACGGCGTCTGTCCCGGTCCGTACGTCATGCTGGCGGTCAGCGATACGGGCGTGGGCATGGACGCGAACACGCGTACGCGTCTGTTCGAGCCGTTCTTCACCACAAAGGAAAAAGGCAAAGGCACGGGGCTCGGGCTCGCGACAGTGTTCGGCATCGTCAAGCAGAGCGGCGGTCACATCTGGGTGTACAGCGAGCCCGGGCAGGGCGCGACGTTCAAGGTGTACTTCCCACTCGTCTCCGGTGCAGAGACGAACGTGTTCGATCCGCCGCCGCCGCCCGAGTCGCTGCGCGGCAGCGAGACCATCTTGCTCGTGGAAGACGACGTGCAGGTGCGCACGCTCGCCCGGAACATCTTGCGGCGCAACGGCTACGTGGTGCTCGAGGCAGCCAACGGCGGCGAAGCGCTGCTGATCTGTGAGCAGCACGGCGCGCGCATCGACCTCGTGCTCACGGACGTCGTGCTGCCGTTGATGAGCGGCAGACAGCTCGCCGAGCGTCTACAGACGCTGCGGCCCGAGATCAAAGTGCTGTTCATGTCGGGCTACACAGACGACGCGGTGCTGCAGCACGGCATCATCGACTCTGGCGTCGCGTATCTTCAGAAGCCACTCACGCCGGCGTCGCTTACGCGCAAGCTGCGCAGTGTGCTCGATAGGACGCGGTAGGGGCAGCCGCAGACTGCTCGCAGAACCACCGGTGGCAAGAATGCACGTTGTGTCGTCGATGTCGCGGCGTTTGCGGCGCGGCCGGCCAAGGTGCCCCGAGGTGTGGCATGGTGCGTGCTGGTAGCCGCGCCATGGTTCTAAAGTTCGGTAGCGCTTACGTGACGTCGACCGGCGCGTTTCTACCCGGAGAAGCGATCGACAACGCCCGCATGGATGCGTTCATCGCGCCATTCGATGAGCGTTGCGAGCGCATCAAGCGCAGCATTTTATCCGAGAACGGGATCCAAACGCGCCATTACGCCATCGACGAGCAGGGCAATCCGCGCTTTACGGCGGCGCACATGGCTGCGGAGGCTGTGCGCGCGTGCCTAGCAGCGAGCGGCGGCGTCGCGCTCGAGGACGTCGATGTGCTGTGCACGGGCAGCACCGGCGGTGACCTCGCCGTGCCCGGCTTTGCGAACATGGTGCAGGGTGAGCTCGGCGCGGCACCGATGCTCACGAGCAGCCATCAAGGTGTGTGCGCTGCCGGCGTCGCTGCGTTGCAACATGCTGCGAGCGCGCTCGAGCTCTCAGACCACCGGCACGCGCTGGTGGTCGCGAGCGAGATGCCTTCGCGCATGTTTAAGCGCTCACGCTTTGTGCCGACCGAAGGGCGGCGCGACTTCGGCGCACATTTCTTGCGCTGGATGTTGTCAGATGGTGCCGGCGCGTGGCTGCTGAGCCGCGCGCCTCGCGCGGACGGTTTGTCGCTGCGCCTCGATTGGGTGCATTCGCGATCGTTCAGCGGTGATCATCCCGTGTGCATGCAGGTGGGGACCGCGCCGCGCGACACGCGCAGCTACTTGGATTATCCCTCGCTGCACGAGGCGGAGCGCGCAGGCGCGTTCTTGCTTCGTCAGGATCTGCGGCTTCTGCCGAGGCTCTTCGAGCTCGGCGTGCACGAGTACGTGCAGCTCATCCGGCGCGAGCTGATCGACCCGGCGCGTGTGGATCACTTCGTGTGTCACTACTCGTCCGAGAAGTTCGCAGGCGTGATCGCAGAGCTCATGAACAAGGCCGGCTTCGAGATCCCGACCGAGCGCTGGTACTCGAACCTCACGCGGCGCGGCAACACGGGCGCCGCTTCGATCTTCGTCATGCTCGATGAGTTTTTGCGCGACCGTCCGGTGCGTGCAGGCCAGCGTGTGCTGTGCATGGTGCCAGAGTCGGGCCGCTTCACGATCTCGTTCTTTCAGCTCACCGTGGTGGAGTCCAATGCCGAGGTCTCGCGGCCGATTCCCGCGCCGCATGACGTCGCGACGGGACAGTCGCCCGAGCTTGGCCTCTTGATATCGGAGCTCGCCAGCGTGTGGCACGACTTTCAGTCGCGGCTGCGGCGCACGCCGCTTTTGCGCCGCGTGACCGCAGGACAGTTTACCCGCGAGGATTATCTCGCCTGGATGAGCGCGTGGATCCCGCAGGTGCGCTACGGCAGCCAGTGGATGCGGCGTGCGCTCGAACAATTGCGCGAGCCCTATCTCGAGCTGGGCACGCTGATCGAAGCACATGCAAACGACGAGCAGGACGACTACATGATCCTGTGGGACGACTACAAGCAAGCCGGCGGGCAAGCGCAGAGCCTCGAAACGCTGCAGCGCAACGCAGGTGGTGAAGCGCTCAACGCGTTCATGTTTGCGCGCGCCGCCCAGCCCAATCCTGTCGATCTGCTCGGTGCGATCTACATCATCGAAGGCACCGGACAGCGCGTGATTCCGCAGCTCCTGCCCGAGCTGCGCGCGCAACTCTCACTGCCGGAGCGCGCGTTTCGCTTTCTGCGCTACCATGGGGCAAACGACGAGGCGCACCTCGCGCGTTGGCTACGGGCGGTCGAGATCGTGCTGGCGCATGACAAGGATGGCAAAGCGCGTGACGGTATCGTGCAGACCGCACGCGCCGTGGCTGAGCTGTACATCTTACAATTCAAAGGTGTAAGGCCCGATGCAGACTGAGCTCCCCGACTTTCTGAGTGAGCCGTACAACCCGAGCGATCCCAGCCCTTGGCTCGCGCTCTATTTGGACACGAGCGTGCCGATGGCCGACCAGGCGAAGCAAGCCTGGCTCGAAGATCTCAGCTCGACCAATCGTCAGTTTGTGTTGCCGTTCACCAGGCCGTTTGCGCGCTTGACCGTCGCGCTGATGCAGGTGTTGAAGCTGGGCGTGCCGCACGTGCAGTCGTCCAAGCTGCTGCACAACTTACTCGCCTGGAACATGAAGTACTTCCTCACGCCGCAGGCCAACCTGCTCGTGATGCGTCACTTCCACCTCGGAACCGAGATCTTGCGCTTCATCGCTGACAACGCGGGCGTGACGATCGAAACCAAACCGTTGCGACCGCAGAGCCTCGACGACGTGCGCGACCATCTGTTTCTGCAGCACGATCTCAACCTTTTCAACTTCGTGATCCAGATGAACCAGCAGCTGCGCGCACAGGGTCGCGAGCTGACGCCGCCCGAGCGGCTGGACTTCAGCGCGATCAGCGTCACGCCGCCGAAGATCGATCCGTTTCCCGACCGCTGGACCAACATCGTCGATCTGGAGAGCGCGATCGAGCTGTACACGCCGATGTACCAGCTGCTCCTGAGCGACCGTGCGTTCTGGCGCTCCTCGATCTCGCTGCAGCTGGACGAGACGGTCGCGCTGTACGTATCGCGGCTCCTCGGGCTGCCCGGCATCGTGTCGCTCGCGAACAACAAGCATCCGCTCGTGCCGCTGACCACGCTCCGCACTGGCTACAGGCTGGTGCTGCATGGCCTGTCGACGGAGCTGCTACACGCGCTGTTGGTGCAGGCCAAGCTGGGGCAGCAGGGCGCTCGTTAGCGGACATCGGGGCGCCTGTCCGACACTCGATCGTGACCAACGCTGACGGCTGCGCTGCGTAAAGGCGCGCTCTATACTGCGTGTGTGTTCGAGGTCTTCAAGCTCGAAGAGATCCCACTGACCTGCCTGCGCCCGAGTGGGCAACCGAGCGATGAGGAGCTCGTGGACAGCTTGCAGCGCATCACGCGCTTGATCGAGGGCGAGAAGCATGCGCAGCGCAAGATCGTGATGATCATCGACATGCGAAAGGCTGGCGCGCTGAGCGCGAACCAACGCCGCGTCGCATCCGCGTGGATGAAGGAGAGCCTTCGGGGCTGGACACAGGTCGTGCTCGGCAGCGTATTCGTCATCGATTCGCCGATCGTGCGCGGTGTACTGACCGCGCTCTTGTGGTTGCAGCCGTTGGACATGCCGTATGACGTGGTCGGGAACCTCGACGAGGCTGTGCGCTGGTCGATCGGGCGCCTCGAAGCCGCGCGGATCCGCGTGCCGGATCGCTTTCGGCGCGAGCTCGGCGCGGTGTTTCCCGCGCGCTGAGCAGCTTGCGCACAACCAAACTGCCACAGCCGTGCCTGTGTGTTGGGCGTGGTCTACACTGAGCGGTCCGTGACGACTGACGTGAGACATCGGCTGGCCGTGCTCGCCGACGCTGCAAAATACGATGCGTCCTGCGCGAGCAGCGGGTCCTATCGCGCGCGCAGTGAGAACGGCCTTGGCAACACCGAAGGCATGGGGATCTGTCACAGCTACACACCGGATGGACGCTGTGTCTCGCTGCTCAAGATCTTACTGACAAACTACTGCGTGTACGACTGTCAGTATTGTGTCAATCGCATCTCGAGCGACGTCGAGCGGGCGAAGTTCGAGCCGGAGGAGGTCGTCACGCTCACGCTCGACTTCTATCGGCGCAACTACATCGAAGGCCTGTTCTTGAGCTCGGGCGTGTTGAAGAGCCCCGATTACACGATGGAACGGCTGACGCGCGTGGCGAAGCTGCTGCGCGAGGAGCATCAGTTCGGCGGCTACATCCACTTGAAAGCCGTGCCGGGCGCCGACCCGCTGTTGCTGCGCGAGGCAGGTCGCTACGCGGATCGTTTGAGCGCAAACCTCGAGCTCGTGACCTCCGCCGATCTGGCTCGGCTCGCGCCCGAAAAGAAGCGCGAAGACGTCGAGGGCGCGATGCATGCGATCGCGCAGGAGATCCTGCAGGCCAAGGACATGCGGGGTAAGCGCGCGGGCTACACCGAAGATGGCAGCGCTGTCGTGCGCGGTCCGCACACGTTCGCGCCAGCGGGCCAGAGCACGCAGATCATCGTGGGTGCGACGCCGACGAGCGATCGCGAGATCTTGGGAGCCGCGAGCACGTTGTACGGCACGCACCAGCTGCGACGCGTCTACTACTCGGCGTTCAGCCCGATCCCACATGCGGATCCGCGCCTGCCAGTGCGGACGCCGCCGCTGGTTCGTGAGCATCGGCTGTACCAGGCGGACTGGTTGATGCGCTTCTATGAGTTCGAGGCGAGTGAGCTGACGGCGGTGAGCGAGAATCTCAGCCTCGACTACGATCCGAAGCTCGCGTGGGCGCTCGCACATCGCGAGCTGTTTCCCGTCGACGTCAATGAAGCCTCGCGCGAGCAGCTCCTCCGCGTGCCGGGGCTGGGCGTTCGCAACGTCGAGCGGATCTTACGGGTGCGGCGTCAGCGCGCGCTTCGGCTCAGCGATCTGCGCACGATGCGCGTGCCGCTGCGCCGGGCCGAGCCCTTCTTGATCACCGCGGATTCGGTGCGCGCTGCGAGCAAGCACCTCGATTCCAGCGCGCTCGAGCGCCTGGTGCGGCCGAAGAGCGAGCAGCTCGACCTGTTCGACACGGCGCAGAGCGCGCGCTCAGGTGAGCTGTGACGTGCAGCTTCAGCAGGCAGACGGCGCGGCATGACGCGTAGCGTCGTCGTGCACGACTTCGAGAGCTTTCGGCGCGCAGCTCGGCCGCTGGCGGCGGCAGGCGTGCGGCCATCAGAGATCATATGGCAGGACCCTGCCGAGGCGCAGGCGGAGCTGTTTTCAGCGTCCGAAGCGCCTGCTGACCTGCCGGAGCCGCGAGCTGCGCCGCGTGTGCCGAAGCGCTTCGTCGAGCTCGCGGAGATCGCAGCGCTCTACCGCAGCACCGACCGCTTCGATCTGCTCTACCGCGTGCTCTACCGGCTCACGCATGGCGAGCACGAGCTGCTCGAAGACGAGGTCGACCCGGACATCCGTGCGCTGCAGCTGCGCGTGCAGAGCGTTCGCAAGGACGAGCACCGCATGCACGCGTTCGTGCGCTTCCGGAAGGTGCAGCTGGAAGCGGCGGAGCATTACGTCGCGTGGTACGCGCCCGAGCATCACATCCTGCGCCTCGCTGCGCCGTTCTTCGAGCGCCGTTTCGCCACGATGAAGTGGAGCATCCTGACGCCCGACGAGAGCGCGCACTGGAACGGCGAGATGCTGCAGTATGGGCCGGGCGCGCCGCGCTCGCAGGCCCCAGCGGCAGATGCGCTCGAAGATGTCTTCCGCACGTATTACAGCGCGACCTACAATACGGCGCGCGCCAACCTGCCGCTGCTTCGTCAGCACATCCCCGCGGCGTTCGCGCGCCACATGCCCGAGCTCGATCAGCTGCCAGTGCTGATGCAGGAGCGCGCGCAAGGCAAACCCGCGAGTGAGGCAGAGAGCGCGGCGCCGCTCGTGCCTGCGGCTGCAGACATCCCCACGCTGCGTGAAGCTGCACGAGCCTGCCTCGCATGCCCAGCAGGCGAGCTCGGTACGCAGACAGTTTTCGGTGAAGGCAATACGAACGCACGCTTGTGCTTGGTCGGCGAGCAACCGGGCGACGAAGAAGATCGCCGGGGAAAACCCTTCGTAGGGCCGGCGGGCCAAGTGCTCGACCGCGCGCTCGCCGAAGCGCATGTCCCACGCAGCGAGCTGTACGTGACCAATGCCGTCAAGCACTTCATGTACATCTACCGCGGCGAGCGCAGGCTCCATTCCAAGCCCAGTCTGCGGATCGTACGCGCGTGCAAGCCCTGGCTCGAAGCCGAGCTCGCGGCCGTGAAGCCCGCTGTCGTGCTCTGCCTCGGCGCCACGGCCGCACAATCTTTCATGGGCTCACGTTTCAGCATCACTCGCAACCGCGGCCGCGTCTTCGAGACCCCGTGGGCGAAAGCCTTCATCGTCACGTACCATCCCTCCGCGATCCTCCGCATGGAAGAAGGGCCAGCAGCACAGGCATACGCAGATCTGGTGGCCGACCTCGAGCTCGCCCACCAGATCGCGACGCGTCAGTAGCTCACTCCGCGAGCGATACCGATGCGACGTCGCTGCCGAGCTCGTCGACGTTTTGTATGCGTACGATGTCTTGCGCTACGGAATAGACGAAGTTGTCCATGAACACGCTGCGCTGCACGACTGAGCCAGCGCGCGACCACCAGTTCGAGCAGCCGCTATTGTCGTAGCCGTTGGTGCTCGGGTTCGGGTGGGCGACGCGCCCGCGCTCTTCGATCCCGTCTGCGACACTGACGTCGAACACCATCAAGCCGCTGAACGTCATCATCGAGCCGAAGCTGCCGTTGGTATCGCCACCCTCGCAGATGGTCATGGGTACGGCCAGCTTGCCCTGGAACAAGGTGAACGCGAGGTGGTTGGTCAGCGCTTCTGAGCTCGTGCCGCGCGTGCCGATCGAGACTTTGTGCGCGAGCTTCAGGTTCGCCGGATCGCTCACGTCGAAGATCTGCAAGAGCACACCGGTGAAATAGGCGAAGTCGCCTTGGTCAGCAGCGTCGTAGCCGATGGTCAAAAGATGCTTGTCGTCTAACATGTGCATGTAGGTCGAAAAGCCCGGGATCTTGAGCTCACCGGTGATCTTCGGCGCTCTTGGATCGGCCAGGTCGAACGCGTACAGCGGGTCGGTCTTCTTGAACGTGACGATGAAGCCACGGTCGCCGTCGAAGCGCACCGAGCGGATGTCTTCGCTCGGCGCAATCTTGTCGACCATGCCGACCACTTCGAGCTTGTCCTCGCGCTGCTCGAGCACACTCATCGTGCTGTGCACGTCCGGGCTCGGGACCTTGCCCCAGCTCGTCGCGACGCGCAGGTGGTTTTCGTGCTCATCCATCGAGAATTGATTGAGCACGTGGCCTTTGACCTTGCCGCTCGCAGCGTAGGTCGTGGCTTTGATGTCGGTGCCGACGCGGAACTTGTGGATCGCGCTCGTCAGCTGGCGCTGATCACCCGCGGGCGCCGCAAAGCCGAACCGGTACGCGTCGTCTGACAGCACGGCCATGTACAGCGCTTCGGCCGAGGCGTAGACCGGGCCGGGCTTGCTGACCACAGTCGAGACGACAGGATCGCTCTCAGCCGACATGTCCACCGAGATCACCTGCGTGAACGCTGTGCCTGTGGCTTGGATCTCGCGGTACAGTGCGTCGCAGTTCTTCTGCGCGAAGTCTGTGCCGTTCTCGGTGACCGACGGCAGGAAGTCAGTCAGATCAGCGTTCTCTATGATCTCGGTGTTCTTCTTGCGAAGCGCTTCATATTTCTCGTCGCGCTTGGGATCCGGCATTTGACTGCACGTTTCGTCTGCGATCGTCGTCGAGAGGCCAGGGAACGACAGCTCGGGGGTCACCGCGACTGTATGAACCGCGTTCCCGATGCGGCGCGCTGCGAGCAGCGAGCCTTCCAGCTCGATCTTGCGGAGCTGTTTGGGCGCGGTGCGATCACTGATGTCGAACACCAAGAGCGCAGTCGCAGTGCCGTCGCCGCTGAACGCGCAGTCGTAGCCGTATGTGCATTCACCTTGTGCCTGCGGCCCGAGCTGACCTCTGTTCGCCACGTCGCCTGCAGGTGCAGTTGCAGCTGTGCGCGGCAGCGACACGTACACGAGAGCGCGATCGCCGTTCACGAACAACTTCTTCGGCGTGCCCTCCAGCTTGACGTTCGCGACTTCGTGCGCGTCCGCAGCCGGCCACGCTTCCACGATCCGGAGCGCGCCGTTTAGCGCTGCGTACATGTACTTGTTGTCGTTCTTGATGAAGTCTGCTTCGTCGACCCCCGCGACCTGGTTGTTGGTCATCGAGGTTTCGTTCGCCGTGTCGCCCGTCGCCGCATCCACTGCTGGTGTGCCGGATGGCGCGCCGGGCGGCGCGGAGCCCGCCGCCGCGCGGAAACACCAGTTTGCGTGTGGCGCCTTTTTGTTCGCGTCGATCTCCGCGTTCATGCTCGCGAGCGCGCGCTCTCGGATCAGCGCGGCGGCTTCATCGCAGCTCGCGACTAGCTCGAGCGCCGCGTATGTCACGGCCACATCATCGGGCTTGTCTTGCGGTTTGGTTTCGTTGGGCTGCGTATTGTTAGGATCCGCCGTCTGCTCGCTCGGTTTATTCGGCGGATCGGCAGGCGCGTTCGGCTGCGCGATGGGCGCGCCGCTGCCAGCGGCAGGGGCGGGAGACGCGCCCCCGTCGGCCGCTGTTCCACCACCGTCCGCGCCCTTGCAGCTGACAGCGGCAGCCAATCCAACGAAGAGTAGTGTGCCCCAAAACTGGGATGATGCAGTTCGCATGCGTAGCCTCCGGGGCGGGTGACTTTGCACGTGCTGGGCCAGCGCTAGCCGCGGATCCACAGGGTTTTGGCAGCGCCAGCGCTGCAGCGAGTGTTGTGTCCTGTGCCAGGCTGTGCCAAGCACCGGTCGATCGTGCGTGCTCAACGCGGAGCGAGCGGTGGCGGGCGACGCAGCCGTGTGCGCTGTTCGTAAGCGAAAGCGAAGCCAAGTAGCTTCGCATCCGACCACGCAGGGCCGATGAACGACAGGCCGACAGGGAGGCCTTTCACCTGACCCATGGGAACAGTCACATGCGGATAACCTGCGACGGCAGGCAGCGTCGTCGAGCCACCGAGCACGTGATCGCCGTTCACAAGGTCAGTCATCCAAGCTGGGCTCAACGTCGGTGCGATCAGCGCGTCGAGTGAGCCTGCCGCCATCAGCTTATCGAGCCCCGCTGCTGCAGCGCTGCGGTTCTCTCCCCGCACACGCTCGACCTCGGCAGGATCGTCGCTTGCGGTCGCTTCGGCGCGCTCGAATAGATCTTGTCCGAAGTGTGGCAGCTCGCGGTCCGCGTGCTCGCGATTGAACGCGATCACGTCCCCCAGGGAGCGCGTGTGCACGTCGGGGGGTGTGGTGGCGAGATACGCATTCACTTCTTTGCGGAAGTCGCGCAACAGAATCGCAAGCTCGCGCTCTTCGATCGCGGAATAACCTTCGAACGCATCGATCACCGTGACCGTCGCTCCAGCGTTCTTCAGCTCGGCGACCGCAGCCTCGAACAGCGCATCGACTGCTCCCAAAAAGCCTGTATGAAATTTCAGCACGCCGAAACGGCGGCCAGCGAGCGCACCGGGCGCGAGTGGGCTCGCGAGGTCTTGCACGTGCGCTCTGGCCTCGCTTGTCGTGGGATCGCGCTCGTCGTGGCCGGCGAGCGCGCGCATCAGAAGCTGCGCGTCTTCCACGCTGCGCGTCATGGGGCCAGCAGTGTCCTGCAGCGGGCTGATCGGGATGATCCGGCTGCGTGAAACCAGGCCGACAGTAGGCTTCAGGCCGACGAGCCCGAGCACGGACGCAGGGCAGGTGATCGAGCCATCGGTCTCGGTGCCGATCGCCGCGGCTGCGAGGCTCGCAGCCACTGCGACGCCACTGCCTGAGCTCGAGCCACATGGATTGCGATCGAGCGCGTAAGGATTCTTGGAGAGCCCGCCGAGCGCGCTCCAGCCGCTGGTGGAGCGCGATGATCGGATGTTCGCCCACTCGCTCAGGTTGTTCTTACCGAGCACGATCGCGCCTGCCGCCCGCAGCTGCGCCACGACAAACGCGTCGTTCGTCGCGAAGTTGTGCGCGAGCGCGAGTGAGCCCGCGGTCGTGGGCATAGGATCGGCCGTCTCGATGTTGTCTTTGATCAGGATCGGTATGCCGTGCAGCGGTCCCCGCACGTGCCCTGCGGTGCGCTCGCTGTCGAGCGCACGTGCGGCGTCGAGCGCCCGAGGATTGAGCGTGATCACGCTGTGCAGCTCCGGGCCGCTCTGGTCCAGGGCGCGGATGCGCTCGCTGTAAAGCGTGACCAGCTCCATCGAGGTCACGCGCCCTGCGGCGAGATCTGCTGCGAGGGTGGCGAGAGATTTCTCGAAGACATCGTAGCGGGCAGTGCTCGCGTGCGTGGTGCCAGGTGTTTGCGGCGCGGCGCATGACGCGAGTGCGACAACGGCGAAAATGGCAAAGACAAAGCGACTCACGATTGCGAGGTATACGGCGGAGGCCTGCACCGATCCAAGGCTTTTGCGGTAAAGTGCCGCATGCTTTCAGCCTTGCGGACTCGAACGGTTCTCATGCTCGCGTTGTGCGCTGTCGCTTGCTCCAGCGGGTGCTCGCGCAAAGCCGACGCGCCCCAGCAAACTCCGGTGATCCCCGAGCCAGAGCCGGCGAGCGACCCGAGCATGCCCAAGAGCATCAAAGCGTATTACTTCGGCCACAGCCTGCTCGCGGGTCAATCAGCGAGCCCGAACTATCACATCCCTTACAACATCGGGATCTTCGCCGCGGCCAAGGGTCATAACTACGAAACGCACGGCCAGCTCGGCTGGGGCACTCCGCTCGTGGAGCACTGGAAGTGGAGCTCGGACAAGCTCGCGGACGGCCCGCAGGGTTTTGCGAGCGAGAACAAAGCGCCGTTTTACGCCGGTCGCAACGGCAAAGCCGAGCTCTCAGCGGGTGGATACAACGTGGTCGCGTTCACGGATGTCAACGGCAACGCACGCGGCGGCAAGCAAGGTCCGGTGGTGGAAGCGCTCCTCGGCTTCATCCAGCTCGCGCGCGAGAAGGATCCCAAGACGCTCGCGCTGCTTTATTCAGTGTGGAACGAGCTGCCGGTCGAAGAGCAGGGCGATCGCGAGGCGGTGAAGAAGTGGCGCGATCAGACGCTGTCGGAGCTACGCTGGTGGGAGAACGTCGCGGATACGGTCAACACGAGCGCGCCCTCCGCGCGCTTGCGCTTGGTGCCTGTGAGCGCGGTGTTTGCCGAGCTGGCGTGGGACGCGGCGAACGGCAAAATACCCGGTGGGCTCGCTACGAAACAGCTGTTCATCGACGAGGTGCACGGCTCATCGATCGCGTACTACGCCGCTGCCGCCGCGCTCTACACAGCCATCTTCAAAGAGTCGCCGCTCGGAGCGACAGCCGAACAGGTGAAGGGCACCGTGTCGGGCGCTCACATCGACTACACATTGCCCAGCGCAGAGACGGCGCGCTACATCCAACAACGCGCCTACGAAATCGTCCGCGATTACCCCCGCGCGGGCGTGCCGCGCTAGCACTGCTAGAGCCAGCTTTTGTCCACTCAATCTTCGTCGCGCTCCTCGCGCACGCGCTGGCGGAGACCGGTTTGCAGTTTTGCGAGTAGGCTTGCGAGCTGCGCGGTCTCGGCGGCGTCGAGCGCGCCAAGCCACTCGCCCACGCGTACGAAGTCATCGGGGTCGCGGCGCGCCCAATGCTTTTCGTTTTTGGCTGTGGTGACCACGCGGCGCACGCGCGCATCTTGTTTGTCGACCACGAGCCGCAAGAAACCCTTCTTCTGCAGCGCAGCCACCAGCTGCTTCACGTTCTGGTGACTCGTGACCAGCGCGTTCGCGACCTCGGACAGCGACGGCTGCCCGAGCGTGCGCACCGCGGTGAGCAGCGTGGCTTGCTGTGCGGTCAGCCCTTCCGCTCGGTACAGCTGGTCCGTGAGGTAGCGCAGCTCCTGGGCGATGAACAAAATCAGCCTGAATGCGCGCACTTGCGCCGCGCGCTCGGTTCCGATCGCCGCGGCCTCTGCGTCGCTCAGCCCGATCCGCTCGAAGACCCGCGACTCACTCTCCATTGACATAGGTAATATATTACCTAATAGTGCATAAGGCAGCAAGCGAGGGGTGTTTCGATGATTTGTCTCCTGCCACACTGCGGCTATCTGTCCGAGACGTCGCGCATGCTCGTCATGCAGCGGGCGCTCGCGGCGCGCGGCGCTCCCGTGATCGTCGCGACCCAAGGCGGGCCGCACGAACGCCGCCTGGTCGAGGCCGGTGTCGACTATCACATCCTAGGTCCGCGTCTGTCAGACGTGCGCTGCCGCGAGCTCGTGCAAGCAGGCCCGGGCATGGGGCCCCTGGGCCAGAGCATGTGGAGCGATGAAGAGATCGAGACGTACGTGCGCGCAGAAGCGCAGTTCTTCCGCGAGCACGACGTGCGCGTCGCTGTCACGGGCTTCACGCTCACCGCGCTCTTGTCCACACGCTTGGCCGGCATCCCGCTGATCGCAGAGCATGCCGGCTCGTACGTTCCGCCAGTCTGGGAGCGCAAGATGACCGAGCCTTTTCTGCGCTCGCCGCTCCCGCTCGTCGACCGCCTGCCGTACAGCGCGCGGCGCTTCATCGCAAACATAGGCATCGACAACGTCAAACATTACTGCAGCGGCTTCAACCGCGTCGCACGCAAGCTCGGTGTCGAAGGCGTTCCCAGCTTTGCGAGCCTCCTTCTCGGCGATCTCACGCTCGTGCCCGAAGCCGAAGAAGTGCTGGGCATCCCAGCAGCCGAGCTCGCGGCGTGGCGCTCCAGCGCGCGCGCGTACCGTGCAGGCGCGCGCCTAGAGTACGTCGGCCCTTTGTTCGCAGAGCTCGACCTACCGGTCCCAGAGCGTGTGGAGCGTTTTCTCGAAGGACCCAGGCCTATCGTGTACGTCGCGGTTACCTCCACCACGACCGAGCAGATCGCAGCGATCGTGCGCGCGCTAGAGCCCACAGGTGTTCGCACCTTGGTCGCCGGCACGCTCCACGACTTGAGCGCGCTGCAGCGCGAGCACGTCCTGATCGAGCGCGTCTTGCCCAGCCACCGCATCATGCCGCGCGTGGATCTCGCGATCACTGGGGGAGGGCAGGGCAGCGTGCAGTGCGCGCTCGCGAGTGGAACACCCTTGATCTCGCTGCCGCTGCAACCTGAGCAAGACTGGAACGGACAGCTGGTCGAGCGTCACGGCGCGGGTAAGCGCATGAGCCTGAAAGACGCAGCCACCTCCAAGCTGCCAGCGTTGGTGCGCCACATGCTTGCAGACGAGCGCTACCGGACCCATGCGCGACGCATTCAAGGGATCTACGCGCGGCTCGACGGACCTGGCTCAGCGGCCGAAGCGATCATGCGGTACAGCGGCGTCGGATGCGTGCCGCCGACAGCGGCAGGCGCGACCGCGCTCGGCTAGGGGAGCTCGACACAAGTAATGGGATCGTATTCAGATGGCCCATGTGGGACGCGAGTTGGCCCGTGCCGCTGACACCCATGTAGCAACGCTCGCATTTTGTCAGGCCCCAGTGACACGGACGCAAGTCGGTGTTCGCATTGACAATGACGCGCGTGCGTGTGGATAGTCGGCGCGGGAAAAGAAGGGTGTTCGCTGCGAGCCGGCGCGATCCGCAAGTCGCGCTCAGTGCCTCGCGGACGAGCAAGGAGCTTAGCTATGTCGAGAAGCCGTCGAACGAGAGGTTTGTACCTGGGCCTGTGCATGTGCCTGTCCCTGACAGCTTTGTCAGCCTGCAGTGACGATGAGGGTTCGAGCCAAAGCACTGACGAGAACACCGCGTCCGATGCGTCCATCCAGGGCGACACCGATGCGAGCAGCACGGCGAGTGATGCCGGTGACAGTCAGGGTGGTGACACTGTCAGTGTGACGATCGAGCACGGCGAGCTGCGCGGAACACGGGTGGACGATGTGAGCCGGTTCCTCGGCATTCCCTATGCCAAGCCGCCCATCGGTGCGTTGCGCTGGAAGCGACCGGAAGCGCCCGAAGCATGGCGCACACCGCGCGACGCGACCCAGTACGGAAAGCGCTGCGCGCAGCTCGATTCCGCGGTGCTCATGAACCCGGCGAGCGAGGATGAGGATTGCCTCTACCTGAACGTGTGGGCGCCGAGCGATGCGCGCAACTTGCCCGTGATGGTGTGGATCCACGGCGGCGGCAATGTGAACGGCTCGGCTTCGGAGCTGGTCCCGTACACGCGCCCCGAATCGCAAGAATATTTCTACGATGGTGAAGAATTGGCGCGCAAGGGCGTCGTGCTCGTCTCGATCAACTATCGTCTGGGCGTGTTCGGGTTCCTCTCGCATCCTGCGCTGGACGAGCCCGGCAAACCGTCTGGCAACCAAGGCATTTGGGATCAAGTCGCAGCACTGCAATGGGTGCAGAAAAACGTCGAAAAGTTCGGCGGCGATGCGTCCAATGTCACGATCTTCGGTGAGTCGGCCGGCTCGTACGACGTGTGCCTGCACGTCGCATCGGACAAGACCAAAGGCTTGTTCCAGCGCGCGATCAGCCAGAGCGGGGGCTGCACGACGGTCACCCTCACCAAACCGCAAGCCGAAACCACGGCGGGCGCGCTCGCGACCGCCGTGGACTGCACGGGCGACGACGTGCTCGCGTGCCTGCGCAACAAAGATGTTCCCGCGCTGCTCCAGGCGGCGAGCACATTGCCCGCCTCGGCCACCGGCCGCACGCTCTCGCCGACCGTCGATGGCGACTTCCTCACCGACCAGCCGCGCACGCTGTACAAGACCGGCAAGATCAACAAGGTCCCGTACGTGCTCGGCAGCAACACCGACGAAGGCACGCTGTTTACCTCTGCGATGATCACCACCGAAGAGCAGTACGATGCTGCGCTCGATATGCAGTTCCCCGGCCGCCGCGACGCGATCAAGGCGCTCTACTCGCTCGACAAGTTCAAGGACGCCAAGCCCAATCCCGCGCAGGCAGCCTTGGTCCGCGTGATCGGCGACGCGCGCCTGGTGTGCTCGACGACGGACTCGGCGCTCTTGGCTGCGGCGCACGCGCCCAGCGTGTACGCGTACAACTTCGACATCGCCGTCGACCCGGGTCTGTCGCCGACGTTCCTCGGCGCGACGCACGGTGCTGAGCTCGTGTACGTGTTCAAGACCTCGAGCCGTTTCAACGAAGAACAGACCGCGACCAGCGACTTGATCCAGCGCTTTTGGACCAACTTCGCGCGCACGGGCGATCCGAACAGCGGCTCGGACCCCGAGTGGCCGACCTACGCTGCCGATGCAGATCGCCGGATGAACCTCGCCGTCAACGCCTCGGCAGTGGTCGACAACTTCCGCAAGCCCGAGTGCGACTTCTGGATCGCCGGCTACGAGCAGACGTTCGCGGCTGCTACGGCCCAGTAGCTGCCAGCTGTTTGGCTGCGTTTTGCAGGCCCTTGGTGATCGCATCGAAGAGCTTGCCCGGGAAGCCCTCGGGCAAGCTCGCCTCCACGCGCTCGACGACGCGCGGTGTCACAGCGATCACTTCCGTGATGATCGGCTCCATGCTCGCGCCGAGGCCGCAGCGCTGAGCGGCGAGGTTGAAGTGCCGGCGCGTGATCTCGGAGAGTCGATAGTGCGCGCTGGTCGCGCGGAGCGCCATCGCGAGCTTGAGCTT
>Ga0190269_10000267_pt1 | contig 28053 bp, 22 predicted proteins | sample Popmic249IS_FD_133749 | JGI IMG/M metagenome (GOLD analysis project Ga0190269, IMG submission 133749) | Populus adjacent soil microbial communities from riparian zone of Blue River, Arizona, USA - 249 IS | ecosystem: Environmental > Terrestrial > Soil > Riparian zone | place: USA: Arizona... | reverse complement strand
GGCCGCGCTGGTACGCCTGCAGCTGGTGGCGGCGGAACCAGCAGCACGCCCGCAGGTGGCCTCACGTTCACCTGCACCGAGGAGCCGCCGAAGGAGGCCGTGAAGTGCGGCGGACAGGATTGCACGGCGCCGAGCGAGCTCTCGATGAACCCGTGCATCATCCCTTGCTGCGTGCAGCAAGGCGGAAAAGAGATGTGCGGCTCGCGCAGCGCGGCAGACATGCTGACGACGCAGTGTGTGCTGCCTGCGAAGCCTGCGCCGGAATGTCCGGACGTGGACTCGCAGAACGGCCCGCTCGAGGGCTGCTGCAACGCCGAGCAGAAGAAGTGCGGCGTCATCTCGACCTTGCGGCCCGGTTGCGTCACCGAGAGTCAGTTCGTGATGATCGGCAATCAAGCGTGTGGCAGCTCGAGCGCAGAAGACGCTGGCGTAGAGCCCGACGCAGGCTGAAACACGAGCAGCAAACAGCCGAGAGCGCGGTTCAATCACGGCCCTCCCCAAACGGTGCGCCGTGATGGAGTCGCGCTCCTTCGTTTAGGGGTGTTCCGTGATTTTCGCTGCGCAGATCACTCGAACATTGGGGCGATTCCAGGCCTGGCAACGCCCACAGCAGCTAACCGCGTCCGCTGCGCGCGACCTTTCTCACCCCGTATACGGGGGCGACCAACGGTGCGCACGGGAATGAATGTTATCAATCGATAATGAATTCATCACCTGATGATCCCTATCCCGTTGCCTTATGTCAGTTTGAGGCCTTATACCCCCGGGAATATCGGAGGTGGTATGTCTCGAGCGACTGCGGGGTCTCGAAATTGGTTGTGGCAAGGCGTCACGCTGCTGGCACTGAACGCGGGCGTAGGTTGTGGTAGCGACGAAGGCGCGAAGGCTCCCGCAAACACGGGAACGACACCGCCTGCGACTGCTACGCCCGTAGCGGGATCGACGGCAGCGCCTGCCGTCACCGCCGGGAAACCAGCCACGACTCCAGCCACTGGCACCGTCACACCGCCACCGCCACCGCGCGCCGGTACGCCCGGCACGTCGACTGGCGCTGCCGGCACTCCAGCCGCTTCAAGCGGCGGCGCAGGCAGCGCAGCTCCAGCGGCGACGGGCGGCGCGCCCGCAGCAGCTGGCAGCGGCACCACCGCTGCAGCTGGTAGCAGCGGCAGCCCCGGAGGGGCGGCAGGTGGACCAGCGACTGCGCCTCCTGGCGGACAGTTCGCGATGCGCGGTGCGGATCCGACCGACGAATCCGCGAACGGTCGCAACAAGGGCCCGTACATGGTGATGAGCTACACCAGCGGCTACAAGCAGGGAGACTTCTCGGACGCCACGATGTGGTACCCGACCGGCGAAGACGCCGTGCCGCCGTTCGGCTGCGTGGCCGTCGTTCCGGGCTTCGTGTCTCCGCAGTCTTCGATCCGCAACTGGGGTCCGTTCCTGGCCTCGCACGGCATCGTGACCATCACCATCGGCGTGCCCGGCAGCGATCAGCCGAACATGCGCGCTGCATCGCTCCTGAGCGCGCTCGAGACCTGCAAGGGTGAGAACACTCGTGAGGGCAGCCCGATCCGCGGCAAGATCAGCGAGGCACACCTCGGCGTGTCCGGTTGGTCGATGGGCGGCGGCGGTACCTTGATCGCTGCGGCGCGGACGCCGACCTTGAAGGCGGCCGTCTCGTTTGCAGCGTGGGGTCCGAGCGGCGGCGGCATGAACAAGGTGCCTGCGCTGATGTTCGAAGCGACGGCGGACGCGCTCGCCGCCAACATGTCGGACAGCTACTACCGCGCGGTGCCAGATGACGTGCCCAAGATGCTGTTCGAGGTCCAGGGCTCGAGCCACAACGTGGCGAACGATCCTGCGAACCACATGGGCATCATCGGCAAGTACGGCCTGGCCTGGTGGAAGGTCTATCTCGAGGGCGACATGCGCTACAAGAAGTTCTTGACCGCGCCCCCGCCCGACATCGTCACGCAGAAGTTCGCGACGAACGTGAAATGATACAACGCGACGAAGCTCGCTGCTGATGGCTGCGGGCTTCGTCGCTTCTCGAACAACAGTCAAGGCCCTCGGCGCAGAAGCATCGCGTCGGGGGCCCAGTCGTATCGGAACTGCGCGGGAGGGGCCTTGGATGAGAAGTATACGCAACGTAATATGGTTGGTCGGCATCGCGGCGCTCGCGGCCTGTGCCAGCAAGACTGATTCGCAGACGCCGGCAGCCACGAGCGGCGCAGGGCAGACGGCGCCAGCGCCAGCTGCGGGCAGCGGGGCTGCAGCCGTCAGCGCGGCACCGGCCGCAGCGGGCAGCGTGGCGACCGCGGGCAGCGCGGCACCGGCCGCAGCGGGCAGCGTGGCGACCGCAGGCAGCGCGACGCCGGCCGCAGCTGCGAGCGGCGGCACGTGCGTACGCTCGCCCGACTGTCTGGACATCATGACGTCGTTCTTTTCGTTCCCTGGTTGCTGCACGCAGAAGTACGCCTGCGGCTACGAGGTCAGCTTCGCGCCCGAATTCCTGGCCGTCTATCCTATGGCGCGCGATCTACTGGTGGAGCTCACGGCAGACGATCCCAACGGCAAGTGCGCCAATCAGACGTTCGTGTTCCCAGTCAAGCCGGGCACCTACGATCACCGAGTGGAGCTGCCAGGACCACCCGAGAACGACATTCTGATCGATGCGAAATGCGAGTCGCGTGGCATCACCGTATTCTCGCTGCCCGGCTGCTGCATGCCGGACAATCGCTGCGGCATCTCCACGGATGAGATGGCGCCGCAGTTTCAAGTGCTGCTGGAGGGTGAGACCGCGCCGTTCACGGAGCCCGAGTGCGTGACGGCCGATGTGCTGAACCAGCAGATCAAGGCCACGAAGCTGAGTGCGTTTGCGCGTATCCCCGCGACGACGGGCGCGGCTTGCGACTACGCCGGGTTGGCGGCGCGGATCCCGCGCTACAAGCCGACGATGGCTCAGCCTTGAGCGTCGGGGAGCGTTGACAGCCAAGTCGCCGCACGCGCCGACCGCCACGAGATGAGAGGGGACTCCGCCGACTGCTGGTCGCGGGGTCAATCTCTCAGTGACTTGGCACCTGGTCGGTGCGTTTTATCGTTAGGCTTGCTGCGTGCTCATGGCTCGCAGCTCGCCTGACTGGCTCTGGCTCGCGATCGTGCTCGCGATCGTGCTCGCGGCGGGGTGCAGCGCGCCGTCGGAGAGCTCCGTGCGAGCGCCGGAGCCGCGCGTGGCGGTGGGGCCGGATGCGTATCTCGACTTGCTGCAGCTGTACCGGCCGAAGCTGGGCGTTCGCTCGTTCATGCGGAGCACGTGTGACCGCAGCGGTGGCAACGAAGCCGCGGATGCCAGTCACTTTCTGCGCTCCGAGGCGGACGACTTCCACGTCACCCTGGATGTCGCAGGCCCGGGTGTCTTGTACTTCGTGCGCACCAATCACTGGCACGGCAGCCCGTGGCACTACGTGGTGGACGGGCAGCGCTTCACCGTCACCGAGAGCAGCACGGCCGACCCGCTGAACCCGATCTCGGGCTCGGTGTTCATGCCCGAGAGCAGCTTCCCCTCCCCGCTCACGTACACCTGGTCCACGACGCGCGGTGCGGATCTGAGCTGGGTGCCGATCGCATTCGAGCGGCGCTTGACGCTGGCGTACTCGCGTACGCACTACGGCACGGGCTACTACATCTACCAGCAGCTGCCGCTGGGAGCGGCGAACCTGTCGCGGCCAGTGCGCAGCTTCCGCGGCGAGGCCCCCGGCGCGGCCGTGCTCTCGCTGCTCGAGCGCGCGGGTCAGGACATCGCGCCGCAGGGGGCGGACGTCGACACCGTGCAGGGCAGCCTGGAAGTGGCCGCGGGCCAGAGCGCGTCGCTGCCGCTCCTGCACGGCGCGCGCGTGCTGCGCGCCTTGAAGCTGCGGGCGGCGCGCGATCAGGAGCGCGCACTGGAGGAGGCGCGTCTGCGCATCTACTGGGACGGGCAGAGCGAGCCGGCGGTGGATGCGCCCGTGCCGCTGTTCTTCGGTACGGGCACGTTCTACGACCGCGCGCAACTGGGCCGCCTGGTGCAAGCGCTGCTGTTGAGCGTCGAGCTGAGCGATGCGGAGCTCGCGCTAGCGAGCTACTTCCCGATGCCGTTTTTGCGCGACGCGCGCATCGAGCTCCAGGCCGGCGCTGCGGCGCTGCGCGGCGTGCGCTACGAGCTCCGCAGCCACCAACTGCACGATCCCAGCGACTGGGTGAGCTACTTCCACGCCAGCTACCGCGACCATCCTGCGCCGCGAGCGGGCGAAGATCTGGTGCTGCTCGACACGGCGGAGGCGCCGGCGGGTCAGTACTGTGGGACGTTCGTCGGCACGAGCTTCGTGTTCTCGGAGCGGGCTGAGCTCAGCACCCTGGAAGGAGATCCCCGCTTCTTCTTCGACGACTCTGCATCACCCCAGGCGTACGGCACGGGCACCGAGGAGTGGGCCGGCGGCGGTGACTATTGGGGCGGGCAGACGATGACCTTGCCGCTCGCGGGTCACCCGGTGGGCGCCCCCCACCCCCAGCTCGCCCACGCCGACCCGCGCGATCTGATCGAGAGCGCGTACCGCCTGCTGGTCGCAGACGCGATGCCGTTCGGCAAGCGTGCGCGCATCCAGCTCGAGCACGGCGCGGACAACACGTCGAGCGAGCACTACCGCACGTTGGTCTACTGGTACGGTCGACCTCGGCCGTGTCTCGTGCAAACGGATGCGCTGCACGTCGGCGACGCTGCGGACGAGCGGGCACACGCGTACCGCTCGGATACGGCATCCGAGGTGCAGGAGATTCGCTCGCGCTACGATCTCGGCGTGGAGCGGCTGGGCCCGCTCGAGCTCGTTCCCGAGAGCGTCGACAGCGGCCGCTTCATGCGCGGCACGAGCGAGCTCAGCTTGCGCGTCCACCCTGACAATCAGGGCGTGTTGCTGCGCCGTAAGCTGGACTACGCCTGGCCCAATCAGCGCGCGCAGGTGTTCGTGGCACCGGAGGGGAGCGCTGAGTTTCAGCTCGCGGGCGAGTGGTACACGGCGGGCGGGACGCGGTCTGTGTACTCCAACCCGCCCGGCGAGCTGGATCCACCGCAGCTCGTGGTCCAGGAGTCCAACCGGCGCTTTCGCGACGACGAGCTCATTCTCTCGGGCAGCCTGACTCATGGTCTGTCCGGGCTGCGCGTGCGCATCGTGTTCGTGCCGGACGACACGCCGCTCACGGCTTCGGAGCCGCGCCAGCCGAACGCCTGGAGCGAGCTGAGCTACAGCGCGTACTCGTGGCTGCTGTCGCCGTAAGCGCAGCGCGTGTCCGATCCGGGCACGTGCGAAACTGGCTTGGAACAGCGCGAAACTGGCAAGAATTTACAGAGCTTTTCGCCCAGGCCCAGGCCACCTTATGCGCGGAGGCACGCTGATGGAATCGCTTGAACGCGCACCTGCACGCTTGGTTTGGCTGCTCGCATTGCTCGCACTCGCAGCCTGTGGTGGATCGAAGGACGATGACGACGACAAGCAGCTCGGTCAAGCAGGTGGCGCGGCCACGGCTCGCGTCTTGACGGAGCGCGCGGGCAAAGCTTGCAGTGCGGACACGGACTGCGGCAACGGCACCTGTCGCAAGGAGCTGCCCGTGAACAGTGTGCTCGGCGTCGCCGGCAACATCGCTGCGCCCGGCGGCTACTGCAGCTTCGCTTGCGGCCAGAGCGCGGATTGCGGTGAGGGCGGCGTCTGTACGGGTGTCAACGGAGGCGGCCTGCTTGGCCTCGGCAACACGGGCTCCGGCAAGGGCCAGTGCATGGCGCGCTGCGAGGCGAGCAGCCAGTGCCGCGAGGGCTACCGCTGCGCCGACAGCAACGGCACGGCGGTGGAGAACCCGAACGCGGGCGCCGCTGCCAGCAGCACGGCATCCGGCTACTGCCAGGTGGCACCGGAGACGGACGCGATCAGCGGCGCCGCTGTCGGCGGCACATGCAGCGCAGACGACGAGTGCGCCGGCGGGCGCTGCGCCACGATGGACACGACGGGAGCGGCCTTCCCAGGCGGCTACTGCACGGGCCGCTGTCTGAAGGACGCCGATTGCGGCGAGCGGGCCTTCTGTGATCTGGGCGCGGCCGGAGCGCTGGGCTTCGGCAACCTCGCGGCAGGCACGTGCTACCGCCGCTGTGAGGGCGACAGCGACTGCGGCCGCGACGGCTATCGCTGCCGCAGCGGCGCGGGCGGCACGAGCAAGCGCTGCATCCCGGGCAGTAAGCCCCTGGCAGACGGCACGGCGGGCAAGGCGTGCGGCTCGGACGCGGAGTGCGGCGGCGCAGCCATGAGCTGCATCACGCAGATGCAAGTGTTGAACCCCGGCGCGTTCAACGGCATGATGGTCAACCCGGGCGCGCTCACCACACAGCTCGGCTATCCGGGCGGCTACTGCAGCCAGCGCTGCGTGGAGAACGTGGACTGCGGCGCGGGCGGTACGTGTGTGGGAGGTCTGGGCGGGCTCGGCGGCGCGTTCGCGCTCGGCACCTGCTACAAGAGCTGCGGCGCAGACGGCGACTGCCGCACCGGCTACAGCTGCGGCAACCCAGGCCTCGGCGGGCTGCCGGGCATGGCCGGCATGACCGGCGCCGCCGCAGCGCGCGTCTGTTACGTGCAGCCACCAGCGGCAACCGGCCAAGACGCCGGGGTCGACTGATACCGAGATCAGCTCGGCTTGAACTTGGCCGCGGCGTCCGACAGCAAGCGGGTGGCTAGCTCCATGATCTGTGGAGCGGCCGCGTCCGCGGAGCCCGAGTCGAATGGCGGCTGGGGGTCGTATTCGATGCCCAGCTGCACGGCGCGCGCGGTGTTCTCGCCGCTCACGCGCGAGAGCAAGGTCAGCGCCATGTCGATGCCGGCCGAGACACCTGCGGCAGAGATCACGTTGCCGTCCACCACGACGCGCTCGTGCGCGGGCTCCGCGCCGAACTGACGCAGCGCTTCGCGCGCGAGCCAGTGCGTGGTGGCGCGGCGGCCCGTGAGCAGGCCCGCCGCTCCCAGCAGCAGCGCACCCGTACACACCGAGCACGTCCAGCGCGCCCGCGGACCGTTCTCGCGCAGCCACGCGATCAGCGCCGCGTCTGCGAGCGGCACGTCGGGCCGGCCCGTCCCGGGGACCACGATCAGATCAGGCTCGGGCGCATCGCGCAGCGCGCACTCCGCGTGGATGATCATGCCGCTGTCCGTGCGCTTCGGGCCGCTCTCCGAGGCTGCCAGCGTGACCCGCAGGTCCGGCAGCCCGGAGAGCACCTGGTACGGACCGACCAGGTCGAGGGCCGTCATGGCCTCGTACAACACGAATACGACGTTCATCCCAATCCTCCCGGCAGCGCGCGTTGGATTGTGGTCATCGCACGCCCGCGGCGGCGCAGCCATGCCCATGAACGTCACTTTGCTGCCAGGTCGAGCTACTGCAGCACGTTGTCCCAGCCCTCGCCCTCGAGCATCTTGCCCAGCCACTTCGCGACCGTCTCGTCGCCCACGGCCGTCCTGCTCAGATCACCGATGGTGTGCTGCGTGCCCTCGATCAGGAAGCGCTTGGCGCGGTCGGGCGCGACTTCCACGACCTTGGCCGTCTCGTCCAGCAGCGTTTGCTTGAACACCTTGCTGTCGATCATCAGGAACGTGCCGGCGATCACCGAGTCCTCGTATGCGCTGAACATGCCGAGCTTGAGCGTCGGGTCGTGCTGCAAGTTCCACGACATCCACGATGTGAGGTGCGGGCTGGTCTTGCACTCCTCACAACCCTCCGGGATGAACTGCGTGGCGCCCCACTCTCCGAGCACCGAACGGAAGCCGTTCGCGTTCGCCGGGTTCGCCACCGCGATGCCGGCGTCGTTGAGCACGAACAGCTCGGCATCTGGATACGCGAGGCGAACCAGCGCCGTGATCCAGATCGTGCCGTAGCCACCCGCGCTCGCACCGGTCAAGAGCACGCGGCGCGGCTTCGGGAACTTCTCGACGGCCACGTCGAGCGCAGCGCTCGTGTTGCGCAGACCGTGGTGCTTGCGATTTTGATCGGGGATGTCGCTGTCGCCGAAGTGCAGCGAGCCGTCGCAATACGGGGCGTACACCACGTTCCAATCCTTGACGGGATTGACGTCCAGGTTCGCGTCGAGCACCGCGCGCGCCGGGATCTTCGGGTTTGCGGTCTCCGTGGCGCGGCACAGGTTGCTGTTGCACGAGCCGCCGCCCTGCAGAAAGATCACGAGGTCCTGCGAGCCGCGATCGCGCGTGGCCATGGCGTATTGCCCACCGCGCAGACACACCGGTCCGTCCGCCTCGTCGAAGAAGTAGTGCGTCTCGTCGCCCTCGGACTCCGTTCGCGCCGGCTTGGCCTTGCCGCGGTACTTGGTCAGGCCGGTGGCCTCGAACGCAGCCAGATCGACCTTCGTCGCGGCGCTCGCGCCTGCCGCGCCTTGGCCCGCGGCGTTCGCCTTGCCCCCGGCTCCCGCGGCGTTCGCCTTGCCGCCGGCCCCCGCGCTCGCGACCTCGCCTGCGCTGCCCTCCGCAGCCCCACTGGCCGTTCCTTTCGTGTCATCGCCATCGTCGGAGCACGCAGCGAGCAGCCCTGCGCAAGACAGCAACCGTACCCAGCTCTTGATTTCAAGCATCCTCTCCACCCTCGCACGGCCGCCGGCACGAACGCCGGCGGTTCATTGAGCCGGAGCATAGATCAGAGCTGTAAGCGCGATGCATCACGCTTCAGTTACGAGTCATTCATCGCTATCCTGCGACGGTCCCCGGAAAGGGTAGGAAGACGGATGCCGAGACTCACCGTGCGCGAGCTGGAGCAGCTGATCGAGGAGCAGTTTCCTCAGGCGCACGGCTTCTCCCAGATCACCGCGCTGTCCGAGGACACGCTCGAGCTTCGCCTACCCTACCGCGATGATTTCCTGCGGCCGGGCGGCACGCTCTCCGGCCCGACCTTGATGACCCTGGCCGATACGGGCGCGTACTACCTGATTCTCGCCATGATCGGTCCCGTCGTGCTGGCCGTGACGACGAACCTGAACATTCACTTCATGCGCAAACCGCGTCCGGAGGACGTGATTGCGCAAGCTCGCATGCTGAAGCTCGGTCGACAGCTCGCGGTGGTCGAGGTCAATATGCGGAGCGTCTCGTCGCCCGAGCTGCTGGCCCAGGCCACGGTGACCTACTCCATTCCGCCGAAGCGCTGACAGGAGGTCGATGATGCCGCTCACACCCAGAGTCAGTCGTCCCAACATGGCTGGTTATGGCCTCTTGCCCGAAAACGAAGGCAGCGGGCTACGGCCCTGGAGCTACGCGGTCGAGCGCCTCGAGCGCGCGCGCAACTTCTGGATCTCCACCACGCGCGCGGACGGCCGCCCGCACTCAGCCCCGATCTGGGCGCTGTGGTGGCAAGAGCGCTTGCTGTTCAGCACCGGGGAGCAGTCGCGCAAGGCCAAGAACCTCGGAGCCCTACCGTACGCGGTGATCGGCTGCGAGCCGGCCGATGACGCGATCGTGCTGGAGGGCCCGGTCGAGCGCGTGCGCGACGCGGACCTGCTGCGCGAGTTTGCACGCGCGTACGGGGCGAAGTACGCCGAGGACATGGAGGGCTTCAGTCAACCGGTGTACGCGTTGCGCCCGAAGCTGGCGTTCGCGTTTGCATCGACGGACTTCGTCGGCAGCGCCACGCGCTGGACGTTCGACTGACGCTCACGGCTTGCAGCTCACGGCGGCGGCGGCCGAGCGAGGCTGCTGCAAGCCCGCGAGACCTCAGCGGGATCGCGTGGCGCCCCCTACCCCGCGCCGGCGAGTTTTCGGCTTCTGCTGGAGCGCGCGTGACGGCGCGCCGGCGGCGCGGTACACCTGCGGGCGCATGGCTCGCATACGCATCCTGATCGCCGATGACCACCCGGTGGTGCGCGAGGGCCTGGCTCACATGATCGAGGATCAGCCGGACATGCGCGTGGTGGGTGAAGTCGCCGACGGCCAGGCGGCGGTGGCTGCCGCCATCAGCAGCGATCCGCACATCGCGCTCCTGGACATGCGCATGCCCGGTCTGGGCGGCGTCGCGGCCATCCGCAAGCTGCGCGAGCGCTGTCCGCGCACGCGCGTGCTCGTGCTGTCGATGTACGAGGATCCGCATTACGTGCGCGCTGCGCTCGCGGCGGGCGCGCACGCGTACCTCGGCAAGCGCACCGGTTCGGCCGCGCTGCTCGACGCGATCCGCCGCCTGCACGCCGGCGAGGTGCTGAGCTCGAACGACGGCGCGCGCGATGCCGATGACGACAGCGTCGACGCGCTGAGCGCCCGCGAGCGAGAGATCCTTTCCTGCGTGATCAAGGGCCAGACCAGCCGGCAGATCGCGGACACGCTCGGCATCAGCAAGAGCAGCGTGGACACCTATCGGGCGCGCATCGCTCGCAAGCTCGGCACGAGCGATCGCGCCGCGCTGTTCGAGCGCGCGACACCGTACGTCACGGACGAAGGTGACACGTGAAACCGCAAGACGCCCAGAAGACTCGCGCCGCGCGCGATGCCGCGTGGGCGGCTGCCGCGGTGTTGTGCGGCGGCCTCTCGTGCGTGCAGCTGGACACGGCGGAGTGGCTGGCACCGCGCCTCTTGCACTGGGAGTTCCTGCAGCTCGACGACTTGCTCCTCACGTCGTGGCTCGCGATCTGTGCCAGCACCTGGTTTGCCGTGCGCCGCTGGCGCGACGCGCAGCGCGCGCTGCGTGCGGAGCAGGCGAGCGAGCGCGAGAAGGCAGAGTACGTGGCGCGGCTCGAGGCGCTGTCCGCGCAGCTGCTGCAGACCGAGCAGGCGGAGCGCACGCGCATCGGTGAGCTGTTGCACGACGAGGTCGGCCAGACCTTGTACGCATGCCGCTTGCAGCTCGAGCGCGCGCAGAGCCGCACGCGCGAACCTGCGCTCGCGGCGCTGCTGGCCGAGGCGCACACCCTCGCCGGCGACGCGATGGCCAGCACTCGCGAGCTAACCGCGCGCATGAGCCCGCCCATCCTGCACGATCTCGGGCTCGGCGAGGCCGTGGAGTGGCTCCTGTCGCGCACCGAGCAGCGCTTCGGGGTGCAGACGCGCTTCGTGGCAGACGACGCCTGGCAGCGCATCGATCGCGCGCTACACGAGCCGGTGTTTCAGTCGGTGAGCGAGCTGGTCGCGAACGCCGTGAAGCACGCGCGCGCCGAGGTGCTGGAGGTCGCTGCCGTGCAGCGCGGGCCGTTGATCGAGGTGCGCGTGTCGGATGACGGTGGCGGCTTCGCGCCGGGCGTGCGGCCCGCGCAAGGCTTCGGACTGTTCAGCATCGAGCGGCGTATGGCGCGCATTGGCGCCCGCCTCGCGATCGAGTCGGGCGCGACGCGGGGGGCGCGGGGCACATCGGCCGTGCTGCAGCTACCAGCGGCCCCCTGAGCCCCACGCCTCAGCGCGCGCAGATGAGGCCTTCGCCTGCGACCGGGTAGCGGTACAGGCCGAGGATGCACATCTCCTGCAGGCTGCTCTCGCCGATGCTCACCATCTTGCCCGTGCCGTTTTCGTACGTGCACTCGACGTCGATCGAGTCTCCCTTCTTGAGCTGCAGCTGATTCGCGGCGTACTGACGCTGCTCCTCGAAGTCGTAGGCGCCGTCGTGCAACATGACCTGGCCGCGCCCCGCGACGTTCGCCACCGCTTTCAGGTGAGCGCCTAGCTGGTGCATGTGAGGGCTGACCAAGGATGAGCTGCTGGAACGCGCGGTCGACGCCGTGCTGCAACGCGTGCCGCGCCCGGACACCACGGGCGAGAACTGGCGCGACGCGTTGCGTGCCGCGGCGCTGCGCGGCTTCGTGCTGCTGCGCGAGTATCCAGGCCTGAGCGCGCACATCGTGCAGCGGCCGCGACGAAGCAGAGTGAAGAGCTCGCGAAGTACGGCGTGAGCATCATGGTACGGGCGGGCTTCGATCCGGTGCTGGCGTTGCAGGCGACGATCGTGTGTCAGACGTTCGTGTACGGGATGATCGGGCTGCAGGCGCAGCTCGAACGCGCGCAGCAATCGACGCGCAAGGACGACCCGCGCGTGGCACGGGCAGAGAAGGTCGACGCTCGGAAGTTGTTGGAGCTCGGCATGGATTCGCTGACCGAAGGTTTCCGGTCCTGGTTGCCGACCACACCAGAGAGCGCCGCCCCCCGCAGGCGGAAACGTAGACGGACGCTCGCTTAGGTCCGTCCACGCGTCGCAGTTGGTTACGTGTTCACGCCGAGGACACTCACAACGTGGCTGGTTCGATCGAGGTTTGCATGAGGAAGGCGGCGTACGGTTGCCACGTGGAGATCGCCCAAGTGATGTCCAGGCCGCCTCGGTTGTTTGGGCGAGTGTATGCGTCCACGATGGCTGGGGCGTATAGTCTGCCCAGCTGGCTGGATGGGCGCATGACACAACGACCTGCGAGATCCAAACTGTAAGGATGCGGCTGCGCGCAGCGCGCGTTTGGCGGGTCCTCACAATCGTCGTGGTACAGGATGCCACCTGGACCGTATGCGTCGCCTTCGACACTCGGCGAGCCTGCGGGTAAATGGGTGATCGGCAGGCTCCACGGGCCCCACGGGTGATGGGCGAAGCGCATGACGATGGAGCCGAGCTGCGGATTGGTGCGGCGCGCGCCGTTGGCGTCGGCTAGGAGGTGGTCCGGCAGATCGCCGCCGTACATCATGACCCACTGATTCACCGGAGCGCCGAGCCAGCTCACCGTCGTGGTGCCGAGGATCGAGAGCTTCTCGTGGGCGTCGCCGTTCGGCTTACCGTCCATCGCGAGCGCTTTGGCCTCCGCCGCGTCCGAGGACCAGCGCGGCTGGGTCGTCTCCGGGTCCATGCCTGCGAAGTAACGCAAGCGGAGCTCGCCGCCCGCAGTCTCGAGCGGCAGGCTCGCAGTTGCGAAGTAGATGCGCGACTCGCGGCCCTGCTCGGCCGAGATCCCTGGCCGGCCCCAGATCAGCAGGTCGCCGTGGCCCGCCCCGTAGTCTGCGCCCTGCGTCGTGCCGCTGAAGTGCTTCACCGTGCGCGTCGCCGGATGAGCGAACAGGTTCGTGCGCCAGGTCGCGACGCTGTCGAAGGTGGCGAGGTCGCTGCGCGCCTTGCCGATGTAGACCCTCGACAACACCGAGGCCGCGCGACCCCGCGAGCTTCCGTCATACTGCGATGAGCGGGTGTCCACGCACACGGCGCTCGACCTGCAGCCACCGATCAGACACAGCGGCTGTTGCGGCTCGCACAGGACAGGCACGCTCACGGGCGCAGCCTTGCACAGGGAGACACTATCCATGCAGTGCACACCCTCCTGGTGCGGGCAGCCGCTGTCCGCGGCATTCGCATCACACGTGACTTGCTCCTGAGCGATGAATGCGGCGTACGCGTCCGCGCCATCGCTCCAGCCGGCCAAAGGCACCTTGAACTGATCCAGCACCACGTCCGCGCCCTCGTGCAGCAGGCGCACGCGCGCGAACTCGTCGGGCTTATCAGGTTGCGCGACGACGTCCAGAACCGGCGCAGTGTCGCTCTGCTCGAGCGGCAAGAGCCCGATCATGTCATCGTTGGTTCCGCGCTGCGTCTCACACGGCGAGTCCGGTCGCATGTACGTGTCACCGAACAACACGATGACTTTGTCATCGTGTACGAACGTCGCAGCCATGTCGGAGCCGTATACGTTGACGTTGGGGTTGCGATACTTCGCGCCCATGCCGACCAACATGCTGCGCACCTTCGGCCGAGCCGCCGTCCACTGGGTGCGCTGTACCGGGCGGTCTTGTTGCGGATCCGGCGGCTGCACTCCGGCGTCGATGTCGGGTTGCGCGCTTCCCGAACCCGCAGCATCTCCTATCGAACGGTTGGTGCCCACCGAACCGGTCGGCATTGCGATGGTTGTGTCCTTCGCATCGGGCGCGCGCGCGACCGAGCCTGCGCCCGCTTGCGCCATGACACTCGGCGCCTCCTGCTGCGGCACGCTCACCGGTGCAGCCTCGCCGGCTCGCGGCGGATCGACCGTGGGCAGCTGCTCGGAGCACGCTTGCAGCGCAATGCAGGTGATGTAAGCGAGTCGTTTGGACACAGACGCGAAGCAATTCGCGTCGGCTCTCGTAAGGTGCACGTCCGTCATGGGCGAGGCGATCTCCTGTTCGGATCGGGCTCCAAGCACGAGTCGGGCCAAACACCGAGACGCCCTCATACGGCGTAGGCACGCACGCAATCTTTTTGTATGCGCCGCGTATTACAAATCGTTGTCCGAGCTGGACGTCCTTCCCGCCACCGCGGACATAGCGACCGTCACGACATTTTCGAGGGTGCGCAGGTTGCGGACGGCGCTTGCAGCGCCAGCGTGAGATCGACAGTCAGTATCACAGTCGCGCAGTCGCCGCGGGGGGTGGAGAGCTCAGCAGCGCGGACGCTTCCGAGACGCGAGCCACGCGAGCGCGAGCAACCACAGCGCGACGGGAGCGCTGCGCACGCCGCCGTCAGCCGCAGCCACCCCGCAGCCGGAGTCTTCACGTTCCGTTGTCTTCGCGCCGCTCGGCCCGCCCGCATTCCGTGGCGCGCCAGCGTCAGGCGGGGTCTCCGGCTCGGGCTCCGTGATGTCCAGGGCGCGGCGCACGGCGGCCACCGGATCCACGATGCCGTAGCCGTACGTGCGATCGTGCCCGGCGCCGTCTGGCCGTGCGAACGGCGCCTTGCGGGCGGTCTGCAGCAGCAGCTCGCTCACGTCGCTCGCCGTCATGTCCTTGCGGGCGCTCATCACGAGCGCAGCCACGCCGGCCGCCACCGGGCACGCTGACGACGTGCCCCCGAACAGGCTCGTATAGTCGCCGCTGTTGTCGCCGTCCGCTCCGGAGATATCCGTGGTGTACGTGCCGGCTGGTGCCGTGAGATCGAGGCTCTCACCGAAGTTGCTGAACGGGGCCGCCTCGTCGAAGTTGTTGATGGCGCCGATGCTGAGCACGCCGCTCACTCCATCGATCTCGTCCTGTTGCAGCTCGCGATCCTCGTTGCCGGCCGAGAACAGCACGAGCGTGCCCTTGCCGTCTCGCCCGTCCGTGAACAGCCGCGCGATCAGGTTGCGCAGCGCGACCGGCACGGCCATGTTCTCGCCGAAGCCCCAGCTGTTCGACACCACCGCGGCGCCGATGCGCAGCGCGTAGTCGAACGCCGCGATGTCGCGACTGATCGGCACGAGCTCGTTGCCCGCCGGCAGCAGCCGTACGCAGCGCAGGCTGCACTCCGGGCACACGCCCGCGATGCCCACGCCGTTGTCCGCGCGCGCGGCGATCAGCCCCGAGCACGCGGTGCCATGGTTGTTGTTCTTGGCACGCGGCGCGTAGCTGGGATCGTCGTCACCGTCCACCAGGTCCGCACCGCCGAGCAGGTTCTCTTTCAAGTCGGGGTGCTGCAGATCGCACCCATCGTCGATCACCACGACGATGGTGTCCGGGTCACCCGTGACGTGACGCCAGGCTTTCTCCATCCCCAGCTTCTTCAGGTACCACTGCGCGCCGTATTGCGGATCATTCGGCGGCAGGCTCACCCCGTGCCGCACGCGCGCGACGTGCAGATCCGGCAGCGCCTCCACCACGCCCGCAGCAGCGGCCAGGCGACTCGCGATGCGCAAGCCATCCTCGCCGCTGTCAGCGGCGACCAGATACAGGCGCGCGGCTTGGCTCAAGCTCCGGACGAGCCGCAGCTGCTCGCGCTCGAGCAGGCGCTCCAGCGTGAGCTCCGGTGCGAGCTGAACGATGGCATGCTCGTCCACCTGCGCGCGAAATGGCCGCGGCGCGCCATCGGCCCGGCTGACGTTGATCCACGCTCGCTCCCCGGCGCGCGCCGGCTCGCGCTCGACGTGCAGCCAGCGCGTCCCGTCCCGGTAGCGCTCGACAGCGGGGCCTGTGGCGTGTGCGGGCTGCGCGCCAGGGCCGAGCTGCGCGTGGGCCGGCCAGGTGAAACAAAAGCACAACAGGCACGCCCAGATCCCACGCAATTTGACGCCGCGACGCATTCACACTGCGTAGCCTACTGTAGTAACCACGTCGAGTATGAGAGCCACACCGTTCTTCGCCTGCCTTCTCGCGTGCTACCTCGTCATCGGCTGCGGAGATGACGAGTCGGACAGCAGCCCCTCCGACGCGTCCAAAGCTGGCAGCGGCGGCAGCGCCCAGCTGCGGGATGTGCCCTGCACGGACCAGTCCGTGTCTGCGCTGGTGCTGTTCGACACGCCGAACAAGGCCGCGATCAAAGACGAGCTGCACGACGGCGACACCTTCGAGAGCGTGATCGACGCGACCGGAGGCGGCCTGACGCCCACGCAAGGCTTCGTCTACGCGCGCTTCACGGACGATGGCCTGCGCCGCGTGGACCTCAGCGACGAGCAGGCGTTTCGTTCGCTCGACTGGGACATCGCGTTTCGTCGCTACGTCATCCGGCTGAACAGCGGCGTGTCGGGCCCGGGGGACGTGCGCGGCGCGCGCACGCGCCCCGACAGCGACTTCGACTCCGTCACCGAGCTGACCGACGACCTCAACTTCCGCAGCGAAGAGTACTTCACCGAGAGCTGCGACTTCGTCAACGACAGCTCCGGGCTGCCGGGCGGTCCCGGCACCGCCCTGGCGAGCTTCTGGTCTTACCCGGGCTGCGTCTCGATGACGCACAACGTGTACGTGGTCGAGCTGACGCGACCGAAGAAGCGGCACGTGAAGCTCGAGGTGCAGGCCTATTACTCGCTCGCCGCACAACGCGCGTGCGACGCGACTGGCAGCGTGCCGACGCCCTCGGGCGCGGGCACCTTGAGGGTGAAGTGGGCATTCATCGACTGAAGCGGCTGGCTGCGCTCGGCGCGTGCCTGGCGCTGGCAGCGGCGTGCTCCGAGCCGCGCGTCCAGCGCGTGGGGCTCGCCCGCGCGGAGATCCGGCCCGCGCCCGGAGTGGCCAGCGCGCCTCCGCGCTTCGAAGCGGCAGACGAGGTGGAGCAGCTGGACTCGCCGGGCGGCTTCTTCCGCGTGCACTACACGCGCAGCGGCCCGAACGCGGTGCCGCTCACGGATCGAGATGGCGACGGGACACCCGATTACGTGGCGACGGTGGCGCGAGACTTCGACGCGGTGCTCGCGTTCTACGCCGAGCTGGGCTACCGCCGACCGGTTCGCGACGGCGAGATCTCGGGCGATCACGGAGGTGACGACCGCTTCGACGTGTACCTCCTGGACTTTCCGAACAGCGCAGATGGCGCGTACCGTGCGGACGACGGCTGTGACGCCGCCAACAGCTGCAGCGGCTACATGCTGCTCGAGAACGACTTCGACGGTCGCCGCTACCCATCGCTCGACCATGCGGTGCGGCTCGTGGCCAGCCACGAGCTGTTCCACGCCGTGCAAGCTGCCTACGCAGCGGACGCGAGCGGCATCCTCCATGAGGGCACGGCCGTGTGGGCCTCGGAGGCGTTCGAGGCCCAGACGGGCGACCTCGAATACCAGGCACCTGCTTACCTGAAGCAGCCGGAACGCTCGCTGTCACAGGAGACGCAGGGCACGTTCGACGCGTTCACGTACGGCAGCGCGCTGTTCTTCCAGTTCTTGAGCGAGCGCGAGGGGCGCGACGTCGTGCGCGAGCTGTGGGAGCGCATCGCAGCTGATGGCGGCGAGTCCAAGGCGTGGCTCGCAGCGCTGGACGCGGTCTTGCAAGCGCACGACAGCTCGCTCGCGGACGCGTTCGCCGAGCTCGTGGTCTGGAACCTGTATACGGGCGAGCGCGCCGACCCGGACCGTGGCTACGCCCGAGGCGCAGCGCTACCCGAGCTGACCGAACGCAAGGTCGAGCCCGGGTTCAGCGAAGACATGCTGCGCGTGTTCCCACTCGCGACGCGGTACTACGCGCTGGACTCACGTACAGCTCAAACGTTGTCGGCGGCGGCGCTGAACGAGCCGTCCGACGCGCTCGGTCTGCTGCTCGCGCGCGAGCACGCCGGCCGCATCGAGCTCGTGCAGCGCGCGCAGCGCTCCGGCCCGTCGCTCACAGCTTCGCTCGAGCTCGCTGCGGGCGACGTCCTGCACGTGGCTGTCTACAACACCAACGCCGCTGGCAGCAGCCTGCGCCCGGACCTCTGCATCGGCACGCCACAAGACGTAGCGAGCTGCCGCGCCGCGCACGGTGACACAACCGCGCAGCCCGCGACCCGAGACAGCGGCGGCTGCAGCGCCGTGCACGGGCACACGCGCCCGTGCGTCGGCCTCCTCTGGCTCCTCATCCCGCTCGCCGCTGTGGCCCGCTCACGCGTCGTGCGGCGCTGTACGAAGCTTTCGCAAGCGCCCAGCGCATGAAAACCTCAGCGCGAGGAGAGCCGCAGCTCAAGGTCCTGGGCGGCGCCTGCTCGAGGGTCCGAGCATGCGATTCCACCGCTCGACCCTCATGGGCTGCGTCGCGCTCGCGTGCGGCGCTTGTACAAACCCTGCGCCTTCCCTGCCAGGCCAGGACGCCGGCCCGGCGCGCGCCTGGAGGGAGGAGTGCGACGCCGCGGGGCCGCCGCTCGCACCTGCCCTGCTCGGCCCGCAGAGCGACGAGCCGGTAGCAGCCGACGGCGCGCTGCCGGCCCTCGGCGAGTGCAGTGGAACTGGCCCGCGTCTCGACGAGGCCTGCGCAAGCGAGCTGCCGGGCTGGTACGGGCTCGCGTACGACTTCGACGTGACGTTCGAGGACGGAGCGGTCGACGCGGAGCCCAGCTTTGCGCCCGGCCGCGGACGGCTGCGGATCTTGCTGAAGGCCGCCGTGCAGGGAGCGTGCCCGACGGATGCCCCGAAGGCCAGCGAGCTCGAGCTGTGCGGGCTGGAGCTGCCCGCGCTGACTGCCGCTGACGGCGGCAAGCATCCGCTTGCACTGGCGACCCCGCTGGCGCACTGGCCGGCACACCCGCGGCTCTCGACCCAGTTCCGCGCCACGGACCTGGGGCCGCGAGCCCAGCTGAGCCACGCGCCGCTGGACCTGTTCCTGGGCGTCGAGCCTGCCGCTGACAGCGGCTGGCCCACGTATGCGGACACGCCGTTCTTCGCTTGCGGCTCGGAGCGGCAGGGCAGCGCCTGCTTCCCCGACGCCGACGGCGACGGCGAGCCGGGCATCACCATCCAGCTGCCGGGATCCGCTGACGGCGAGCACGGCTGCGACACGCGCGTCTCGGGCCTGCCGAGCGACGTCGCGCCCTCGCCCGGCCCGCGCGTGAGCGCGTTGTATCTGGGGCTGCGCACGCAGCTGCGGGGCAGCTTCACCTTCGACCCGGGCTGTGAAGCCGGCGTGGGCACGGCCGAGGCCGAAGACGTGGCGCTGCGCGTGCTCGACTGCAGCCTCGACAGCGGCGCCCGCTGCAACCCGCGGCAGGCGACGTTCGTGGACCAGCACGCGCCGACCTTCAAGAGTCAGGGCGGTCGACTCGTGGCGCGGCGCCTGGCGCCGTCTGGCAGCGTCATCACCTGTCAGGACGTGCGCACTGCCTTCGAACAGACGGACACCAAAAACTGAGTGGGACCCCTGCCGGTCTGCGCGCTATACCGCTTGCAGACTGGGCGCGCCGGCTCCAATCAAGAGGGAGGAGGGACCGGCGCACGGGGGACCATGATCTACCGGTTTTTGGACTTCGAGCTCGACGAGGGCCGCTTCGAGCTGCGCAGAAACGGGCAGGCCATACCGCTGCAGGCGCGGGTGCTGCGTGCGCTCGCCTATCTGGTGGAGCAGCGCGAGCGCGTGGTGCCCAAAGACGAGCTGATCGACGCCGTGTGGAAAGATGTCGCCGTCAGCGACACGGCCCTGAGTCAGGTGATCATGCTCGCGCGCAGGGCGCTCGCCGATGACGCCGAGCAGCCCGCGCTGCTCAAGACCGTGCGCGGACGCGGCTTTCGCTTCACGGCCGCCGTGCAGCTCGAGCCGGACGGCGCAGCCCTCCCCGCGCCCGCACCGGAAACGTGCGCCGCCGACCTGCGACCGAGTCTCGTCGGCCGCCGCTCCGAGCTGCAGACGCTCACGGGCTTCTTGGACCAGGCGCTCGCCGGGCGCGGCGCGCTGGTGTCGATCGGTGGCGAGCCGGGCATCGGCAAGAGCTGCTTGATGGAGGCTTTCGCCGCGGATGCTGCCGCCAGCGGCGTCGACGTACTGTGGGGCAAGGCCTGGGAGGACGGCGGTGCACCTCCGTTCTGGCCGTTCATCCAGATCCTGCGCGAGCTCGTGGAGCGGCACGGACCGGGCGCGCTGCGCAGCTTCGGCGGTCCGCAAGCGGAGGCGCTGACGCCGCTCTGGAGCGACGGCGCCGAGCCTGCCGCCCTCAGCGGCGAGCGCGCGGAGGGTGAGGTCGCTCGCAACCGCTTCCGCGTGTTCGACGCCATGTCGCGCGTGCTGCGCGGCGCCGCCGGCAAGGGCAAGCTGCGGACGCCCGCCGTAGCCCCGCGCCTCTTGATCCTGGAGGACCTGCACGCCTGCGACGAGGCGTCGCTCCTCATGTTGCGCTTCATCGCGCGCGAGCTCTCGGGCAGCGCGCTCTTGATCATCGGCACGTTCCGCGATCTGCCGCTGCCCCAGAACGCGCAGCTGCGGCAGCTGCTCGCCAGCCTGCCGGACGACCAGCAGCTGACCCTGTCGGGTCTGCCCGAGGCCGACAGCTTGACCCTGCTCGAGCGCCGGCTCGGCAGCGCGCCGCCGCAGCAGCTGGCTGCAGCGCTGCAAGCGCTCTCGGGAGGCAACCCGCTGTTCGTGGTCGAGCTGGCGCGGCAGTGTCAGCTCGGCAGCCTGCCGCAGCTCGAGCAAGCAGCGCTCTTGCAGGTGGCCGTGCCAGAGCGCATCCGCTCCGCGGTGCACATTCACCTCGACGCGCTGCCCCAGCTCACCCTGGAAGCGATCACCAGCGCCTCCGCGCTCGGCCGCGTGTTTTCGCTCTCGATGCTGGCCCAGCTGCTCGAGACGAGCGAGCACGAGCTGCTGTCGCAGCTTGCGCCCGCGTTTGCGCGCGGCATCCTGCGCGACCCAGGCAGCAGCGCGGGCGAGCTGATGTTCGCGCACGCGCTCATTCGCAACTCCGTGTACGCGTCGCTATCGCCGCTCCGCCGCGCCGAGCTGCACCAGCGCATCGCGGGGCTGCTGGAGCAGCGCTCGAGCCACGCTGCGGCGCCGCTGCACGAGCTGGCTCACCACTACTATCTCGGCGCCGCCGTGGGCAGCAAGCACAAGGCCATCGAGCTGATCACGCGCGCCGCCGCACACGCGCAGGAGCTGCGCGCGTACGAGGTGGCCGCAGAGCTGAGCGAGCGCGCGCTCGAGCTCTCGCGACACGATCCGAGCGCACACGACGAGTTTCTGTACCTGTTCGGTGCGGGCAACGCCTGGTACCAGGTCGGCCAGCTGGAGCGTGCCGTGGCGCGCTTCGATCAGGCGGCGGCGCTCGCGCGCGGTCGCGGTGACAACGAGAGCGCCGCGCTCGCCGTGTCGTATGCCTGCTTCGTGCTGCGCGGCGTGATCATGCACGATCGCGTGCGCCAGCAGCAGATCTGCGCCGCGCTGCGCTCGCTCCCCGAGACCGACTCGACCATGCGCGCGATGCTGCTGCCGGTGAGCGTGCTCGGCCGCACTGCGCCGTCCGAGCTGGAGGAGCGCCTCGCCTGCACGCGAGCGGGGATCGAGATGGCGCGGCGCCTCGGCGATCGCCGCACCCTCGTCGAAGCTCTGAGCTGCGCCCACCTCGCGCTCTGGGGCGCAGCTCCGGCACACGAGCTGATGGCGATGGCCAATGAGCACCTGGAGCTGACGCGCGCCGTGCACGACGACGACGAGCTGCTGCTCGATGCGCTCTTGTGGCAGATGGTGGACAGCATCGAGCTCGGCGACGGGCAGACGCTGTACCGCAGCGTCGAGGAGTACGCCGCGCGCGTGCAGGCGCACAACGGAAGCTGGCACCGTTACATGGTCACGCTGTGTGAAGCGACGCATCACAGCTGCCTCGGGAACTTGAAGCGCGCGGACGAGGCCTCGCTGCAGGCGCGCGTGCTCGGACAACGGCAGAAGGAGCCGCTCGCGGAGGCGTTCTTCGCCGTGCGCCAGCTGTTTCGCTGGCTGAACCTCGGCCCTGCCTTGGCGAGCGCGGATCCGGAGCACGCGCCGCCTCGCGATCCGCCGGAGGCCTTGCCCGCCGGCTATCACGTGTTCTGGCTATGGGCGTGGGCGCGCAACGGTCGCGCGGAGCAAGCGCGCGCGTGGCTCGCGCGGATCGGCACGCAAGGCTTCCGCGATCTTCCACTCGATCCGCTGCGCCGACCGGTGCTGGCGTGCCTGGCGCGCGCAGCCGTCGAGCTGTCGGAGCTGGAGATGGCCGAGCAGCTGTACGCGCAGCTCGCGCCACATGCCGGGCTGCACATGCTGCTACAGGCGGGCGTGTACCTGGGTCCGATCTCGCTCCAGCTCGGGGTCGTGGCCGCTGCGCTGGGCCGGCCGCTCGCAGCGGCAGAGCACTTCGAGCAGGCGCAGGCCGAGTGCCGGCAGCTCGGCGCAAACGCCTATCTGCTGCAGACGCAGGTCGAGCACGCGGGGCTGTTGGCGCGTGAGCTGAGCGGCAAGGGCACGCGCAGCACGCGCACCGCCCTGCCGCTGTCGGCGTCGCGGCTCGAGGCGCTCCTCGACGGCGCGGAGCGGCTGGCGCAGGAGCTGGAGCGGCCCGATCAGCTCGCGCAGGTGCGCGAGCTCGGCCAACAGGCGCGGCGCCTGCGCTTGCGCGTCAGCGAGGCCGCCTCTTGATCAGCCGTTGACCACGCTGCGCGCGCGCTGGCCCAGGATGATGCGCTCGAGCTGCGGGCCGATCGCCTCCGCGCTGAAGCGGCTGCGGCAAGACTCATCGGTGCGCGCGCGGCGCGCGTCCACCTCGGCGTCGCTCATGGCTGCGACGCGCTCGAACGTCTCCGCGAGCGACTCGGGCGCGAACGGGTCGCAGGTCCAGCCGAGGCGCCCGCCGTCGAGGATCTCGTTCGGGCCTGCGTGGTTCGGGCCCACGAGCAGGAGGCCACGCGCCGCGGCCTCCGGGAACACCATACCGAACGGCTCGTCCAGCGGCGTGAGCGCGAAGACGTCGCAGGCGTCGTATACGCGTTCGAGCTCCGCGCTCGGCAGAAAGCCGTGGAAGCGCACCGACGGGCCCAGGCCGAGCCGGCCCGCGAGTCGCTGCAGCTTGGGGGCCTGATCGCCCGTGCCGACCACGTGCAGCTGGGCGCCGGGGGCACGCGCGCGATATAGCGCGAAGCCGCGCAGCACGTGATCCATGTTCTTGACGGCGTCGAGTCTCGCGTGCGCCAGGATCTGCAGCCCACGGCTGCGATCGAGCCCTGCCCGGCTGCGCCCGCGAGCCGGGAAGCGCACGATGGGATAGATCACGTGCGCGTCGCTGCGGCCGTACGTGCGGCGCACGTTGTCGCGCGTGTACTCGCTGTTCGCGCAGATGATCTCGATCTGCGCCGTCAGCTGGCGATCCAGCTCGCGCAGCGCGCGCTTGCCGCCTGGCAGCAGCATGGTCGCGCGGTACAAGCGCAGCTTGTGCGCGTAGAAGCGCTCCGCGTGGCTCTGCGGGGCGGCCGTCTGCGAGCGCGCGTACATGAACGGGTTTGCATTTATCAAGTGCAGCTGGCGGTGCGGCTCGTTGCAGTACCAGGCCCGCGTCACACCCGGCAGCTGGCTGCCGCCGAGCAGAGCGCAGCTCGGGAAGTTGTGCGCAATGACGGCATCGCAGTCCGCCAGCTCGGCCGCCGCGCGCGGCAACGCCCGCGCGAGGCGCGAGACGCGCGGGCGGTAGAAGTCGTGCCAGGGGTAGGCCTGGAAGTGGCGCAGGCTGACATCCTGGAAAGTCCGGTGCCAGCGCTCGCGATCGCGGATGTGGCTGACCAGGCAGATCGCGTGGCCCTGCGCGCGCAGATAGCCGGCCTGCGAGGCGATCAAGTTTTCGGCGCCGCCGACACCTTTGAACTGTGGATGAAAGAAACCGATTCGCATGCTTCGCCGGGTGCCCCCTCGCGGGCTGGACCGGGCGGGACTGTACGCGCGGAGCCGTGCCTGCTCAAGGTGGCCGCTCAGGCACGCCCGCGGGTCCCCTCGCCGCCGCGCGTGTGACTTGCTAGGTTACTCGGCCGTGCCCGACACATCTTCAATCGAGACCATGAGCGCTTCATCTTCGAGGATCCTCGACCTGGGTTGCGGGCGCGAAAAGCTGCCTGGCGCCCTCGGCATGGATCAAAACCCGCGCAGCGACGCGGACATCATCCATGATCTGGACCAGCGACCCTGGCCGCTGGCGGACGACAGCTTCGACTACGTGCGCGCGCAGGACGTGCTGGAGCACGTGCAAGATTTCTTCGGCGTGATGGAGGAGATCCACCGCGTGTGCCGCGACGGCGCGCAGGTGGTCGTGCGCATGCCGTTCATGTCGAGCCTGCACTTCGCCACCGATCCCACGCACCGGCGCGCCGGCACCTCGGGGACGTTCGACTATTTCGATCCAGAGCGCGCGCTGGGCCGCTACGCGTACAGCCCTGCCCGCTTCAAGCGCGTCGAGTTTCACTACGGGCGCTACTACCCGGGTAAGGTGGGCAAGCTCTTCAAGCTGTTCGACGGGCTGATCGTGCCGTACTGCGAGCGGCATGCCTCGAGCTACGAGCACTTCTTCGCGTACGTCTACCCCATGCACGACGTGACTTATACCTTACAGGTGATCAAGTCGTGAGCTTGCCGCTGTGAGCTGCGTGTGAGCTGCGCAAGAGCTGCCAGACGACGACGAGTTGCATCAACGTGTTGATGCCTTCCATGAGCGTCGTGGCGAGCGCGGCGCCGCTCGCACCGTGCTCTGCGATCAGCCACGGCGCGAGCGCCAGGTACACGACCAGGTTGATCAGGGCCACGCCCATGATGATGCGGAACTTGCCGAGCGCCATGATGAACGCGGACGACAGCTGGTTCATGAACATGAAGAACGTGCCGAGCATCAAGATGCGAAACGGCCAGATGGACGCCGCGTACTCGGGCGCGAACCTCGTGAGCAGCCAGGCGGCCAAATACCATGCGACGGCGAGGATCGGCCCGAGGCCCAGGATCACGCGCACGACCGTCTTGCGGTAGGCGACCTTGAGAAGCGCGAACTCGTGGCGCGCCGCGAGCTGGGCGATCGTGGGCAGTGAGCTCACGAACAGCGCAGCTGCGAGCGCCAGCACCGGGCGCGTCAGGCGATCGGCTGCTGCGAATTCGCCCTGCACGGTCGCGCCCGAGCGGTGTAGCAAGAAGTACGACGCGCGCGTGTAGCAGCTGACGATGAACTCCAGCGCCGCAGCGGGCCAGCCGAGACGCAACAGTTCGCGGGCGAGCGCGGCCTCGAAGCGCAGCGCGTCGGGGTAGTCGCGCCGCGCCCAGGCGCGTTGCACGAGCGCTGCGGACACCGTGGCCGTGAACGCCGCCAGCTGATAGCCGAGTGGTGCGTTCATGAACCGCAGCGCGGCGTACGTCGCGGCGAGACGCACGGCGGATACCAGGAACGGCACGGCGATGCGCTTGTGGATCGTCTGGTTGTAGTGGTACGGCAGGTTGGATACGGCCGAGATCGGCGTGAACAACATGCCGGCCGCGAACGTGAGCAAGAGCGGCCACAGGTGCCCGCGCCCGGTAGCGAAGGCGGTGCTGACGCCGAGCGCCGCGCCGATCACAGCCGATACGCAGCGGATGCCCCATACCGTGCCCCGCAGCACGCCGTCGCAGCCCGAGCGCCGCGCCGCGACGGTGATCGCGACGCTGCCGAGGCCGAGCGCGGCCAGGGACTCGAACGGCTCCATGAAGGCCTGGGCCTCGCTCAGGGTGCCGAAGCCCGCCGGGCCGAGTGAGACGGCGGTCAGGACGAGCGCGTAGCTCGCGAGCAGCTCGCCCGCAGCGTTGCCCGCCAGCAGGCTGACGGCGTTGCGCGCGATACGGAACGATGCGCTCCTCTCCGGCTGTGGGCCTTCCTCCACGGACGGCTTGTAGCAATCCCGAGCCCATCCGCAAAGCTTGTTGCTGGCCCGCGGGCAGGGGCGGCGCAGGGCGATGGGCCTGCAGCCCTGCGCGGCAGCGGGATCGCAGGTGTGTGGCCGCCGCCGCCGTGCGCGGCGACGCGGCGGTTTCAGACGAGGTACGTGCCGTGTGACAAACGGCTAACACGCAGAAAAGCTTGCACTGCGCGCGCTGCATGGAGATCACTATCAAACAGTCATGCCGAATCAGCTGCGCAGTCGAATGCAAGTGTCAGACTTTTCACTCTTACATGTAAGCTGGTTGGTCTTCATGGTTGGCTGTGCCAACGTGATCGGGCTGAACGAGCTGGCGGTGCAGACGCAGAGCGCCGACGCCGGCGCGCCCGGTCTCGCGTGCAAGGTGCAAAGCGAGTGTGAGGGCGCCGCGATCTGCCGCAAGCAGCGCTGCGTTGCGCTCGAGTCAGTCGACTGCACCACGATCACTGGTGACTATCGAGACGAGAATGCGATCGTTATCGGGTCGCTATTCGCGTTCGGGGGCGCGCAGGCGGGTAACAGCACGGCGCGACAGAACAGCGCCATCTTGGGCGTCGAGGAGATCAACCGCTCCGGGGGCGTTCCCCAGCACAGCACCTCGGCGAACCCGCGGCAGCTGGTGCTCGTGTCGTGCGACGCCAGCGCGAACCTGCTGCGCGCGGGCAGGCACCTGATCGAGGAGCTCGGCGTCCCCGCGATCATCGGTCCGAACGGCAGTCAGGATACGCTGGACCTGTCCCGCAAGCTGAGCGTGCAGGCCGGAACGCTGGTGATCTCTCCAACCGCGCTCGCCGCGAGCGTCGCCGATCTGCTCGACGAGGGCCTCACCTGGCAGATGGTGCCGAACGATCGACAGCGCGGCCCACTGATGACATTGGAGCTGCAGCGCATGCAGCGCGAGCTGCGCGCGGCCCGCAAGCTCGATGTGCTGAAGCTCGGCGCCGTGTTCCGGGACGACGCGCTCGGCATCGGCACGCGCACGTCGCTCAACGATCTGCAGCTCAATGACGAGCCGCTCGCGACGGCGGTGAGCCGCGGCCACGCGCTCGTCGAGGCGTACGATCTGTCGTCCACCGATCAACGGCCGATCGTGCAGGCGTTCATCGAGCTCGCACCCGACTTGATCGTGCTCGCGGGCACGGCGGAGGTGGTGCAGAACGTCATGCTGCCGCTGGAGCGCGGCTGGCCCTCTGACAAGCCGCGACCTTACTACATGTTGATCGACTCCGTGAAAGGGGCAGAGCTGCTCGAGGTCGTGGCCGCGGTGCCCGACGTGCGGCGCCGCATCCGTGGCACCGGCGTGACGCCGAGCCCGCGCTCGAAGCGCGTGTTCGACGCTTTCCAGCTCAGCTATCAGCTGCGCTTTCCCAACCTGGCCACGGACATCGCGGGCATGGGCCCCACGTACGACACCACCTACGCGGTCGCGTTCGCGCTGGCCGCCGTGCACGATCAGCCTCTGTCAGGGCAGACCATCGCGGCGGGGCTGCGCATGCTGAGCGGCGGGCCGGAGTTGGAGCTGCAGGGCTCGAATGTGCTTGCGGGCTTCTCGCGGCTGGCGATGAAGCAGCCGATCAGCGCGATCGGTACGTTTGGGCCGCTGGCCTGGGGCGCGAACGGATCCGTGCTGGGGGGCACCCTGGAGCTGTGGTGCATCGAGAACGACGCCGGTCGGCTGGCGTTCCAGAGCTCCGGCCTCACGCTCGATCTGGCGAGCGGGAGCTTGAGCGGCGAGTACGTGCAGTGCCGCTGAGCGCGCCGCTCACAGCTGCGGCAGCGCAGCGGGCTGGAAGCGGCTCCCCGGGCCGCCGCGGTGCGTGGCCGTCATGCTGCGAGCCAGCGCTGGAGAGCTCTCGCCGAGCTGCTCGACCGAGGGACACGTGGCGAGCGCCTCCGCGCCGATCGGCGGCTGCGCGGAGTCGGAGCTGACGCTGATCGCGAGCTCGCGGCCGAAGCGAGTGACGGACAGCTGCAAGGGTGCGAGGCTGGTC
>Ga0190269_10000266_pt1 | contig 28084 bp, 26 predicted proteins | sample Popmic249IS_FD_133749 | JGI IMG/M metagenome (GOLD analysis project Ga0190269, IMG submission 133749) | Populus adjacent soil microbial communities from riparian zone of Blue River, Arizona, USA - 249 IS | ecosystem: Environmental > Terrestrial > Soil > Riparian zone | place: USA: Arizona... | reverse complement strand
TTTTCGGCCATGAAGGTCCACTCCTCGTCGAGCACCTGCTTCAGGTTCTTCGCCTGGAACTCGACCTCGGCGTCGGTGATCGGGACGAAGCCCCAGTTGTCCCCCCAGGCCTCGTTGTAGACGTCCATGAAGCGGCGGACCTCGGCGGCCATGTCGCGCTTGCGCATGTTGCGGATCGTGATCCCTTCGTCGTGCAGCGCTTTCTCCGCCGCCGCGTGGATCGAAGGGTCGACCCTCTCCCCCTCCTTCAGCTGGCCCATCCGCAGCTCCCACATCAGCACGTCCATCGCCTTGGCGAACCCCTCGGCCTCGATCAGCCGCTGGTAGTAGGGCGGGTGCCAGGGCTCGAGGATCATCGGCTGCCGCTCGAAGCCCTCGATCAGGATCCCGATCTCGTCGTTGGTGGTGAAGTCCATCGGCCCCAGCAGCCGCTCGCGCCCACGCTCCCGCCCCCACTCGGCGGCGGCGTCGAAGAGCGCCCGCACCACCTCCGGGTCCTCGGCCGCCTCGAAGAAGCCGAACATCGCGTCCTTGCCGCCCTGGTACTCGTCCCAGCGGCTGTCGACGTGAGCGGTGATCCGCCCGACCGGCTCGCCGTCGCGCTCGGCCAGGAAGTACTCGGCCTCCCCATGCTCGAACCACGGGTTCCGCTTGCGATCGAGGAACTGCATCCGCTCGAAGACCAGCGGCGGCACCCACTGCTCGCTCTTGCGGTGAAGTCGGAACGGGAGCTTGACGAAGCGCTTCAGCTCGCGGCGAGTGCGCACCGGCCGGATCGTCAGGCTTCCCATCGGCCCGCAACCTACACTCTGCGGGGATGAGCGAGACCGCGAAGGCTCCGGTCGACGTCTTCGAGAAGGCGCGCAGCCACGACCGCCTCGAGCAGCTCGAAGCCGCCAAGGAGCACGACCTCCTCCCCTACTTCCGCCTGCTGACCTCGCAGGCGGGCCCCGTGGTCGAGATGGAGGGCCGCGAGACGATCATGCTCGGCTCCAACAACTACCTCGGCCTGACCGGCGACGAGCGGGTCAAGGCGGGGGCGCGGGAGGCCCTGGAGACCTTCGGCACCGGCGTCACCGGCTCGCGCCTGCTGAACGGGACGACGCCGCTGCACCTCGACCTCGAGCGCGAGCTGGCGGAGTGGATGCGGACCGAGGACGCGATCGTCTACACGACCGGCTACCAGTCGAACGTCGGCTGCATCGGCACCATCCTCGGTCCTGGCGACACCGTGATCTGCGACTCCGGCGACCATGCCTCGATCCTCGACGGTTGCCGCCTCTCCGGAGCCAAGCTGCGGCCCTTCCGCCACAACCGCATGGACAAGCTGGAGAAGATGCTGCAGCGGGCGGCGGAGGATGGCGGCGGCGTCCTCGTCATCGTCGACGGCGTCTTCTCGATGGAGGGCGACGTCTGCGACCTGCCGCGGATCGTCGAGCTCTGTAGGGCCCACGGTGCCCGCCTGATGGTCGACGAGGCCCACGGGGCCGGCGTTCTCGGCACTCGCGGGGCCGGCGCCTGCGAGCTCTTCGGGCTCGAGGAGGAGGTCGACCTGCGGATGGGGACCTTCTCCAAGAGCCTCGCCTCCTGCGGCGGCTTCATCGCCGGCCCTGCCGACGTGATCGAGTACCTGCGGATCTCCTCGCGCTCCTTCGTCTTCAGCGCCTCGGCCGTTCCCGCCGCCGTCGGCGCGGCGCTGGCGGCGCTGCGGGTGATCCGCGAAGACGGGCCCCAGCTGTTCGAGCGCCTGCTCTCCAACGCCGAGTACCTGCGCGAGGGCCTGCGCCACCTCGGCCTCAGGGTGGTCGAGCCGGGCACCCTCCCCGATGGCAGCGTGGCGACGACCCCCGTCGTCCCCGTGATGGTCGGCGACGACTGGCAGGCCGTGCTGCTCTGGAAGGCCCTCTTCGACGCCGGCGTCTACACCAACGTCGCCATCCACCCGGCCGTCCCGCCGGGCGGCGCGCTGCTGCGGACGAGCCTGATGGCGACCCACGAGCGCGAGCACCTCGACGGCGCCCTAGGCACCATCGCCCGGGTCATCGGGGCCTTCCCGGACCTCCCGCGAACTTAATTTTTTGGTCACGAAAGTTTGACATCCCCCGAGGGGGTGAGTTTCGTCCTTGTCCAGATCTGGACAAGGACCGGGATGAGTCGAAATTGTTGCTCTTAGCGAATGGATCGGACGGAACTTTGGGGACGGCGGGTTGACGCCCCCCACTCCGAAGCCATAGCTTGGCCTCCTCGCCGAGACGTCCCTGGCGGGGCGTCCGGGAAGAGAGAGTCGGTCCGGTAGGACCAGGTCCCTCGAGGGGCATGGGTTGCCACGGCCGGACACGACAGACCCCAGCAAATCGATTCCTTGAAGGGAGGAGTCCAAGTGGAAGCTGCCTCACCGGCACCACCATCGACCATCGCAGCCCCAGCCGAGGCACCGCAGCACATGAGGGCCCTGGAGAGAGCCAACATGGTGCGGCTTGCGCGAGCCGAGCTGAAGCGCGCGATAGCGCGAGGAGACATGGATGCCGCGGAGGTGGTTCGCGACTGCCCGTGGGAGACCGAGAGCATGACCATCGCCGAGCTCTTGACCAGCCAGCGCCGTTGGGGGCGGACGCGGGCGCGGAAGTTCCTCATGCCCCTCTCCCTCAACGAGAACAAGCAGCTGGGGACGCTGACCTCCCGGCAGCGTCGGATCCTCGCCAACGAGCTCTCCACCCGCTCCGGCGGCCGGGAGCCCGTCGCCGCTTGACGCTTAGCCGCGCATTCCACCCATCCGGTAGCTGAGGCCACCGGAAGCGCGCTGGAATGCGCGGCGAGCCAGGTAGAAGGTCGCCGCGAAGGCGACGGCCCCCACCGCCAGCGCCACCGCGAGGATCTGGTTCGCGGCGTAGAGGACGAGCCCCGTCGTGAGGACGAAGGCCGCGCCTGCAAGCAGAGTCGTGTGGGAGCGGTAGCCGGCGAAGTGCTCGCGGATCGCCACCTCGAGCCCGCCCAGGCCGGCTAGCGCGACACCGGCCCCGATCGCCGCCGGGTGGCCGCCGATCACGCCGATCGCGAGGGCGACGATGCCGGCGAGGATGACCAGCTCGGCCAGCGGCGCGTTTCCCCAGGGCGCCGGCGGGCGCTCGTCGGCCCTATCCACCCGCCTTGCCGTCGTGGGCTTCGCCTCTCTCTTGGTCAACGGCCGCGAGCCGCCCGGCTAAGGGGCATCCGGAGGAGATCTTGACCCGCCACCAGCCCATCAGCATGCCGATCGGGCCCAGGCGCGGGCGCGAGTGCCAGTGGCCGCAACCGTGGAGGCCCAGGTCCTGGCGGGATACACGGACCCACTTGTAGTCCTGAGGGGCGGCAAGCATGCGCTCGACCAGCTCGCGGCTCTCGTCCTCGACCCGCCGCCGCTCGACCAGCGCCTGCCGCGCATCGGCGACGCGGTCGGCGAGACGGTCGCGCACCGCCTCCAGCTCGCCGAGGTCGAGGACCCGCGGCACGGCCGCGAGTGGGCCGACTCGGTGGGCGACCTCGGTGTGGCCGAAGGCCTCGCCGAAGAGGCCCGCCAGCTCCGCCTCGAGCCGCCCGATCTGCCGCCGCAGCTGCAGCCGCGCCTCGCGCTCGTCGACGGCGACGCCAAGACCGGCAATCCCCTCTTGTCTCAGCAGCGCAGGCACCCCTGAAAGTGTAGTCACGCGGCCTCCAGGGTCGAGGCGGCCATCCAGAGCGCCTCCTCGACGGCGATCTGGGGCACGCCGTTGACCTGGATCGCGGCGATCGCGATCCGGCGGGTCGGCTTCTCGACCCGCAGGCCCTCTGCCGTCGCCCCGAAGAGGAGCCCCAGCGGTCGCACCTCGTCGGCGATCGCCAGCGTCCCCTTCGCCAACTCACCGGGCATTCCGGCGAGCGACTCGCCCGGGGCCGAGTCGCGGATGCATAGCCGGCCCTGGATCCCGTCGGCGTCGAAGGCGCGCAAGGCCACCCCGGTCTCGACGATCGCGATGTCGAGCGCGTCTCTGGGCAGGCCGTTGCTGCGGAAACCGCCGTCGTGGAGGCGGTCGAGGGCCAGCTGCTCGACGGGCGTGCGGGTGCGGTCGGGGTCGAGCCCGATCTGGCGGAAGAAGACGCGGTAGGCCCAGGGGATCGGCCGTTCGCGTAGCCGGATCGCCTGCGAGCCGTAGGTGCGGTCGGAGAGGTCGCGCAACCGCCGCCGGACCGGCTCCGGGCTCTTGCCCGGCTTGGCGTCGACTTCGACCCAGGCGATCCCGAGACCGGGGAACTCAGAGGTGATGTGGGGCGCCACCCACCCCTGCTCCGGCGCCGGCTCCCAGCCGATTCGCCCGCCGGCGGGGTCGGCTCCCATCTCAGCTGCCTTCCGCCGCCGCGGTGGCCGCGAGCAACCGGTCGACCCGGTTGCCGAGTTCGGCCCCGCTCAGTTCGCCGACGCTGGCGTCCTGCGTCGTCCCCCCCGGGAACGCGTAGAGGAAGGTCGGGCAGCCGCCGACGCCGTAGAGGCTGCCGACGGCGCCATCGCGGTCGTAGCCCACCGGCATCGTCCAGCGGCGCTGGGAGATCAGGTCCCGCACGGTGTCGCGGTCGTCGCGGATGTCGAGCGAGAGGAACCGCACCCGCCCACGGTAGCGCCGGGAAACCCGCTCGACCAGGTCCTGCTGAGCGACGCAGCCGTCCCCCTTGCTGAACCAGAACGAGATCACCAGTGGGCGGTCGAAGAAGTCGCAGACGCGGATCGCTTCGCTGTCTTCGATTCCGCAGGCGGGGGTCCGCTCCGACCCTTCCGGGCAGGGAATCTCCGAGGTCTCGCAGTCGTCCTGGGCGACGTTGGCGTCGCCTTCGAGCTCGCCGGCAGCAGCGGGGACGGCGAACTCGGGCAACGGCCAGCGCGGCGGCAGCTCGTCCAAGCCGAGCGTTCGTCCTCCCCCTCCCCCTCCGATCGTGTTCACCGTCGCGACCACGATCACCGCCAGGAAGAGCAGCCCGACGAGGATCGAGTAACGGTCCCTCACCGGCGCTCCAGCAGCAGCAGGGTCGCCGGCAGGACCAGCAGCACGCCGATCAGGGCGGCGGCGAGGTCGACGACGGTGACCAGCCCGAAGTCCCGCAGCATCTGCACGTCGCTGGCGACGAGGACGGCGAAGCCGGCGATGGCGGTGACCCCGGAGGCGAGAACCGCCGCGCCGGTCCGCGCGTAGGCACGCCGCAGCGCCTCCTCGGTCCCCGCCCCGCCCCCACGCTCCTCGTGGAACCGACCGGTCAGCAGCACCCCGAACTCGGTCGCGATCGCGATCGTCAGCGCCCCCAGCGCAGCCGACATCGGGTTCAGCGGGATCCCCGTGAGCCAGAGCAGCAGCGAGGCCCAGCCCGTCGCCAGCACGGTTGGGACAAGCGGCACGAAGGCGCGGCGCCAAGAGCGGTAGATCAAGAGCAAAGCCAGGCCGACGAGCAGGAGGCCGGCGAGCGTCAACCAGTAGCGGCTGCTGGAGAGATCCGACGCTGATTCCGCAGCGATCACCGACAGCCCCGACAGCTCGACGTCAACCCCCTCGGGAGGTTCGCCAACCGCATCCCGCACCCGGTCCACGAGCTTCTGCTGGTCGTCCAGCGATTGCGCCCGGATCCCGAACGAGATCAGCGCTTCGTTGCCAACTTCACCCGTATCGGGGTCGATTGGCGCCACCTGCCGCAGCGCGTAAGGCGACAGCGCCGACAGGGTCGCGTCGATCCGTTCCGCGGTCGGCGTTTCCCCTCCGCGCACCAGGAAATCCGACAGTGCCGGCCCCGGGCAGATCTCAGCGTCAAGACAGCTGGGATTTTCCCCGCCGAACCCGTTCGCCTCCAGCACCCGTTTCTTGAACCCCGCCATCCACTCGACCGATTCCGGATCGGTGAGGTCGGGGGCGGTGATGCTCACATCCAACTCCCCGGAAACCCCGGTCGTGTCCTGCAACTCGTTCAGCCCTTCGACCGCCTTGACGTTCTGGGGCGCCAGCTCGCGGATGTCGGTCACAGTGTCAACCCGGGTCCCGGCCGCCCATCCCATTACGGCCAGGCCGACTCCCACCGCCAGCACCGCCACCGGATACGTCTGAGCCAAGGCTAAGAGACGCTCCACGGGCGGGTGGCGCCGTAGGGTGCCCCTCTCTGAGGAAGCTTTAGCTACCGGAAGAGAGGGGGGGTCCCCTGCGGCGACAGGACCCGCCCGCCGCAGCGCCAGCGTCCCTAGCCCCACCGTCAGCGCCAAGACAAAGGCGATGACGACCCCGACGATCAGCACCCACCCGAACCCGCGCACCATCGGCGCCGGCGACAACTGCAGAGCCAGGAACCCAGCCGCCGTCGCCAGGCAGGCGGCAGCGATGGTCGGCCCGCCACGAACCCCTGCGGTCTCTGCCGATCCCGTCTCGTCGAAACGAGCCTGGAACTGAATCGCGTAGTCGACCCCGAGCCCGATCAGGATCGGCAGGGCCGCGATCGAGGCCATCGTCAGCGACCCGCCGACCAAGGCCAGGAGGCCGAAGGTGATCGCCGCCGCCATCAACGCGATCGCCAGGGGCAGCAGCGGCCAGCGGGAGCGGAAGACGAGCAGGAGGACGAAGGCCATCACCGCCACCGCCAGGGCGAAGAGCACGAGCAGCGCGTCCTTGAGGGCGCGAGAGACGCCGTCGATCACCACGGGGGCGCCGGAGACGACGTAGCTTCCGCCTTCGAGCTCGAAGCAGGGCGCCGGCCGCTGCCCTTGTTTGCAGGCTTTGCGCGGCGTCGTTTCCGCGACCGCGGCTTCGATCAGCCCGATCGCCCGGTGGCGTTCGGCGTCGCTCAGGTCCGGCCGCAGCCGGATCACGATCTGGGCCGAGCGGGCGTTGGGGAAGAGGTAGGCGAGCCGCGCCTTCGGCGTCCCGCGGGGGCGGGCGAAGTCGAAGACGACGGTGGCGACGAAGTCTTCGTTGGTGATGCTGGGGGCGCTGGTGATCCCGTATTTGGTCGCCACCGCCAGCAGGTATTCGCGGAAGCGGTCGGCCGGGACGTGTTCGGCCAGACGCTTCAGCTGGTCGTCGATCTGGACGACCGACTCGTTGAGGAACGTCGCCGGCCCGGTCAAAAAGTCGACCGCGCCCGTCTCCGCCAGCTCGGTGCAGGGCCCGGGGATCGGCTCGGCCCCCCTCGGCACCTTGCCCGAGAGGCAGCCCTCGAGCCGCAGCAACTTGAAGAGGTCGTCGCCCAGCAGCAGCATCGGCAGTTCGCCCTTGACGAGGACGACGACCGGTTCTTCGCCGAAGGTCTCGCGGACCTGCCGCGTCGCCTCGGCGGTAGCCGAGCCGGAGTCGGCGAGGGTGTCGACGCCGGCATCGGTCGGCAGCCGGGTCGCCCCGAGCGCCGCCACGACCGCGAGGACGACGGCGACGGCGAGGACCGGGCGGGCGTGCCGGGCCGCCCACGCCGCGAGGCGCCCGAACCAGGTTCCGGCGCTCAAGCCCTAGTCCATCGAGAGCGGCCCGCTGACGTCAGCGTTGAGGAACTGGCTGACGAACGGGTTGCTGGAGTCGAAGAGCTCCTCTTTCGGCCCCGACTCGACGATCTTGCCGCTCCAGAGCACAGCGATGAAGTCGGCGATGCGGCGGGCGGTGCCGAGGTCGTGGCTGATCACCAGGTAGCAGCCGCCATTCTCGGCGTGGACCTCGCGAATCAGCTCGCAGAGCAGCGCCGTCCGCACCGGGTCGAGGCCGGAGTCGGGCTCGTCGAACATCACGATCGCCGGTTCCAGCACCAGCGCCCGGGCGAAGCCGGCGCGCTTGCGCATCCCGCCGGAGAGCTCGTTCGGCATCTTGTAGGTGGCCTCGCTGAGCCCGACCTCGCGCAGGCGGCGGTTGACGATCTCGCCGATCTCCTCCTCGCCTTTGTCGGTGTGCTGCCGCAGCGGGAAGGCGACATTGTCGTAGATGTTCATCGAGCCGAACAGCGCCCCGTCCTGGAACAGCAGGCCGAACTTTTTCCGCACGTCGAAGAGCTCGTCGTCGGTCATGTTCGGGATCGACTCGCCGTGGACGAGGACGTCGCCCGAATCGGGGTAGAGCAGCCCGACGATGTGCTTGATCAGCACGCTCTTGCCGGTGCCCGAGGGGCCGAGCACCATCGAGACCTGGTCCTCCGGCAGCCCCAGGTTGAGGCCGTTGAGGATGCGGGCGCGACCGAACTGCTTGACCAGGTCGATGATCTCGATCGCGTCCTCGCCGCCGTGGTCGCGCTTGACGCCGGTGTGGAATTTGTAGGGGTCGTGCTCGCGCGGGTTGACGCCGGGGATGACGAAGTCCCGGCCCATCGTGGCACCGTCCTCGCTGACGTAGGGCCCCTCGGCGGTGGCGCTTTCGGGGTGGCCGGACATGCCGCCGTCGCTGACGACCTCCGGCGGCGCTTCGGCGCTGGAGGTCGCCTCGTCCTGCAGGTCCTCTTCTTCGCGGCGGGCCTCCTCCCCGGAGAAGCGGTTCTCTTCCTCGATCGACACCTCAGCCTCCTATTGGCGCACGTGGATTGGCTCCCCAGAAGACCAGGGTTCCCAGCATCCCGATGATGTGGACTAAGACGATGTTGAGGACCATCGACTTCGCGGTCGCGGTCCCCACCCCGACGGGCCCGCCGGAGGCGGTGTACCCGTAGTAACAGCCGACCAGCACGATCGCGGTCGCCATCACCATGCCCTTGATCAAGCTGAAGATCAGGTCGGGCGGGTTCTGGAACATCCAGAAGATCAGCAGGTAGCCGCCGGAGGAGACGTCGCCGATCTGCTCGACGACGGCGAGGTAGCTGGCCAGGTACATGATCCCGATCCCGACCAGGTACATGAACGGGAAGGCGATCCAGGAGGCGAGCAGGCGGGTGGCGCAGAGGAAGGTCACCGGCGGCACCCCCATCACCTCGAGCGCGTCGATCTCGTCGGAGATCCGCATCGCCCCGAGCTCGGCGACGATCCCGGTCCCGACCTTGGCCGCGAGCATGTAGCCGAAGGCGTAGGGCATGATCTCGCGCAGGTCGCACCAGGCGGAGAAGACGCCGGCGTAGGCGGGCGCGCCCTGGGCGCGGAGCAGGTAAGCGCCCTCGATCCCGCACTGGAGGCCGAGGGTGAAGACGAGGCCCCAGATGATCAGGGCCGAGCCGAGGATGAGGATGCCGGCCTGGCGCAGGCTCTCGCCGAAGAAGCGCAGGACCCGCCCCGAGTAGACGAGGCCGGCGACTCGGGAGCCGAAGCGGGCGATCTCCCCGGCCGAGTCGAGCCAGCCGCGCGGAATTGCGAACCAGGCGTTCATCGGATCGTCTGCAGCTCCGGGTTGGTCGCCAGCAGGGTCTGGGTGAAGACGTAGTTGAAGGCGAAGACGCCCATGAACGAGATGACCACCGCCTCGTTGACGGCGCGGCCGACGCCGGCGGCGCCGCCGGAGGCGGTCATCCCTTTGTAGGAGCAGACGACCGCGATCAGCGCTCCGAACAAGGTGCACTTGATCACCGAGCCCCAGAGGTCGGTGATCGAGGCGTTGGAGAAGAGGGTGGCGAAGAAGCCGCCGAGGGGCTGGTGGTAGAGCATCTCGGTGAGGATGCCGCCGCTGATCCCGAAGACCAGCGCGTAGATGTCGAGCAGGCCGGTGATCAGCATCAGCGCCAGGAAGCGCGGCACGACCAGGTTCTTGATCGGATCGACCCCCAGCACCTGCAGGGCGTCGAGCTCCTCGCGGATCTTCCGGGCCCCGAGATCGGCGGGGATCGCGGTGCCGGCGACGCCGGCGACGACGACCGCGGTCACGAAGGGCGCGAACTCGCGGATCGAGGCGAGGACGAAGAAGCCGCCGAGCCGGTCGAGGGCGCCGAACAGCGAGAGGAAGTTGGCCGCCTGCAGCCCCGGCGCGCCGAACCCGAAGGCGACCGTCGAGACCAGCAGCGGGAACCAGCAGAGCTGCAGCGCGAAGAGGAACTGGCCGATGAACTCCTCGCCGTAGGGGTAGGGAGGTTTGACCGCGGAGACGATCGTTCGCGCGGTGAGGATCATCATCTCCCCCACCTGTTCGAACAGGGACTTGGCGGGCAGAAACGCCCTGTTGACCGCGGATCCGACCATCTATCTCCTCCATCCGAGCCGCGACCGCACGCGCGCGGGCGCCCCGCTCGGTGGCAGGAGTCTAGGGGATGCGAACCCCCCCACCGTTAGCCCCTTGTTGAGATCCGGCTAACCCCCACCGAGCCGGGGAAACGCCTGCGAAACCCGGGAAACCCCGTGCTATGTTCGGGCCGCTTTGCGGGGGACCGGACGACATTCCCGGCGCACCCGCCTCCGAGCCATCGCGACCGGGTTGACCGCGCTGGCGGTGGCGGCACTGCTCGCTGCCTGCGGCGGCGACGATCCCGCAGCCGGCGAACCGAGCGGGAGCTTCCACGTCAAGGTGACCGAAGCGAGCTTCCCCACTCTGCAGCGGCTCGGCCAGACCTCGCTGCTGCGGCTTGGGATCCGCAACACCGGCGACCGTCCCGTCCCCGGCCTCACCGTCAGCTTCACGATCAAGGGCCGGCAGGGCGAAGACTCCACGCTCCCCTTCGGGGTCAGCGATCCGCAGCCGGAACTGGCCCAGCCCGACCGGCCGGTCTGGGTGCTCGCGGCGACCTACCCGCGGCTGCACGGCTCCTCAGACCCCGGCGGCGCCTCGACCTCGAACGCGAAGACGTTCTCCTTCGGCGCCCTGAAGCCGGGCGAGACGACGCAGGCGGTCTGGAAGCTGAGCGCTGTGCGCGCCGGCAGTTTCACGCTGCTCTACAAGATCGGCGCAGGGCTCGGCGGCAAGGCGGTGGCGAAGACCGAAGGCGGCGTCGCCCCCGGCGGATCGTTCACGACCAAGGTGACGGACCGGCTGCCGGAAACCGAAGTCACCGACAGCGGCGAAATCGTTGAGATCAAGAAGGGCAAGTAGAGCCGCGACAACGGCGGCACTCCTCGGCGCCCTGCTGACGCTGGCGCTGCCGGCCTGCGGCTCCGCCAGCGATCAGGACGGGAGCACCGACGGAACGGCGGCGGCCAGCGCCAAGCGCGGAGTCGGACTGAAGAAGATCGGGTCGTTCGAGGCGCCGGTCTACGTCACCGGCGCCCCCGGCTTCCCGCAGCTCCTCTTCGTCGTCGAGCAGCCCGGCCGAATCGTGGTGCTGAAGGACGGCCGCCGCGCCGGCACCTTCCTCGCAATGGGCGACCTCGTCAGCTACGGCGGCGAGCGCGGGCTGCTCTCGGTCGCCTTCCCTCCCGACTACGCCCGTAGTAAGCGCTTCTACGTCTATTACACGGACAGGGAGGGGGCGATCCGCGTCGACGAGTTCCAGAGGCGCAGCGCGACGCGCGCTGCCGCCGGCTCGCGTCGTGAAGTCATCCGCATCCCTCACCCCGTCAACTCGAACCACAACGGCGGCCAGCTGCAGTTCCTCGGCAACCTCCTCTACTTCGGGACGGGAGACGGTGGCTCCGGCGGCGACCCGCCCAACAACGCCCAGAACAAGGGCGTGCTGCTCGGGAAGCTGCTGCGGATCGACCCCCGCGCCGCCGGCGGCAGGCCCTACACGGTGCCGGCGAGCAACCCCTTCGTCGGCAGGCCGGGACGCGACGAGATCTACAGCTACGGGTTGCGCAATCCCTTCCGCTTCTCCTTCGACACCACCCACGCGCAGCCGCGGATCGCGATCGGCGACGTCGGCCAGAACCGCTTCGAGGAGCTCGACTACCTCACGGTCAACCGCGCCAACGGCGCCAACTTCGGCTGGGATGCCCTCGAGGGCTTCAGCAAATACACGGAGGAGAACAGCGGCACCCCCGATCCGGGTGGAACCGTCAAGCCGATCTTCGTCTACGGCCGCAGCCGCGGTTGCACGATCATCGGCGGCTACCTCGCTCGCGACCCGCGTCTGCGCGGCCTGCGCGGCCGCTACGTCTATGCCGATCTCTGCGAGGGGCAGTTGCGCTCGCTCCCCCCCCACCTGAAGCGGGCCAGCGGCGACCGCAAGCTCGGCCTCCAGGTCGCAAGCCCCAGCTCCTTCGGCGAAGACCAGCGCCACCGGCTCTACGTGGCCTCCCTGGAAGGCCCCGTCTTCCGGCTCGTCCCCCGCTGACGCGCGGAAGAATTTCACTTTCTGCGCGCATCTCGTAGCATCTTTTTGTCTACACTTGGTTTCATGGCAGTCATGGCACCGAGAGAGAGCTGGACCGACGAACGCCTCGATGACCTCAAGCACCACATGGACGAGGGCTTCCGCGAAGTGCGGGGGGAGGTTGTCGAACTGCGTGCCGAAATAGGCCAGATGCGCGAAGGCTTGGGAGAAGTCCGGGCCGAAATCAAAGGCATCAACAGGACCCTCCAGGTCGGGTTCGGCCTGATCGGATCATTCCTCGGCGTCCTCGGCATCCTCATCGCCACCCAGATGTGAGCCGCTACAGTTGGCTGACCAGCCAAACGGGCGAAGGGAGCGGTGGTGGAGGGCGGAACGGCGGCGAGAGAGATCGAAACGAACGGAACGTCGCCTGCCGCGACCGACTCGATCGAGGTCCACAACCCGGCGACGGGAGAGTTGATCGAGACGATCCCGGTCGATTCGCCGGAGGCCGTCGCCGCGACCGTCGCGCGCGTGCGCGCCAATCAGCCGGAGTGGGAGGCGATGGGGATCGAGGGGCGCTACCACTGGCTCGGCAAGCTGCGCGACTGGCTGCTCGACAACGAGGAGCGGGTCCTCGACACGATGCAGGCGGAGACCGGCAAGGTCCGCGCCGACGCCAGCAACGAGCCCGGCTACCTCGCCGACCTGATCAACTTCTACGGCACCCGCGCCGCCGGCTTCATCGGCGAGGAGAGCGTCCGCCCCCACACCCCCCTGCTCGCCTCGAAGAAGCTGCGGATCCAGTACCGGCCCCATCCGGTGGTCGGGATCATCAGCCCTTGGAACTTCCCGCTGATCCTCTCCCTCGGCGACTCGATCCCCGCCCTGCAAGCCGGCTGCGCGGTCGTCATCAAGCCGTCTGAGTTCACGCCCCTGGGCTTGACCGAGGTAATCGAAGCCTGGAAGCACGAGATCGGCGGCCCCGACGTCTTCGACTGCGTCCACGGCGTCGGCGAGACCGGCGGCGCCCTGGTCGACGAGGTCGACTTCATCCAGTTCACCGGCTCTGACCGCACCGGCCGCAAGGTGATGGCGCGGGCGGCGGAGACGCTGACCCCGGTCAGCCTCGAGCTCGGCGGCAAGGACCCGATGATCGTCCTCGCCGACGCCGACATCGACCGCGCCGCCAACGCCGCGGCCTGGGGCGGGATGATGAACTCGGGTCAGATTTGCCTCTCGGTCGAGCGGATCTACGTCGAGGAACCCGCCTACGACGAGTTCGTCGACAAGCTCACGGCCGAGGTCGGCCGCCTCCGCCAGGGAGCCGACGACGCCCGCAACCCGAAGGACGTCGGCGCGATGACCTCGCCGAACCAGACGGCGATCGTCGAGGAGCAAGTCGAGGACGCCCTCGCCGCCGGTGCCAGGGCGCTGACCGGAGGCAAGCGGGTCGAGGGGCCCGGCGACTACTTCGAGCCGACGGTGCTGGTCGACGTCGACCACTCGATGAAGGTGATGCGCGACGAGACCTTCGGCCCGGTGGTCGGGGTGATGAAGGCGCGCGACGCCGAGGAGGCGATCCAGCTCGTCAACGACACCCGCTACGGCCTCGGCGCCTCAGTTTTCGGCGAACGCGAGCGGGCCGAAGGGGTGGCGCGGCGGGTCGAGTGCGGCGCCGTCAACGTCAACGACGTCCTCATCAACTACTTCGCGATGGATGTGCCGATGGGCGGCTGGAAGCAGTCCGGGATCGGCACCCGCCACGGCGAAGGCGGGATCAAGAAGTACTGCCGCAGCGAGTCCCTCGTGATCACCCGCTTCGGCGGCAAGCGCGAGCCAACCTGGTACCCCTACACCAGGACCCGCCGCCGCCTCCTCGCCCCGATCAGCCGCTTCTTCAACGCCCGCGACTGGCGCAGGAAACTCGGCCTTCGTCGGTAAAGCGGGCGGTCGGGGGAGGGTCCCTGGGAGCACCTCCGCCGGCTGAAAAGATTGCACTTGGCTGACGCCTCTAGCCGCACTGGGCCGGCTCCATGCTGAGTACCCAGGGACCCTCCCCCGACCGCCCTTCTATCGAGCTGCGGCTGAAGCTGTCCCACCCCGGTAGCCTCTTTAGGTTCATGGCTGATCGTGATTATCTAGCTGCAATTCGCGAGCGCGTGGTCGTCTTCGACGGCGGCATGGGCGCGACGCTGGAGATGTTCGACCTCACGCAGGAGGACTACGGCGGGCTCGAGGGGAAGTGCCACGAGGCGTTGGTGCTGAACCGGCCCGACGTGATCGAGGGCGTCCACGGCTCGATGCTGGAGGCAGGGGCCGAGGTGGTCGAGACCGACACCTTCCAGGGCTCACGGCTGAAGCTCGAGGAGTGGGGTCTCGGCGAGCACACGCTGGAGATCAACACGAAGGCGGCGGAAATCGCCCGCACGGCGGCCGGCGAGGAGCGCTTCGTCGCCGGCTCGATCGGGCCGACCGGATTCCTCCCCGCCTCAACCGATCCCACCCTCGGGGACATCTCCTTCGGCCGCCTGGTCGAAGTCTTCGCCGAGCAGTCCGAGGGACTGGTCACCGGCGGCGCCGACCTGATCATGATCGAGACCGCGCAGGACATCCTCGAGGTGAAGGCGGCGATCTTCGGCGCCCGCGAGGCGTTTGTGAAGACGGGCCGAACGCTGCCGATCCAGTGCAGCGTCTCGCTGTTGCCGAACGGCGGCAAGATGCTGCTCGGGACCGACATTCAGGCGGTGCTGACGACGCTGACCGCGCTCGAGGTCGACGTGATCGGCCTCAACTGCTCGACCGGCCCCGAGGACATGCGCGACGCGATCCGCTTCCTCGGCGAGACCAGCACGGTCCCCGTCCACTGCATCCCCAACGCCGGACTGCCGCTGCAAGGGCCCGACGGCGAGACGATCTTCCCGGAAAAGCCCGAGCCCCTGGCGGCGACGCTGGGCGAGTTCGTCGAGCGCTACGGCGTCGGCATCGTCGGCGGCTGCTGCGGCACCACGCCCGAGCACATCGCCGCGATCCGCGAGCGGGTCGACGGAAGGGTCCTGGGCGAGCGGCCGGGGCCGGGGCCGATCGAGGTCTCCTCGATGATGACCTCGACGCCGCTGGTGCAGGAGCCGCGCCCGACCCTGGTCGGCGAGCGGGTCAACTCGCAGGGCTCGAAAAAGGCCAAGGAACTGCTGCTGGCAGACGACTACGACGGCCTCGTCCAAGTCGCCGAAGACCAGGTCGAAGGCGGCGCCCACGTCCTCGACACCTGCGTCGCCCTGACCGAGCGCCAGGACGAGGACGAGCAGATGAGCGCCGTCGTCAAGCGGATCTCACTGACCCAGCCGGCTCCGATCCAAATCGACTCGACCGAGCCGGAGGTGATCAAGGCCGCGCTGGAGACGATCCCCGGTAGAGCGATCGTCAACTCGATCAACCTCGAGGCCGGGCGCGACAAGGCCGACGTCGTGATCCCGCTGGCGAAGGCCCACGGGGCGGCGCTGATCGCGCTGACGATCGACGAGGTCGGGATGGCGAAGACCGCCGACCGCAAGATCGAGATCGCCGAGCGGATCCGCGACATCGCTTGCGGCGAGCACGGCCTCGACCCCGAGGCGCTGATCTTCGACCTCCTCACCTTCACCCTCACCACCGGTGACGAGGAGTGGCGGCCCTCGGCGGTGGAGACGATCGAGGGCATCCGCCGGGTCAAGTCGGAGATCCCGGGTGTCAAGACCTCGCTCGGGGTCTCCAATGTCTCCTTTGGCGTGTCGCCGCGGCCGCGCGCGGTGCTCAACTCGGTCTTCCTCCACCACTGCGTCGAGGCCGGGCTCGACCTGGCGATGGTCAACCCGAACCACATCACGCCCTACGGCGAGATCCCGGAGGAGGAGCGGGAGCTGACCGACGATCTCGTCTTCAACCGCCGCGAGGACGCGCTCGAGCGCTTCATCTCCTACTTCGAGTCGCAAGGCGAGGAGGCGGAGGCCGAGACCGCCGACCCGACCGCCGGCATGGAGCCCGAGGAGGCCCTGCACTGGCACATCCTGCGCCGCAAGAAGGACGGGGTCGAGGACCAGATCGAGCGCTCGGTCGAGAAGATCGGCGCCGTCCCGACCCTGAACGAGGTGCTGCTGCCGGCGATGAAGGAGGTCGGCGACAAATTCGGGGCCGGCGAACTGATCCTCCCCTTCGTCCTGCAGTCGGCAGAAGTGATGAAGCGGGCGGTGGCGCAATTGGAGAACCACCTCGACCGGATCGAGGGCCACACCAAGGGCAAGGTCGTGATCGCGACCGTCTTTGGCGACGTCCACGACATCGGCAAGTCGCTCGTCAACACGATCCTCACCAACAACGGCTACACCGTGATCGACCTCGGCAAGCAGGTCCCGGTCGACACGATCATCGAGGCGGCGGTGGAGAACGATGCCGACGCGATCGGCCTCTCGGCCCTGCTCGTCTCGACCTCCAAGCAGATGCCGACCTGCATCGCCGAGCTGCACCAGCGGGGCCTCGAGTTCCCGGTCCTGATCGGCGGGGCGGCGATCAACCGCGACTTCGGGCGCCGCACCCTCTACCCGAAGGGCAAAGAGTCCGACGAGGTCTACGAGCCCGGCGTCTTCTACTGCAAGGACGCCTTCCAGGGCCTCGACACGATGGACGCGCTGGTCGACAGCGAGGCTCGCGCCTCCCTGGTCGAGCGGATCAGGGCCGAGGCCAGGCAGCTGCGCGAGAAGCCGGTCGTGGTCGACGACGCGCCGCCTACCACCGACGACAGCGTCCGCTCCGGCGCCCGCACCGACGTGCCGATCCCGCAGCCGCCGCACTGGGGGGTGCGCGATGTCCCCATCGACCTCGGGGACGTCTACCCCCACCTCGACCGCCACGTCCTCTTCAAGCTGCACTGGGGCGGGCGCGGGGTCAAGGGCGAGGCCTGGCGGCAGCTGGTCGAGGGGGGCGACGAAGACGAAGGCTTCGCGGCTCGGCTGGAGCGGATGTGGCGCGAGCAGGACTACCTGTACCCGCGGGCGCGCCTCGGCTACTTCCCCTGCAACGCCGACGGCAACGAGCTGGTCGTCTTCGACCCCGAGGACCACGAGCGCGAGCTGGAGCGGCTCGTCTTCCCGCGCCAACCCCGCCACGACCGCATCTGCCTCGCCGACTTCTACCGGCCGCTCTCCTCGGGCGAACGCGACGTCGTCGCCCTGCAGGGGGTGACGGTGGGGCCCGAGGTGACCGAGCTGATCGAAAAGCTCGAGGCCGAAGGGGAGTTCGCCGAGCAGCTCTACGTCCACGGCCTCGGCGTCCAGTCCGCCGAGGGCCTGGCCGAGTGGTTGCACGCCGAGATCCGCCGCCAGCTCGGGATCGAGGTCGATCAGGGGCGGCGCTACTCCTGGGGCTACCCCGCCTGCCCCGACCAGTCCGAGCACGAGAAGGTCTGGCGCCTGCTCGACCTGGAGAAGATCGGGATGACGCTCTCAGGCGGCTACGCGGTGATGCCGGAGCAGTCGACGGTGGCGATCGTCGCCCACCACCCCCAGGCGGTCTACTTCGGGATGAAGTCCGGCTTCATCCCCGCTGAAAAGGCGCCGGACGAGGTGATCGCCGGCACCGCGCGCGGCGGCGAGCTGCCGCCGGAGTCCGATCCGGACTCCGGCGAGGAGGGGGAGGACGCCGAAGCGGCCCCCGCCCCCGAGCTCAGCCGCTGAATCGGTTCGGAACTTCCGCCGGGTGCAGCGCCGGGCGCTGCCAGTTGCGGCCTTCGTAGGCCTCGTCGAAGCCGGCTCGCCGCAGGTTGCGGGTGACCGCCGACCATGAGGCCAGGTCGCATTCGCCGACCTCGACGAACACGGTGTGGCAACCGGCCCGATGGGCATCGACAAGCCGCCTGTGCAGCAGCGCCGCGTTGCAGCCGTGCCCACGGGCGTGGGCGAGCGTCTGCCCGGCTCCGAGCTGGGCCACTCCGCCGACGATCAGCATCGAGCCGGTGGCCACGGGGACCTCATCGGGCCCCAGCGCGGCGGTGTAGCAGTGCCACCCCTCGCGCTGTGGCAGCGAGAAGAACAAGGTGCCCGCCACCAGCGGCATCTCCAACGCTTCCGCCGCGATCGTGCTCAGGCCTTCGCCTTCGGCTTCGTCCTGGCCCAGCCTGTAGATCGTGATCTCAGGATCGACCTCGAACTCGGGCGGTGAGCCGTCGCGGACCATTTTCACCCAGCCCGCTCCGCGCTCGTACCCCCTCTCTCCAAGCCAACTTTCGGCGTCCGGCGCCCCGGGCCGCCCCGCCGCCACCGGAATTCGGTAGTCGACTTCGCGCGCCCGCATCCATTCGATCGCCGCGGCCAGATGGCCCTCGTCGACCGCGCCGGGCTCCGCCGCACCCTGAATCTGCTGCAGCAGATGGATCTCGGGCAGGTCGCCGAAGGCGGTCGCCTGCACCGGACCGAACCTCTGTACTTCGACCCCCGATTCGGAGATCGCTTCCGGAACTACCGAGTCCCACATGTCGCGCCGGAAGCGCTGCGCGACTCTCTCCAACACTGCAGAGTCGTATCTCACGGCTCCCCTTCCCCCAGTTCGCGTGAGTTGTTGGCCGATTGCTCGACTCTATGCATATTACTGTGGACCCGTCAAGGAACTTTGCTGTTCCGGCCACGGCTTAATCAAGCGAGAAGGGGGCCTGGCGCCAGTGGATGGAAGCGCCGGCCGCGCGCCTTCTCGTGTCAGCGATGCCGGCCTGGGAATGGTGGCGGCACGCTTACTCGGGCATACTAGATCAATACAGCAGAGTTTTTTAATGCTTAGCGAAGCTTGACATCCTAAGCTCGCGGCTGGCTCGGGCGCGCCCGCGGTTTCGGATCGAGCCGGACCGGCGCGGCGGAAACAGCTTGTACTCTCAAGTCGCTCCAGGTCAGGCCCTCGCGGACCAGCGCCGGCAGCCCGAGCGCCACCGCGGTTGCGATCTCCACCCCCTGGAGGATCACCCCGTAGGCGAGGGCGTCGGCGGTGCTGATGCTGAAGCCGGTGTGGAGGACGCTGATCACCGCCAGCTGGAAGACGCCGATGTTCGACGGCGTCGCCGGCACCACCGCGGTGACGTTGACGGCGAAGAGGACGGCCGCAGCGGCGCCGATTCCCGCCTGCCCCTCGAGCCCCAGGGCATAGAGCAGCGCCCAGCATGCGGCGAGCTGGATCGCCCAGGCCGAGAGCTGCGCAGCCGCGGCGGCAGGGCCGTAACGGGGGTCGCGGAACACGGCCAGGCCGGCGCGGACCTGAAGCAGCGCCCGGTGGACGTTGGCACCGACCCGGGCCAGGCGGCCGTTGCCGTTGCGGCGCATCAGCAGCGGCGCCACCAGGACGACGATCAGGACCAGCAGGGGGACCAGGCTGAAGGCGAAGATCTGCTTCGTCCCCGAGTGGAAGAGCGGCGTCGTCGAGACGATGATCACTCCGAGCAGCACCAGGGCGACCAGGTTCAGCATCGTCTGCGAGACCAGCGTCCCCAGCAGGACCGGGAAGGTTTCCCGCATCCGCCCGCTGCGGCGCGCCAGGGTCATCGCGCGGGCGGGCTCCCCCAGGCGGGCCGGCAGCGTCGCCGACATCAGCACCCCGATCATCGTCGCCGAGGTGACGTCGCGGCGGCGGATTGGCCGGTTGGGCAGGGCGGCGCGGGCGATCCAGTACCAGGAGGCGGCGCGAAAGAAGAGCGAGCTTGCCATCAGGGCGCAGGCGATCAGGACCAAGGTCAGGTTGGAGCGGACGATGCTCTCGACGACGTTGTCGATCCCGATCCTCCTGGCCGCCAGATAGGTGAGGCCGACTCCCAGCACGCCGGCGACGGCGAGCCCGGCCTGGCGGGCGACGGCGCGGCCCCTGTTGCCGGCCTGAGCGGGCGCGGGGTCGAGCGAGGGCAGCCGCTCCGCCGGTCGACGGGGGCCGCCGTCGGCCGGGCGCAGGCCCGCCCAGTGAGCGAACTTCTCGCTGGCCAGGGCTGGCTTGGGAGCCTCGAGCGCACGCTCGTAGACGGCGGTCACCTGGTCGGCCACCCGCGGCCAGGCGTAGCGCTGCGCGCTGAGGCGGGCCGCCTCCCCCATCGCCTGCAGCCGCTCCGGCTCGAAGTGCACGCGCTGCAGCTCCTCGGCCAGCCGCTGCGGATCGCCGGGCGGGACGAGGAGACCGTCGACGCCGTCGGAGACGACGTCGCTGTAGCCGGCTATGGCCGAGGCGATCACCGGGGTCCCCGCCGCGAAGGCCTCGGTCAGGACCATGCCGAAGCTCTCGCCCGAGAGCGAGGGAGCGCAGAGCAGGTCGGCGCGGTGCAGCTCGGTCCAGAGGTCCTCGCGGGAGACGCGGCCGCGGATGTCCATGAAGCGGAGCAGGTCGGGGTCGGCGACGTAGCGCAGCACGTCCTCCGGTTCGGCCCCGATCACGGTCAGGCGGCAGGGCACGTGCTCGACCAGGGCGTTGAAGGCGGTGAGCAGGATCGGCAGCCCCTTCCGCTCCTCCGGCCGGCCGACGAAGAGGATCTCGAGGTCGCCGCCGGTCGGCTTCGGCCCACTCGGAGCGGCGTCGACGTCGACGCCGTTGGGAACGATCGTGTACTCGCCGCCGTACCAGCGGCGGCCGGTCCAGGCGGCGGCTTCGGAGACGGCGATCCGGGCCGAGAGACGGTTGAAGACGCGGCGGGCTCCGAGTCCGGTGGCGATGTAGTTGGGTAATGCTTTGGTCGAGTAGGCATGGAAGGTGCCGACGATCGGGTCCCGGGCGCCGAGGGTGGCGTTCCAGCCAACCAGCGGCACCATCGGCTCGTGGACGTGGATGACGTCGAATTCGCCGCTCCGCACCAGCCGCCGCGGCGCCACCACGCCGCCGGCCGGGAACGGCGCGAGGTTGGAGACCGAGCCGTTGGCGCCGAACCCCATCGTGCGACCGAGCGGCATCAGGTAGTCGGGCAGCTCCCGCCGTTCCGCCTGCGCCCGGTGCAGGGCGCGGCTGACCCTCCCGGGCGGGTCGACGGGGGCGAGGACACGGACATCGTGGCCTCGCCGCAGGAACTCCTCGGCGAGAGCCTCAACGTGCCGGTTCACGCCCCCCTGGAAGGACCAGGAATATGGCGAGACGAGACCTATGCGCACGGGCGATTAAGGGTAGATCATCACCCGGCACGCCAAGCCGCGCCGAACCTCAGTTCCGGCTCGATCGAGCCTCGGCCCAGGCGAAGCCGGTGAAGACCAGTAGGTAAGCCACGCCGATCTCGAGCAGGAGGGCGCCGGAGTCGTTGGCCAGGGTTCCGATCGCGGTCGCGGCGAGGGCCCCGGTCAGCCCTGCGCGCAGAGTCGGCACCCCTGAGAGCCAGGCGCGCAGGCGGTCCCGTCGTAGGTAGGCGAGAACGGCGACAACCGCAACCACGGGCAGGAAGGCGAGCAGCACCGGCCTGGCGAAGCTGTGTGCCGACAGTTGCAGCCGGCGCTGGGCGACGTCGGCGAGGTCGCCCAGACCACCGGCGTCGAGGACAGAGCGGGTGAGGTGGGCGTTGGCACCGCTGAGCAGATCGACCAGCGCGAGGAGCGCGAGAACGGCCAGCGGGGCTGCGATGAGCGCCAGGGCGAGCGGTCGCCTGCCCTGGCCCGCGATCGTCGCCGCGGCCACCGCAGCCCCGACCGGGAAGACGATCGCGGCGCCGACGTCGGCGCCGAAGCGGCCGGAGGCAAAGATGATCGCGGCGAGTAGGCCGAAGCCGAGAAATACCCAGGCGGATGACCGCACGGAGGCGCGTGGCGCGAAGGCGGCCAGCCCCGCGCCGGTGCCGCCCAGCACCAGCACCGCCAGCAGCGCCTCCAGCTCGTTGCCGATTCCGTAGAAGCGCACCCCGAGGCCGGGATTCGGGCCGAGCAGCGAAAGCGAGGTCAGCGGCGAGCCAGCCAGCATGTCGATCGCGTAGACCAGGACGGTCAGCCCGGAGGCGACCGCGAGGGCGCGGTAGCCGCGCAGGAGGAACAGGGTGAACGCGGCCAGCGCCGGGGCCAGGAGGAGCACGAGCAGCCGTTCCGCCGTCTCCCCCGGCTCCAGCGCCGCGCCGACGAGCAGCACCAGCGGCAGATAGACGATCGTCAGGCCGGTGATGCGGACAGCCGGACGCGCCAGGCGACCGCGGCTCAGCAGGACCGCCAGCGCCAAGGCCAGAAGCCAGATGGCGACGTTGAGCCCGACGACCGGCCCGCGCCGGGGGGAGATGACATCCATCCGCGCCCCGAGCGATTCGATCGCGGCGACGTCGACGTTCCCTTCGGCGCGGATCGGCTGCCCGGACATCTCCGCCGGGATCGGGATCCCGAAGTGGTCGAGGATCGTCGGCGCCACGTCGGTCGAGAGGACGTACCCGTCCATCCGCGTGCTCTCGGAGGTGAGGTTGCCGTCGAAACCGGCTCCGGCGATGCCGATCGGAATCGGCGCGTCGCTCCTTCCCGTCGGCCGGGCGATCGCGATCACCAGGTCGCGACCGGCGGGGGAAAGACCGCTCAGGTCAGCCCGACGAAGCGCGAAGAGGCGAGACGGCTCGCCCGCCCGCTTCAAGGTCGCCGTCAATAGCCCGGGAACGATGTCAGCGGGCGCTGAGGCGGCTCGCTCTCTCGCCGCCCGCCACCATGCCGCGCGATCTTCCCCGTAGGGCGGCAGGTCTTCGTCGTAGAGCGAATCGAAGACCCGGTTGCCCTGCGTGATGTCGAGGAAGGTCTGCTCGGCCGAGACGGTGCCGAGGCCCGCGCTCATCAGGCCAGGCGAGAAACCCGCGTCGGCCAGCTCCTCGACCGTGGTGCCGGACGGCACCAGAACGAGTTGGACCGGAGAGTGGTCCTCTGCCGCGGCCGCCGGAGCCAGAGCCAGGAGCAGGACGAGCGCTATCGTCATCGCGATGGCCGACCGCACGTTCGCCAAGTTCTCGTTTTTCAAGATCGATCCAGCCTGGCGTCGTCGGGACCCGGAGCTCCGTGCGGCCGACAAGGGGGAATTCCTCGCCGCCTGCGAGGACTTCGGCATCGACCGCTCTCTGCGCGCCTACTCAACCATAGGAACGCGCGGAGACGTCGACCTGGTCCTGCTGGCACAGAGCCCGAACCTCGACGACATCCACACCTTCCACGTCGTCCTTGGTCAGAGCGGGCTGGCGAAATGGACGACCACCCCCCACTCCTTCCTCTCGATGACCAAACGCTCACCGTACTCGGCCGAGGACGCGCGGCCGGAGATCTGCACCTCCGGGCGCAAGTACCTCTTCCTCTACCCGATGGTCAAGCAGCGGCGCTGGTACGGGCTGGCGCCGGAGGAGCGCGGCCGGATCATGAAAAGCCACATCGAGGTCGGCCGCCGCTACCCCGAGATCACGATCAACACGACCTACTCCTACGGGATCGACGACCAGGAGTTCGTCGTTTGCTTCGAGGGCGACGACCCGGGCGAATTCCTCGACCTCGTCAACGAGCTGCGGCCGACCGAGTCGAGTGAGTACACCGAGCGCGAGACGCCGATCTTCACCTGCGTGGCGATGTCGGTCGGCAAGGCACTCGACGCCCTCGACGGCACCCCCGGCGCCGTCGGCGCGAGCGCCTCGGCGCTCGGCTGAAGCGCCGAGTTCCGTATCCTGCTCCGTCCCATGAGCAAGATCGGAACCGAAGAGACCCCCCTCCGCGTCGCCATCGTCGGCGCCGGCCCATCCGGCTTCTACGCCGCCGAGCACATCCTCAAGGACGGCGATCTGCACGCCCAGGTCGACCTCTTCGACCGCCTGCCGACCCCATTCGGGCTGGTCCGCGGCGGCGTCGCTCCCGACCACCCGAAGATCAAGTCCGTGATCCGCGTCTACGAAAAAACCGCGGCCCGGGAGGGCTTTCGCTTCTTCGGCAACGTCAAGATCGGGCACGACGTCGAGGTCGAGGAGCTGGAGCGGCTCTACCACGCGATCGTCTTCACGGTCGGCTGCGAGACCGACCGCCAGCTCGGCATCCCCGGCGAGGACCTGCCCGGCAGCCACGCCGCCACCTCCTTCGTCGGCTGGTACAACGCCCACCCCGACTACGCCGACCGCGAGTTCGACCTCACCTGCGAGCGCGCCGTCGTGATCGGCAACGGCAACGTGGCGATGGACGTCGCCCGGATGCTGGCGCTGACCGACCACGAGCTGCGCCAGACCGACACCGCCGACCACGCGATCGAGGCGCTGGACCGTAAGCAGATCCGCGAGATCGTCGTCCTCGGCCGTCGCGGTCCCGTCCAGGCCGCCTTCACCAATCCCGAGATCAAAGAGCTCGGCGAGATGGAGGACGCCGACGTCGTCGTCGACCCGGCCGAGGTCGAGCTCGACCCGGCCAGCCAGGCCTACCTGGAGTCCGAGGAGGCCGACAAGACGACCAAAGTCAACGTCGAGACGCTCAAAGAGTTCTCCCAGCGCCAGCCGCAGGGCAAGAAGCAGCGGATCGTCCTCCGCTTCCTCGCCTCCCCGGTCGAGATCAAGGGCGACGGCAAGGTCGAATCGATCGTGATCGGCCGCAACGAGCTGGTCGAGGAAGGCGGCGCCCTCCGTGCCAGGGACACCGGCGAACGCGAAGAGCTCGAGTGCGGCCTCGTCCTGCGCTCGGTCGGCTACACCGGCGTCCCGATCGAGGGCGTCCCCTTCGACGAGAAGCGCGGCTTGATCCTCAACGAAGGCGGGCGCATCCTCGACTCCCACGACTCCGGGCACAAGGTCGGCCACTACACCGCCGGCTGGATCAAGCGCGGCCCTTCGGGCGTGATCGGCACCAACAAGAAAGACGCCCTGGAGACCGTCCAGCACCTCTTCGCCGACGTCGAGTCCGGCACCCTTCTGAGCCCCGAGAACGCCGACCCCGGCGCGGTCGAGGACCTGCTGGGACAGAAGGGCATCCGGTACGTCTCCTTCGAGGACTGGCAGGCGATCAACCAGGCCGAGGTCGGCCGCGGCGAGCCGCACGGCCGCCCGCGGGTCAAGTTCGTCCGGGTCGAGGAGATGCTCGAGACCCTCGGCGAGCCCTCCGCCGCCGGCTAGTGCCCGCCGACCTCGCCGAGCTGAAGGGGATGATCGAGGCCGCCCTGCCGGGCGCCTCGGTCGAGGTGATCGACGAAACCGGCACCGGCGACCACCTGCGGGCCACCGTCAGCGCCCCCCAGTTCGACGGCCTCTCCCGGATCGACCAGCACCGCTTGGTCAAGGCCGCGGTCAAAGAGCGCTTCGACGACGGCACGATCCACGCGCTTTCCGTCAAGACCAGCGTCTCCGCGTAGTCTGCATAAGCACGGACAAAAAGTTACACTTACGTGCAGCACACGTGCGCAATTTCCTTCTACGCTGGAGCTATGAGATTGAGATCCACCTGGACCGACTCCCGCCTCGACGACCTGAACGGTCGCGTTACGGAGATCAGCACCCGCCTCGATGGTCTAAGCAATCGGGTTGACGGACTGCAGCACACGATGATCGGTGGGTTCCTCACCCTGGTGGTGATCATGGTCGGCGGCTTCATGGGCCTCGCCGGGTTGATCGTCAGCAAACTCTAGGCCGACGAGCGCTCCCCCTACAATGGCCCCATGGCCGACCCAGAGCTGAAGAGCAAAATCGAAGAACTGATCGCCGCCAACCCGGTCCTGCTGTTCATGAAAGGGACCCCGGATATGCCGCGCTGCGGCTTCTCGATGCGGGTAGTCCAGGTGCTGGATCAGGTCGACGTCGACTACGGCGCGATCGACGTTCTCCCCGCACTGCAGCCGCTGCGCGAAGTGACGGCGGAGATCGCCGACTGGCAGACCTTCCCCCAGCTCTACGTCAACGGCGAGCTGCTCGGCGGCTGCGACATCATCGAGGAGATGTTCGAGTCCGGCGAGCTGGCCGAGGCCCTCGGCGTCGAGCAGCCGGAGAACGCCAAGGCGCCGCAGCCAGAGCAGAGCGTGCCGGCGCAGTCGCCGCCCCTGCAGATCGAATAGAAGCTCTTACGGTTGGCTAGACCGTTGCGGCCTGTTCCGCGGCGTCCTCTTTTACCTGGAAAGAGGATCCGCAGCCGCAGGCCGCAACCACGTTCGGGTTGTTGACCTGGAAGCCGGCGCCCTGGAGGCCTTCGACGTAGTCGACCTCAGAGCCGAAGACAAACTGCATGCTGACCTTGTCGACGATGACGGCAACGCCGTCGACCTCGAAGACGTTGTCGTCCTCCTTGGCCTTGTCGAAGGCGAGCGCGTACTGGAAGCCCGAGCAACCGCCGCCCCGGACAGCCACCCGCAGCGCCTGCTCGGCACCGTCGGGCTGAGACCCGAGCAGCTCGCCGATCTTCTCGGCGGCCTTGTCGGTCAGGGTGATCGCGGCGTTGGGCGTGTCGGTCACTTCACAAAGTGTAGCGGGATACGGCGGTCGGTCAGGTTGGTCTCCGCGTCTAGAATCGCCTTGTGAGCTCGCCTGCCGAGACCGCGGTCGTCTGCGACACGACCTGCTACCTCCCGACCGACCTTCTGGCCGAGCGGGGGATCGAGGAGATCAGCCTCTACGTCGCGGTCGACGGCCAGCAGGAAAGGGAGTCGGAGATCTCCGACTTCGAAGAGTTCTACGAGCGGTTGCGCGCCTCCGAAAGCGGCGCGACCACCTCGCAGCCCTCGATCGGCGACTTCCTCGCCGTCTACGAGCCGCTGCTCGCCGAAGGGCGGGAAGTGGTCTCGATCCACCTCTCGGCCGGCATCTCGGGCACCTTCGAGGCCGCCGGCCAGGCGCGCGAGCGGCTGATCGAGGAAGGCAAGGGGGGCGAGCGCCTGCACCTGCTGGACTCGCGCTCCGCCGCCGGTGGGATGGGACTCTGCGCCCTCGGAGCCGCTTCCGCCGCGAGGGCCGGGGCCGACGCGCCCGGGACGATCGCCCGGGCCGAGCAGACCCGCGAGGACCTGAAGATGTGGTTCGCGATCGACACCCTCGAGTACCTGCGACGCGGCGGCCGCATCGGCGGCGCCCGCGCCTGGATCGGCAGCGCCCTGAAGATCAAGCCGATCCTCACCCTCGAGGAGGAGATCACCCCGATCGAGCGGGTCCGCACCCGCGCCCGCTCGCTCGAGCGACTGCGCGACTACATGCGTCAACGGCACGATTCCGGCGCCGACGGCTGGGTCGTCCAGTACATCCAGGACAAAGAGACGGCCGACGTCATGGTCGAAGACTGCTACGAGATCTTCGGTTGCGAGCCCGCCTTCATCTCCGAGGTCGGCCCCGTCCTCGGCGCCCACGTAGGCCCGGGCCTTCTCGGCGTGGGCAGCGTCCACACCGATCTGATCGCTTAGTCGCTCTAGCGCCTGCGGCGGCGCAGCATTGCTCGTGCGCCGATGAAGAAGCCGACCGCGGCGGCGCCGACGATCAGCTGCTGTTTGTGATCCTCGACCTGGCGGCGCCAGTCGGTCAGTTCGTTGACCCGGCCGCGCAGGGCGTCGACCGAGGTGCCGAGCTGGCGGCGCTTGAGGTCGATGTCGCGGCGGATCTCGGCCGGGGAACGGCCAGGGGCACCGGTGGTCACGAGGCCTCCCTTTCCAGCATCTCCTTGGTCAGCTTCGCCTCCTCGATCGCCTGCTCGGGCACCGGCGGCGCCCCCGCTTTCAACGCTTTCGAGGCGATCCAGCCGGCCAGCGCGGCGAGCAGGAGGAAGATCGCGGCGGTGACGAAGTAGCCGGCCCAGATGTTGCCGCTGAAGAGTTCTTCGCCCAGCACCCAGGCGATCCCGTGGAGGATCATGATCAGCGCCAGGAAGGCGAAGGCGCCGGCGGCGACGCCGATGCCCGCTCCGCGGGCCAGCTTGCTGACTTTCTCGGAGACCTCCGCCTTGGCGAGCTCGATCTCCTCGCGGACCAGCGTCGAGGCGTTCTCGGAGACCTCGACGACGAGGTCGGCGATAGAGCGCTGCTCGGGCGGGGGCGGCGGTCCCGGAGGCGGGATCGGCGG